>FTEN01000385.1_pt1 | contig 14544 bp, 5 predicted proteins | sample 1640221 | NCBI WGS metagenome assembly FTEN01 (sample SAMEA3914816, study PRJEB12502) | metagenome | biome: forest; material: soil | place: USA | collected 2011-09-16 | depth 0.3 m | reverse complement strand
GGGCTCGCGGGCCTGGCAGGGGATGCGCGTCACGCCGCAACGGTGGCTGAAGCCCGCAGGGACTTCGATCGCAAGGACTTCGACTCGGCCGAGTCGAAGCTCCGGGGAGTGCTCGCCGAGGATCCGGGCTACAGCAGTGCGCAGGATCTGGCTTCGACGATCACGCTCGCTCGCGGTCCAACGACGGTCGCGCCGCGGCTCAAGACGCGCGACAACCGCAAGGTCACGCTGCAGTTCCGCGATGCACCGACCAAGATGGTCTTCGAAGTGCTGTCGCGGGAGACGGGCATCAACTTCATTCTCGACAAGGACATCAAGAGCGACGGCAAGACGACGATCTTCGTGCAGGACGTGCCCGTGGAGGAGGCGATCGACCTGGTGCTCGATCAGAACACGCTCACCCGGCAGATCATGTCCTCGAACATGGTGCTCATCTACCCGAACAGTCCCGCCAAGCAGAAGGAGTACCAGGAAGAGATCGTGCGGACCTTTTACGTCACGAACGCAGCGCCCAAGGACATCGAGAGCATGCTGAAGACCGTCCTGGGCGCCAAGACGCTGTTCGTCGACGATCGGGCGAACGTCGTCGTGATGCGGGATACGCCGGACGCGGTACGCATGGCGGAAAAGCTGGTGGCCTCGCTCGATATCTCCGAGCCGGAGGTGATGCTGGAAGTGGAGATCCTCGAGATCTCCCGCAGCCGCCTCCAGGATCTGGGGATCGCGTATCCGACCGGCGCGACGCTCACGCCGACACCGCTAGCGTCCGGCGGCGCCGGCGGCGGCCTGCGTTTGTCGGATCTGAGGCATCAGAACTCCGACACCATCGGTATCTCGCAGTTGAGTGTCACACTGAACGCAATGAAGCAGGTGGGGCTCGCCAACACACTGGCGAGCCCGCGGATCCGCGCGCGCAACAAGGAGAAGGCCAAGATTCTGATCGGTCAGCGCGAACCGGTGATCACGAACAGCGTGACGCCCACCGCGGGCGGTACGCCAGTGGTCACCGGAGCCGTGCAATATCTCGATGTGGGCCTGACTCTCGAGGTGCAGCCGACGATCTACCTGGACAGCGACGTCGCCATCAAGATCAACCTGGAGGTGAGCTCGATCCTGAAGCAGATCACCACCGCCTCCGGCACGATCGCGTACGAGATCGGCACCCGTAACGCCAACACTCTGCTGCGGCTGAAGGATGGCGAGACGCAGATTCTCGCCGGCCTCATCCAGGATTCGGACACACGCAGCGCCAACAGCATCCCCGGCCTGGGCGATATCCCCATTCTGGGCAGACTGTTCGGCAGCCACCACTCGGACCGCGAGAAGAGCGAGGTGGTTCTGTCGATCACACCGCGGATCATCCGGATGCAACCGCGGCCGGCCAGCGATACGACCGAATTCTGGTATGGGACGGAATCCAGGACGCGCACGGCTCCATACTCGGCCGGCGCCGGTGCAGAGGGGCCTGGCGCGGTCGCAGCCAATGCCTCTGTGTCCAGCACAGTCACCGCCAGCCCGGCGATGTCCGGGGGGATGTCCGGCACCAGCGGGTCCGGGGCTGCGGCGTCCGCTGCCGCTGCGGCAGTGTCGAGTGCAGCGCTGCCGACCTCGATGACCGCTGCGACACAGAAGCAGTCCCAGGGGTCGGGGGCGCCGGTCGCACCGGCGCCGGCTGATACTCCGTTGAGCGCGCCTCCGACGCTGTCGGTCAACGGACCACCCGACGTGCATGTGGGCGAAGAATTCGAAGTGGTGGTGAACATGGCGACTCAGGACGCGATCAGGCGATTGCGCTCTCAGGTGCGCTTTGACCCGACCGCTGTCCAGCTGCTGAGCGCGAGCACGGGCGAGATGGTGCCGGCGGCGGCGGGTAATCCCGTCGTCAATTCACGCCCCGGCGGCGCCCAGCTGGAAGTCGCTGCGACGCAGGACGATCCGGTGCATGGGGAAGGCGGGCTGATGGTCCTGCGATTCAAGGCACTCGGGCCCCGATCCGGGACGAATATCGCCGCCATGCTGTCCGTCATCGGTAGCAGCGGTGCGTCGATCGGTAACAGCTCGGCCCAGCCCTTGAGTATCGTCATTCAGCCATGACCCGGACAGCTGCGCGCGGCTTCACTCTCATCGAGCTCATCGTCACGCTGGCGATCGTGGGACTGCTTTCGACGGCGGCGCTGCCGCTCGCGCAGCTCGTAGCGAAGCGGGAAAAGGAAGGGGAGCTCAGGCTGGCTCTGCGCGAGATCCGTCAGGGAATCGACGCCTACAAGCTGGCCGCCGACACCGGGCACATCAAGCTGGAGCTCGGAGCGTCGGGTTATCCACCGGACCTCAAATCGCTGTATGCCGGGGTGGAAGACGCGGGCAGCGCGAAGAGGGTCAACCTGTACTTCCTGCGCCGCGTTCCGCGCGATCCGTTCTTTCCGGACGGATCCGCGCAGGCCGAGGAGACATGGGGCCTGCGCAGCTATGCCAGTCCACCCGACGATCCGCAACCGGGCGACGACGTGTTCGACGTCTACTCGCTGGCCGCGGGGAAAGGACTGAACGAGGTCGCCTATCGTGACTGGTGAGCGCTCCCCCCGCATGCGCCGCGGCTTCACGTTGATCGAGCTGCTGGTCGTGATGGTGATCATCGGCACGCTGCTGTCGATTGCGGTGCCCCGGTACTTCCGCACACTGGCACACGCGCGGGAAACCGTCCTGCGCCAGGATCTGAGCATCCTCAGGGAGGCCATCGACAAGTACTACGCGGATCTGGGCCAATATCCGGACACCCTGGTCGCGCTCGCCGAAAAGCACTACGTCCGCTCGGTGCCGGTGGATCCCTTCACGAAGCTCGTCGACAGCTGGACTGTGGTGCCCTCGGATGATCCCGACCATCCCGGAATCCGGGACCTGCACAGCGGCGCCGCCGAAACGGCGATCGACGGCACGCCGCTGGCTTCCTGGTAGCCGCGTGGGCGCTTCTCCACGAGCACAGCGCGGATTCACCTATATAGGGATTCTCGTGGGTGTGGCAGTCATCGGCATCATGCTCACGGTCGTGGGCAGGGTCTGGGTTTTCGCCGAGCAGCGCGACAGGGAAGCGAGACTGTTGGACATCGGACACGAGATACGCACGGCCATCGCGGCCTACTACGCGCATGGGCATCACTATCCGCTCTCCCTCGAGGATCTCGTCGGCGACCCGGAATCACCCATTCCCCGGCGCTACCTGCGACGGGTGTACGCAGATCCCATCACGGGAACGGCGGACTGGGAGCTGCTGCCCGCCCCGGGAGCGAGCGGCATCATGGGAGTGGCCAGCAAGTCGAAGCTGGCTCCGATCAAGCGCGCGGGATTCAGCCCGGTGGATGCGGCTTTCGAGAATGCAGATTGCTACTGCGCCTGGCAGTTCGTGTTCGTTCCGCGGCACTCCTACCGCAGCAGTGCGACCGCCACTGCGGATCCCTAGGAGCGGGTACCTAGGGTCAAACCCTACTAGCGGCTCTGCAGTGTCTCACCAGCCGGCAGACCAGCATCACACCAATAGCTTCGCGCCTCCCGCTCCAACACTCTGCGTACGCCAAGAAAGAATGAATTGAGCTGACCGGGGAGCGGCGCATCGTTTCGGATGCGTTGCGAGTGCGGGGAGGAGTCTCCCGCACCGTCCGGCGGCGAGTGACGGGAACGGGTCGTTGCACAAATTCGACAAAACTGGAAACAGCGGCGGGAAGCCGAGTCCCCGCGCGACTCACCGATTCGCAATCACGAGTCTGGTCACGGCGCCGTCGGCGCCTCCGAATCAGGATGGAGAACCTTCCATGCTCAGCACATGCTGGTTTCGGTGCGGCACGGCCGCGCTGCTTTTGTGCCTCGCAAGCCTTCCTGCGGCGGCTCAGTCCTTCAGAGTCCAGTGTCCGGGCGCGACGCCCACGACTCATCCGAACGGCAGTGTGGACGAGACCTATCCGGCCACGCATCCGGGAGTCGTCAAGTGCCAGCAGATCTCCGGTGGCGACGGATTCGCGACCATGGGGGACGGTACTCAGACGTACCTGTTCTCCTTCGGACCGCTGTCCGGCCTGGAGGACATCAAGAACGGACTGCCCGGCACGCAGAAGGCCGCAGTCTTCAATGTCCCGTACGTCGCCAATCCGGATCCGACGCTGCGGAACGATCCGGACCAGGCGGTCGCGAACAATAACGGGGCGGTCGGGTTGACGGGCGATCAGGCCGTGTACGTACCTGACACCACCGATGGCAACAACCCCCACGCCAACCTGTGCATCACATCGCCCAGTCCACCCGCGCAGTGCTTCACCGGTCACGTGGACCCGCGTGAGATCATGGACGTGGGTGTGCTCAACGGCAACATGCCGGCGCCTCTGATCGCGATCGATGAGGACGACGAGCTGTTCCTGACGCTCACCAACGTCGGCATGATCATGCGGCCGGACCTGTTTGAGCAGCACACCGTGCACTTCCACGGCTACCCGAACGCGTCGTCATTCTACGACGGCGTGCCCGATGCCTCGGTCGCCATCAACATCGGTGGCAGCTTCACCTACTACTACCTGGCTCCGGATGCCGGGACGTACTTCTGGCACTGCCACATCACGCCGCCCGAGCATCTGCAGATGGGAATGGTCGGACAGCTCTACGTCCGGCCAAGGCAGAATCGCGTGCCGGCGGACAGCGTCACGACGTTGTTCAGCGAGCTGCAACGGCAACAGGCGGACCCGCGTACGAAGTGCGGCAGCGACATCCTTTGCTCGACGCCTCTGCCGCCGGCCAACAACGTCACGCACGTCAACAACAAGGCGCCGACGCCCGCGCCGACTCTCTACGCCTACAACGACGGTGACGGCAGCACGGCCTACGACGTCGAGTATCCGATCCAGATCCACGGCTTTGATCCGAACTTCCACTTCGTCGGCATGACGTTCAACCCGGAGAGCTTCACGGATCTGAAGGACAAGTACTTCCTGCTCAATGGCCGCAGCTACCCGGATACGGTCACCGCCGGCTCCCTGAGCACCCAGGTGAGCGACGGCAGCGATCACTTCTCCCAGCCGCTGCCCACGATCGTGAACATCCCGGTCGGCGGCAAGGCTCTGCTGCGCATCTCCGACCTCGACGTGAGCGAGTTCCAGACTCTCGCATCGCTCGGCATACCGATGCACGTCATCGCATTGAATGCGCGGTTGCTGCGCGATCAGGCGGGCAAGAATCTGTACTACGACACCAATTCGATCACCCTGGGGGGCGGAGAGTCGCTCGATGTGATTCTCGATGCCTCCGACGCCTTGAAGTATCCCAAGGGCAGCACCTTCTACCTCTACACCCCGAATCTGGACCATCTGTCCAACGACGCCGAGAACTTCGGCGGCCTGATGACTGAGGTCCACATCATTTAAGGGGAGCGGCCATGAGCGTCATGAAAACAACAACGGCGATAGCGATGAATCGATTGGCTCCATTCGTGCTGCTCGCCGTTGCGGCTTGCGTAGTGCGGGGTGCGCACGCTGCGGCCCCCGGTATTACCAGCACCACCGGCAGCGCTTCGCAGGCCGTTTTCAATCTCGTTGCGCAAGCCGCACACATCAGTCAGCCCGATGGCGCGACGGTGTACTCATGGGGCTACGGCTGCGCAGCCGGCTCGACTCCCAATTTTGTGCCCGCGGCAATACCGGGTGCCCACTGCGACACCATGCAGGTTCCTGGGCCGACCCTGATCGTGACGCAGGGTCAGACCGTGACGGTCACGCTGACGAACGGTTTGCCGAAGTCCGCCGGCGCGACATCGATCCTGTTTCCGGACTTCCAGGTCTGTGCGGCAACCCCGAATCCCGATGGCAGCTGTCCGAGCGCGCTTTCCGGCGCTCCGGGTCTGTTGACCCGGGAAGCGGTGAATGGCGGTACGGTGACGTACACCTTCAAGGCGACGAACGCCGGTACGCACGTGTACTACAGCGGCACGCAGAGCGATCTGCAGGTCGAGCTGGGCCTCTACGGCGCGATCATCGTGCTACCGGCATCGACCGCTGCGAACGTCGGTAGCTGCACCACCCTCGGAGCCGAGTACACCCGGCCCGCTTCCTCAGGATCGGGTAGACCGGTGGCCGAAAGCGAGTTCCGCCTGGCGAAGGCGGCCTACGATCACGCGGCCACCTGTTACGACCGGGAGTACCTGTTCCAGTTCTCGGAAATGGATCCGGCGATCCATCGCCAGGCCGAGGAGCAGGTGCTCGCGGACAAGGAGCTGTGCGGGCGATCTGACGGTTGTCTCGCGGTCGAGACGGAGCCCTACCATCCCGCGTACTACATGATCAATGGGCGGTCCATGCCGGATGACATGGACTCCAACTATGCCGTCCAGTATCCGCACCAGCCCTATAACGGCAATCCCCACATGCATCCCGGTGAGCTGGTGCTGCTGCGGGTCATCGGCACGGGCCGCTGGCAGCACCCGTTTCACGAGCATGGCAATCACGTCCGCGTGCTCGCGCGCGACGGCAACCTGATCCTGAGCCAGACGGACCCGACCAAGCTCGCCGGCCCGCTGCTGTTCACCACGACGACCACCCCGGGCCAGGCCATGGACGGGATCTTCTACTGGAGCGGCAAGGGACTGAACTGGGACGTGTACGCGCACAAGCTGCCCGCGGGCGCCGTTTCGGGACCGACACCGCCCGGCAATCCGCATGGCGATCCGCAACCCTGCTACTCGGATGTCAACGGTTACTACACTACGGCGAGCAACCCTGCGGCTCCCGCCGACGCACCCAACTATTACGAGTGGTGCGCAGATCACGGCAAGGCGCTCGAGAAGAATCCACTCGGCGACGTTCCGAGCGGCGGACCGATCGCACTGCCCGATCCCAACATCCTTGCCAACGGCGCGTGGTATGGCGGCAGTCCGTACCTCGGACCCGATGCAACCCTCAGGGCGGCCGGGGTCACTCCCATCCCTCCCTCGGGGACGATCGCCAACGATCCGGGCTCGGAAGCGGGCTTCGCCTTCATGTGGCATTCGCACAATGAGCGCGAGATCACCACCAACAACGCATTCCCCGGCGGAATGATGATGATGATGCTCGTCGACCCGCAGGCCTACCCGATCGACGAAGCGAAATAGGCTAGGAGAACAAAAAAAATGTGGCCCAACATCTTCACGCCGATCCTGCGCAAGTCGGGATTCGCTGCGTCCGTTCTCCTGCTGGCAAGCGGCGCATCCCTCGCACAGACCGTGGATCTGACCGCCGCGCCCGTCAACGCCGCACTGCCGGATGGCGAGCTCGTACCGATGTGGGGCTACGCGTGCGCAAAGGATGGCGACGGCAAAAGCACTGCCGCCCAGGGTGCCTCGTGCGCGGCGTCGAACCCGCTGGCCGGAGCCACCTGGTCACCGGTAGTCATCACTATCCCGTACACCGGCGCAAACACCAGTCTGACGATCCATCTCACGAACGGCCTGACCTTCGACAATACCAACTCGGTTCCGACCTCACTGGTGATCGTGGGGCAACTCGGCGGTGGCCTGGGTAACGATCCACAGAGGACGACGAGCCCGACCCATGTGCCGCAGGGCACCACCTGGCCGGGCACGCTGGGAACCACCGATCAGCCCGGCGATGCCGTGTTCACGCCCCCGGGCCAGCCCCAGCGCGTTCGGTCATTCGGCACCGAAGTGCTGCCCGGTACGACGACCTCGCTGACGTGGAGCAATCTGCGGCCCGGCACCTACCTGATCGAATCGGGCACGCATCCGTCGATCCAGGGCCCGATGGGCCTGTACGGCGTGCTCGTGGTCACTACACAGACCACTCCCGCTCAGGCCTACCCGGGGGTGGCCTACGACGCCGATCTGCCGCTGCTGATGAGCGAGATCGATCCGGTGCAGAACCGAGCCGTTTCGCTCGCCGTCAATACAGCCGGCTTCACGGAATCTGCGGTGTGGTCCGCGCTGCCCGGGAAGTGCGGGGATCAGACTGTACACAGCTGCTATCCGCCGGCGGTCAACTACGATCCGCGCTATTACCTGATCAACGGCGTGTCGTTCGACCGGTCCGCCCCGAACAGTTCCGCATCGCGGTCCCTCAATGTGCCGGCGACGGGCCACGTGCTCGTGCGCTTCGTCAACGCCGGCCTGCGCATGCACGTCCCGACGATCGTCGGTGCGCAGACGGGCGCAGCGCCGGGAACCTCCGGGTTCTCCCTCATCGCCGAGGACGGCAATGTCCTTCCCGGCGTTCCGCGCGTGCAGAGCGAAGTGTTCCTCGCCGCCGGCAAGACCTACGACGTGATGATCAACGCGCCGGCCGCCGGCGCGCCGGCACTCCCGGTATTCGATCGCCAGCTCAGCTTGTCCACGAACAACAGCCGCGGCGGCGGCATGTTGTCGTATATCAGCGTGAATGGAGGATTGCCGCCGACCGCGAGTGCGGCCGCCACCGCTTTGGGGGAGAACTACTTCTGCGTCGCCGGAACAAAGTTGGTCGTGTCGGATCCGGGCAGGGGCGTGCTGGCCAATGATACGAATGCCAACGGCGCGAAGCTGGGCGCGGTATCACTGGAAGGTGGCGTAGCTTCCCTGGTGTTCCAGCCGAACGGCACGTTCACGTACAACGCGCCGGCTACGAAGTGCGGCGGTAGCTTCGACTACTCGGTGAACGGTACCGCGTCGGCGACTGCGACCATCACTCAATGCGAAGCGGGCAACAGCAGCGGAACCGGCTGCGCCCTCGGCGCCGGACCGACGGCCCAGGATGACGGGTACACGAGCGCCATCGCCACGCGTCTGCAGGTCAGCCCGCCCGGAGTGCTCGCAAATGACAGCGATCCGACCGGACTGCCCCTGACTGTCGACACAACCTCCATCAGCAAGACGAGCCCCAACGCGGCGGCCCTGACGGTCGACGTTTCCCCGGACGGGTCGCTGGTCGCTTCGGCGACCGTCCCAGGCACCTACACGTTCACTTACAAGGCGAAGAATTCGCAGAACTCGCTGAGCGCCGAAGCGAACGTCACGCTGAGCTTCCCGGTGCCGGGCGGCCTCACGGTCAATGTGCGCGACGCGAAGACCCAGGCCCCGATCGGCGACTATCGGTGGATCATCGAGGAAGACCGCTCGTTCTACGTCGACCCCAAGACCATCAACAGCGGCTCCGGGACGGTCGCCACGCTCGGGACGAATTTTCACACGAGCCACATGCCGGTCGTGGCCCAGGGTTGCGTCGGCCCGATCTCCTGCGAAGCAGGGCAGACAGTCTTCGACCCTGCCAGCGGCAACCACGTGAATGCCGTGTGCGACGTCGGCAACGGCGTCTGCCGCCCGGGCGATCAGCAGGCGGAGGTGACTGCCGCCCAGGTGGGTCTCGACCCGACCAAGCGGTACTACATCTCGATCATGCCGGGCGATGGCGTGAATACCACCATCGGCGGATCGACAGGGCCCGTGCCGGTAGACCCGAGCATTCCGGACGGCGCGCAGCGCCAGTTCGATATCGCAAAGGATTGCGGTCCGTATCCTACGGGCACGGCCGACAACCCCAATGCCTGGACGGCCGGGGATCCCAACTCGATCTGCGGACACGTCATGGGCGGGGCGCAGGTTCCGGCGGGCACCGGTCCGAAAACCGTCAACGTGGTGCTGCAGCAGGCCCCCCTGCCAACGGCCAAGATCTCGGTGATCGTGTTCGAGGATGACAGTCCGCTCAACGGAGAGAACGACGCCGGTGGCGGTGTGGACATTCTCGCGCCGAACGAGCCGGGACTGGACGGCTTCAATCTCGTCATTCTCGACCAGGGCGGCACCCTGGGAGACTCGACCGGGCAGATCACCTACGACATGTTCAACATGCCGGTGTCGAACTCCCTGGCCAACATGCAGGACCCCGCGACCGGCCATGACGCCTGCCCGATCACGAAGAAAGGCGACGGCATCGTCGGAGTGATCCCGGTTTGCCCCAAGTACGAGGACGATGGCAAGACGCTCTCACCGCTTGCCGGGCAGGCTGTGATAGCAAATCTCTATCCGGGCCTGTATGAGATCGCAGCCTCGCCGGGAGCGGACCGGATCGCCCGCGGCGAGGAATGGCTGCAGACGAACACCCTCGATGGTACCAAGCCGATCGAGGCCTTCATCAAGGCGGGTGAGCCTTCGTACTTCCAGGAGTTCGGGCCCGGCGGCTATCACGTGGCGCTCGGCTTCGCTAATCCCGCGATCATCAAGGGTCGCAAGACGGCAGGTTCGGCGGATACCCCCGGGGTGTGCACGAGTCAGGCGTGCAACGTGACGATCAACGGTCACGTCACCAACCTCCACATGAGCCGCACGCCCGATCAGCGCGTCTACAGCAGCGGCGACTACACCGCCGACAGCTTCACCCAGTGCTACGCGAGCCTGGGGCCGCCGGACGGCCCGGATTTCGATTTCGCCAAGTGCGACGGCGACGGACACTTCACCTTCTCGGCCGTGCCCGCAGGCGACCTGCGCATCACGGTCTTCGATCAGTGGAACGACCTGCTCGTGGACGGCCTGTCGACGCCGATCACGGTGTGCGATGCGAGCAACGGCAACTGCAGCCTTGTTTCCAACACGACGAATTCGCAGTGCACGACCGTCGGCGGCGCACCCGTGTGCAACTACGAGCTCGCGGTGACGCAGTGGCGCACGAACCTCTCCACCACCACGTTCATCGACAAGAATGGCGATGGTGTGCGCCAGGACGACGAGCCGGGCCTGCCGCTCGCCTCCACGAACATTCGCTACCGTGACGGCAGCATCGGCTTCTTCAACAACACCGATCTGGCCGGCAATGCCGGCTTCAACGAGGTCTTCCCGCTCCTGAACTGGCTCGTCGTCGAGACCGATTCGACTCGCTACAAGACGACCGGCGTGCACGTGGTCAACGATGCGGGCGGCCCGGTGGACTGCGATCCTCTCGACGCGGTGACTCCGTGCCAACCGGGCGGTGGGCATTCCGCCATTGCAAATCGCGTCGCGAACACGGTCGAGTCGTCGAGCGCGCACGTCCCCTCGGCGCTGCGCACTCCGGGCGCGATTTATTGCAAGGATGCGGACTGCAGCACCGGGACGATCAAGGATCCGAGCAGCAGCAGTGATGATCCTTCCACCGGACGCATCGATCCTCCGTGGGTCCCGAGCGAGGCCTGGCAGGGGCTGCTCGGCTTGACGGACATCGTGGAATTCGGCAAGAAACCGTTCGTGGCGAATGAGAACGGTGGCATCCACGGGCACGTGATCTATGCGTCGACCCGGCCGTTTGACGATCCTGCGCTGCTGCTGCAGCTGAGCTGGGAGCCCGGCGTCCCGAACGTCAAGATCAACCTGTACCAGGAGTCGACGGCGGCCGACGGCTCGAAGACCCTGAAGCTCGTGGACACGACCGCTTCCACCAGCTTCGATGACTGGGCACAGGGATTCCGTCGCAATCCCGATGGCACGCTCGCCGCCAATCCTGGCGATAACCGGGCCATTCCCAACATGAGCTGCCCGGGCATCGAAACCTCGAGCCCGTTCTACTTCACGCTCGAGGACAGCACCGAGACCCTGAATCCCAACACTCCCATGGCGGAGCACGCCCGCTTCAAGTGCTTCGATGGCTGGGCGGCCCTGAACCAGATGCAGCCGGCGCCCTACGACGGGATGTACCGGTTTCCGAGCGTGGTGGCCAAGGGCTCGCCCTCGGGACAGCTGCCTGTCGGGGATTCGTACCTCGAGCTGGATCCCGCTGCCTATCGCACGAACTGCACGATCTGCACGACCAACCCGGATGACGGCACGCCGATGCTGCCCCCCGGCAAGTACGTGGTCGAGGTCGTCGTGCCGCCCGGCTACGAGCTCGTGAAGGAGGAGGACAAGAACATCCTCCTCGGCGATGTGTACGTTGCGCCGGTGTCGCAGCAGTTCCCCGGCCTCGGCAACATCTACATCATGCCCGACCAGGCGGCGGTCAATGCGGCCTACAACCCGAACAGTCCGGGAGCCCTGAACCTGACGACGGATTTCGGCAAGCCTCATCACGAGGGCGACACCGGCAGCGTCGAGGCCTTCTGGCCCTGCGTGGGTGCGATGCGCACCGTACCGGACTTCAACAGCCTGTATCCCGGCGCCGGGCAGCAGGCGCCGTTCGCGGGTGCCACGCGGCCCCTGTGCGATCGCAAGGAAGTGACGCTCGAGGACCAGATGTCGGTGCTCGCGAAGTTCTACGTGTTCAGCTCCGCGCACGTCGCAGGTCACTTCACCGGCACGATCACGAACGACTTCGCCTCAGAGTTCGACCCGTTCTCACCGCAGTTCGGCGAGAAATTTGCGCCGCCGAACCTGCCTGTCTCGCTGCGCGACTTCAACGGCAACGAAATGGGCCGCGTGTACTCCGACCAGTGGGGCCTGTACAACGGCTTGAACTACTCGAGCTGGGGCGTCAATCCGCCCAACCCCACCGGTTACGTGCCGCAGATGATGACCGCGTGCATGAACGACCCGGGTCCGATCCCGAGCGGTGCGGTCGATACCGCCGGCAATCCGGTGATGATCCAGGATCCGGCGTACAACCCGGCCTACAGCAACTTCTGCTACGAGATTCCGTTCATGCCCGGTCAGACCGCGTACCTGGATACGCCGGTGATCCCGACCATGGCGTTTGCGGACAACTACAATCTGCCGGATTGCGCCTACCCCGATGCGACACCGGCCATTGCCCGTGTGGATCATGACGTGACCGCGGTGCCGTCCGGGAACAGCACGAACATGGGACCCTGGGTGCCTGCCAGCGGCAGTCACACGCTGCTGATCACGGCGCTGGGCGACCAGCAGGTTCCCAATCACGCCTATTCGGGCCCCACGTCCAAGGCGGCGCCCTTCAATCAGCGCCAGGTCACGCGCCACTACGGTTTCGGCTCCGCAACGGGAAGCGTCACGATCGGCGTCGACTCGCGCAACCGGCCGATCCCGGCGACGGTTGTTTCGTGGACCGACAGCGCCATCCGCGTCAACGTGCCCAACGGCAACTCGGACGGCAACGCGAACAACGTAGCCAACCGTCTGCCGCTGTGCACGGTGCAACAGCAGAGTGAGTCTGACGCGCGCTGCGGCCAGCTGGTGATTACGGCGGCCAATGGCAAGCGCTCGATTGATGCGGTCACGGTGACGGTCGGTGGCAAGACGCCTACCTATGTCACGCCCACGACCACGTTTGCGCATAACTACGGCAGAAACAACTTCGGGCAGACCTTTGCCAACACCCTGCAATCGGCCATCGACAATGCGACCCCGGGCGACCTGATCATCGTCGGTCCCGGTGCCTACAAGGAAGTGCTGCTGATGTGGAAGCCGGTGCGCCTGCAAGGCGTCGGCGCGGCTTCGGTCACCATCAATGCAGATGCCCATCCCGCCGGCAAGATCGATCCCTGGCGCAGGCAGGTGAACTGCCTGTTCGGCCTGGCGCTCAACGGGCGGCCGTTCAACCCCGGCGACCAGTTTGATCCGACGGGCGTGTACTCGTGCCCCGACAGCATGCGGCACAAGATCGACCGCATACCCTTCGAGGCCATCGTCGGCTGGGATACCTCCGGCAACGGCAATCTCGCACAGCTGTTGCAGGAGCCGACGCTGATGGGCGCCTACGAAGGCGCGGGCGTCACCGTGCTCGGCCGCGGCATGCGCATACCCGAGGGCAGCACCGACTTCTGGGGTGTGGACAATGCCGGCGGCTTCCCGGCCGGCAGTGTGTATCTGACCGCCGGCAACGCGGATTGCCGCGCCAACCGGCAGAGCTCGGACCCCAGGGCGGACTACGCCACCAGCAACTATCTGTGCAATCCGTCGCGCATCGACGGAGTCAGTGTGACCAACAGCTCCCAGGGCGGTGGCGCAGTCTTCCTGCACGCCTGGAGCCACAACATGGAGGTCGGCAATACCCGCATCTTTGCGAATCACGGCACGCTCACCGGCGGCATCACGATCGGCAACGGCGAGTTTCCGGATCCGTACGTCGTCGCTGCGGACACGCCCCCTCCGTACAACGTCAACAGCATCTACCCGGCAGGTCAGCGTCCGCAGGCGAACGAGCAGACCGGCTACGGGTTCAATCGGAACGTGAACGTTCACAACAACTCGGTGACGGCCAACGCCTCGATCGGCGATGCGCTGTATTCCGGAACGCCCTCGGCTGCCGGCGGCGTCACGTTCTGTTCGGGTGCCGATTTCTACAAGTTCAACTACAACTGGATCTGCGGCAACCTGAGCAGCGGCGACGGCGGCGGCGTGGCGCAGGCGGGGTTCAGCGACTACGGCACGATTGCTCACAACACGATCGCGTTCAACCAGAGCGCCAACCCGACCATTCCGACCCACGGCGGCGGACTCGCAATCCTGGGGGCGTCGCCGGATCGGACGCTGCCCAATGGCACGGAATGCGGCAATACCTCAGCCGATGCCGACTGCCCGCCGGGACTGCCCGAGGGCACGGGCCGCGGTCTCCTGATCGATGCCAACCTCATCGTCGGCAACAGCGCCGAGAGCGGCAGCGGCGGGGG
>FTEN01000463.1_pt1 | contig 14628 bp, 9 predicted proteins | sample 1640221 | NCBI WGS metagenome assembly FTEN01 (sample SAMEA3914816, study PRJEB12502) | metagenome | biome: forest; material: soil | place: USA | collected 2011-09-16 | depth 0.3 m | reverse complement strand
GCCTGATAGGAATTGCCGATGAAGAAAGCGGCGGCGGCGGCAAGCAGCGTCATGCACAACAGCGTCGGATTGCCACGGATGCTCCTGAACGCATCGCTTATGTCGCCCAGTCCGCGCACCGCACGCGCAGGAGCGGCGGCGCCCTTGCGGAACCGGGGCCCGTACGGTGCCTTCCAGAGCCACAGCAGCATGGGCAGGTAGATCAGCGCGTTGACGAAGATACCGTTAGCCGGCCCGAGCGCGAGCAGCAAAGCGCTGCCGACCGCCGGCCCGCAAAAGATTCCCAGGTAGCGCGCGGTGGCATTGAGCCGCACGGCGCTCTGCAGCTCCTGCGGAGCGACGATGTCGTGGAGCAGCAGCTGCGCAGGCGGATTCCACAGCACGCCGGCGATTCCATGGATGATGAGCAGGGTCATCGCTTCCCATTTTTGCAGACTGTCGCTGAGGAACAGGATGCCCCAGCACACCGACACGCCCATGAACAGCAGCATGCCAAGCTGAATGATCCGCCTTGGATCGAATCGCTCGGCGAGCGCGCCCGCATAGACTGAGAAGAAGAGGAAGGGCACCCAGTGCGAGATCACCGCGAAGCCGGCGAGCGCCTCGGAGTGAAACTTCTGGAACATCACCCAGTAGCTGATCACGTGCTCGATGTTGTCCGCCAGCATCGTCACAGCCATACCGACGAAAAAGAACCGGAACCCCGGGTGCCGCAGGGCAGCGAAGGACTGGGGCGCCGGGGCCGCGGCGCTCAACTCTGCAGCAACTCCGTCAGCGCTCGCGAGACCGCATCCGGCTGCTCGAGCGTCGACAGGTGGCCGCAATCGGCCACCGTGACGAGACGCGAGCCGGGTATTCCAGCGGCGATCTCGGACGCGCGGTCGGGCGGCGTGATCGCGTCTGCGTCGCCGACGAGCACCAGGGTCGGACAACGGATTGCTGCCAGGTTCGGGCGCGCGTCCGGGCGGCTCATGATCGCGTTCTGCTGCCTCTGGAAGGCATCGGAACCCACCTCCTGCGCCATGATGCGTACGCTCTGACGAAGTCCCTCGTCGCCCTGACGGTGTGGCGCGACCAGGCTGGCGAACAGCCTGTCCGCGATCTCGCCGAATCGGCCGCTGCGCGCGAGCGCAACCAGCGCTCGACGGCTCTCGCCCTGTTCGGGTGCGTCGGGCCGGGCGCTCGTATCGAGCAGAGCCAGTTTCGCCACGCGCTCCGGCGCCTGCCGGACGATTTCGAGCGAAACGTACCCGCCCATCGACAACCCTATCAGTGCGAACCGTGGCGGTGCCGATGTCAGGATGCGGCGCGCAACCGCGGCGATGGTGTCATCGCGCGTGTGGTCCGCAATCGTGACGGGGCCCAGGGGCCAGACTGCGGCAATCTGCTCGGCGTACAACCGCGGGGTCGCGAGGAGCCCGGGCACGAAAACACTCGGCAACGGCTCGCTCATGGTCAACCCAGTGCCGCGTCGAGCTCGGCGATCAGGTCGTCGACGTCTTCGATGCCGACGGAGAGCCTGATGAGCGTGTCGCTGATGCCGAGCGCTGCGCGCATGGCGGAAGGAAGCGACGCATGCGTCATGAGAGCCGGATGTTCGATGAGACTCTCGACACCGCCGAGGCTCTCGGCAAGAGAAAACAACTCGCAGCGCTCCAGCATGCGGCGCGCGTCTTGCTGGCTACCGCGTAGTACGGCAGTCACGATACCGCCATACAGGCCGGCCATCTGAAGCTTGGCGAGCGCGTGCTGCGGATGGCTCTCGAGTCCCGGGTAGTGGACGCGCTCCACTTTTGGGTGGCGCTCGAGGAATCTCGCGATGGCGAGGGCGCTCGCACAGTGCCGCTCCATGCGCAGCGCCAGGGTCTTGATGCCGCGCAGTGTCAGAAACGAGTCGAACGGCGAGGACACGCTTCCCAGGGCGTTCTGCAGGTATTTCAATCGATCCTGCAGCGACTTGTCGGCGCGCACGACGGCGGCTCCGCCGAGGGCATCGGAATGCCCGTTGAGGTATTTCGTCGTCGAATGCACGACGATGTCGAAGCCGAATTCGAGCGGCCGCTGGATGAATGGGGTGGCGAACGTGTTGTCGCAGACCGACAGCAGGGCGCGTCGCCGGGCCACGTCCGCGATGGCGCGCAGATCGACGAGCTTCAGTAGGGGGTTGGTGGGCGTCTCCACCCACACGAGACGCGTGTTGGGTCGGATCGCGGCCTCGAGCGCTTCCGTTTTCGTCAGGTCGACGAACGAGACATCATGTCCGGCGGAGCGCTTGCGCACGTTCTCGAGGATCCGGTAGCTGCCGCCATACAAGTCGTGCATCGCGATCACATGCGAGCCGGCGTCGAGCAGCTCGAGCACCGTCGACGTCGCGGCCATGCCGGAGGCGAAAGTGAACGCCTGCGCTCCGCCTTCGAGATTTGCCATCGACGCCTGGAGGGCGTCGCGCGTCGGATTTCTCGTGCGCGTGTAGTCGTAGCCCTTGTGTACTCCCGGACTCGATTGAACGTAGGTGGACGTGGCGTAAATGGGCGGCATCACCGCTCCTGTGAGCGGGTCCGGATGCTGGCCGCCGTGGATGACGCGGGTGCCGAACCGATGACCGCCTGACTTTTCGCTCATTCAAGACCCTTTGTGGTGAGCCCAGGTACGAGCCTGGGCATGCGGCCGGCGCCCGCAGATCTCTTTCAGGACCTGCGGCGTAGCCAGTTCAGAAGATCGATCCGGGTCACGAGGCCCTGGAACTCGCTGCCCTTCATCACGATCGCCACCATGCCGCGGTTGAAAATTTCCATGAGCTGCGACACCGGCGCGTCCACGGGCACCGTGACGAGGTGCCTCTCCATCGCCTTCGTGACGGGCTCGTTGAAGTGCTGCGGATTCTCGAACACCTCCAGGAGGATGTCTTCCTCATCGACGATGCCGATGATACGCCCCTCCTGCATGACCGGAATCTGCGAGACATCGTAGAGCTTCATGCGCCGGTACGCGGCGATGACCGGTTCGCTCGAGTTGACCGTCACCGCCGCGTGCTCCCAATGGCGGCGCGCGATGAAATCACGCAGGTCGCCGAAGCGCTCGCGCTCGAGGAAGCCCTGATCGAGCAGCCAATAGTCGTTGTAGACCTTGGACAGATACTTGTTGCCGCTGTCGCAGACGAAGGTGACGACTCTCTTGGCGGATTTCTGCTCCCGGCAGTACCGCAGCGCCGCCGCGAGCAGCGTGCCCGTGGAGGTGCCGGCTATGATCCCCTCCTTCGCCAGCAGCTCGCGACACGTACGGAACGCCTCGGCATCCGGAATCGTATATGTGGACTTCACGTGGGAGAAATCGGCGACCGGCGGAATGGAGTCGCCACCGATGCCTTCGACGAGCCAGCCACCGCGCTCGCTCCCTACGTTTCCGGTCTTCGCATAGCCTGCCAGCACCGATCCGGCCGGATCCGCGAGGACCATTTCCACCTGCGGTGCCACGCGCGCAAAGAAACGCGACAGCCCGGTCAGGGTGCCGCCGGTCCCGACGCCGCAAACGACTGCATCCAGGTCGCGTCCGGTCTGCTCCCAGATCTCGGGGGCGGTCGTCTCCTCGTGCGCCTGCGGGTTGGCGGGGTTGCCGAATTGATTCACGAAATGCGAGTTCGGCGTCTCGCGGGCCAGTCTCTCCGCGACGTCACGGTAGTACTCCGGATGTCCCTTGCTGACGTCCGAGCGAGTGAGCATCACGTCCGCGCCCATCGCCTTCAGGTGGAAGATCTTCTCCTGGCTCATCTTGTCCGGGATCACCAGCAGCAGCCGGTAGCCTTTCTGCCCCGCGACCAGGGCCAGGCCGAGCCCGGTGTTGCCGGCGGTCGCCTCGATGAGGGTACCGCCCGGCTTGATGTGGCCGGCGCGCTCGGCGGCCTCGATCAGATACAGCCCCAAGCGGTCCTTGATCGAGCCGCCGGGATTCTGGTTCTCGAGCTTCAGAAACAGCTCGCAGGGGCCCGTGTCGAGATGACGTACACGCACCAGCGGCGTGTGGCCGATCATTTCCAGCACGTTGCTGAAGGTTTGCAGGGATTGCGTTGACATGGGGTGCCTCGCTCGGGCGATTGTACCCCAAGGACCAGCGCGCTCAGTCGGTCCCGATTGCCACGATCAGCTCCGACTGCAGCCACTCCCGCAGGTAGCCTGCTGCATGAGCCGGCGCCTCCGTCTCGCTGACCCAGCGGCACAGCAGGTCGCAGACGTCGCCGAAAGAGCGGCCGGCACGCGCCGCATCGAGTGCCGCGCTTTCCGGAGACGAAAGCGAGCGGAAATACGTGTCCAGCCCGCGCCTCCAGAGCAACCACTGCCCAGGCTCAGCCGCAAGGTCAGCCTCCGGCCGCTCGGTCTCGTTCGTGACCGCCTTCCAGATCTGCGGCACGTTCCACGACAGTGCCAATCGCCGGATCGACGGGTGCCAGTCAAAGCGCAAGTCAGACCACTGCTCAGGTGACACGCTCGCCAGCACGTTCGCAGCGACCACGGTCGCGTCGGCGGCGTCGAATGTTTCCGTCATTGCCCATTCCCAACGCGCCAACTCCGTCAGCACCGGAACGGCGGCGTACGTTGGATTCTGCGCCAGAAACTCCGGCAGCGCCTCGCCGTAGTACCTGATCGAGGTGAAAGTCGAATCGTGGGTGCGGATGTAGGCGGCGCTCAGTGTCTCGAAATCTCCCTCGCCCAGCAGCGCTGCCAGGACGGGGAAATTCATCTGCAACGCTTCGGTCAGTCGCGCGCCATAACCGCCGCCGTAGATGGCCAGACGCGTGGCAACCGGCACGCGGTCCGTGCCGAGGACATGACCTTCGATCGCCGCGTCGCCCCGCAGCATGAACTGCTGGAAGTCGTCCTGAACCCTGGTGAGGCGAGTCATGCGGCCTGCGCCAGAGCCTGCGCCGCGAGCCTGCGCGCCGCCGCAAGCTCGTCGCACAGCTCCTGCAGGGGCGGAATGTTGGCGTCCCGCTCGATCATCGTGGAGACCGCGCCAAAGCGTCGGACGGCCGCGCCATACAGATCCCACACAGGATCCGGCACGGGATGGTCGTGCGTGTCGATGAGATAGTCGCCGTGGTTCTCGTGCCCGGCGAGATGAATCTGCTGCACCCGCTCGATCGGAATGGCGTTCAGATACTCGCGCGGATCGAATTGGTGGTTGACGCTGCTCACGTAGATGTTGTTGACGTCGAGCAGAATGAGGCAGTCGGCCTCTTCGGCGACGGCCTTGAGGAACTGCCACTCGGTCAGCCTGGAATCCCGAAAGGTGACGTAGCTCGAGACGTTCTCGAGCAGGATGCGGCGGCCCAGGATGTCCTGCACGGTCTGCACGCGCTCGACGATGTTGACGAGCGCCTCCTCCGTGTAGGGCAGCGGCAGGAGGTCGTGCACATTCTTGCCCGCGACGCCGGTCCAGCACAGATGATCCGAAATCCACTCCGGCTCGATGCGCGCCGCCAGTGCCTTCACCTTCGAGAGGTAGTCTCGATCCAGCGGATGCGTGCTGCCAATGGACAGCGACACCCCGTGCAGAACCATGGGGAAGCGCTCGCGGATCCGGGTCAGGAAATGCAGGGGCTTGCCCCCGGGAACCAGGTAGTTCTCGGTCAGCGCCTCGAGCCAGTCGACCGGGGCGACTCGACCGGGCTGCGCCAGGATGGCGTCGTAGTGTTCGACTCTGAGTCCCAGGCCGAAGCCCAGGAAGGGGCGGGTGAGCATGCGGGAATCGCCGGAAATTTCGTGGCCGGGCGCCGCGCGGACGCCCGGCCACGGTTCAAGCGCTGCGGCGCGCGATGCGCCGCGGCTCGTCGCTCTTACTTCGCCATCTTCGCCTTGGCGGCGTCGCACTGCGCCTGGGTCATCTCCATGAAGCCCTTGCCCTTGCAGGAGTTCTGGCCCTTACAGGAGTTGTTGGCTGACTTGCAGGCCGAGTGGCCCTTGCAGGAGTTCACTCCCTCGCACTTGACCTTGCCCTCATCGGCGGCACTGGCCGTCGTGACGACAGCCATCGAGAAGAACATGGCGGCGGCGGCGGCGAGCGCGACACTGGACATCTTACGTGAGCTCATTCGAAGTCTCCTTGAACCGTTGGGAAAGCTGACTCGTACGTAGACCGGGCAACCGGGGACCTTATGGCAGCGGCCGGGAGAATCTTCGGCTTGCACCATTGCAGCGGCGTCGGATTCGCGTCCCCTGGCCTGTTCCCAAGCCGCCCCTCGCATCGTCCTGAAGGCGCCCTGTGGGCCGTTCGGGGGCGGATTGTACCCCCACCCCTCGGGATCCCATACACGCTGTCGCGCCAGAACGACATTCACGGGAGGCTATACGGGTTGGAAGGGTGGGTGGATGCACGAACCTGCCGTGTCCGGCGCGCTGCGGCAGTCATTTCACGGCGCGAGGCGTCCACCGCATCTCGTTCGTCGGCAGGAACCCCATCGACGCATAGAGCGGGCGGCCGGCATCGGATGCATGCAATACGACACGGTCAAAACCGTTTTCCTGTGTCCATTGCATCAGCGAGCTCATCAGTGCACTTGCGATCCCTCGCTTCCGCCACGCGGGTTCCGTATAGACATTGACGACCAGCGGGACGACAGAGGATGAAACCCTGGTCCCGGAGTGAGAGATTCTGGGTAATTGCGGCTTGACGTGTGCACCGACTCCTGCGATGACCTCGCCGGCGTCCGTCACCGCAAACCAACCGAAATACGCGCCTCGTTCGATTTCTGCGGCAAGCGCCCGTGTCGATTCGTCAAGGAGCCGTTCCGCGAGCACATCCGTCGGCACGTCCCCCATATCGCGAAACATCTCTACGCGGTGCCGGGCAATGACTGCGGCATCATTCAGGTCGCAGCGGCGAATTGTGTAGGGTGACATCCGTCGTGATGATAAAAGGCGGCTCGCGCGAATGGAATGACGTCCGCGGCGCCTCGCCCAGTTCCTTCCGCTAACGGCTTGAAATCCTTGAGGCGGCCTCCATCTCTCAGCGGCGCACGCCAGCCCAAGCTTTGCAAGCTCATCCGCCGCCCATACAGTAGCTTGATCAAACGCCTGCTGTATGCGCGCGCCGTGCGCCCGCGCGTCGACGCCGTGCGAATTTGCACGCGCCAAATTGGTTTATAATGGTCGGATTCATGCCAGCACGCCCCGCTCGCTGCTGCACTCGACTCTACTTTGATTGACGGTGACGGAATGACCGACGCCTCCCGTGACGCCATTCTGCTGCGCGGCGCACGACAGAACAATCTGAAGAATCTCAGCCTCGATATTCCGCTGGGCGAGCTAGTCGTCGTCACCGGTGTGTCGGGCTCGGGAAAGTCGTCCCTCGTTTTCGACACTCTGTACGCAGAAGGTCAGCGGCGCTACGTCGAGACCTTCTCCCCCTACGCGCGCCAGTTCCTGGACCGCATGGACAAGCCGCAGATCGATTCGATCACCGGCATTCCGCCGGCCATCGCAATCGATCAGACCAACCCGGTGCGCACGTCGCGCTCGACGGTCGGCACGATGACCGAGTTGAACGACCATCTGAAGCTGCTCTTCGCACGCGGCGCTACGCTGTTCTGCCGGTGCTGCGGCAAGCCCGTACGGCGAGACTCCTCGGAAACGATCTTCGCGGACATCGCTCAGCGCGCCAGGAGCGCGAGCGATCCGCGGCTGCTGTTGTGCTTTCCCGTGCCCGTGCCCGCGAACTTCCAGGAATCCGAGGTACGGAAACTGCTGGAGAAGCAGGGTTACACGCGCTTCCTCGAGCCTCCCGCCGGCATGCAGCCCAACGCTCAGGCCGCGCCGCACGTGCCGGCTCCTCCCGCTGGAAAGCGCGGACGCAAGAAGAGCAAGGATGCCACTGCTGCACCCACGATCATTCTCGAGGTGGTGCAGGACCGCTTTCGCGCCGGTGCTGCCGAGCGCGGCCGCATCATCGAGTCTCTGGAGGCCGCACTGCGCGTCGGACAGGGACGCGTCAACGTACACGTCGTCGACGACAGTGACCCACCGCGTAGCCTCGACTGCTGGAGATACTCCAGCGGCTTGCACTGTGCGGATTGCGACCTCTCGTACCGCGAGCCCAACCCCAGCCTGTTCTCGTTCAACTCGCCGGTCGGCGCGTGCGAGACCTGTCGTGGCTTCGGCCGCACCATCGGGATCGACTACGGTCTCGTCATCCCCGACGAGAGCAAGTCGCTGCGCGGCGGCGCGGTAAAGACCTGGCAAACGAAGTCGTACGCCGAATGCCAGGAGGACCTCGTCAAGTACGCCAGGAAACGCGGCATCCCACTGGACGCTCCGTGGCGGGAGCTCAGCTCCGACCAGCGCAAGTGGGTGATCGAAGGCGAAGGGCCGTGGAGCAAGGGCGTGTGGTATGGCGCGAAGCGCTTCTTCGAATGGCTCGAGACCCGCTCGTACAAGATGCACGTCCGCGTTCTGCTATCGCGCTACCGGGCCTACACGCCGTGCGATGCGTGCGGCGGAGCCCGTCTCAAGACGGATGCGCTACTGTGGCGTTTGGGCTCGCGCGAGCTGGCGGACTCGGTGTTGCAGCCGCAGCTGCGCTTCCGTCCTCATGGAGCGCAATGGGACGACGGGACGCTGCACTCGCTGCCTGGTCTCACGATTCACGACCTGATGCTCCTGCCGATCGATCGCGCGTGCGAGTTCTTCCGTAAACTCAAGCTGCCCAAGCCCCTCGATGAAGCCACCGACCTGCTGCTCGCGGAGATTCGGGGCCGCTTCGCGTATCTGTCGGACGTGGGCCTGGGCTATCTCACTCTTGACCGGCAGTCGCGCACACTGTCGGGCGGTGAAGTGCAGCGGATCAACCTGACGACGGCGCTTGGCACTTCGCTGGTCAATACGTTGTTCGTTCTTGACGAACCTTCCATCGGATTGCATCCGCGCGATATGCAGCGAGTCATCACCGTGATGAAGCGCCTGCGCGACGCTGGTAATTCCCTGGTCGTCGTCGAGCACGACCCGCAAATCATGCTGGAAGCCGACCGGATCCTGGACATGGGGCCGGGCGCCGGCGAGCACGGCGGCGAGATCGTGTTCTTCGGCAGCCCGCAGGACATCAGGAAAAGCTCTCATTCCCTGACGGGCGAGTACCTGAGCGGGCGCAAGACCGTGGTCGCGGCGCGAGACAAGATCGTTGCGTCCGCAGCCAGGTCGAAGAAGTCCGCAAGCACGGCCGTCGAAGTCGTCGCCGAGGCCGTTGCAAATCGCTGGCTGGAACTGCGTGGTGCCCGCGAACACAACCTCAAGAGCATCGACGTCAGGATCCCCCTGAAGAAGCTCGCTTGCGTTACGGGAGTGTCGGGCTCGGGAAAATCCACGCTCGTCGAGGACGTCCTCTACCCCGCACTCCTCAAGTACCGTGGTAAACCCACGGAAGCGCCGGGAGAATTCGACGGTCTCAAGGGCGCGGAGTTGATCGACGACGTCGTGATGGTCGACCAGTCCCCGGTTGGCCGCACCACGCGGTCGAACCCGGCAAGTTACGTCGGGGCCTTCGACGTCGTTCGCGCGTTGTTCGCCACGGAGCCGGCTGCACAGGAGCGCAAGTACACGGCGGGCACGTTCAGCTTCAATTCGGGCAACGGACGCTGCCCCACCTGCAGCGGCAATGGCTTCGAGCACGTCGAGATGCAGTTTCTCTCCGACGTGTATCTGCGCTGCCCCGATTGCAACGGGTGCCGCTACCGTGACGAGGTGCTGGATATCAAACGCGAAGGCGCCAACGGCCGTCGCGGCAGCATCGCGGACGTACTGGACATGACGGTGACTGAAGCGATCGCATTCTTCGCCGACTCACGAGAGGTCGCGGCACGCCTCGCGCCACTCGCGGATGTAGGGCTAGAATACGTGAAGCTGGGGCAGCCAGTGCCGACCCTGTCCGGTGGCGAGGCACAGCGGCTGAAGCTTGCGGGTCACCTGGCTGAGGCCGGCTCGGTCGTTTCGAGTACGACGCACCGCGGCAAGCTGTTCCTGTTTGACGAGCCGACCACGGGCCTGCACTTCGACGACGTCGCGAAGCTGCTCAAGGCGTTTCGCAAGTTGCTCGCTGCCGGGCATTCCTTGCTGGTGATCGAGCACAATCTCGACGTGATCCGCGCCAGCGACTGGATCGTCGACCTGGGCCCTGAGGGCGGCGATCGCGGCGGCGAGATCGTCTGCACTGGGACGCCGGCCCAGGTAGCCGCAAATCCGCACTCTCATACCGGCCGTGCGCTCGCCTCGTACGCGCAGGCTCTGACCGGCGACAGGCCCGCCGCCGAGGCGCTGAATCAGTCGGCAGCCGGCAGCCGGACGGCCGCTTCGAGAGATCACGAAGGCGAGACATTTGGCGGCGTCCAGGAGCCGAGCGCCGTGTACGGGCGCGCACTGGCGCGCACGAACAACGCCGTCGTCATTCACAACGCGAGGGAGCACAACCTAAAGAGTATCGACGTACAGATTCCACGCGACAAGTTCACGGTCATCACCGGCGTTTCCGGATCCGGAAAGTCGACGCTGGCGTTTGACATCCTGTTCAATGAAGGGCAGCGGCGCTATCTCGAATCGCTCAACGCCTACGCGCGGCAGTTCGTTCAACCCGCGGCGCGGCCCGATGTCGATGCGATATTCGGAATTCCGCCGACCGTGGCCATAGAGCAGCGCACGAGCCGCGGGGGGCGCAAGAGCACCGTCGCGACGCTCACGGAGATTTACCATTTCCTGCGGCTGTTGTACGTGAAGCTCGGAACTCAGTACTGTCCCGACTGCGACGTGGCCATAGAGCCGCAGAGTACGGCTTCCATCGCAGCACGGCTGCTGCGCGACTACCGGGGAAAGCGCATTGCGCTGCTGGCGCCGCTCGTCCTGGCGCGCAAGGGTTACTACACGGACCTTGCGAAATGGGCGGCGAAGAAGGGGTTCAAGACGCTGCGCGTCGATGGCGCCAGTCTTTCGACGTCCAAGTGGCCGCGCCTGTCGCGCTTCAAGGAGCACACGATCGAGCTGCCGGTGGCCGAAATCGATGTTGCCTCGAAGACGGACACGGCACTGCATCAGGCGTTGCAGCGCGCGCTCGACTTCGGCAAGGGAATCGTGCATGTGCTGGGGCCCAAGTCGGAACGCGTGACGGTATTCTCGACGAAGCGGGCCTGTCCTTCCTGCGGTCGCAGCTTCGCCGAGCTGGACCCGCGCCTGTTCTCCTTCAACTCGAAGCACGGCTGGTGCGAGAGCTGCTTCGGAACCGGTGTAGAAATGGCGGGCTTCGACGAGGAGCAGAGCGGCGAAGAGATCTGGTGGAACCAGTGGTACGAGCACGATCCGGCCGCCTGCAGCGTGTGCGAAGGCCAACGCCTGAGTCCCACCGCGCTCAGCGTGCGCTTTCACGATCGCTCGATCGCCAGCTTGACCCGGGCACCCGTCGCTGGCCTCGCGGACTTCTTTGCCGGACTCTCGCTGAATTCGCGCGAGCAGGAAATCGCGCGCGACCTGCTGGCTGAGCTGCGTGCGCGGCTCGGATTCCTCGACCGTGTGGGTCTGGGATACCTGCAGCTCGATCGTGCCGCCCCGACGCTGTCGGGGGGCGAAGCGCAGCGGATCCGGCTCGCGGCCCAGCTCGGCTCCAATCTCCAGGGCGTTTGCTACGTGCTGGACGAGCCGACGATCGGCCTGCATCCGCGCGACAACGCGATTCTGCTCGATTCGCTGACGGAGCTCTCCGGTCGGCGCAACACCCTGGTCGTGGTCGAGCACGACGAGGAGACGATCAGGCGGGCCGACTACGTACTCGATCTGGGGCCGGCGGCAGGCGTGCGCGGCGGCGAAGTGGTGGGCGCCGGAACGGTCGCGGACCTCATGCGCAATCCACTGTCGACGACGGGCCGCTTCCTCCGCAACCCCTTGAAGCACCCTGCGCAACCCCATCGCGCGGTGGACGCAGGGACCGACCTTCTCAAGCTCGACAACGTCGCACTGCACAACGTGTGCGGAGTCGATCTCGGAATTCCCCTGAGTCGCCTCGTCGTCATCACCGGGGTGTCGGGCTCCGGCAAGTCGACGGTCGCACGCGACGTGCTGTACACGAACCTGCGACGGCTGCTCGGCGAGGCGAACGGCAGCGGACGTGGACGCGGCAACGGCAACGGGCGCAGGAAGAGCGGTGGACGCACGGCCAAGAGCGATCTCATCGGGTGCTCGGCCATGCGCGGCGTCGAGAACGTGGATCGCGTATTGGAGGTAGACCAGACCCCCATCGGCAAGACGCCACGCTCCTGTCCTGCCACATACATTGGCTTCTGGGACGACATACGCAACATCTACGCGGGCACGACTGAAGCGCGCATTCGCGGCTACACCTCGAGCCGGTTCTCCTTCAACACGGCCGGGGGTCGGTGCGAAGCCTGCGAGGGCCAGGGCGTCAAGACGATCGAGATGAGCTTTTTGCCGGACGTCAAAGTCGCGTGCGACGTCTGCGGCGGCAGGCGCTTCAACTCCGAGACTCTTTCCGTCCTGTGGCGCGAGAAGAGTATCGGCGACATTCTTGCGATGAACGTGGACGACGCCGTGGATTTCTTTCGGGCTCACCCCCGTGTTCACCACGCCCTGAAGCTGCTTCAGGATGTCGGTCTGGGCTATCTGACGCTCGGCCAGCAGAGCCCCACTCTGTCGGGTGGCGAGGCGCAGCGCATCAAGCTGGTCACAGAGCTTGCAAAGGTGCGGGGCGACGTACGCGCCGGTCCGCGGTTCAAGCCGAAACACACGCTCTACGTGCTCGATGAGCCTACCGTCGGCCTGCACATGGCGGACGTGGAGAAGCTCATTCACGTGCTGCATCGCCTGGTCGAAGCCGGCAACACGGCGGTCGTGGTCGAGCACAATCTCGACGTCATGGCAGAGGCCGACTGGATCGTGGACATGGGCCCCGAAGCTGGCGACGCCGGGGGCCGGATCGTCGCGCAAGGCACGCCGGCGGACATCGCGCGCAAGAAGAAGCAGTCGCACACGGGTCGCGTATTGAGCGACTTTCTCAAAGACCGGACGATACCATGACAAATCGGACCGAGGATCTGTCAGCGCGACGCCGCCGAATCACACCTCGCGCTGATCCGGATCCCTAGGCAAGCGCGCCACGGGGCGTAAAATGCGTCCATGGCGCATGATCTTATCTGCTGGAAGTGTGGCGTTTCGCTGGCCGAGCTGAGCCTGCCGCTGCGCCGGTTGGACGAATGTCCCAAGTGCCGTTCCGAGCTGCACGTGTGCCGGATGTGCGTGGACTATGACACGCGGGTTGCCAAACATTGCCGTGAGCCGACCGCCGAAGAGGTGAGTGACAAGTCTCACGCAAACTTCTGCGACCACTTCAAGCCGCACGCGTCCGCCTACACCCCACCCAACACGGCGGAAGTCGACAAGGCCAAATCGGCGTTGGAAAAGCTTTTCGGAAAGTAGCGGCGCACGTACCCGCACGTACCCGCGCGCACGCAAGCGCCCGGAAGAGGCGCCTCGCAGGCTGCGGCCTCTAGTTCTTCCGCGTGCGCTCGCTCAAGCGCTCGATCAGGCGGCGGAACGGCGTGTTCTTCTGCACTTCCACGCGCAGATGCCGCACGCCGGAGTCGTTGAGAGTCTCGCCATTACCGTCGTCGATCTCGAGCTGGCTGGCGCCGAGAATCTCGAGTGTCTCTTCCAGCGTCTGCGGGCTGCGCTGCTCGCGCGCGCGGACTCTGCCTCGCTTGCCCGAGGCCGACGCCCTGGGAGAGATGGGAGCCGGCTTGACGGCAGCGTGTTGCGCGGCGGACGGCCGTGGCATGGCCGGAACCTCCGAGTCGATGAGCTTGAACTCGTCAACGGGCTCCTGACGTGTCTTCCTGGGAAGCGTCAGGCCGGAGGTCTTCTTGTCGTCGTCCGATGCGCGCATCCGTTCCTGCGGGCTCACGGGGACCACCGCGACAGAGGTGAACTCCGAGCGAACGTAGTAGGCAACCTGTTTGGCGGAGACGGCGTCGGTGAAAAATCCAAGGCGCAGCCCATACCACTTGCGCCCGTCTCTGCTGCCTTCGACGGTGTACAGCGTGTACGCGCTGAAGATGGCCAAGGGGGGCACCTTCTCCAGCTCCACCGGCTGCACGGACCACTGCAGCTGCACAGCGAACGACACAGGAGCGTTCTGTACCACTGCCTCCTTGAGGGCACGGCGGGTCCCGGTGTCGTCCGGCTTCAGCAGCGAGATACTGCCGGAGGCGCCTTCGTCTTCCGCTCTGACAGCTTCCTCGTCGCCGCGTCGCACTTCGAGGAAGCGCAACACCTGGGTATCGGTCAGCGACTGCTCGTCGGCCGATTGAACAGCGTGCGGGGACGCAAGGGGCAACGACGGTGCCGGCATCAGCCGCGTCTCACCCGTGTTCTCATCCAGAGCCGCGAGCACCTCGCGCACATTCGAGATCGGCAGCCGAGGCTTCCCGGGCGCGGCATTTGCCGCCGGTCTAGCTGCCTCCGGACGAGCAGTTGGTGCGGGGCGCACAGACGGGCGTGCCGGCATGGGAGCCACCGGCGCACCTGCGCCTGGCGGAATCTTGGCCTGGACGTTGGGCTGGCCCACTCTAGCCGAAGGCGCCCCGATCGCGGG
>FTEN01000125.1_pt1 | contig 14691 bp, 14 predicted proteins | sample 1640221 | NCBI WGS metagenome assembly FTEN01 (sample SAMEA3914816, study PRJEB12502) | metagenome | biome: forest; material: soil | place: USA | collected 2011-09-16 | depth 0.3 m | reverse complement strand
GTCATGGCGCAGGCGGTCGGCACGCCCGCGCTGCTGCTCGCAGCCTGGGCGGTCGCCGGCATCGTAGCGATGCTCGGAGCACTGAGCTTTGCCGAGCTCGGAGCACTCCTGCCGCAGGCCGGCGGTGAGTATGTCTACCTGCGGGCCGCCTTCGGCGACGTGTCGGGCTTTCTGTACGTCTTCAACAGTTTCCTCGTCGGCGGCGCAAGCATCGCCGCCTATGGTGCAGCGGTCGCTATTTTTGTCGCCGACATCCACCGGATCGACGGCGTGTGGCTCGAGCGCACGCTGCACGTGCTCGGAACGCCCTACACCCTGCAATTCGGCATGCGCCAGCTCATCGCCGTCGCAGTGATCGCACTGTTCGCGATCGTCAACTGTGCCGGGGTCATTTTCGGCGGCCGGGTCCAGACAGCGCTCACGGCGATCAAGGCGCTCTGCATCGTTGCAGTCGCCGCGGGCGCAGTGTTCCTCAGCGACGGCGGCGAGTGGTCCAATCTTGCCGCTCCGCCCGCAGCCTCGAGCGGCGGGCTGAGCGGATTCGGGGCGGCGCTGTTCGCCGCGCTGTGGGCGTACAGCGGTTGGCAATTCCTGCCGATGGCGGCGGGGGAAGTCCGGCACCCCGAACGCAATCTGCCGCGTGCGATCGTGGGCGGCACGGCACTGGTGCTCGCGCTCTACATGCTCATCAACGTGGCCTATCTGTATTGCATGCCGTTCTGGCAGGTTGCCACAGCGAACTCGACTGCCTATCCGGAAGCCCCATCGGTGGCGGGCCGGGCGGTACAGACGTTTCTCGGCAGCAGGGCCGCCCCCGTCGCCGCGCTGATCTTCCTGGTCTCCGCCATCGGCGCTCTCAATGGAACCATCCTCACGCGCGCGCGAGTGCCGTATGCGGCGGCGCGCGACGGGTTGTTCTTCGCCTCCTTCGGCCGCCTGAGTCCGAGCTCGCGGGTTCCGGTCACGGCCATCGTGCTCGTCAGCCTGTGGGCTGCGCTGCTGGCGGCTTCGGGGAGTTTCGATCAGCTCACCAACATGGCGGTGTTGTCATACGCGGTGTTCTGGATTCCCGTGGCACTGGCGGTCATCGTGCTGCGGCGGCGGCTTCCCGCGGCTCCTCGTCCCTACCGCGTGTGGGGATATCCCTACGTGCCGCTGCTGTTCGCGCTTGTCATGGCGTGCATCGTCGTGAATGCCTTCATGACGAGTCCTGCAGAATCGACGGCCACGCTGCTGTTGATCCTGCTCGGTCTGCCTCTGTATGCCGTGTTCCGCGGACGCCGCTCCGCGGCGGATCCGGCCTAGGCAGCCGGTCCGGTGTTGCGTGCGCGGTGCGCCGGCGTCAGGCCGATTCCAACTCCCAGACCGTCAGGGGCGCGCCGCTGCGAATCCAGAATCCCGCGCCCACCTCGCGGAAGTTGCGGCGCAGTGCGCTGCGGTACCAGCGCCCGCTGCGCAGATGCACATTCGAATCGGTCCGCGTGCGGTCGCAGTTGTGTTCCCAGTCCGCGCGCGTGAGAGCGGTGAAGTAGAGTACCCCGCGACACAGGCGAGAGAGATTGCCGAGAGCGCGGCGTGCCGCGCTCGTCTCAAGATACTGCAGTACGTCGTAACAGATCACCAGATCGAACGCAGTGGAGCTGCGGTAAGTCTCGATGTCGCCCAGCTCCCAGCCGTAGCGGTCGCAAAGATACTCGCTGCTCTCGAGCCCGGTATAGGCTGCGCGCGGCAGCATCTGCTGCAACGGCGACCTGAGCAGCCCCGTACCGCAGCCCGCGTCGAGGATGCGTCGTACGGGCAGACCGATATGCATGGCGTAGGCCGCAATGAGCCGCGCCCGCGCTCGCATTTCACGGCGGTCGGTGACTGCCGTGCGCGGGTTGAAGTAATAACGTTGGTAGTAATCCCTGTCGAAGCTCATCTTTCGACCCAGGATCCGTTCGGCCGCCTCGGGGCGCGCTCGCCCACGGCTCACTCGGGCGTGCCGGAGCTCGGTTCGACGAGGCCGAGCTCGGCGACCAAGCGCTCCGAGTCGAGAGGCTTGGGGAGACAGGCGTCGGCGCCCGCCGCCAATACACGCTCCACGTTCTCGGCGGTTGCGAATCCCGTGATCGCAATGATGCGGATGTGATTCAACGTCGGGCGCTCGCGTAACCGGCGGCAGACTTCGAATCCGTCCATGGTGGGCATCATCAGATCGAGCACGAGCGCGTGCGGCCGGAACGACTCCACTTTGGCGCCCGCCTCGAAGCCATCGTGCGCCGTCGCAGTCTCGACCTGCGGTGCGTGGCGCCGGATCAGCTCCGCGATCGAGCGGCAGATGTTCGGATCGTCGTCGACGACCAACACCCGATCGGGGCGGCCGGAGCGGCGCGGCACCGGGGTGGCTCCACGGCTGCGTGCAAATTCCTCGACATCGTTCAGAAGGAAACGGCGGTGGCCGCCGGGAGTGGTGAGCGAGCGCAGCAGGCCGCGAGAGGCCCATTGGCGCACCGTCACCGGATTGACCATCAGCAGCTCGGCTACCTCGTTCGGCGTCAGGTGAGTTTTTTGTCTGGTTTTCCTCATGACCATTCCCGTGCGTCCCCGTTGACGTCGCTCGCAGCGACCCCACTCCTGTGTTCGCCACAGCTCGCTGCCACTGCCGCGCAGACCGCGCTCACGGACCGACTCACGCGATGCGCAGAGGATTCGTTCGTTTCTATCGGATGCAGCGATCTTTCCCGAAAAGCTTCCTTCCCGGAACCCAATGATTTAACAGAATATCAGGAGTTCGGGCGGTTACGACGGAGAGATGTGTGCTGCATCGCGCCTGAAGAAATACGCAGCGTCCGCTACGTGAGCGCCATAACCCCGTGACAGCGGCATTTGATCTGCGTCGAGACGGACGAAATCTGTCTTGCGGGCTCAACTGTCTCAGGTATGGAACACGCGCTCAATCAGTGCACGGTGGTTCACTCCTGCCGGCAGCGTTCCAAAGGCGGCGGGAGGTCTTTCGGAAAGGCGAGACGCGATGAATGCTTCGGCCGACGGCGCTGGACCGTGCGTGAGGAGCACCGACGCCTGCACGGCCAGGGCGATCATTTCCGTCACTCGGCGTGCCCGCACCTCGGCGTCTGCCGACCGATCAAGCTCGGCCGAGAGACTCGCGACGAACGCATCGAATTGCGCGCTGCCGCCCTTGGCACGGCTCAGCACCGCTTCGAGCGCTTCCCGCGCTCGGGGCTCGCGCGCCAAAGCGCGCAGCACGTCCAGGCACATGATGTTGCCGGAGCCTTCCCAGATGGAATTCAATGGCGACTCGCGAAACCGGCGCGCAATGGGTCCTTCCTCGACATAACCGTTGCCGCCGAAGACCTCCATTGCTTCGGCACAGACGCAGGGTGCACGTTTGCAGATCCAGTACTTGGCCGCCGGCGTCAGGACGCGCCGCAGCAGGAGCTCCGCTTCGTCTCCAGGCGCATCGAACGCATGGGCCAGCCGCATCGCGAGAACGATGCCCGCCTCACACTCGAGAGCGAGGTCTGCCAGCACATTGCGCATGAGCGGTTGCTCGATGAGCGGCCGGCCGAATGCGGCGCGCTGCCGCGCGTGATGAACGGCCTGCGACACACACTGACGCATGAGACCTGCTGAAGCGACGGCGTTGTCGAGCCGCGTGTACACGCCCATCTCGAGGATCGTCGGGACGCCGCGCCCCTCATCGCCGACCAACACGCCGTAGGTCGAGTCAAATTCAACTTCACTCGAAGCATTGGATCGGTTGCCAACCTTGTCCTTCAGTCTTTGCAGGCGCAGCGTGTTGAGACTGCCGTCCGGAAGAAAGCGGGGCATGAAAAAACAGGAAAGCCCGCCCGTCGTCTGCGCTAGCACCAGGAACGCGTCGCACATGGGCGCGGAGAAAAACCACTTGTGCCCGGTGAGTCGATATTCCCGGCCTTGACCGCGGATGGTGGTAGGTTCCGCACGCGTGGTGTTCGAGCGGACGTCGGACCCGCCCTGCTTCTCCGTCATGCCCATTCCCATCAGCGCTCCACGCTTGCGATCCCTGGAAACCAAACGTGGGTCGTACTCGCGGGACAGGAGCAGCGGCAACCATTCCTCGAAATCCTCAGATTGGCGCGCCAGTGTCGGAACCGCGCCGTAAGTCATGGTCGCTGGACACTGTGTCCCGTTCTCGACTTCAGCCCAGAGCATGTAGCCGGCGGCCCGGGCCGCATGCGCGCAGGGCCCCGGGTTCGACCACGGCGCCGTGTGCAGCCCTTCGCCGACGAGCCTTCCCAGCAATTCGTGCCACGAGGGGTGGAATTCCACCTCGTCGCGGCGCCGCCCGAAGCGATCGAAGCGTTTGAGAGTGGGCGGATTGCAATTGGCGGCCTCGGCGAGTGCAAACATCTCGGCTCTGCCGAGCCGCTCGCCGAGCGCCACCATCCGATCGTGCTCCGCGATTCCCGCCTCCCGGGCGACCGCGTCGACGAGTGCCGGATTCGTCGTGAACAGGTTGTAGTCGGACAGATCGCTCGACTGATTCGCGACATCGGGGACGGGGCTGGCCATTTGCATATCCTCTATGGGGGCAGCGGTGGGAGTCCCACGAGCTCCCGGCTCAACTGCCTCAGATTCATGCGCGCCGACTCGTCATACGCCTGGTCGTGCGCGCGCGTCGGTCGCATGCCGTAGAAATACAGGCCAGTGTGAGTTGACAGCACGGGAGACGAGGCCAGGTGCAGAACCGCCTCCGAACCTTCGTCCACGGAGCTTGCGGGCTTCATTCCCGATTCGCGCACCATGCGCGTGTCCATGAGGCTTGCCGGATGCAGGCAGTTCACAGTGACCCCGGCACCCTGCAGCTCCCGCGCAAGATCGAAGGTGAACATCACCTGGGCGAGCTTGCTTTGCGCATAGGCTCGCATCCCGCTGAAGGCACGTGTCAGCATCACGTTGCCGAAGTCGAGGGGATACTGAGCCGCTGAGGCGACGTTGATGAGGCGTGCCGGGGAACTCTGTTTCAACAGCGCAACGAGGCGATGTGCGAGCAGAAACCCCGCAAGATAGTTGACCGCGAAACGAAGCTCGTAACCCTCGACGCTGGTCGCGCGCGTGAGACCCCGGCCGCCCGTGCCGATTCCGGCGTTGTTGATCAGCAGGTCCAGCCGGCCGTGTTCGCGAAGCACGTCGTCCGCCAGCCTCCGAACCTGCTCCAGCGAGGACAGATCGGCTGGGTGGAATTGCGCGCTCCCACCCGCGGAGCGAATGTCGCGCACGACTCCCTCGCCTCGCTCCCGGTTTCGGCCGTGAATCAGAACGGTGAACCCGGCTTCGGCCAGGCGGCGGGCGATCTGCAGGCCCAGACCGTCCGTCGAGCCGGTGACGAGGGCCGTACGGGGTGGCGTCATTCGCCCGACTATGCACCAGGACGACGGCACTGCAAACTTGCGCCTCAATCCAAGCGGGAGACCGGCGTCATGTGGCGAAGATCTGCAATCCTGGGTGTGGGCCTTTCCTTTGTGGCCCTGGGTACGCTGGCACCGCGCGGTGACAGTCAGGCCGGCGTAGCCGCGGCAGCGGACGGAGCCTTCACACTTACGAGCTCGGACATCGCCCCCGGGGGCAAGATAGCCGAAGCTCAGGTTTACGATAGCTTCGGCTGCTCCGGACGCAATGTGTCACCCGCTCTCTCCTGGAGCCATGCGCCTGCGGGCACGAAGAGCTTTGCGCTCTTCATGTACGACCCGGACGCACCGACGGGCAGTGGCTGGTGGCACTGGGTCGTCTACAACATTCCAGCGACCGTGACCGCACTGCCGGCGGGCGCCGGCGACCCAAGGAAAGGGCTGCTGCCCAGCGGCACCGTCCAGGGCAGGACCGACTTCGGTACCAGCGGCTACGGCGGACCGTGTCCGCCACCGGGGGCACCGCATCATTACTACTTGCGCCTGTACGCCTTGAAGGTCGCGAAGCTGGACGTCCCCGCCGCTGCGACTGCGGCCCTGGTTGGATTCAACGTGAGTGCGAACACGCTGGCCAAGGCCGAGCTGTTGGGCATGTACTCGCGGTAACGGATTGCCGACACCCGTGTACTCCGCGCAGGTTCCGGAGGAATTCACCGTCAGCGGCGCGAGCCTCGGGTTCCGCCGCGGCTCCTCGTCCTGGGAAATCACTCCCGAGCGCATCGTCTGTGTCGGTGAAGCCACGAGCGATACCGTCGCTGGCGGGGAGGACTGGCTGCTCTGTCTCATCACGGACACGCAGGGGAGTTGGTTGGAAGCGTCGCTTTACGCGCACGGCCGTAACGACGCCCTGCAGTGGTTGAGTCTCGCCCTCGGCACGTCGCTGGAGGTGAAGCTCGCCAACGCTCCACCCTTCCGTAGCCGGGTCATGTGGCCTGCGCACCTGAAGGAAGCGCCGCTGTTCGACTACCAGGTGTCCCTGTTCCGCCGCGCCTTCGGCCGCAGTCTGCGCCGGCTCGGGTTGGCGCCCCGGGGCACCGTCCAGACGGTGCATCCCGCTGTGCTGGACAGCCTATGGCGCACGCGCCGGCCCACGACGTTACGGTCGGTCTGATCTCCGACACCCACGGACTGCTTCGACCGCAAGCGCTCGAAGCTCTGGCGGGAGTGCAGCGAATCATCCACGCCGGGGACATCGGCGGCCCGGAAATACTCGCAGCGCTGCGCTCGATCGCGCCCGTCGACGCCGTCAGAGGCAACAACGATCGCGGCGGCTGGGCGGAAAGCCTGCCCGCCTCGCTGACCCTGAAGATCCAGGGCGTCTCGATCCATATCCTGCACGATCTGCACGAGTTGGCACCCGACCCGGCCGCGGCGGGCTTCCAGGTCGTGGTCGCCGGCCACTCTCACAAGCCAGCGGTCTGCGAGCGCCTCGGGGTCCTGTTCGTCAACCCCGGCAGCGCGGGGCCCCGGCGCTTCAGCCTGCCTGTGGCCGTCGCGTTCCTGCGGATCGCCCGGGGCTCGGCCACGGCTCGGATCCAGAGCATTTTGTGAGCATCCCTGCGGTCCCGAGGACACGCAAGGGGGTCCTATTGCCGCTTGCCGGGCGCCGGCGTAGTCTTTCCGCCGCCGTGACCGCAGAGTCCTCGAATCCAGTGCTTCCCCACGTTGCCGATCGCCGCCCGGCGATGTGGCCGTGGCTGCTCATGCCCTTGGTCGCGCTGGTGCTGTTCGTAGCACTGTATTGGGTCCGCGAGAGCGCGTCGAAGGACGCCGCGGACGGCCCCGCCCCGATCAGCGCCGAGTCCCACTCCAGCGACTAAAGCCCCGTCCAGCACCGAGGGCGGCGGCCGTGCCGGTGTCCGGCGGCTGTCTCGGCGCTCCCCGCCGGCTGTCTCGGCGCCCCCGGGCGGCCGGTCGATTTCAGTGGCGGGACCTGAGGTCACACGTCTAGCATAGCGACCCTTTTTCGACGGCTCCGCCATGTCCCGCCGCGTTCCCAAAATCGGCTTCGTCAGCCTCGGCTGCCCCAAGGCGCTCGTGGACTCCGAGCGCATCCTGACGCACCTGCGCGCCGAAGGTTACGAGGTGGCCCCCACCTACGATGCCGCCGACGTGGTCGTCGTCAACACGTGTGGATTCATCGACGCTGCCATCGACGAGTCGCTCGATGCGATCGGCGAGGCGCTCGAGCAGAACGGGCGCGTGATCGTGACGGGCTGTCTCGGCGCGCGCCCGGAGCGGATTCTCGAGCGGCACCCGCGCGTACTGAAAGTTACCGGACCGCATGCCTACGAGGACGTCCTGTCGGCGGTGCATGAGCACCTGCCTCCCCAACACGATCCGTTCTTCGACCTCGTCCCACCCCAGGGTGTACGCCTCACTCCGCGCCACTATGCCTACGTGAAGATCTCGGAAGGCTGCAACAACAAGTGCAGCTTCTGCATCATTCCAACGATGCGCGGCAAGCTTGCCAGCAGACCGATAGACGACGTACTGCGCGAGGGCGAGCGGCTCGTGAAGGCGGGAGTGAAGGAGCTGCTCGTGATCTCGCAGGACACGAGCGCCTATGGAGCCGATATCCGCTACCGCTCCGGCGCATGGCGCGAGCAAATCTACCAGACCCGCTTCATCGATCTGGCGAAGGGACTGGGATCGTTGGGAGTGTGGGTACGGCTGCACTACGTGTACCCCTACCCGCATGTCGACGAAGTCATCCCTCTGATGGCGGAGCGCTGGGTGCTCCCCTATCTGGACATTCCGTTTCAGCACGCAAGCCCGAGCGTCCTCAAGCGGATGCGCCGCCCGGCCCATGCGGAGAACACCCTGGAGCGGATCCGTGCGTGGCGCCGCGTGTGCCCGGAGCTCACGCTTCGCAGCACGTTCATCGTAGGATTTCCCGGCGAGACCGCGAGTGAGTTCGAAGAGCTGTTGGCCTGGCTGGAGCAAGCTCAGCTCGACCGCGTTGGCTGCTTCAAGTACTCACCGGTCGAGGGAGCGACCGCGAATGCGCTTGCAGATCATGTTCCTGCGGAGCTGCAACAGGAGCGCTACGGGCGCTTCATGGAGCGCGCGGCCGCAATCAGTGCCCAACGCCTCGCGTCGCGCGTCGGACGGCGCATGCAGGTTTTGGTGGACAGCGTCGAGAAGAACGTCGGCATTGCGCGCAGCGAGGCCGACGCTCCTGAAATCGACGGAGTCGTTCACATCCGGAATGCAAAGACTCTCCGCTCCGGCGACTGGGCCAACGTCGAGATCACCTCAGCGGATGCCTACGACCTGCACGCGCGGTTGATTCCCGCAAACAGAATGACCGCGAGCGCGGGACCGATCACCGACCCGCCCGAACAAGCGTAGCGGCCTGCCTCGCGATGAGCGCCACAGTCAACCTCGACGCATATTTCGAGCGGATTGGCTACACGGGCGCGCGTGAGCCGACTCTTGAAGCATTGCGCGCCATCCATCTTCGCCACGCACTGTCGATCGCGTTCGAGAATCTCGATCCGCTGCTGCGGCGGCCCGTGCGACTCGATCTGGCCTCGCTCGAAGCAAAGCTCGTTCACGGCGGCCGGGGCGGCTATTGTTTCGAGCAGAATCTGCTGCTGGGCGCCGTACTGCGAGCCCTCGGATTTCGGGTAACCGACCTCGCGGCGCGCGTCATGTGGAACGCTCCGGAGGGCGCATTGAGGCCCCGTACCCACATGTTGCTCCGGATTGGCCTGGAGCAAGACGGGGCTGCGGCGCAGGGCGGGGCTGCGAGCGGCGATTACGTGGCCGACGTCGGTTTCGGCGGCCTGACGCTCACGGCTCCGCTGCGTCTGGCTCCCGACATCGAGCAGAGCACGCCTCACGATACATTCCGCCTCCTCAGGATGGATGAGAGCTTCGTGATGCAGGCGTGGATCCGTGACGCCTGGGCCTCGCTCTACCAATTCGATCTGCAGCCGCAGCTGCTGCCGGATTTCGAAGTTGCGAACTGGTACGTATCCACTCTCCCGGAATCGCACTTCGTCAACAGCCTCCTCGTCGCCCGAGCCGCCGCCGATCGCCGCCTTGCGCTCCGCAACAACCAGTTGTCTATCCACCACGCTGGCGGCACGTCTGAGCAGCGCACGCTGGGAGGCGTAGACGAATTGCGCACAGTATTGCAGGAGACATTCGGAATCACGCTTCCCGAGGTACCGCTACTCGAAGAGACTCTCGGCAAGCTCATCCCGAGCGGCTAGGCTGACTCTGTCAGCCCCCTCGCTTGCCGAGCGTGCGTCCTCCCTTCCGAGCGGTCCCGTCTTTTGCGCGTGCTCGCCGGCAGGACTGTTGGATTGCAGGGATCCTAGGGCGCCGATGTGTAGCGAATGGCCGTCGCGGTGACGTGCAGGATCATCGTCTCGCCGACGTGGGAGCGCAGCTCGCGCAGTTCGATGATCGCGTCCCCCCCGGCCGCGCGCGCTTGTTTCTTCAGCTCCTCGATTCCCGCCTGATGACTCGTCGACACGAATCCCGTGTGCTCGAAATGAGCGTCCAGGCGGGCGATCCGCTCGAACGGCCGCTCGGGTGGAGATTCGAACACCTCCACGGCAAACGTCGCCGGTTGGGCAGGATATGACGGACCCAGCGATCTGAAGTGACCCTGGGTGGTCGCGCAGGCGGCCACACAGACTGCCAGCAGTGCACAGGCGATGCCGCGCATACAGCGATTGAAGGCCGCAGCTGGGCCGATCACTTCTTGGCGGGCGGTGTCGGCGGCGGATTCACACCCAGTGCTTTGGCCATTTCGTTGACCACGTCCTGATCCCACACCTTCTGGCCCATGCGTCCCAGCATGGTCTTGGTCGTGCGCACCTTTGCCTCGGTTTTGTCCGGAGAGACCGCTGTCAGTGCAACAGAAAGGATCTCGCCTCCAGAACCGACGAATACGCCCACCTTGTGACCGCGCTTGCCTTCGACGTAGTTCGGCTCCTGCTTCTTGACGTCGACGCCGACTACCGTGAGGGCATCGATTGCCGCCTTCTGCACTTCCGCTACGGGCTTGTCGAAGGTCACCGTCAGGCCATCGTAGCTGTCAGCAAACGCGGGCGCCGTAGCGGCCAACGTCAACAGGGCCAACACAGCGGCGCACCGCTGAAGGATTTGCGAATTCATCTTCTACCCCCGCAAGGAATCGATTTGTCTTTTGTTGTGCGCGACTGGATCGCGGCCCGCGAATATTGCACCGCCGGCGCGGATTGCGCAATGCAGCAGCGGCGCTAGCCCCTGTTTCGAGCGGCTTTGCTGCGATACAGCCACAGGCAGCCGATCGCACACGAGAACGCGATGCCGAAGCCCGCTGCGATTTGCGGAATCGGCACGCCGCCGCTCTGGATCGCGATGTAGACACCGATCATCAGCAGCATGCCGGTGTTTTCGGCCAGATTCTGCACAGCGATGGCCCGTCCGGCGCCGACGCTTTCGTGTCCCCGCTCCTGCAGCAAGGCGTTCAGCGGGATCAGAAAGAATCCACCGCAGGCCCCGACGAGAGAGACGGCCGCAAAGGCAAATGGCACCGTCGTCGTCGCTGCGAGAGCGCACACGCACACGCCGATGAGCACTCCGGCGGGCAATGCACGATCCGCACTTTGCAGGGTGACGAACCTTGCGGCCAGCGCCGCGCCGATGACGATCCCTACGGCGACCGCCGCATTGAGGTAAGCCGGCATGGCATTGGTCTTGATTGCCAACGCGACCGGAACCCAGGCCACGAGGAGAAACCGCAGTGTCGCACCTGCTCCCCAGAATGCGCTGGTGCCGATGACTGAGAATCGGGCATCCGGAATTTTCATGAGTTGCTGCGCAGAATCTGCGAAGTCGCGCAGCATCGCGGACACGGAAATCGTGTCGAGTGGACGCGCCGGCGGCAGCTTCGGCACCAGGAGATTTGCAGCCGCGGCCGCGCAGTAGCACGCGGTGACGACAGCGAGCGTTCCCGGCACATTCCAATCCGCCAACGTGCCACCGACGATCGCTCCGGTCAGGATCGCGGCGATGGTCGAGCCTTCCATCAGGCTGTTGGCCTGCACGAGCCGCGCGGGCGAAATCAACTCCGAGAGGATCCCGTACTTGGCAGGCGAGTAGGCGGCGGCGCCCACGCCGACGAGCCCGTAGGCGAGGAACGGATTGAGGCCGAGACACATGCCCAGGGCGCCGAGCACCTTCAGCCCATTCGCCACCAGCATCACCCGGCCCTTGGGGCTGGAGTCGGCCAGTGGACCGACGAACGGCGCCAGCAGGATGTAGGCGGCGACGAAGAATTCCTGCAGCAGCGGCGGCGTCCAGGCCGGATAGTGCCCGATTCTCAGCAGCGCGAGTGCGCCGAAGAGCAATGCGTTGTCGGCCAGCGCTGAAAGAAACTGTGCCAGGAGGACCGCGACCATGCCGCGCGACCACAAGGGCGCCAATGACAGATCGGCACCGCCACCTGGCCGGCTGGCGGCGTGCAGCGGCTTACCGAGCAACGGGCTCACCTGCTGCAGGTGCTGGTTGCAGCGTCGACGGCGTGGCCAGCTCTTCCGCCATCTGCTTCAAGCGCACGTAGTCCGTCTTTCCAGTTCCGAGCAAGGGGATCTCGCTGACCCGCTGCACGACGCGAGGAATCGCCAGCTCCGAAGCGCCGATGCTTCTCGCGGCGGCCATGAGGATCTCGCGGCCGAGAGCGGGCGCTGTAGTGAAGAGTACGAGAGCCTCTCCCTTTGCCGGATCCACGCGCGAGGAGGCGGCATGAGCGAATTGAGGCAGCGCCGCGGCCGCGATCTGCTCGACCACCTCCAGTGAAATCATCTCTCCGGCGATTTTTGCGAAGCGCTTCACACGACCGCGGATGTGGATGAAGTCGTCATCATCGACGTACACGATGTCTCCCGTGCAGTACCATCCGGCACTCAGCGATTGGGTGGGCTGGATCACGCCGGGGTTGTCGTACAGGAGATATCCCTTCATCAAATTGGGACCCTTGACGTGCAGCTCCCCGCCTTCGTTGATGCCGGGCACGCTCTCCAGACGGTATTCCATTCCCGGCAGGAACTGACCGACTCCACCGATCCGGCACGCCATCGGAACATTCACTGCAATGACCGGGGCACACTCGGTCACTCCGTAGCCCTCGAGCACGCGGATGCCGAATTTCTCAATCCACAGGCGGCGGACTTCCTCCGACAGTTTTTCGGCGCCCGCGACTACGTAGCGCAGGCGTCCGAAGTCGTACGGATGGGCGAACTTGCCGTAGTTCGCCAGGAACGTCGAAGTGCCGAACAGGACGGTGCAGTTACGGTCGTACACCAGTTCGGGAATGATCCGATAGTGCAGCGGACTGGGGTACAGAAAGACCTTGCAACCCGACACGAGAGGCATGATGACGCCGCAGGCGAGCCCGAACGAGTGGAATATCGGCAGCGCGACCATGAACTTGTCGAGCGGTGAGAAGTCGGCCACCGCGCGCACCTGAGCCACGTTCGACAGCAGCGAGGCGTGCGTGTGCACCACCCCCTTGGGCTTGCCCTCGGATCCCGATGTGAACAGCACGATCGCCGGATCGTCCGGGCCGCGCGCCACGCTCATGGTGCGCGGAAAGATACGATAGAGCAGGATCCACAACTTGTCGCCGAAGCCGACGGTTCCCGGCAGATCCTCCAGGTAGCGGATCCGGACTTCACCGCTGTTCTCCGTCAGACCCATGAGGCGAGCCTTCTCGAGAAACACACGAGAGGTGATGATCGTGCGCACTCGGGCAAGCCTGCACGCGGCTCGCAGGCCCTCGGGACCGGCTGTGTAGTTCAGCAACGCAGGCACTCGCCCCGTTGCCGACAGGGCCAGAATGACTCCCAGCGTCGGTGCCGCATTCGGCATCATGACGCCTACGGTCTCGTCTGCCCGCGTCATCTTTCCCAGGAGGCGTGCCAGTGCGGCCGTCATGCGCTGCAGCGATCCGTAGGATTCCTCCTTGAGCCGCACGTCTTCCACGAGGCGGTAGCGCGACCCGAACGTTGCTTTCGCATCCAGGAAGGCCTGGAACAGCGTGCGTTGAGGACGAGTCGCCACGAGCATGTCGAGAAGGATGCGGCGCATGAGCTCGCCGGTGCGGCGGCGACGCATTTTCGCCGACGGCAGCGCGGGCATCGGGATCTCGCGCCGGGGTTGGATCGCGATGCGGATCTTCGGCAGCAGCTTCAGCGGATAAACGCCCGCGAGACGCCCGAAGTAACTGTGGCCTGCGCCTTCGATGCGCACCGGTACGACTGTCGCCGCGGTTCTCGCCGCCACGAAGCCGGCGCCGTCATAGACCTTCATCAGCGAACCGGTGACCGTGAGTCGGCCCTCAGGAAAGATCACGACGGGGCGGCCTGTTTCCACCAGGCGGCAGATGAGCTTGATCGCCAGGGGGTTCGAGGAGTCAACCGCCAGATGCGGCACGAAGCTCAGGAGCCAGCGGAACAGAACGTTGCTCAGGACCTGGGAATGCACGACGAACGTCGCATCGACCGGCAAGAACACCGCCAGCAGGAGGCCGTCGAGAAAGGACTCGTGGTTGGCGACGATGAGAGTGCGGTCGTTTTCGAACACGCGCTGGTCGCCGGTGACCTTGACGCGGAACAGCACCCGCAGCAATGCCTGCAGGGTTCGCTTGCCGAGCGCGCGGCCGATCACGGTCAGGTTCATTGCTGCCATCCCGCGCGACCCGATCGCGCTTGCGTTCTCACGCGAACACACCCGGCGACGCAACTATTCGACGGTCACGCTCTTGGCGAGATTGCGTGGCTGGTCGACGTCGGTGCCTTTGAGAATCGCCACGTGGTACGCGAGCAACTGCAGTGGGATGGTATACACGGCAGGGGCCTGGAAATACGTGACGTGCCGGGGCATCTCGATCACGGTAACACCGTCGCTGGGCTGAATGCCCGACTCCGGGTCGGCGAAGACGATGAGCTCGCCGCCGCGCGCCCGTACTTCCATCAGGTTGGATTTGAGCTTCTCGAGCAGGTCGTTGTTCGGCGCGACGGTGATGACGGGCATGTCGCCGTCGACCAGGGCCAGCGGACCGTGTTTCAGCTCGCCGGCCGGATAGGCTTCCGCATGGATGTAGGAGATCTCCTTGAGCTTGAGGGAGCCCTCCATGGCCACGGGGTATAACGCCCCGCGGCCGAGAAACAGCGTGTGATGCTTCTCGGCGAAGCGTTCCGCCAGCCTGTGAATGATCGGATCGAGCTCGAGCGTT
>FTEN01000403.1_pt1 | contig 14755 bp, 12 predicted proteins | sample 1640221 | NCBI WGS metagenome assembly FTEN01 (sample SAMEA3914816, study PRJEB12502) | metagenome | biome: forest; material: soil | place: USA | collected 2011-09-16 | depth 0.3 m | reverse complement strand
GCGTTCGAGAGGCTGTTTCCCGGGCTGAATTCGTTCGGCTCAGGTTACGCGAGCGTGCGTGACGAAGATGGAGTGTGCCGCCTGCATGAACGTCACGTGTCGCAGAACAGCCGTTGCGAACGCTATGAAGACGGCGGCCCCATGAGCGCATACCGCCGCCCCTCGGGCAACTCGTAGCGCTTCACCACCGCGGCAACGCCTTTCTGTGTGAGCGTTCCGGCAACGCCGTCACCTGGCGGCCGTGCGGGACGCAACCGACCCATGAATCGACTGAAGGCTCCGTCACCGTGACCCGGAAGCAACACGAGCACTCGTGCGCGATCGCCGTGAGCCTGGATCCAGTCCGCCACTACCTGCTCGGCGTCCGTACCCTGCGTGCTCAGTGTCGAGCTGGGCGTGAGCAGGCCATGGTCGAGAATGGCGAGGGTGGTCTCGTCCGGATCGAGCAATCCGAGAGAGCTGCCGCGCGTGTCGGCATGCACGGCGGCGGCGATGAGAGGCAGATTCTGCCAGCGGTCGACGATCGGAAATGCCGCGAGCGCCGCCACGCATAGCACGCCGACATAGGCTCCATACGTCCAGAGGACACTGCGTTGAACGTCCCCACGACGTTGAGCCTGTGCCGCGTGACGTAGCGAGAATGCGGCAATCGCAAGTGCGGTCACGACAACCACCGCAACAGGGACTCCCGTGCCCGTGATCCATACGAATCCGATGAACACAACAGTGATCGCGGACACCAGCACTCGCGTGGCCGCCAGCGCAAAGCGGTCGAGCGGAGTCGGATCGCCCTGCGCCTCGGACGCCCACAAGGCCATCAGGACGCTCATGCCGAGCATGGCGGGCGCCGCATAAATGTCACGAGCCGTGGCCGCCAGCGACAGGACCGTGAGAAAGGGCAGTACCGCAGCGACGGCAAAGCGCCAGGGCGTGCCCGGCGCGCCGGGAGCGCGAATCCTTGTCCACGCACGTCTGACGGCGGCGACCGCGAGCACCGTCCACGGAAACAGATAGACGGGCAGCTCGAGAAAGTATTTCCCCGCCCAATTGTGGTGCCCGGTCGTGTAGTCGAGAACCGCCGGCCCGGAGACCTGGGTGAATCGGCCGACCACGTTGTGCCAGAAGAAGGCCAACAGCGCGTCGCGCCCGTGGGGAGTCAGCGCAACCGCATAGATCCATGGGCCGATGAGCGCCGCCTGCAGCGCGCAGCCGGCGTACAGCTCCCAGCGGCGCAGCTCCGACCATTTCCTTTCCCAGACGATGATTGCAATGAGGGCGAGCGCCGGGACCAGCCATCCCGGCGCGCTCTTCGCCATGAACCCGGCTGCCGCGCCCAGGTGCATCGCCGTGTAGCCGAGCAGCTTTCTCCTGCCCGGGGCGGCTGTGAAACCAACATAGGCGCCCAGCAGCGCGAGCGCACAGCCGGCGAGCAAGCCGGCATCGGAAGCAAGCCACACCGTTACCCTGAAAGCGATGAGTGCCGTCCCGGCCAGCAGTGCGCTCAGTAACGCTGCACTGGCTCCCGCCATGCAATACGCGAGCGCGGCCACGGCCAGCGCGCCGGCGATTGCGTACAGAATGTTAGGAGTGCGCGCTGCGGCGGGTGAGTCGCCGAATGCGTCGATCGCCGCCGCGGCAAGCCAGTACGACAGGGGTGGTTTCTCGAGGAAGGCAGTGCCGGCAAGCTGGGGCAGCGTGCGGTCGCTTTGCTGGCTCATCCGCCAGGCGATGTCCGCCTCGCGAGGCTCATCGGGAGTCCACAGGTCGCGATGCAGGGTGCCCACGAGCCACAGGGGCGCCAGCGCAAGCACAACTGCACACGGCCACATTCGGACGCGAGCTGCAACCAGTGAGACAGACGATCTCATGAGTGGGCCGGATTATGCCGTCTCGCGCTGCACTTGGGTCCGGTTCTTTCCTGGCACGCGAACGGCAGTATCGCGCCGCTCGAAAAGGGGCTGTACAGTCGCAGCCGAACCGCAGGCCGATAATCCTATGCAATCATGATTCACGACGTCACCGATGCAGATCTTGAGTCCGTGCGGGCATTCCTCGAGGCGCACCTCGACTCCTCGCTGTTTCTGCTGTCGAACCTGGCCATGTTCGGGCCGTGTGCCGGCGAGCACCCGAACTCGGGAAATTTCCGCTTCGTGGCCGAGGCGGACCGGGTCGTCGCCGTATTCTGTGTGACCCGCCGCGGCAATCTGCTGGTGCAGGCCGCGGGCCGTGCCGATCTCGCCGAGGAAATTTTCGGTGCTTGCGCCGGCGACTCGCTCGAGGTGACGGGAATCGTCGGCGAGTGGCTGACCGCGCAGGCGCTGTGGAACCTGCTGTGCGCGGATCCGCGGTTCGAGCCGAGTCACAGCACGAAAGAAGTGTTGTACAGCCGTGCGCTCACGAGCGCGGATCTCGGCTTCGCGACCGATGAAGCGGCGGACGGGCGCAGCGCCCGCCCCCTGGATGCGAGCGATTTCGATGGCTGGGAGCCATTGAACACGGCCTACCTCGCGGAGCTGAACCTGCCGTGGCAGGCGTCGCTGGCGCAGCGCAAGGAAGAGTTCGAATCCCGCGCGCGTGCGCGTCGCTGGTGGGGCGTCTTCGAGGGCGAGCGACTCGTCGCGATCGCGGGACTGAACGCGATGTATGGGCGGCTCGGCCAGGTTGGCGGTGTCTACTCGCGTTTCGGCGATCGGCGCAGGGGCCTGGGTCGCACGGTCATTCGCGCGCTCATCCGCGGCAGCCTGACACAGCACCTGTTCGAGAGACTCGTCCTGTTCGCCGGCGAGGACAACGTCGGCGCACGACGTCTGTACGAGTCCCTGGGCTTCGAGGTCGGAGGTGCGTTCGCTCTGTTTCTCGGCACGCGCCCCTCCAGCTCCCGCTCGCCGCAGACGTTCAAGTGGCTCGGACAGTCAGGCGAGATCTACACCTACGAAATACACGAATGGCCGACGCACCTCAGTCCCGGGCCGGGCAACTACATCTTCACCCGCTGTACCGGGCCGGGAGACTGGCGGCCGATTCTCATCGGCGAGAGTGTGGATCTCGCGGACCTGACGGTGCACGAGCGGTTACGAACGGGACAGGACGTTCCGACCCATGTGCATGTCAGGTTGAATTTCAATCCCGCGGCCGTGCGGCGCCGGGAAGTCGGCGATCTCGTCGCGCGCTGGACGCCACCCGGGCAGGAGGCCTACAGCGAATAGCGGACGACCATGCGGGCGATGCGCGAGTGGTCCGCCGACCAGTGCGAGAACCCCTGGCAGACCTGCTTCATGTCCGTGCTCTCGGGTCTCTCGACCGGTTTTTCGGCAAACCGGGCCTGGCCCGATTCCTGGCCCGGCAGCAGCTGGCTGCTGCTCCACGGCGCATCCGACTCGGCGGTGCGCGAGAACAGCTCGATTTCCGTCACGCTGGCCCTTCCGGGAATCGTCGCGCACAGCATGACGGTATTGGCCTCTGCCTCGCTGCACGGCGTCACGGGCGGCGGGGTGGTGTCGGCGGAGACTCCCGGAGGGATCGTCGTGCCGGGGGGGCTTACGACCAAGGCGGGGCGGCAGGCAGATACGGTGGCCATCACGATCACCCCATCGGTCCCGAGCTTGCGCAGCACGTCGGCTTCGATCTCCGCACGCGCGCCGGCGCGGGTCACCTCGAGCTGGCTGGCCGTCCGGCTGATCTGATCGACCTGGGTGCGCAACTCATGCTCGAGGATGCTCTGCGCCGCACGCTCGCTCTCGGTCAGCCAACGGGAGAAAGCGAAGCCCGCGACGCCGGCCGCGGTGAGCATGACGAACAGGATCACGACGGGCCCACGGCCCTTGCGACGGGAGCCGCCAGCCTGGGAGCGCGCCGCGAGCTCTCGTCCGAAGGATAGCCGTAGCTGCAGCAACGACGTGAGGATCGTTGCTGTGGCAGCAATGATGGCGGCGAGAACGGGGTCGGACATCGGGCGCAACCTAGCATGGCGGGCCAACATCGCGGTCCGCCCTACCCGGTGCCGTGCGCGAATCTGCGAACGTCGTCACAATGTCGCGCGGCCGCGACCTGCAGCGAGCCAGTCCTCCAGGCGCTGCGCGTCCGTGCCCTGCAGGTGCAATCCAAGCTTGGTCCGCCGCCACAGTATATCTGCCGCCGTGCACGCAAATTCCTCTCTGCAAAGGTACTCGGCCTCGCGGACGAAGAGTTGCGGCACGAGCTCTGCGCCCATGTCACGCAGACCGGCGGCATCGCCGATGACTCTCGCGATGCGCGTTCCATACGCCTGCGCGTATCGTTGCCGGACGGAGGCGGGCAGCCATGGGTATCTTCTCTCGAGCGTCCGCAGGAATACCGCAAAGCTTCCCCCCGGAAGGTCGCCTCCCGGGAGAATGGCGGTCCGTGTCCACGGCCCGCGGCTCGCGCCAAGCGGCCGCGCCAGCATGTCCACCGCGCTTTCCGCCAGTTTGCGGTACGTCGTGATCTTGCCGCCGAAGACCGACAGCAGAGGCGCCGGCCCGTCGTCGAGCTCCAGCACGTAGTCGCGCGTGACGCTCGCGGGGTCGGTCGCCTCATCGTTCAGCAGCGGCCGTACGCCGGAGTACGTCCAGACGACGTCGGTCGGCCCGATCTGCCGCACGAAGTACCGATTCGCGATCTCACACAGGTACGTGATCTCGGCGGGGTCGATCTGAACGTGTTGCGCCTCCCCCTCGTAGTCGACGTCGGTCGTGCCGATCAGGGTGAATTCCCGCTCATAGGGGATGGCGAACACGATGCGGCGGTCGCGGTTCTGGAAGATGTACGCAAAGCGATGCGCGAACAGCTTCCTGACGACGATGTGGCTGCCCTTGACGAGCCGCACGCGGCGGGACGCTGCGACGGGCGAGCTGTCCTGCACGAACCGGCTGACCCAGGGTCCGGTCGCATTCACCACGGCTCGGGCCTGCACGCGGCGCGTTTGCGCCGCATCGCGCAACGTCGCTGTCCACTGTCCGTCTCGAGGCTCGATCCGTTCGCAACGCGTCCGCGTCACGACGGTCGCTCCGTGCGCTACGGCATCCAGCGCGTTCAGCACGACCAGCCGCGAATCATCGGTCCAGCCGTCGGAATAGACGAATCCGCGCCGAAAGTGCGGCGCCAGGGGGGCACCTGCGATGTGGGTCCGAAGATCGATGGCGGCCGATGCGGCCAGACGCTTGCGGGGCGCGAGATGGTCGTAAAGGAACAGCCCGGTCCGGATCATCCACATGGGCCGCAGGTGCGCATCGTGCGGCATGACGAAGTGCAGCGGTCGCATCATGTGGGGCGCCGCGTTCAGCAGCACCTCACGCTCGATCAGGGCCTTGCGCACGAGCGCGAAGTGAAAGTCTTCCAGGTATCGCAGGCCGCCGTGGATGAGCTTCGTGCTGGCGGAGGACGTATGCGCGGCCAGGTCGTCCTTCTCGCACAGAAGCACGGACAGGCCGCGACCCGCCGCGTCGCGTGCTATGCCGGTGCCATTGATGCCGCCGCCGACGACCAGGAGGTCGTAGCGGTCACGCCAGGCGCTGGATCGTGGGGAGTGCGCCGCGGGCGTAGTAGTCGGGATAGTCGTCGGTGAGGCCTTTGAATCGACGGTGGATCCAGAGGTATTGCTCAGGGACATTCCGTACTTGCGCTTCGATCATGTGATTGAAGCGAGCAGTATCCGCTGCCGGGGAATCGCTGGGAAAGTTTTCGAACGGCGGGTGGATCACCGCGTGGTAGCCCTGTGACCCGGGCAGCCGCTCGAAGAAGTACGGCAGCACGGCTGCGCCAGTCAGGCGGGCGAGGCGTGAGGTCAGCGTGTTCGTCGCGGCAGGAATGCCGAACATCGGCACCATCTCGGCGCCCTTCTTGCGGTAGCACTGGTCCGGCGCATACCACACGCACTCGTTGTTCCGGAGCGCGGAAATCAGCGTTCGGATGTCATCGCGGGCGATGGGGTTGCCGCCGTGCCGGCAACGGCAGCGGCGCAGGAAGCGCGCCAGCACCTCGTTCTTCGTCGGCCGGTACAGGAAGCTGACCGGGGCGACGGAGGCGAGAATGCGTCCCCCCATCTCCAGCGGCGTGAAGTGCGCCGTCAGGAGGATTACGCCCTTGCCCCGCGCCAGCGCTGCCTCGATGTGCTCGCGGCCCTCGATCTTCACGATCCGGTCGATCCCCTGCGCCGATGTCCACCAGGCGAGGGGGATCTCGAGAAGGGCGATACCGAGACTCTCGAAGTGGCGCGCGAGCAAGTTCTCGCGCTCCGCGGCGGACAGCTCGGGCAGACACAGCTCGATGTTGCGTCGCGCGGTCCTGATGAAACGCAGCGGCAGACGCCGCATCAGCATCCCGAGCGCAGCCCCCACCTTGACGACGGCGCGGAAGGGCAGCAGCGCCAGCAGACGAAGAATCCCCAGCCCAACCCAGGTGGGCCAGTAGCGAGGCGCGAGCAACCGAAGGGGCATGGTGGGAGAATACCCGATTACCACGTTAGCGCTGTGAACTATGAGACGAATGGGCCGCGCGCAATCAGTCTATGTCCAGGTCCATCTGAAGAAAGTGCGGTTGATCCGGAACGAGCGGATCGTTTTGCACGATATCGATTGGAGCATCCGGCCCGGCCAACGTTGGGTACTCGCGGGTGGCAACGGCGCGGGCAAGACCCAACTTCTCAAACTCATTGCAGGCTCGGTCTGGCCGACCCCGACGGGGAAGGAGTCCAGGCTCTATCGCTGGCGGAACGAGACGTTATCCAGTCCGTATGGGGTGCAGGAGGAGATCGGCTACGTCGGACCCGAGCGCCAGGACAAGTACGAGCGCTACGGCTGGAATCACAGTGTCGAGCAGGTGATTGCCACTGGACTGTATCGCACGGATATTCCGCTCCATGTGCCGACCGCCGCCGACCGCGAGCGGATTGCGGCCGTGCTGGGAAGCCTGGATCTGAAGGGTTTCGCGCACCGCCCGTTCCTGTCGCTTTCTTACGGCGAGCGGCGGCTTGTGCTGTTGGCACGGACGCTCGCGTCGCGCTCGAAGCTGTTGTTATTGGACGAATTGTTGAACGGGCTCGACGACACGAACCGTGGCCGCGCGCTGCGTTGGCTGCAGCATACAAGCCGATCGAGGCTGCCGTGGGTTCTCACAACTCATCGCGCGGAGGACGTGCCTGCGGGCGTCACTCACGTCCTCGTGCTGGAAAAGGGCAGGGTCGTGTATCGGGGCACTGCGGCGCGCGCCCCGGTCAAGCGGTGGTTGCACGCCGACCGTGATTCGCCACCGGCGCCGTCCAGCGTGCCGCAGGGCCGCTCGCGTCTCACCGCAGGTCGGCCTTTGCTGCGCCTGATCAATGCCTCGGTGTACCTGGACGAGCACGTCGCGCTTCGGGACATTTCGCTCGAAGTCCGCAGCGGCGAGTGCTGGGTGGTGCACGGCAGGAACGGCTCGGGCAAGACGACGCTCCTGCGCATGCTATACGGTGACCACGGCGTTGCCGTCGGCGGCAGAGTCGAACGGGCGGGGATCGAGCCGGGAGTGCCGTTGCATATATTCAAGACACGGGTCGGCCTCGTGGCGCCTCATCTGCAGACCGGGCACCCGCAGGAGCTCGCTGTCGCCGAGGTCGTGCAGTCCGGCCGCCACGCCAGCATCGGACTCAACGATCCGCCCACGGGCGCCGATAGGGTCGCCGCGAATCGCGCGCTGGCGTTCTTCGGCCTCACCGCGCTTGCGGCGCGATCGCTCGCTGAGCTCTCGTACGGCCAGATGCGTCGCGTCCTGTTCGCCCGAGCCTGGGTGCGCCGGCCGCAACTGTTGCTCCTGGACGAGCCGTTCGCAGGCGTGGACGCGCCGACGCGCCGCGAGTTGCTGCGGCAAGTCGAGCACGTGATTCACCAGGGTACGGCGGTCGTCATGGCCACGCATCACCGCTCCGAGTGGCCGGAGTCGGCGACACACGAGCTCGAGCTTGCAGCTGGGCGCGCCCGCTATTGCGGTCCGGTACGATCCGCGGATCGCCGCTCTCGCGGCGTCAGTGGAGCGCAGTCGAAGTGAAGCGGTTCGCCCAGTGGGTGGCTGTCATGCTCGCGACCGTGGCCGTCATGGTGATCGCCCGTCAGCCCGAGTTCTGGCAGCGCTACGGCCGGGCTCTCGTGCAGGGGTCCGATCTGCCGGTCTCGTTTTACGAGCCTCGCGAGCGGGTGGAGGGGGGCAATGAGCCGCCCGCTCCGCGCGTGTCACCTGCGCTCGAGTCCCTCGACCCCGCGGCTCTGCAGCTCGCTGCCGATTACGCGGCCGACCGCGGCACGCGCGCGCTCATCGTCACGCGCCACGGGCACATCGTCTTCGAAAGATATTGGCGCGGCACCGATTTCAATACGCTCGAGGATTCGCAACCGCTCATCACCCTGGCCACCGCGTTGCTGACGGGCATCGCGATCGGCGACCGCAGGATCGGCTGGCCGGACGAGCCCATAGGCAACTTCATCCCCGAATGGCGCAACGATGCGCGCGGGTCGATTACGGTGCGCAACCTGTTGAAGAGATCGAGCGGTCTGGCGCCGCCCGGTTCGCCCGTGACTCCGTGGAGCGCGGCGGCGCGCGAACGATTCGGACCCGACATCACGGCGGAATACCTTCAGCAGCGGCTTGTGGCCACGCCAGGGGCGACGTGGACGGACCAGGCGGCCGACGCACAGCTGCTGTCCCTGGTCATCGAGCGCGCTGCCGGGACGCGGTTCTCCGATTACCTCTCCGTGGCGCTGTGGCGAAGGATCGGTGCCGCCGACGGCTGGTTGTGGCTCGACCGCGAGGGGGGCACGGCCCACGCGGACTGCTGCTTCCTCGCTCGGCAGGGCGATTGGATCCGCGTCGGCGAGCTCCTCGTCGACAATGGCCGCTACCAGGGCGATGAGATCGTGCCGCCAGGGTGGGTGGCACAGATGCTTCCGCCGGCGCAGAGCCAACCCATGGCGGAGGCCTATGCCGCCAAGGATCTGGTCGCCGTCGGGGGCGGCGGCCACCGCCTCTGGGTCGTGCCTTCGATGCACCTGGTCATCCTGCGAGCCGGCGCTGCCGTGCATGACTGGGACGACTCACGCATTCCGAACGCGATCCTGCGGGGTGCCCGGGATTACGTGCCGCCGCAGGCGCGCCCCGGAGTGGATCTCTCGACTCTCGTTCCGAATCACTGAACAAGGTGCGCGGCGGCTTGAACAAGCGACTCCTGGCTCTTTTCATCGTCAGCGTCATCGACATCCTGGGGTTCGGCATCCTCATTCCGCTCGTTCCCTACATGGGCGAGCGCTTCGGGGTACCGCCTCAATGGATCACGCCGATCCTGGGCGCCTACTCGCTCTTTCAGTTCATTTCCGCTCCTTTGTGGGGACGCCTGAGCGACCGCTACGGGCGGCGGATGATCCTGATGACCAGCCTCGGCGGGGCCTGCGTCTCCTATGTCATCCTCGGGCTGGCCGACAATGTCTGGTGGCTGATCGCCTCGCGCATTCTGGGCGGTTTCATGGCGGGCAACATTGCCGCCGCGTTTGCATACGCGTCCGATGTGAGCGAGCCGCGCAACCGCGCCGCCTCATTGGGGCTGATCGGCGCTGCGATCGGAATCGGATTTACCGTGGGTCCGGCCATTGGCGGTGTGCTTGCCGGGAATGACGTGCACACGGCTCACTTCGAGCGCGCAGCCACGGTGTCGGTGTGCCTGAGCCTGCTCGCCATCGCGCTCGTCGCGATCGTTCTTCCCGAAAGCAAGACGGCCGCGCAGCGAGCGCACTACTCGTCGCGATCGCGGTCCCGTCCCCTCGCGCTGCTGCTGGAGCGTCCGTCGCTGCGGTTGCTGGCGTCGGCTGCACTGCTCGTCACTTTCTCGCAATCGCTCCTGGAATCGATCTTCGCCATCTGGGCGCTGAACAAGTTCGGCTTCGGCCCGCAGACCGTCGGCCTGCTGCTGTTCTGCTTCGCATCGCTCGCAGTGCTGATGCAGGGCGGCCTGGTGCGCGTGCTGGTGCCGCGGCTCGGAGAGCCAAAGCTTGCTGCGTTGGGAGTGCTTGCGTATGTGGCGGGACTGCTGATCGTGGCGGAGTCCGCGAACCAGATTGCAACGGCAGTCGGTCTTGCACTGTGCGGAATCGGCACGGGCGCCTTCAGCCCGAGCGCCTCGGCGCTGGCGTCGAAGCAATCGGACGAGCATGAGCGCGGCGCCGTGATGGGAACCTACCAGTCGAGCAGTAGCCTGGCACGTGCGATTGGACCGTTCGTGTCCGGTCCCGTCTACGCGACGTTCGGGGCAAGCGCTCCGTATCTTCTCGGAGCTCTGGTCGCGCTGCCGGCAGTGTGGCTGGTGTGGCGGGTGCGGCTGCAGCCGGCGTATGCGGCCCGGGAGGCCTAGAGATCGATCTCCGTCTCGAAGATCGAGATCGCCTGACCGATGATCCACACGCCGTCGAGCGTGCCGTCCTTGAAATCCAACTCGACCTGAACGCGGCCCGGCCTGTGCATGTGATGGCCCTGGACGCCACTGAAAGTAGCGCGGTTGTTCTCGGGAGTCAGGACGCCGCGGCTGGCGAGGTAGGCTCCCAGCAGGCCGTGTGCATTGCCACTGACGGGATCCTCGACGATGCCGAGCGCCGGACAGAACATCCGCGACTCCGTGAGGTGCTCGGCGGCGGGCGTCAGCGCGAAGACGAAATAGCCGGCCGCTCCGAGCTGTGCCGAAAGCGTCGTGAGCCTGTTGACGTCGGGCTTGAGGTGCTTCAGGGGTTCCGGTCCGCGCACGCCGACCAACAGCCGGGTGCTGCTCGAGCCCACGATCCGCAGCGGACAGCGCGGGTCGAGGTCGTCGGTCGCGAGCGCGAGCGCATCCAGCACCGCGAGACGCTCACGATCGTTCAGCTCCCGCCCGATGGGCGGCGCCTTCTGACGAATCGCGACGCTGCGGTCATCGCCGCTGCCGCGGACCTCGATATCGACGATTCCGGCCTTCGATTTCTGCCGCAGGGTGGTGGGCGCCCCGTGACGCCGTGACAGGACGTATTGCGCTGCTACGGTCGCATGACCCACGAACCCCGCTTCCGTCCGCGGAGTGAAGAACCGGGCGCGCACTGCGTGATCAGGCCCATCTGCGTGGAGGATGAACGCGGTATCCGCATTGTTCAGCTCGCGAGCGACGGCGAGCATCTGCGCTTCGGTGAGCCCGTCGGCGTTGAGCACAACGCCTGCGGGATTTCCAGTGAAGCGTTCGCGGGTGAACGCATCGACCTGATGGACCTGGATCTTGCGCGTCATCGTAGGGTGGCCGCTGTAGCGAGGGTGGCGATTCTAGTCCTATCGCGCGCCCGGTGGTGCTAACATGTGCGGGCAATAAACCTTGGGGTGGCCCCGCAGGGCCTGAGACGTCGGTAGCGCCGGCGAACCCGTTGAACCTGATCCGGTTAGTACCGGCGTAGGGAGCAGGTGTGTCGGCAAAATCAGCAATACTCACGATGTCTCTGGCCGCGCTGGTAGCGGCGGCCCCGGCGTGGGCTCAGGGGGAGTCGTCTCGGCAGCGCAACGGCGAGCAGGCCGACTTGCAGGAGCCGCTCGAGCAGGTGATCGTTCACGCCAGCCTGTGGGGCGAGAGCGTCGCGACGCTGCCGGCGAGCGCCACAATCCTGGACTCGCGCACACTGCAGACGGCGGGCGTCCAACACTTCGAGGACGTGCTCGGTCTCATTCCCAATCTCAACTGGTCGGCGGGAACGTCGCGTCCGCGCTACTTCCAGTTGCGCGGCATCGGCGAGCTCGATCAGTACCAGGGCGCTCCCAACGCCTCGGTGGGCTTCCTGATCGATGATATCGACTACTCGGGAATCGGCATGCCCGCCACCTTGTTCGACACCCAGCAGGTCGAGGTTCTGCGTGGCCCGCAGGGAACGGTCTACGGCGCCAACGCGCTGGCGGGGCTGATCAGCGTGCGCACGAAAGATCCTGTCCCGAGGTGGGAGCTGTCGAGCGAGGCGACGGGCGGCGACTATGGAACGTACGGGGCGGGCGCGGTGTTGGGTGGCCCACTGGCCGATTCCGGTTCGGCCTTCCGCCTGGTGGCGCAGAACTACCGCAGCGACGGGTTTCGACGCGATGCATTCCTGGATCGAGACTCGACCAATGGCTACGACGAGACGACGCTGCGCGGCAAGCTCCATTGGGCCGCCGGCGAGGATCTGACGCTCGACTTCACGGCGATGTACGTGAATCTCGACAACGGCTACGACGCGTTCTCGATCGACAACTCGCGCGTCACGCAGTCGGATGATCCGGGCCGCGACACCGAGCTGTCCAAGGCGGCAGCCGTGCGCGTCGCCTACTCCGGGTTCCGCCGTTTCAGCGTTCTCGACACGGTGACCTTCGCGGACTCCTCCCTCGTGAACTCCTTCGACGGCGACTGGGGCAACAATGCCTTCTGGGGCATCTACGCACCGTATCGCTTCTTCTTCCACAATCAACGCAACCGCCGCACCGCGAGCGAGGATCTGCGGGTCACCTCCAAACCCGGACAGGAGCTGGGCGGCCGTCTCGCGTGGGCAGCGGGCATGTACGTGCTGCATGCGCGCGAATCCAACGACGAGTTGGATTTCGACAACCAGATTCCCTACAACTCGCTCTCCAGCCTGTACGACTCCACCAACTACGCCGCCTACGGCGAGCTCGACTTGAGCTTCGGTCCGCGGACCCGTCTGTCGGTGGGCGCGCGGCTGGAGCATCGCGGCGCCGACTACCGCGATTCCAATGCGGTCACGTTCAATCCCGGGGAGACGATGGAGGGCGGCCACGTCTCGCTGGAGTTCACGCCGCGCGAGCGGCGCAATCTGTATGTGACGCTGTCGCGCGGCTACAAGGCAGGGGGATTCAATATCGACTCCGCGGTGCCCGCGGAGCTGAAGCAGTTCAAAGCCGAGTTCCTGTGGAACCTCGAGACGGGGCTCAAGGCGCGCAGCGCCGACGGGCGCTTCGACCTGCAGGCTGACCTGTTCTACATGCGGCGCACGAGCCAGCAGGTGAGCAGCTCGATCCAGCCGGATCCGGCCGATCCCCTGACGTTCGTGTTCGTCACCGTCAATGCGGCGCACGGGGAAAACTACGGCTTCGAGGGCGGCCTGCGCTGGCATGTCACCGAGCGGCTGCAGCTCGGTGGCACGCTTGGACTGCTGCGGACGCGCTTTCTCGGGTACGACTTCGGCGGACTCGTCCTGGACGGGCGCGAACAGCCGCATGCTCCACCCTACCAGCTCGGTCTGTTCGGGGAATACCGGCGCCCGGAGGGCCTCGTGTTGCGGATCGATACCCAGAGCGTCGACTCGTTCTACTACGATACGAGCAACGATCAGAAGTCCAATCCCTATACGCTCGTGAACCTGAAAGTGGGCTACGAGCAGGCGCACTGGTCCGCGTACGCGTGGGCGCGCAACGCGTTCAACCGGTATTACGCGATGCGTGGATTCTTCTTCGGCGACGAGCCGCCCGACTTTCCGAACAAGCGTTACGTGCAGGCCGGCGATCCGCGCCAGCTGGGCGTCACCGTGAATTATTCCTTCCGCTAACCGCGTAAACTGCGAGAGGCCGGCCATGGACATCGGTATCGAGATCAGCCTGTATCCGCTCACCGCGGACTATATTCCGACGATCAAGGATTTCATCGACCGGCTCAACTCCCACGCCGGCCTCAAGATCGTGACCAACAGCCTGAGCACCCAGGTGTTCGGCGGCCACGATGCGGTGTTCGAGGTGCTCAGGGAGGAAGTCGCCCGGACCTTCGGCGACCGGGAGCGGGAGGGGGGCAAGGCGGTGTTCGTGATGAAGGTGCTGGGACCGCTGGCGGTGGTGTGATCGATCCTCAGCACCTGCTCTCAGGCCTGCTCTCCGGACTTGGCGCCACCTCGCCCCTCGAGGCCATTTCGGTCGCGCTGAATCTTGCGTATTCGCTGCAGGCCGTGCAGCGCTCGCGCTGGTGCTGGGTCACCGGCGGACTGGGTTCGGCCATCGCAATCTACCTTGCAGCCCGGGCGCGCCTGCCCATGCAGGCGGCGCTGCAGGTGTACTACGTCCTGATTTCCGCCTACGGGTGGTGGCACTGGTCGCGCGCGCAGGGAGCAGTGACCCGATCCGTGACGACGTGGGCGCTGCGGAAACACATCGTGGCCTGTGTGGCCACCGTCGCAGTCAGCGTCCTGACCGCCCGCTGGCTGGCTGTGGAAACCCAGGCGGCCTGGCCGCTCCTCGACTCGCTCACGACGTGGGGGAGTTTGTTGGCCACATGGCTCACCGCGCGGGTCAAGCTCGAGAACTGGCTCTACTGGCTGATCATAGATTCCACACTGGCGTTTCTGTTCGCCGTGCAGGGACTTTATCTGTTTGCATTGCTGTCAATCGTTTACCTGGGCGTTTCCGTGGCAGGCTTTGCCAAATGGCTGCAGGCGTACAGACATCCCCTGCCCGCGAGTTGATCTCGGCGGAGGCGCTCGCTCACGTGCCGGGGTACGTCGCGGACGATCCGTCGATGCAAATCGCTCGGCTCCCGGGGGGCAGCGTCAATCGCACCTTCTGTGTCCACACGGGTGCAGGTCGCTTCGTGTTGCGCTGTAGCCCGAGCCCCGACGCGTGGCTCGCTTCCGATCGCAGCGTCGAGCGCGTTCTCCACGGACTCGCCGCCGATGCGGGCCTGGCCCCACGCATCGTTCATGCCGACCCGCAAGACCGGTGGCTCATCACCGAATTCATTGCAGGC
>FTEN01000339.1_pt1 | contig 14763 bp, 12 predicted proteins | sample 1640221 | NCBI WGS metagenome assembly FTEN01 (sample SAMEA3914816, study PRJEB12502) | metagenome | biome: forest; material: soil | place: USA | collected 2011-09-16 | depth 0.3 m | reverse complement strand
GGTCTCGAGGATGGCCTCGGTCTGCTCCTCCGAGAGCTTGAAGCGCTTCATCAGCACCGGCTTCGGCTCGTCCTCGCGGCGGATGATGCGGATCACCTCATCCAGGTTCAGAAAGACCGCCAGCAGCCCATCGAGAATGTGCAGCCGTCTTGAGACCTTGTCGAGCCGGTGCTGCAGGCGCCGCGTCACCGTGGCGATGCGGAACTGCAGCCACTCGCTCAACAGTCCCTTCAGGCCCATCACCCGCGGCCGGCCGTCGAGGCCGATGACATTCAGGTTGACACGGTAGTTGCGCTCCAGATCCGTGGTCGCGAACAGATGGTTCATCACCTCGACGAGGTCGACGCGGTTCGAGCGGGGCACGATGACCAGGCGAGTCGGATTCTCATGATCGGACTCGTCGCGCAGATCCTCGACCATGGGCAATTTCTTGTTGCGCATCTGGTCGGCGATCTGCTCCTGCACGCGGTTGCCCGAGACCTGGTGCGGGAAGGCCGTGATGACGATGTTGCCGTCCTCGATCTCGTAGGTGGCGCGTGCCTTGAAGCTGCCGACGCCCTTTTCGTAGAACTCCTTCAGGTCGGCGCGCGGCGAGACGATTTCGGCCCCCGTAGGCAGGTCCGGACCCTTCACATGCTTCATCAACTGGGCGGTGGTCGCCTCCGGATCCTCCAGGAGATGAATGCACGCTGCGGCCACTTCGCGCAGGTTGTGCGGCGGAATATCCGTCGCCATGCCGACGGCGATGCCGGTCGTGCCGTTCAACAGCAGGTTGGGCAGCCGCGCCGGCAGCAGCGAGGGCTCGTCCATCGTGCCATCGAAGTTGGGCGTCCAGTCGACGGTGCCGTGTGCCAGTTCTCCCAGGAGAACGTCCGCATAGCGGGTGAGCTTGGCCTCGGTGTAACGCATGGCCGCGAAGGACTTCGGGTCGTCCTGCGAGCCCCAGTTGCCCTGGCCGTCCACGACCGGGTAGCGGTACGAGAACGGCTGCGCCATCAGCACCATCGCTTCGTAACAGGCGCTGTCCCCGTGCGGATGGAACTTGCCGATGACGTCGCCGACGGTGCGGGCGGACTTCTTGTGCTTGTTGACAGCGGCGAGGCCGAGCTCGCTCATCGCGTATGTGATGCGGCGTTGTACCGGCTTCAGACCGTCCGCGAGCGCGGGCAGCGCCCGGTCCAGAATGACGTACATCGAGTAGTCGAGGTAGGCCTTCTCGGTGAAGGTGCGCAGCGGCTGCTTTTCCACCCCTTCGAAATTGAGCTCCTGCTCCTGCACGGCCTAGACCTGTACTTCCGCGAGGTTGCCCTTGGACTCGAGCCATTCGCGCCGATCCGCGGCGCGCTTCTTGGCGAGCAGCATGTCCATGAGCTGGTCGGTCTCGTCCTTCGCATCCACCGTGAGCTGCACCAGGCGGCGAGTGCGCGGGTCGATGGTGGTCTCGCGCAGTTGTGCCGGGTTCATTTCCCCCAGACCCTTGAATCGTGTCACGGTGGGTTTGGCGCGCGGGTTCTCCTTCTCGACGCGTTTCAACACGGCATCCCGCTCACCGTCATCGAGAGCGTAGTACACCTGCTTGCCCGCATCGATCCGATAGAGCGGCGGCATCGCCACATACACATGCCCGTTGGTCACGAGCGGCCGGAAATGCCGCAGGAACAGGGCGCACAGCAGCGTCGCGATGTGCTGGCCGTCCGAATCCGCATCCGCGAGGATGCAGATCTTGTGGTAGCGCAGATTGGTCAGGTCCGCCGATCCGGGATCGACGCCCAGCGCGACGCTGATGTTGTGCACTTCCTCCGAGGAGCCTATCTCGCCTGCGTCCAGCTCCCAGGTGTTGAGGATCTTGCCGCGCAGCGGCATGATGGCCTGGAAGTCCTTCTCGCGGGCCTGCTTCGCGGAGCCACCGGCAGAGTCGCCCTCCACCAGAAACAACTCCGAGCGCTTCGGCTCCTGGCTCGCGCAGTCCGCAAGCTTCCCCGGCAGCGCCGGGCCGCCGGAGATGCGCTTGCGCACGACGCGCTGGGCCGCCTTGAGTCGCTCCTGCGCATTGCTGATCGCGAACTGGGCGATCCGCTCGCCGGCGTCGGGGTGGCGGTTGAGCCACAGCGCCAGCGAGTCGCGCACGAACGACTCGACGAGAGGGGCCGCATCGCGTGAGGCCAGGCGCTCCTTCATCTGTCCGGCAAACTGCGGATCGTTGATCTTCACGGACAGCACGTAGCACGCCTTGTCCCACACATCCTCGGGCGTGAGCTTGATCCCACGCGGCACCAGGTTGCGGAACTCGCAGAATTCACGCACCGCCTGTGCCACACCGGAGCGCAGTCCGTTGACGTGCGTGCCCCCTTCCGTCGTCGGAATGAGGTTGACGTAACTCTCGCCCAGCGCCAGTTCCGCATTCGGCGCCCACGCCAGGGCATAGCTCATCGCGTCGGTGTCCGCATCGCGGGTGCCGCTGATCGGCTCGGGCGGCAGCAGCTCGGTCTTGCCGAGCTCCTCGATGAGATAGGCACCCAGATCGCCCGTGAAGAACCACTCGTCCTTCTCGCCCGTCGCCTCGTTCTTGAAGGTGATGCGCAGGCCGGGGCACAGCACGGCTTTCGCCTTCAGCGTGTGCTTCAACTGGGGAACTGAGAACTTGTCGGAATCGAAGAACTTCGGGTCTGGCCAGAAACGCACCGTGGTGCCGCTGTTGCGCTGCCCGACGGTGCCCACGACCTCGAGCTTCGAGGACACCTTGCCGTCCTTGAAGCCGATGTTGTATTCCTTGCCGCCGCGCTTGATCCAGCACTCGAGCTGCTTGGAAAGTGCGTTGACGACGGACACGCCGACGCCGTGCAGGCCGCCGGCGAACCGGTACGTCCTGTCGGAGAATTTCCCGCCCGCGTGCAGGCGTGTGAGGATCAGCTCGACGCCGCTCACCTTCTCCTTCGGATGGATGTCGACGGGCATGCCGCGGCCGTCGTCCGCGACTTGCAGCGAGCCGTCCTTGAAGAGCGTCACATCGATCTGCTTGCAGTGCCCTGCGAGCGCCTCATCGACGCTGTTGTCGATGACCTCGTGGGCCAGATGGTTCGGCCGTGAGGTGTGCGTGTACATGCCGGGCCGGCGCCGCACGGGCTCCAGGCCGCTCAGGACTTCGATGTCGGAGGCGGTATACGACTGATTCATTATCTTTTCATTGCAAAAAGTCGCCTGCGGCGGCTCTTGCCTCCGGCAATCGCTTGCCCGCCGGCGCATCACGCGTCCAATTCGCGGTCGATCTTAGCAGAGGTGGGGAGGTTTCAGGCCAGGTCGGCGAGCAGCGACTTGAGTGTGCCGTCGCGTACAGCCGTCATCGCGTGCCGATAGTGTTCGTGATCGACGCCGAGTCCGAGCGCGGCGCCGGAGCGCAGCGTCGCAATCATCTCGGGCGTCAGCTCGAATCTGAGGAAATGCACCGACGAGGTCTTCTCGTCGTTCTCGCGCTCGAGGTCCTCGTCCGCGATCGCGAACACGCGTTCACTTCCGGCGACCTGCACCCAGCATCGGTCCTCGACGCCCTTGAGCTTCGCGAGCTCGCGCTGTCGCTCCGGCACGTCGGGAAACTCGATGAGCAGGGTGACCTTCCAGTTGCGGCCATCGGGAATCAGAGGATTGTAGGCCGCGAGCTCATCCGCGATGCCCTCGGGCTCGAAGATGCGTTCGGCGCGCAGCATCTCCTGCACCTGGTACTGAACCGTGATGCGGTCCTCGAACAGCCACGTCGCGTTCGGGCCGACGGGAATCTGTCGATCGCGCTTGTGCTCGAGGACCGTGGCGCGGATCGCGGCACGCTCGCGAGCGTAGCGCTCCAGGGAGAACAGATCCGCAGGGGAAAGCTTGTTCATATGTCGTAGGCCAATCGCAGCAGTTTCAGCGGATGCTCGGGCTCTTTAGGCTCGCTCAGGCCGCTTTCGATCTGGTGGCCGGCCATCGGACAGTCGCTCGTATAGTGGTCTGCACGCGCATTCTGCACGCGCTGCACGACCGGCCTGCCGATCTTGACGGACGCCGCGCGGAATTCCTTCTTCACCGCGTAAGTGCCATTGTGCCCCGAGCAGCGCTCTATGACATCGATCGTGGTGCCGGGCACCAGTTTCAGGACATCGCGGGTCTTGAGCCCGATGTTCTGCACGCGCAGGTGGCAGGGAACGTGGTAACTCACCTTGCCCAGAGGCGTCTTGAAATCCGTGCGCAGCAGGCCTGAGCGATGCCGCAGCATCAGGTACTCGAACGGATCGAAGACCGACGAGCGCACCGCCTGCACGTCGCTATCGTCCGGGTACATGAGCGGCAGCTCCTGCTTGAACATCAGCACGCACGAGGGAATGGGCGCCACGATGTCATAGCCTGCGTCGATCGCCTGCTTGAGCTGCGGAATATTGAATTCCTTGAGCCTCGCCACGGCCTGCAGGTCCCCGAGCTCCAGGCGCGGCATGCCGCAGCAGCGCTCCTGCGCGATCAGCGTGACCGGAATGCCGTTGTGCTCGAAGATCGCCACGAGGTCCTCGTCGAGCGCCGGCTCGTTGCGATTTCCGTAACATGTCGTGAACAGCGCGACCCGGCCCGTCGTGCGCTCCGTGGGACGCAACTCTGCTGCGCCCAAGGCGGACCCGTCCCCGTTGGCGGCCTGCGCCGTGGTGGTCAAACGGCCCTTCAGCCGCTTGCGAGCCGTCCTGGAATGAAACGTGGGAAGCGGTGCTTCGCGTGCGACGCCCAGCGTCTTCTCGAGCAACACCCGGCCCACGGCCGAGCGGTTGACGGCATTGACGATCTCGACCACGACGGGAATGCCCGCAAGGCTTCCCACCGTATCGGTTGCCGCGAGCGTGCGGTCGCGGAAACTCAATCCCTCTTTGCGCGCGCTCACCGCTTTCGCACGCAACATCAGATGGGGAAAATCGACATTCCACGGATGCGGCGGCACGTACGGGCACTTCGTCATGAAGCACATGTCGCACAGGTAGCAGTGGTCAACGACCTCCCAGAACACCTTCTTCGCGACACCGTCGACCTCTCCCGTAGGGGAAGCGTCGACCGCGTCGAACAGCGTCGGGAAGGCATTGCAGAGGCTGAAGCAGCGGCGGCAGCCGTGACAGATGTCGAACACCCGCTCCAGCTCCTGGCTGAGAGCCGCCTCGTCATAGAACTGCGGATTGCGCCACTCGATGGGGTGGCGCGACGGCGCCTGCAGGCTCCCCTCGCCGGCCATCTGGCGCCCACCACCTACTGCGGCGGACGCGTCCTCGGGGGGCGGCGGTGATCCGGATGAGCTCATAGGGTTCTCGACCCGGCCTCGAAGTGCATGTATGCGGGCATCGGGACCGGTGGACGCCGGGCCCGATGCCTCGCTATGAGCTTTAAGAGCGTGGGCGAAGGGCCCTCAGAGCGAATCCAGGGCCTTCTGGAAGCGGTTGGCGTGCGAGCGTTCGGCCTTGGCCAGGGTCTCGAACCAGTCCGCGATCTCGGCAAAGCCCTCTTCGCGAGCATTCTTGGCCATTCCCGGGTACATGTCGGTGTACTCGTGGGTCTCGCCGGCGATGGCCGCCTTCAGATTGAGCTTGGTCTCGCCAATGGGCAGCCCCGTAGCCGGATCGCCGACCGCCTCGAGGTACTCGAGATGGCCGTGAGCGTGGCCGGTCTCGCCTTCCGCGGTGGAGCGGAACACGGCCGACACATCGTTGAAGCCCTCTACGTCGGCCTTGGCCGCGAAGTACAGATAGCGACGGTTCGCCTGCGACTCGCCGGCGAAGGCGTCCTTCAGGTTCTTTTCGGTCTTGCTGCCTTTGAGATTCACGGCACGTCTCCTATTAGACTCGGTCTAACTCAGGGGCCGAACTCTATGCTCTGGGCTGGGGGACGTCAATAAGTGTCGGTGCCGGAATCTGCGCTGCACCGCGCCGCTCATGCGCGCGTTGACCCCGTTCCTTGCGGCTGTGTAACGTGACGCGCCCTCGACCCCTCCAGGGGACCTATCACCGGGCCGTCACGGCCCCACATCGGAGTAGCCCGACGCTTGGTGCGCGAATCCAAAACCGCAGTTTCACCCGAGTCCGCCGCGGAACCCGACTTCGAGCACGCTTTAGCCGAGCTGGAGAGCCTCGTCGAGCGACTGGAGCGCGGCGATCTTCCCCTCGAAGAGGCCCTCCGGACCTTCGAACGGGGTGTCACCCTGACGCGGCACTGCCAGACGGCCCTCAAGGCCGCTCAGCAGAAGGTCGAGATCCTCCTCAAGCGCAGCGGCGAAGCCGGCGTCGAGCCCTTCACCGTGCCGGAAGACGAGTCATCGGGCGCGAGCCGCTAGATCGCGATGACCGCACGCCCCGACTTCGCCCAGCGCGTGGCCGAGTACCAGACTCGCATCGAGCGCGTGCTGGATGAGTGCCTCGCCCTGCCCGATCCCGGGACGCCGCGCCTGCGCGAGGCCATGCGCTACAGCGTGCTCGGCGGCGGCAAACGCCTGCGCCCCGTCCTCGTCTACATGACTGGCGAGTCGCTAGGTGCCTCGCTGGAGCAACTCGACGCTCCCGCAGCAGCCGTGGAGCTGATCCACGTCTACAGCCTCGTGCACGACGATCTGCCGGCGATGGATGATGACGACCTGCGGCGTGGTCGCCCGACGTGCCATCGCGCTTACGATGAGGCGACCGCCATCCTGGTGGGCGATGCGCTCCAGGCGCATGCCTTTTCGGTTCTCGCGAGCGAGTCGCTGGGGGAGATCAAGCCTGCCGTGCGCCTGGAGATGATTCGTACGCTGGCCCGCGCCACCGGCACGGGCGGGATGGCGGGCGGACAGGCCGTGGATCTCGCGGCCGTCGGCCAGACCCTCTCGGTCGAGGCCGTGGAGAACATGCACCGCCGCAAGACCGGGGCGCTCATTCAGGGGAGCGTGCTTCTCGGGGCGATGGCCGCAGGGACTGCCGAGGGGCCCGAGCTGCACGCGCTCGATCACTTCGGTGCTCAGATCGGACTCGCGTTCCAGATCCAGGACGACATTCTGGACGTGGAAGGCGATGCCGCTCTGCTCGGCAAGGCGACGGGCGCGGACGCCGCGCACAGCAAACCAACGTACCCCAGCACGGTCGGTCTGCAGCCCTCACGCGAGCGAGCGCGCGAGCTGCGCGATGAGGCCGTTACAGCTCTCGCGCCGCTGGGAAGCCGCGCGGAGCTGCTCACCGAGCTGGCACATTTCGTCGTCAGCCGCGTGAGCTGAGAGCCGTGTAAACTGCAGTCGATGACCGCGCCGTCCGATAAATATCCGCTGCTGAGCGCAATCGGGACGCCAGCGGACCTGCGCCGGCTCCCACTGGCCAAGCTCCCGGCGGTTGCCAAGGAGTTGCGGGAATTCCTGATCCATACCGTGAGCACCCGTGGAGGCCATTTCGCCGCGGGCCTCGGAACGGTCGAGCTCACCGTCGCGCTGCACTACGTGTTTGACACGCCCGAGGATCGGCTCGTCTGGGACGTGGGCCATCAGGCATATCCGCACAAGGTCCTGACGGGCCGCGCAGACCGTCTGCATACGATCAAGCAGGACGGTGGACTGGCCCCGTTTCCCGCACGCTCGGAGAGCGAGTACGACACCTTCGGCGTGGGACACTCCAGCACCTCCATCAGCGCGGCGCTGGGGATGGCCGTGGCAGCGGCGAGCCTCGGCATCGACCGGCGCGTCGTCGCCGTGATCGGCGATGGCGCCATGACGGCCGGAATGGCGTTCGAGGCCCTGAACCACGCCGGCTCGCTGCCCGCGAACCTGCTGGTCATCCTCAACGACAACGACATGTCGATTTCCGAGAACGTGGGTGCGCTGTCGAACCACTTCGCGCGCGCCCTCTCCGGCCGCGTTTACGCGCATCTTCGCGAAGGGGGCAAGAAGGTGCTGCGCCAGATGCCCACGGTCTGGGAGCTGGCGCGCCGCTCCGAGGAGCATCTGAAGGGCATGGTGCTGCCCGGGACGTTGTTCGAGGAGATGGGATTCAACTACATCGGCCCGATGGACGGACACGACGTCAAGGCGCTCGTCTTCACGCTGCGCAATCTGCGGAAGCTGCGCGGTCCGCAGTTCCTGCACGTCGTCACGCGCAAGGGCAAGGGTTACGCGCCCGCGGAAGCCGACCCGATCAAATGGCACGGCCCCGGTCCGTTCGATCCCGCCAGCGGCACGATCTACAAGGAAAAAAGCAGCGGACCCACTTACTCGCAGATATTCGGCCAATGGGCCTGCGACATGGCCGCGAGCGAGCCGCGGCTCATCGTCGTGACGCCCGCCATGCGCGAGGGCTCAGGGCTCGTGGAATTCTCCAAGCGCTTCCCGGACCGCTACTTCGACGTGGCGATTGCGGAACAGCACGCGGTCACCTTCGCTGCCGGGCTCGCCGCCGAGGGGCTCAAGCCCATCGTCGCGATCTACTCGACTTTTCTGCAGCGCGCATACGACCAGCTCATTCATGACGTCGCGCTGCAGAATCTCCCCGTCGTGTTTGCCATCGATCGCGCCGGCCTGGTGGGGAGCGATGGCGCCACGCACCAGGGCAGCTACGACCTCTCCTATCTGCGCTGCATCCCCAACATGGTGATCATGGCGCCTGCCGATGAGAACGAGTGCCGTCAGATGCTGTACACGGCCAGCACGCTGAATGGTCCTGCGGCCGTGCGCTACCCACGGGGCACCGGGCCCGGCGCGGCGATCGCGACGGAAATGACCGCCTTGCCCGTGGGACGCGCCCAGATTCGGCGGGAGGGTCGCAGCGGCCTCGCGATTCTCGCGTTCGGCTCGATGGTGGAGCCGGCGCGCGAGGTTGCCGACCGGCTGGATGCCACTCTCGTCAACATGCGCTTCGTCAAGCCGCTCGACGAGGACCTCGTCCTCGCGCTCGCGGCGCGCCACCGTGCCCTCGTGACGGTGGAAGAAAACGCCGTCGCAGGCGGAGCGGGCTCGAGCGTCGCGGAGCTCCTGGCCTGCGATGGGCTGCAGCTGCCGCTGCTGCAGCTGGGCATTCCGGACCGCTTCATCGAGCACGGCTCGCGCGAAAGCTGCCTGGCGGCAGCCGGAATCGACGCCACTGGCCTCAGCAGCAGCGTCGAGCGCTGGTGGAGTCTGCAGGCCCGGGAACGCGTTCGCTCCGCGGGGAGCGCCTGAAGGGAACGCCGGTAAGGAGGATGAAACCGGCGGCTATTGCATTATGTCGGTGAGGCCTTATGACGGAGCTGAGCAATCCTGTAGGCTTCACTCATGACGCCCCCACCCTCCATAGCCAAGATTCCGCGCCCCGCCCACACCGAGGTTGAGGACGTGCAGGCGCGTGCCGATACCCGCCAGCTGCCGATCAACCGCGTCGGCATCAAGGAAATCCTCCACCCGGTACGGGTGAAGGACCGCTCCTCGGGCGAGCAGCATACGATTGCGACCTTCAACATGTACGTGAGCCTGCCGCACAACTTCAAGGGCACGCACATGTCCCGGTTCGTCGAGATCCTGCACTCCGAGCGCGAGGTCTCGGTCGAGTCGTTCCGCAAGATGCTCGAGACGATGACTACGCGCCTCGAGGCCGATACCGGCCACGTCGAGATGAGCTTCCCGTTCTTCGTGATGAAGAAAGCTCCCGTGTCGGGCGTCGAGAGTCTGATGGATTACCGCGCCACCCTGATCGGCGAGCGCAGGGAAGGCCGCACCGACATGTGGGTGCGTGTGGTCGTGCCGGTCACGAGCCTGTGCCCGTGCTCGAAGAAGATCTCGGAATACGGGGCGCACAATCAACGCTCACACGTGACCATCAGCGCCAAGCTCCGCACTCACATCTGGATCGAGGAGCTCATCGAGATCGCCGAGAGCGAGGCTTCCTGCGAGCTGTACGGGATCCTGAAGCGTCCCGACGAGAAGTACGTGACGGAACGGGCTTACGACAATCCGAAGTTCGTCGAGGACGTGGTGCGGGATGTGGCGACGCGCTTGAATCGCGACGAGCGCATCGGCGCGTACGTCGTGGAGTCGGAGAACTTCGAGTCCATCCACAACCACTCCGCCTACGCGCTCATCGAGCACGACAAAGACACGGAGTAGTCCGGCGCGCCGGAACAGCGCTTGTGCGCGACGCAAGCATCGCTGCAGCCGCGGCCCTGCGGGCCGATCTTCAGGACAGCTCGGCGGGCAGATCCAGCATGACCCTGAGCCCCGGCTCATTGCTCTCGAACGCAAGCGGTGCACGGTGCAGGCGGGCGATGGCTGCGACCAGGCTCAGTCCCAGTCCGCTGGTCCGGGCACCGCCCGCATTGGCCAACTTCGCAAATGGCTGCACGGCACGTTCCCGATCCTCCGGAGGAATACCGGGACCGTTGTCGCTCACGACCAGACGCACGGCATTGGGGAGGCGCTCGGCGCCCACATCGATTCTGCCGCCGGCCGGGATGTACTTCAGCGCATTCTCGATGAGGTTGGTCAACAGCTGGGCCAGGAGCTGCCGGTTGCCCTGCACCACCGTGTCACCGCTGTGGGTACAGGTGATCCCGAGACCCTGCTCACGGGCCACCGGCTCGAACAGCTCGACGAGCTCGTCCGCAAGCTCACCGACATCGACCGACATGGGCGCCGCCAGGGGCGCACCGGATTCCGCCAGGGCGATCTGCAACAGGATGGCGAGCGTGCGCTGCAGCCGATCGACCTCACGCAGCGCGGATTCGATCGACTCATGCACTGCAGGCTCGAGCGAGGGTGAGCGTCGCAGAAGCGAGTCCATGCGTGTTCGCAACCGGTGCAGGGGCGCACGCAGATCGTGTGCCGCGCTATCGAATGTCGCACGCACCGTGCGCGTCTGATCCTCGAGCCGGTCGAGTACCCGGTTGACCGCCATGGCGAGGGCATCGAACTCGTCATGCGCCCCGGCCACCGGCAGCCTGCGACCGAGGTCCCCTGCCATGATGCGGCGGCAGGTCTCGGTCACGTCCCCGACTCGCCGCGCCAGCTTGAAGCTGAACCAGAAGCCGGCCAGCGCCGCCGCCAACGTCGACAGCCCGATGCCCCAGAGCGTCGCCACCCGGAATTTCTCCGCGAAGCGCCGCCCCTGCGAGATATCGGTTCCCACGAGCAGCCGGTCGCCGCCGGGCAACACATGCACCGCGGCACGGACCGGGTGAACGGCGCGGCGTCCGGGCTCGATCGTCTCGATCTTGAACTCCGGCCAGCGTCCGAGCGGCATTCCCTTGAACGGCCACTGCTCTACATTGCCGGCGATCTGCTCGAAGTGCGGGTCCACGAGCAGGTACACGGCCCCGACCCGGCCCCAGCTGTCGATGCGCAGATTGATCTCATCCGTGAGGCCGACGACACCGCTGCGGCTGAACTTGTCGTCGAGGCTTTTCATCTCGGTGTCGATGATCAGATCGACCTCGTCAGTGATGAGACTTTGCGTCAGGAGGTACGCACTGCCCAGTGTGACGCTGACGGCGAGGGTGACCAGCAGCGTGTACCCCACCGAGAGACGGAAGGCCGTCGTCTTGAACGGGTCGAGCCTCATGAGCTGCGCATCACGTAGCCAGAGCCGCGAATCGTGTGAATCAGCGGCTTGTCGGAGCCCCGGTCGATCGCCTGGCGGAGCCGGCTGATGTGCACGTCGATCAGATTGCTCTGCGGATCGAAATGCAGGTCCCACACCCCTTCCAGCAGCATGGTCCGCGTTACGACCTGTCCGGCGCGGCGCATGAGAAACTCCAGGAGCCGCAGCTCGCGGGCGGTGAGCTCGATCCCGTGCCCACCGCGGGCGACGCGCCGCGCCAGCAGGTCCAGCTCGAGATCGGCGACTTTCAGCTTGGTGACGTCGGGGGCGGCAGAGCTTCTGCGCAGCAGCGCCTCGATTCGAGCGAGCAGCTCTGCGAACGCAAAGGGCTTGGTGAGGTAGTCATCCCCGCCGGCTTTGAGGCCCCCGATCCGGTCGTCGACGCTGCCCAGGGCACTGAGGACGAGGACCGGAGTCGTGACTCCCCGCTGGCGCATCTGCTGGATGATGGTGAGACCATCGACCTGCGGCAGCATGCGGTCGGTGATGACCAGGTCGAAGTGCTGCTCGGTTGCGAGCGTGAGGCCCTCGTGTCCGGTCTGGGCGTGACGAACCTCGTAGCCGCTCTCGCGCAGCCCCGTGACGAGGAGCTGCGCCGCCTCGGTATCGTCTTCGATGAGAAGGATATGCACGGGCGCAGAGACTAGAGCCCGTCCCAAACCTTGCGCAAGCGCCGGATGCCCCGCAAGCCTCAACAGCCATTCTTACCTGCGCACGGCGCTAGGAATTCGACCGCTCCGCGTTCTGCAGTCGGCCGATGAGATTGCGCAGGAAGACGCGGTTGAAACGCAACTGGCAGGAGGCCGACACCTGCTCGAGCAGCGTCGAGCTCACTTTCAGCACCGTGACACCGCTGGTGGCCCGGATCGTGGCGGTGCGCTTTGCGCCGGGTACGTAGCTGGCCTCTCCGAAGCAGTCGCCCGTCTCCAGGCCACCGATGCGAGCACCATGCCGCTCGACCTGACACGCCCCCGTCACCAGGATGTAAAAGCGGTCATCCATTTCGCCTTCCTTGACGATCTCCTCGGCGTCGATGTAGCTCTGCCAGTGGCTGGCGCGCAGCACTTCCCAGATCTCGGCGTGCGAGAACTCGTGGAAGAACTTGAGCCGGCGCAGCACGCCGAACTGCTCCTGCTGATCGATGCGCGAATTCGCCTCGCGCAAACGCTGGTGGACCCGGGTGAGCTCGGCGGCGAAATCGAGGCCGCTCTTGCAGCGCTTCTCCGGATCCTTCTGCAGCGCCATCGCGGCGACATTCTCGAGCTCCTCGGGAATGTCCTTGCGCAGAGTGTGGATCGGGGGCGGCGTGGCGTACACGATCTGGTGCAGGAGCTTCTGCAGGTTCCCGGCCCGGAAGGGCCGCGAGCCCGTCAACAGCTCGTACATCACGGCACCGAGAGAATACAGATCCGAACGGTTGGTGAGATCGAGGCTCTGCACCTGCTCGGGTGACATGTAGGAGGGGCTGCCGGCAATGCCCTCGATGCGCGAGATGTCCGAGTCCGAGACCAGCGCGATGCCGAAGTCGATGATGCGGACGTCGCTGTCCTGGGTAAGCATGATGTTCGACGGCTTGATATCGCGATGGATGACGCCACGCGAGTGCGCATAGTGAAGCGCCTTGGCGCACTTGAATACGATCTCGACCGTGTCGTCGATGCGCAGCAGGTTGTCGGGGCGGCAATACGCCGCCAGGGTCCGCGCGCCGTGAACGTGCTCCGTCACGATGTAACAGTGCCCATTCTCCTCGCCCGCGTCGTAGATCGGCAGGATGTGAGGATGCTGCAGCATTCCGACGAGGTGCGCTTCGGAAAGGAACATCTTGCGAGCGATACGCGCGCGTTCCTCATCGCCGCCCGAATCCGAGTTGTAGACCTTGATCGCGACGTCGCGCCCGTAGTACGCGTCGTGCGACAGGTACACGATTCCCGTGCTGCCGCGGCCAACTTCCTTGATGACCACGTATTTGCCGATCTTTTCAGGGATCTTGCGCTGAAGGCTCGGCTTGGGAGCTGGGGATGACTTGGAAGCCGGTGCTGACATGGGCTCGCGAGACGGTAAAAACGCGACACAGCATACGGTCAGCGCCGGAGCCCCTACTGTGACGCAAGCCTCAGGGTCCCGCGGACCTGCGCCGCGGGGTCGCGGCCGCCGGGGGCGGCTCAGCGATCGAAATGATCGAATCCGGAATGCGAGAAGTCCATCACAGTCGAATCGGGGGCCAGCACGCAGGCGCCCCGGGCCTCCCGCAAGACGCCGATGCGGGCATAACCCCATTGTTCCGGCGGCAGCTCCTGGCGCAGGCCTGCGACGTTCCCGGGAGCCACGCTGAAACACAGCTCGTAGTCATCGCCGCCCGTCAGCGCCAGCTCGCGGGCTGCAGTGTTCCCCATGGCGCTCGATAGCGCCTCTGAAACCGGAACGCTCGTGTACTCGATGTGAACGCCACAGCCGCTCGCCTCGGCCAGTTTTGCCGCATCTGCGAGCAGCCCGTCCGAAACATCGATGCACGCGCTTGCGAACTGTCGCAGCCGCTCGCCCAACGCCACGCGGGGAGTCGGAAACAGAAAGCGTTCCCGCAGACGCGCCGCAGCATCGCCCGCGAGCGCCAGCCGCCGCTGCTCCAACGCGAGACCCGCCGCCGCTTCGCCAGGTGTTCCCGAGACGAACAGGACGTCTCCCGGCTTGCCGCCCGAGCGCAGCATCGCGGTTGAGCGCACCACGTGGCCCAGCACTTGTACTGACACGCACAGGGGACCCGACGTCGTATCGCCGCCCACGAGCGCTACTTGATGAGCGCGCGCGAGTGCCGAGAATCCGGACGTAAACTCCTCGAGCCACGATTCATCCGCCGACGGCATGGTCAGCGCGAGCAACGCCCACGCGGGTCGCGCACCCATTGCAGCGAGGTCGCTGAGATTTACCGCCAGCGCACGATGGCCTATGGAAGCGGGCGGGGAGCCGAGAGGAAAATGGACGCCGGCCACCAAGGTGTCGATGGCTGCCACCAGATCGCTGCCAGGGGGAGATTCGAGCAGCGCCGCATCGTCGCCGATGCCGAGGTGCACGTCGCCGCGCTTCACGCCGCCATGGCGGAAGTACCGCTCGATCAGCGCGAATTCGGAAATGGGCATCGGGTGTCAGTGCTCGTTCGGACGCAGGTTGCGCGCGGCGACGTGCACCTCGGCAT
>FTEN01000346.1_pt1 | contig 14864 bp, 15 predicted proteins | sample 1640221 | NCBI WGS metagenome assembly FTEN01 (sample SAMEA3914816, study PRJEB12502) | metagenome | biome: forest; material: soil | place: USA | collected 2011-09-16 | depth 0.3 m | reverse complement strand
CTGCAACGCGTTGGCATCGACGCCGCGCGCAACATCGAGGAAGGCGGCAGTCTCACGATTCTCGCCACTGCCCTGGTGGACACGGGATCCAAGATGGACGACGTGATCTACGAGGAATTCAAAGGCACGGGCAACAGCGAAATCCACCTGGACCGGCGCATCTCCGAGAAGCGCGTGTTCCCGGCTGTGAACATCAACCGCTCCGGTACGCGCAAGGAGGAGCTCATCACCGACCAGGGAGAGCTCGCCAAGATGTGGATCCTGCGCAAGCTGCTGCATCCCATGGACGAGCTGGCCGCGATCGAGTTCCTGCTCGACAAGATGAAGGACACCAAGTCGAACAGTGAATTCTTCGAGGCCATGAAGCGCTAGGCGGGTGAGCCGCCGCGGGCGACGTACTGCCTGCGCAAGGCTGGCGGCCGCGGGACCTGCGCCACGTCGCGATATGCAGACTATGGCGCTGTCGCCGCGCGGGTCAGTAAGATCCGCGCGGCCTGTCGGCCTTAAGGGGTCTGTGTGCCGTTCCGACACGTGCGAAGCGCCCAATACCAAGTGTGGGGTCATGTGCTAGATCGTGCGCTGAGGGTTCGACCCCTGCGAAGCGCCCAATACCAAGCGTGGGGTCGTGTGCTAGCCCGCGCGCTGAGGCTTCGACCCGGCAGCTGGCTCGCCCTCGCGGCGGCAATACTGATGGCCTACGCCGTACCGGCTGCGGCGGAGCGCGACAAGTATTCCGGAGCGCCCCTGCCGCCCGAGAGCAAGCGCCGCATCCCGAGTCCCCTCACGGACCGCTTCTACGTGCGGGGAACGTTGCTCTCCGCTCACCTCACGACCACCCTGCGAGTCGACAGCTCCGCGGGAGTGCCCGGGACGACCGTCAGCGCCGAGAACGACCTCCGCCTGCGCAGCCACGTGAAACAGGGCGAGATGGAGGTGGTGTTCCGCCTGCGCGAACGCAACCGCGTGCGGCTCAACTACTATGAATCGGACCGCTCGGCGACGGCGCCTCTCAACCGGCCGATCAATTTCGGCGACCAGGCCTTCCTGGTGAACGATCTGGCCACGACGTCGCTCGACTGGCGCATGTTCGCCCTGACGTACTCGCGTTCGGTGCTGCAGCGCGACCGCTTCGAGTTGGGCGTCGGCCTCGGGGTGTACCTCGTACAGGGCGAGGCGCGCGGCCAGGTCCCGGCACGCGAGCTGTCCCAGGAAGTCTCCGGCGTCGCGGCATTCCCGACTCCGGAGCTCGACGGCACCTGGCGCATTTCGAGCCGCTTCGCATTCACGGCGCGCGGCCAATACCTGCACGCCACCGTCAACAATTTCTCCGGCTCGTTGGGCGACTATCACGCTGATTTTCAGTACCGCTGGCGCCCCAACTTCGCCCTCGGCCTGGGCTATAGCAGCCTCAAGGTCTCCCTCGATGTGAAGGGTGGCAGCTTTCCCGGCTTTCTCGCGCTCAACGTGCGCGGCCCGGAAGCTTTCTTCCGCGTCAGCTATTGAAGCGCGGCCGCGCGAGTTCTAAGCGGTTCCGACCAGCCCCCCGAGCACCTCCACCTGCGTGGCGCAGTGGCGCCAGTGCGAGAGAGCGCTCACCAGCTCGGCAGGCGGCACCATCGCATCCTCCAGCAGCTCGAAGTATTCGGTGCGCGCCAGCAGAGTCGCCGCGACCGACGCGCAATACTGATTCTCGAGCCAGGAAGACATTCCGTCCGCTCGCACATCGTTCGCCCTCATCGTGATTCTCCCCTTAGTGTTTACGAGGATGGATGCAATCCACGTGCCAGATGCTGCGGCGAGGCTGCAGCCTTGTGCGGCGGGTCCTGAGGGCTTGCAGCACAGTCTGCGCCCGTGTTCAGGGGGCTGAGCGCGCGCTCGAGCGCGTGTAATCGTTACAGCCATCTGCGGCGCCGCTCCGATCTGGTGCAGAGACTGTCGGGAACCGAAGACAGTCTGGCGTATTGTCTGCGGGAGCGCTCAACTCTGGCGCGTGCGGAGGTCTTTCAATGAATCTCATCATCTGGCTGATCATGGGCGGCATCATCGGCTGGCTAGCGAGCCTGGTCATGCGCAGCAATGAGGGCATCCTGCTCAACATCGTCGTCGGCATCATCGGAGCTCTGGTCGGCGGCTGGCTGATCAGCCCTTTGGTCGGCGCCGCAACGATCAATCAGGGTGACTTCAGCATCGCCGGCCTCGGAGTCTCATTCCTCGGCGCGATCATTCTGCTGGCGATCGTCAATCTATTCCGCAGGGGCCGTGCCCGCTGATGTCGCACGGGTGACTTCGCTTTGCCGTTTCGCGCTCAGCCGCTTGCCGTGGGCACGTATGTCCGTGCAAACAATTCGGGCATGCGCGCGGCGCGTCCGGAGTCGAGATTGATACAGACGTAGTCAGTACGGGCGCGCGCCAGAAGCTCGCCATCCGGCGCGCGCCTGACCTGAAAACGACGCTCCACGCGCAGCTTGTTGTCGGTGGAGACTATCCACGTGCCCACGTGCACACGGTCTCCGAGAACCGCTGCGCGCAGGTAGTCGATTTCGGTCCGATGAGCGGCCATTCCGCGACGGATTGCGATGCAGCGCTCGAGCGGCACGCCCAGAGTGGCGGAGTGTGACCAGGCGACCCGGTCGAACCAGGCGAGGTAGACCGAGTTATTGACGTGCTGGTAGGCATCGATCTGCGCCGGCACGACCTCCAGGTCCAGAACGTACGGATCGGGGAAGTCCCACCCATCAGGGCCCGGAACGCTCACGGGTGGCGGCGTCTAGGTGCCATCGTGTTCGCGAGCGATGGCCCGATACCCGATGTCGCGCCGATATTGCACGCCTGTCCAGCGGATCGAGTCCGCCAGGGCGTAGGCCTGAGCCTGAGCCTGGCTCACACTCTCACCGAGTCCCACGGCACACAGGACTCGGCCGCCGTTGGTGATTACCTTGCCTGCCTCCAGGCGGGTGCCGGCGTGAAAGACCTTTCCAGGCATGGCGGCCGCGGCATCCAGACCTTCGATGACGTCGCCCTTGCGCAAGCTGTCCGGGTAGCCCTCAGCCGCCATCACAACGCCCAGTGCGGCGCGCGGGTCCCATTGCGCCCGCACCGTGTTCAAGCGGCCCTCCAGGGCTGCTTCGCACAACACGGTGAGATCGGTCTGCAGTCGCGCCATGACCGGCTGCGCCTCGGGATCGCCGAACCGGCAGTTGAATTCGATGACATTCGGCGTGCCGTCGGGAGCAATCATCAGCCCGGCATACAGAAAGCCCGTATACGGCGTGCCGTCCTGCGCGAGGCCTCGGATGGTGGGTTCGATGACTTCACGCATGATGCGCGCGTGGATCTCTGGTGTGGCCACCGGCGCAGGCGAGTACGCGCCCATGCCACCAGTGTTCGGGCCGCGGTCATCGTCCTGCAGACGTTTGTGGTCCTGCGAGGTAGCGAGGGGCAACACGTGGCGGCCATCGGCCATGACGATGAAGCTCACTTCCTCCCCCGGAAGGAATTCCTCGATGACGACCTCACGCCCGGCGCTGCCGAATTGCCCCGCGAACATCGCCTCGGCCACCTCTATGGCCTCCTGCGCGGTCCCAGCGATGATGACGCCCTTGCCCGCGGCAAGTCCGCTCGCCTTGACGACGACGGGCGCGCGCTGGCGCCTGACGAACCCGGGGTCGAATGTCTCGCGCGTGAACGTCGCGTAGCTCGCAGTCGGGATGTGATGCCGGCGCAGGAATTCCTTCGTATAGGCCTTCGAGCCCTCGAGCTGCGCCGGGCCCTTGCGCGGGCCGAAGCATCTGAGTCCCTGCGCCTCGAATTCATCGACGATGCCGGCCACGAGCGGCGTCTCAGGGCCGACGATCGTAAGGTCGACCCTTTCCGAGCGGGCGAGCGCGATGAGCCCGGCGGCATCCTCGGCGGCCACGGCGACGTTGCGGACCTTAGGTTCTGCGGCCGTGCCCGCGTTGCCGGGCGCCACCAGCACCGCTGACACCCGCGCCTCGGCAGCACATTTCCACGCAAGTGCGTGCTCGCGGCCACCCGATCCGATGATGAGCACTTTCATGGACCGTCAGCTCAGTGCCGGAAATGGCGCATGCCGGTGAAGACCATCGCCATTCCGTGCTCGTCCGCTGCGACGATCACTTCGGCGTCGCGCCTGGAGCCTCCGGGCTGGATCACCGCTCGGATGCCGTACTCCGCCGCGACGTCGATTCCATCGCGGAATGGAAAGAATGCGTCGGAGGCCATGACCGAACCCTGCACGGTGAGATTCTCATCCTCGGCCTTCATGGCGGCGATGCGGGTCGAGTACACGCGGCTCATCTGCCCCGCGCCAACGCCGACCGTCGCGCGCTCTCGAACGAAGATGATTGCGTTCGATTTCACGAACTTGCATACGCGCCAGGCGAACAGCAGATCTGCGATCTCGGCCGGCGAGGGCTTGCGTCGCGACACGACTGTCAGGTCCGACGCTGCGATCCAGCCGGTATCGCGCGTTTGTGCGAGCAGTCCGTTCGTGACGCTGCGGTATTCCAGCTCGCGTGGAGGTCCCCGCGTCAGGTCTCCCAATGAGAGAACGCGGACGTTCGGTTTCGCGGCCAGGACCTTCCGTGCTTCAGGTGCGACCGACGGTGCCGCCAGCACCTCGACGAACTGACGATCGACGATTGCACCGGCGGTGACTTCATCGAGCTCGCGATTGAACGCGATGATTCCCCCGAAGGCCGATGTCGGGTCGGTGCGGTAAGCGCGGTCATACGCTTCGAGCGGCGAGGCGGCTACCGCCACGCCACATGGATTGGCGTGCTTCACGATGACGCAGGCGGGCTCGTCGAACTCCCGCACGCACTCCACCGCAACGTCCGCGTCCGCAATGTTATTGAATGAGAGGTCCTTACCCTGGATCCGCTGCGCCGTGGCCACGCTCGCCCCGCTTGGCGCCGTGTCTCGGTAGAAGGCGGCCTGCTGGTGCGGATTCTCTCCGTACCTCAAACCCTGGACCTTGTCGAAGACGAGCGTCAGCGCGTCGGGAAAGCGCTCTGTCGGCGCCTCGAGAGCCGAATGCAGATAGCTGGCGACCAAGCTGTCGTAGCGCGCAGTGTGCGCGAACGCCTTGGCGGCCAGCCGCGAACGGGTGGCGAGAGTCGTGCCGCCCTGGGAGGCGATCTCCGCAAGCACCGTCGAATACTCCGCAGGGTCGACGCACACGGCGACAAAGGCGTGATTCTTCGCAGCCGCGCGCAGCATTGCCGGGCCGCCGATATCGATGTTCTCGACTGCCTGCGCAAAAGTGCAGCCGGGCTGCGCGATCGTCGCGGCGAACGGATAGAGGTTCACCACGAGCAGATCGATCGGCTCGATCTGGTGCTCCTGCATGACGGCGTCGTCGGTTCCCCGCCGACCGAGCAGACCGCCGTGAATCCGGGGATGCAGCGTCTTGACCCGGCCGTCCATGATCTCCGGGAATCCGGTGACGCTCGATACCTCGCGTACCGCAATCCCATGGTCGGCGAGCAGCCGGGCCGTACCGCCGGTGGAGAGGATCTCGATCTGGCGATTTGTAAGCTCGCGTGCGAGCTCCAGCAGGCCGGACTTATCGGAAACGGACAGTAGCGCGCGGCGGACGGGCAGTAACATGCCGGTCACCGCACCGCCGCTCTAGCCGGCGAGGCCGAATTGCTTCAGCTTCTTGCGCAGCGTGCCGCGATTGATTCCCAGGATGCCGGCGGCGCGGCTCTGGTTGCCTTCGGCATAGTCGAGGACTACGCGAAACAGGGGCTCTTCCACTTCGCGCAGCACCAGGTCGTACAGATGTGCGGGGCGGTCGCCGTTCAGGCTGGTGAAGTAGTCGCTCAGCGCGCGCTCGGCGTGATTGCGCAGCGGCACTTCTCGGCCGTTCAACCTGGCACCCGATTCCCCCCGAGCCCGGCTTTTCTTTTTCGCTGTCATGTGTGGCCCCCAGCAATCTCATCCGTCAGGCCGCTTCCGCGGTCCCACCCACCCATTCTTTGAAATGCTCGCCTGTCAACGCGAACTGCGCGGCCGTGCTCTCAGCCGCCATCAGACTGCGTCGGACGTTCGCCGCAGAAGGCAGAAGCTGTTCGCAATACCAGCCGAGATGTTTGCGTGCGACCCGGACTCCGGTGTCCTCGCCGTAGAACACGTACAGGGAGTCGAGATGCGCGAGGATAATATCACGCACGTCGGCGCGCGCGAGATCAGGAGCGGCAATTCCGTTACTCAGATATGCGTTGACAGAGCGGAAGATCCATGGCGCGCCATGACTCGCGCGGCCGAGCATTACTCCTTGAGCGCCCGTGAAATCAAGCACCTCGCGCGCTTTTTGTGCTGTGCGGATATCGCCGTTGGCAAACACTGGTATCCGCACCACGGATTTGATATCGCGAATCGTCTCGTACTCCGCATCTCCTTGATAAAAATCGGCGCGCGTGCGTCCGTGCACTGCCAGAGCCTGAACGCCACAACCCTCGGCGATCCGGGCGATGGCCGTTCCATTGCGGGTGCCACGATCCCAACCCGTGCGTATCTTGAGCGTCACGGGCACATCCACCGCGCTCACCACCGCATCGAGGAGACGCGCCACGAGGGATTCGTCCCGCAGGAGAGCGGAGCCGCACGCCCTGCCGCAGACTTTCTTCGCCGGGCAGCCCATGTTCAGGTCGATGATCTGCGCTCCGAGCTCCACGTTGATGCGCGCCGCCTCGGCCAGCTCCTCCGCCTCGGCCCCTGCTAGCTGCACCACGCGCGGCTCCGGCTCGCCTTCGTGGCTCATTCGCAACCGCGATTTCGGAGTGCTCCACAGACGCGTGTTCGAAGTGAGCATCTCGGATGCCGCAAGCCCCGCACCGAGGGTGCGGCAGAGGATCCGAAAAGGGCGGTCGGTGACGCCGGCCATCGGAGCCAGCACGGCGGAGGCTGGGAGGACGTAGGGTCCGATTTTGATCATGTGCGGCGCGGAGGTGTTCGAGCTAGCGGCCGGCATCGTTCGCACAGGCGATCGATCCGCCGGGCGCAGGCAGGCAGGCATCGATCTCGAATCCCACCGCGCTCGAGCCAGGATCGACGAAGCCCATCTCGGCATCGATTCTTTGTCCCGCGGACAGGAACGACGAGGCGGGGATGGCGCTGGGAAGGTAGGATTTCGGCGGGACGTCGCGCGCAGCGATACGGTTTCCGAAACGGTCCTGGAGCGTGACGCGCAGGAAGGGAAGAGGTTGTGCCTGCTTCGCTGTGTTCTTGACGCTGGCGCGCACAGTGATCTGACCCGCGGTGACGTTGTCCGCGGACGCGCCCAGCTGGCGGACGTCGTAAGCCCCGAGATTCCAGCGCGGAACGAGCGGAATCCCGAGCGCTGAATACAGGGCCGTCAGGGGTTTGTACAGTCTTTCGTTCGTCGCGAGATCGTGGCGGTAGTGATGCACGATCTGCGCCACGAGCAGAATCGCCAATGCACCTGTTCCCGCGCTCCACAAGTGTGAGAGGGGCGTCGCCTGTCGCGCAGCCGCGGGCGCAGATTCGGACTCGATCTCAAATTCAGCGGCCTCGTCCGCCGCCGGCTCGGGCCGCGATACGGGTGCGCGATCCGGTTCGGGCCGCGATACGGGCGCGCGATCCGGCTCGGGAAGCGATGCGCGTGGCGTAGGCGAAACAGCTCGCGTTTGGGCTCGAGATTGCGCGGGCGCAATCGGCGCTGCCGCTGCGGGCGGCCGTTTCGTTTGCGCAACGGGATGCTGTGGTTTCAGTGGCGCGGTGGCTGCAAGAAAAGCCGCATCGATCTCGACGTCGAATTGCGAGTCCTCGTGACTCGGCACGCTCGCGTCCGCAGGGACGCTTGCGGGCGTCTGGGGTGCGGTGGTCGGCGATGGACTGCTCACTGCAGGCTGATGTGCACTGCCCGGCGCGGTGTGACGCGCGGTTTCAGGCTCGGTCTGGGGTGACTTCTGAGACGCTGTCCTTTGTGCTGCTCTGAGCGCAGTCTGCGTCGCCGTTTCGGAGGCAGCCAGAGCCGCAGTCCGCGGTGCCGGTTGCGCTGCGGGTCTTGCTTGCGGCGTGCTCTGTGCCGTGCCCTCCGGCTCTCTGGGCGCTGAGCTTCTGGCTGCTGCTTGCGTCGCGCTCTGCGCTGCGCTCTGTGCCTTCCGAATGAGCGCCTTGAATTTCCCTGTGGCGGCACTCCACTGCGGGTCCGGTGCCTGCTCGACGAAAACCTTGCTGACGTCGGTCGCCTCCGGATTGAATTCGAGTGCGGTTTCCGGAATGACCTCATCCGCTTCGCGAGACGGCTCGTGTTGCGCCGACGCCTGCTCGGCCTGCGCGGCCTGCGCGGCCTGCGCGGCCTGCGCGGCAGTCGTGTCGGCGGGCGACTCAGCGTCCGGCCTCTGCGGCGCCTGAGACTCTTCGAGGGGCGCAGGCGGAGCGGGTTGCGAGAGCGTCGCAGAAGCCACGCCATCCACCGCTGTCCGGCGGTCGTCGGACAGACGTGCGAGTGCATTGAACACGTTCGAGCAGCGGCCGCAGCGGACGAAGCCCTGCGCAACGCGCAGATCAGCCGCGGTCACCACGAGCGTCAACGCGCATTTGGGGCAGACGGTGTACATCAACGGCGTCGTCCGGAAAGACCGACCCAACCCTCGCGCGCTCCGAAAGGACGCATATCAAAACACGCGCTGTAAGCGCGTGTCACGTCGGAGCTTTCCGCCTCGAGCAGACCCGCCAGAACGATTGCCCCGCCGGGACGCAGCAGAGATGCCAGGCGTGGCGCCAGCTCGCGCAACGGGCCGGAGAGAATGTTCGAGACGAGCGCGTCGGCGTTGCCGGGGAGGGTGTCGGCGGACTGGTGGACGTGCACGAGCGACCCGAGGCTGTTGGCATTCGCATTGTCGCGAGTTGCGATGAGCGCCTGGGGATCGATGTCGAAACAGTGAGCTTCGCGCGCGCCCAGCTTGACGGCAGCGAGTGCCAGGACACCCGAGCCGCAGCCATAGTCGATCACCCGGGAGCCGGGCTCGATGTTCGCGTCGAGCCATTCGAGGCATAGCGCCGTCGTAGCATGCGTCCCCGTTCCAAACGCAAGGCCGGGATCCATGCGCACGACGACGGCGTCCGGTTCGGTGACGTGCTCGTGATGCGGACACACCCACAGACGCCTGCCGAACCGCATGGCGTGGAAGTCGCGCAGCCATTCGCGCTCCCAGATCCGATCCTCGACCCGCCGGACCCGGATCAGGTCGGGGGACAGGCCCAGACGCCCACGCAATGCGCGGATGAGCTCGTCCGGATCGAACGTCTCTGCAAACAGTGCCCGCACGCGGGTCGCCGGCCACAGCCGGAATTCACCGGGCAAGGGCTCCAGCACCGGGTCGTCCCGTGCGTCGACGAAGGTCACGGCGCCCGCGCCGCACTCGAAGCAGGCTGTCTCGACAACCTCGGCGTCCACAGAGCCGAGATCCCACGACAGCTGTATGAAACCCGTCACCGCAGTCCCAGGCGCCGCTCCAGGTAGTGGATATCGGTGCCGCCCTTCTGGAAGGCCGCGTGATTGCAGATTTCCTGGTGGAGCGCCACGTTGGTCTTGATTCCCTCGATGACCATCTCCGCGAGCGCATTCTTCATGCGGGCTATCGCCGTCTCGCGCGTGTCGCCGTGCGCGATGAGCTTGCCGATGAGGGAGTCGTAGTTGGGCGGAACGTTGTAACCGGAATAGATGTGACTGTCGACGCGCACTCCGGGGCCGCCGGGGGCGTGCCACAGACGGATCGGTCCCGGGGAGGGCATGAAGGTCTTCGCGTCTTCCGCGTTGATGCGGCATTCCATCGCATGTCCGCGGATCTGCACGTCGCTCTGCACGTACGGCAGGCGTTCGCCTGCGGCGATGAGCAGTTGCGCCTTCACCAGGTCGATGCCCGTTATGAGCTCGGTGACGGGATGCTCCACCTGGATGCGCGTATTCATCTCGATGAAGTAGAACTCGCCATCCTGGTAGAGAAACTCCAGCGTGCCGGCGCTGCGGTAGCCGACCGCCTTGCACGCTTCGACGCAGCGGTCGCCCATGATGCGCCGCTGTCGCGCGGTGATTCCCGGCGCGGGGGCTTCTTCGATGACCTTCTGGTGGCGGCGCTGCATGGAGCAGTCGCGCTCGCCGAGATGGATAACGTTGCCGTGACCGTCCGCGAGCACCTGAAACTCGATGTGCCGCGGCCGCTCGAGAAACTTCTCCATGTAGACCTGATCGTTGCCGAAGGCGGCGCGCGCCTCGGCCTTGGTGATTCCGATCGCGTTCAGCAGCGATGCCTCGCTGTGCACGACGCGCATCCCGCGACCGCCGCCACCTCCCGATGCCTTGATGATGACCGGGTAGCCGATGTCGCGTGCGACGCGCAGGTTCTCGTCTGCGTCCTCTCCGAGCGGGCCGTCGGAACCCGGCACGCACGGCACTTCGTGCGCCTTCATCGTGCGGATCGCGGACACCTTGTCGCCCATCTTGCGGATCGTCTCCGCGCGCGGGCCGATGAACACGAAACCGCTGTTCTCGACGCGCTCGGCAAAGTCGGCATTCTCGGACAGGAAGCCGTAGCCGGGATGAATGGCCACCGAGTCGGTGACTTCCGCGGCGCTGATGATGGCCGGCATGTTCAGATAGCTGCCGGACGCCGGTGGCGGACCGATGCACACCGACTCGTCCGCCAGCAGCACGTGCTTGAGGCTGTAGTCCGCGGTCGAGTGGACGGCGACGGTCTTGATGCCGAGCTCGCGGCAGGCACGCAGTATCCGCAGCGCGATCTCGCCGCGGTTGGCGATGACGACCTTCTCGAGCATGGGGTGGCTTACTCGACGACGAAGAGCGGCTGACCAAACTCGACCGGGTCGCCGTTTCTGGCCATGATCGAGGTGACGCGGCCGGCCTTGTCGGCCTCGATCTGGTTCATCATCTTCATCGCCTCGATGATGCACAGCACCTGGCCGACCTTGACCTCATCGCCGATCTCGATGAACGCCTTGGCTCCCGGCGACGGCGAGCCATAGAAGGTGCCGACCATCGGAGCGGTGATCACGTGCTCGTTGGGGCGCGGTTTTGCGGGCGCTTCGGCGACGGGTGCGGGCGCAGCCTTCTCGATGGGAGCCGCCAGCGGCAGGCTCGCCATCGGATGGTGATGCATGTGAGCGTTCGCGCCGGTGGGCATGCGGCTGATCCGGACGGCTTCTTCTCCTTCCTTGATCTCGATCTCTGCAATGCCGGATTCCTCCAGCAGCTCGATCAGTTTCTTGATTTTCCGAATGTCCATGGCGTTTTGGCTAAGCTCCCCTTGGAAGTCAGGCAGGGCGGCCGAGCTGCCGGGCGGCAGCGCGCACGGCCAGCTCGTAGCCGAAGGCCCCCAGGCCGGTGATGCAGCCCGAGGCGATGTCCGAGAAATACGAGTGATGTCGGAACGGCTCGCGCGCCTGTGGGTTCGAGAGATGCACCTCGATGAACGGGATGCGCACCGCGAGCAGGGCGTCCCGCAGGGCAACGCTGGTGTGGGTGAAGGCGCCGGGATTGATGATGATGCAGGCCACCGCTTCGCCGGCGGCGGCCTGTATCCGTCCGACCAGCTCATGCTCCGCATTGCTCTGGAACGCGCTCAGCTCGTGGCCGGTCTCCCGCGCGACCTCGGCCGCCCGCTGCTCGATCCCGGCCAGAGTCTCGGCACCGTAAATTCCCGGTTCCCGGCTGCCTAGCAGGTTGAGATTGGGGCCGTTCAGCAACAACAGTTTCATAAACGGCGGCGAATGTAACCCAATTCGCGACGATTAGGGTACTTCCGGAGGTGATTTTCGTGGATCAGGAGCCCTGCGGCGTTGATCTGGCTGGCACCGTCTCGGCCCGGGCCCGCGCCGCGGCAAGCTGCCGGATGCCCGTAGCGATCTGCTCCCGGGCCGCACGCAGGTCGATGCGCCCAGCCCCCAGCTCACCCACCCGGCTGAGGATCAGATCCGCCTCATCGGCGTGCAGCTCGCCGACCTTCAGGGTGACGATCCGTCCCTGGCTGTCGGCGAATACGGTGAACGGGAGCACCGTGTCCATTCCGAAGGCGCTCACCGCCTCGAGGGCGTCCTGCTCGCCGATGAGCAAAGGATAGTCGATGCGCAGCGATTGCGCGTACTTCAGTACCGCTTCCCGGAAATCGACGGCGATGCCTATCACTTCGATGCCGTCGGCGGAGCGATCGCGGCGCAGCCTCTGCAGCAGCGGTATCTCGCGCCGGCACGGCTCGCACCAGGTTGCCCAGAAGTTGATCACCAGTGGACGACCCTTCCATTCAGATAGCCTGCGCCGTACGCCCGCGCTGTCGGTCAGAGCGATCTGCGGTAGGACCTCCGGGATCTGTCGCACAGGACCCTCTGCCTGGCCGGAAGGACTGGCGGGGCCGGTTGCAGCCGCGCGGCCAGAGGAGTCGCTGCCCTTGCTGCCACTCGCCGTGCTGGATGCGGCGGGTGCTACGGACACCGTCGAGAGCTGGGTGCGCGTGAGCCGGTAGGCGAGGAAGCCGCCTGCTCCTGCGACGACGCTCAGCAGGAGGGCCTGGAAGACGAGGGTCCTGGACGCTCGAGAGGCTGGCGAACGGGAGTCGGTCACGTGGCGGGTACGGGTGAGCTCCGCGAAGCCTGCGTACGGGACTCGGCGGTTTCCTGCTTGCCGTGTTCCTGGTTCGGTGACGCGAGAGCCTGATGAAGCAGCGCGGCAAAGTCCGCCGCCTTCATGTAGCCCACCACGCGATATTGTCTGCGCTCCTGCCCGTCGGCGCCGTACAGAGCTATGGTGGGCGGCCCGAAGATTTCAAAGTGCTTCAGCAGCGCCTGGTCGCTGGAGTCGTTTGCCGTGACGTCTGCTCGAAGGAGAATCGTGGCCTGCAGCGCCGTCTGCACCGCCGTGTCGGTGAACGTGTAGCGTTCCATCTCCTTGCAGGAGACGCACCAGTCGGCGTAGAAATCCAGCAGCACGCCTTTGCCGTGCGACTTGGCGTCTGCCACTTCACGTTGCAGATCGTCGAGCGACTTGATCGCACGGAAGGGCAGTTCATGGCCCGCAGCGGCCGCAGGCGATCCGGCAAACAGGGGGCTCATGCCGCTGAATTGAGCGCCGACCGCCAGCATCACCACAAGGATTGCAACGGCGACTGCGGCGATGCGGACCGGCACCAGACTGCCACGCAGGCTGCGCGCGCCCGTCCAGAGGACCACGGCGATAGCCGTCAGCGGCACGATCCACAGCAGTGACTGGTAGCGCTCCGCAACCACGCGGCTCAACATCCAGGCGGCGACGCCCAGCATCAGCGCGCCGAAAAGTCTCTTCACCAGGTCCATCCACGGTCCGGCCTTCGGCAGCAGCTTGCCGGCCGAGGCGCCGACGATGAGTACCGGTGTCCCCATCCCCATGCCCATGGCGAACAGCGCCGCCCCCCCGCGCAGCATATTTCCGCTCTGGCCGATGAACAACAATGCGCCGACGAGCGCCGGTGCGACGCACGTCGTGACGATGAGCGCCGAGAGCGCGCCCATGATGGCGACGCCGCCGTACGTTCCAGCGGACTGGCGGTTGCTGACTGAAGCGAGGCGGGTCTGGATCGCCGCGGGCATCTGCAGCGTGAACAGCCCGAACATGGCCAGGGCCAACACCACGAACAGGCCCGCGAACAGCACGAGGATCCAGGTCTGTTGGAAGGCGGCCTGGACCTGCTGGCCGCCGGCGGCGACGGCGATGCCGGCCGCGGTGTACGTCAGCGCCATCCCGAGCACGTAGATCAGCGACAGTGTAAAAGCGCGCCGTGTCGTGATGTGGCTGCGGCCGTCGCCGACGATGATGCCGGAGACGATCGGCACCATGGGCAGTACGCAGGGCGTGAATGACAGACCGACGCCCGCAGCCAGAAAGAAGAGAATGACCCACACGATGTTGCTGTCGCGGATCACCGAGGCGTAGCGGTCCTGCTCGGAAATGAAGCCGGAGGAGTCGCCAGCGTTGGCACGGGCAGCCGGCGCGCCGCCTGTCGCAGAGGTAGCCGTGCCGCCCGGCAACGAGACGCTGATCGTCTTCACGATCGGCGGGTAGCAGATGCCCGCCTCCGCGCAGCCCTGGTACGTCACCTTCAGAGGCAGGTCGAGCGCCGCCCCTCCCGAGCGCGCGACCGGTAGCGTCGCGGCGAGCTCGCGGTGATAGATCTCCTGCTTCCCGAAATACTCGTCCGTCTTCGTCTGGCCGGTGGGCATCACGAGCGAGCCGATTTGCGCGTGGTCGCTCGAGGTTTCCGCCTTGATGCGGGTCCGGTAGAGGTAGTAGCCGTCACTGATCTGCCAGACCAGGCGCACGCGGTCCGGCCCATCCGCAAAGGCGGATAAGCGGAAGGCCACGTCCGGGGGCAGGAAGTCACCGTCGTTGGACTTGATCTTTCCGGCGGCGATGACGGCGTCGATGGCGTCTGCCGCTGCCGCGCTCGGGGTGGCCACGCCCACCGGGCTCAGCGGCCCCAGGAGCCCCAGACCGGACAGGCCCCACAGCAGGGCGGCGCCCAAGGCCAGCCGCGCGCGCTTCGTGGAATTAAGTCTAATGGACTGGTTCATGATGCCGCCGTCCCCAGCCAGGAAAGATACTCGGGGGAGCCGCCCACGATGGGCAAGGCGATGATTTCCGGTACCTCGTAGGGATGAAGTGATTTGAGCCGCATTTCGAGGGTCTGGTAGCGGGAGGCGAGGGTTTTGATGATCAGAAGCACTTCGGGTTCATCCTCCAGCCGGTCTTTCCATCGATAGGTCGAGCGCACCCCGGACACCCGGTTCACGCAGGCCGCCAGCCCCGCCTCGACCAGATCGACGGCAAT
>FTEN01000082.1_pt1 | contig 14955 bp, 13 predicted proteins | sample 1640221 | NCBI WGS metagenome assembly FTEN01 (sample SAMEA3914816, study PRJEB12502) | metagenome | biome: forest; material: soil | place: USA | collected 2011-09-16 | depth 0.3 m | reverse complement strand
TAGCGGGGGCAGGATTTGAACCTGCGACCTTCGGGTTATGAGCCCGACGAGCTGCCAGACTGCTCCACCCCGCACCAGGAGGGCGCGAACTATACAAGCCGCTCGAGGGGGCAGCAACCGATGATTTCTGAGGGCGAACAAGGAGATGCTGCGGGCAGGCTCCGAGCGAGCGGCAGCCGCTCCAGCGCCACCCTGGCGAGGGGAGCGCGGCGCACAGCGCCATCCGCGTGGTGTGTCCCAGCGCGCGGCCCCAACGTCTTGATCACATTGAGATTTCAGCGGCACCATTTTCGCGGCTCGCTTGGGCGGCTCGCTTGGGCGGCAAAGCACGGCGCGCGCGGCACAAGGCGACAATGGCGCTGCCGCCGCGACTGTTCTACGTCACCATGAAATCTCCGAAGGTCTTGAGCAAGCCTTGCCAGCCGTTGTCTGAGTCGTAGGCGTTTCGAGCCTGCGCCGCCTTCTCTCCCAACCGCTCCAGGCATCGATGCTCGATGTCCACTCGGGTCTGGTGTGCGTCCACTGAGGTGAAGGTGATCTCGACCTCGGTGATCAGGGTTGCGTCGAATTTCCAGTTCGTGTCGACCTGCCAGGCAAGAATGACGCGTGCCGGCGGGTGCCACGCGAGTACCTTGCCCCACTCGCACTCGGAGCCGTCGGCGCCGCGTTCATACCAACGCCCGCCGACCCTCGGCTCGAGGATCACATCCTCCTGCGCAGAGGAGCCGATGGACTTCGAGCGCGGCCACCATCGACCGATACCTGCGGTGAACGCTGCAAAACATGTTTGTGCGTCGGCTTTCACGACGAGGCTCTTGCGCACCGGTGCCGGCCGGATGGTCGCGGTCGCCATCAACTCTCCCGATCACTGCTGTCGGCGGTGCTGTCCGCTGCACGCGCCTCGAGATCCGCACCGAAGCCGCGCAGAGCACTTCCCCACATGTCGTCGAGCCACGCTCGTATGAGACCGAGTCCCCGCGGGTCGATCTCATACACGCGCCGCGTTCCGTCAGCTTTGTCGCGCACGAGTCCGGCCGCCTTCAGCACGGCAAGATGCTGCGACACCGCTGGACGGGAGACCGGACTGCTGCGTGCGAGCTCGCCGACGGCAGAGGGTCCGGCTCTGAGACGCTCGAACAGCGCTCGCCGTGTTGGATCGGCGAGCGCGGTGAGTGCGGCTGCAGCGGAGCCTTTCTTCATGCAGCCTGCATCAGGCGCTCGCGCTCCGTGGCCTGCATGCTGGGGCGGGCGCTCATGCGATCAATCCATTCATCGAGGCCGCTGCCCTTGAGAAGCATCTGCCCTTCCGGGGTCCCGCGAAAAAAAGCAATGTGCGGGGCGAGCATCAGGTCGGCGATCGACACTGAATCGCCAGTGAGAAAGGGCGCAGTGCCCTTGAGGCGCGCGAGCTCCTGAACGCAAATGCGTGCGTTCGGCACGGCATTGGCGACCGCTTGCTCATCGGTCGCACGTCCCCAGAACTGCTGCGACATGAATCGCTCGGCGGAGATCTTCACGCTGATCTGCGGAAAGACGTAGCAGTCGACGATGCCGACGATCTGGTTCATCCGCGCAGCGGCTCGCGCGTCGCGCGGTTGCAACGGCGTCTGGGTCGGAGCGAGTGAGTCGACGTAGCGCAGGATCGCCTGTGTCTCATAGAGACGGAAATCCCCGTGATCCAGGACTGGAATGCGGCCGAAGGGATGTCTCTGCAGGCCCTCCGCACTGCGGTGCGCGCCCAGGGGCATGAATGCCTTCACGTAAGGAAGACGCTTCTCCTCCAGGCCGAGCATGGCGGCGCGGAAGTACGGGCTTCCCGGGACGCCGTGGATGATGAGATCGCTCATGGAAAGTCCCTCCCTATGCCGGTGAACTATGTGCGTTGAGACTTACAGTAAGTGAATACTTACAGATCGTCAAGACCCACGCCGGGCAGACTCGGGCAGCCCTCATCGCACCGATCAGTCACTTCACGGCAGCAGCGATCCGGGCTGCGAGGCGCGCGCCATCTTCCGCGGTGAGCGATCCCGTTGGCCAGCCGATGCCCAGTCCTTCGCGGCCGTTGGGTTTCGGAATGATGTGGAAGTGCACGTGCGCGATTGCCTGGTGCGCACCGGAGCCATTGTTCTCGAGCACGTTGTACTCGGCCACTCCGGTAGCCGCCATGACGGCGCGGCACAACCGCGGCAACACTCGTCCGAGGGCTGCAGCGGAGTCGTCCGACAACCGATCGAGGGTTTCGGCAGGTTCTTTCGGAATGAGCAGAGTGTGACCGGTGCTGAGTGGATTGATGTCGAGAAACGCCAGCACCTTCTCATCCTCGTACACCTTGTGACTCGGAATGTGACCGCTGATGATTTTTCCGAAGATCGTGTCCGCCATACTGTCCTCGCCTTGCGCGGTAGCGCCGCATTGTCACTCATCCACGGCACGAGGTGCGCGTGAGCCTGGCGCGGAACATGTTCGATTCCCGACCGTCTACTTTCATACCGACGATGGGAGCGTCGCGCCATAACGGTGCAGAACCGAGCCCGCCGCCGTCCGGAGGATTGCGAGGTTCGACGTGATACACGATTGGCTCAGGTTCTTGTCGCCGTTCCATCTCATGAAGGACGTCAATAGCGGCTCATTCGAAGAGCGCGCCGCGGCCTTCCGCCACAACCGCAGCCTGCGCGGCCGCCTGTCCGTTTGCATGCTCAGATGGCTTTTCTGCTGCGCTGTGGCCACCGGTCTCACTTCGATCTTCGATGCCCTCGGATCGGGCGCCGATACCGGCCCCGGGGCGGGGCTCGACGTGTTTGCGCTGTTGGCGGCCGCATGCGCCACGTTCATCGCTTGCGGCGTGTGCGTGCTGTTCGTGACCGGTTACGTGTATTTCTATCTCGCTCACGAGGATTGGTAAATCCGCGCAGCGGCTGCGGCGCCCAGTAGTGAGTGAGCGTCGGTTCGGTGCCTAGGCCAAAAGCCGCTATTGGCGGCGCGCGGAGTGCCTTGTCGGAAATGCAACGCCCAGCCGACGCATCTTGCGGTAGAGCGTATTGCGTCCGATCCCGAGCTTCTGCGCCACCCTGCTGATGTTCCCGTGCTGCAGATCGATCTCACGGAGCAGGGCGGTCCGCTCGGCCTTCTCCAGCGGATTCAGCGATTGTGCCTCGGGAGGTGTCTCGCGAGGCTCCACTGCCGCCACGGGCAGTCCGATCCCATAGTCCGACGGCAGGTTGGTGACATCCAGCCGATCGCTCGTGCGCAGCGCGATCATTCCGCGCAGCACGTTGCGGAGCTGGCGGATGTTTCCGGGCCAGGAGTACGCGCACAGCGCGTCGATCAGATCCTCACTCAGGGACACCGAGGGCGTGGCCGCCGCTTCCTGGGCGAATATGTGGCGGACGAGGGCGGCTTTGTCCCGCCGCTCGCGCAAGGGGGGCAGCGCGAGCACCAGGCTCTGCAGCCTGTAGAAGAGGTCTTCCCGGAACTCGCCGCGCCGCACTTTCTCCTGCAGGCCGCCCCGCGCGGCGGTGACGAGGCGCACATCGACCTTGATCGGCGTGTCAGAACCGTGCGGCATGATCTCCCGCTCTTCGATCACATGCAGCAGCTGCGCCTGCAGCTCGAGAGGCATATCGCCGATGTCGTCCAGGAACAGCGTGCCCGCGTTGGCCTGGGCGATGCGGCCGCGCTCGGCTTCGGATGAGCCTCCGGCCACCGGCGGCCTCCCGAACAGCTCGCACTGCATGAGCATTTCAGGCAACGAGCCGCAATTGACCGCTATGAAGGGTTTGTCGGCCCGCTCGCCCGCCGCGTGCAGCGCACGTGCGAAGTATTCCTTACCCGTGCCCGATTCGCCCGTCAGCAGGATCGGGATGTCGCGCGATTCCAGGCGTTTCGCGGCCTGGATGTTGCGGCCCATCGTGGGATCACCGAGATCGAGCTCCTCCAGGACGCTACGGCCCACACCTGCCGGCGCACGTTCTTCCGGCGCGGGCGCACGGATGCGTCCCGCCTGATTGCGTTTGGATTGCGGGGCCTGGGCAATGGCGAAGAACCGGCCGCCGTGCCGGGTCTCGTAGATCGGCAGCGCGTGAAAGGACTTCTTCTGACTGCGTCCCACCAGGGCCGACAGCGAGATGTTGAACACACGCTCCAGAGGCGCGCCGATCAGCTCGTTGGCGCTCTTGAAGCCAAGCTGGAACAGAGCGTTGCGGTCGAGCGCCGCAATGGTGCCGGCGCCGTCGAGGGCCAGGATTCCCTCGCCCCAGGTGCCGACGAGCTCCGGGCGGCTGTGGAAGCGCACCACGAAGGTGTCCTTGAAGCGATTCAGGAACAGCCGGTTCTCGATCATCTGCGCCGACATGTTGACCAACACGAGCGTGTGCTGCTGCGCGCGGTCGGATTCGCCGGAGGCATCGAGAACCGCGACCAGCTCGCCGCGATAGTCGAAAATGGGCGCGGCGCAGCAGGTGAGGCCCGTATTGCGGGAGAAGAAATGCTGGTCGCGGTGGATGATGAGGGAGGCACGCTCGAACAGGCAGGTCCCCATGCCGTTCGTGCCGCCGTATTCCTCGCTCCACACCGCCCCGAGCACCAGGCCCGTGCGGAACGCGGCATTGCGGAAACTCAGGTCCCCGTAGTAATCGAGCAGCACCCCGTCGCGGTCGGTGAGGATGATCGAATAGCCGGAGCCGGCAAGCTGGTGATACAGATGCGCCATTTCCGCATCCGCGAACGACACGAGCTCGAGGTTCAGTTCCTTGCGCGCAAGACGCTCCTCGCGCGGCAGCACGTAGGGCTCCCGCTGGGACTGCGGATCCAGCCGGTATTGCGTCAGGCACCGCAACCAGGAGCGCTTGACGTAGTCAGGCGTGCTGGCGCTGTCCTCGCGCGAAGTGCCCCGTAACACCGACTGAATGTAACGGGCATGACTGCCGATGGGCTGGAGCATGGCCTCCCCCTCACTGTGTGGCAAAGCTCCTAAGGGTCATTATGCCACGGAGGCGATAAGTGACACGCTCCAGACCCGAATCCGATACAGCAGCTCTCCCCAGTGCTCCCTTTTGGAACAGTGCCCGCCGGGCCCAACCGGCCCGCGGCGTTTTCCCCGAGTTGCCGCCACCGGCTCTATAAATTCCGATCAGGCTGCGCGTAGACTGCGCCTCGCGCGATGTCCTGAGAGCACCGAGCATGAAAACGAAAGCTGCTATTGCGTACGCCGCCGGCAAGCCCTTGGAGGTGGCGACGGTCGATCTGGCCGGCCCCAAGGCGGGGGAAGTCCTGGTCGAGATCAAGGCGAGCGGAGTCTGTCATACCGACGAATTCACGCGCTCCGGAGCCGACCCGGAGGGGCTGTTCCCGGTGATTTTCGGACACGAGGGCGCCGGAGTCGTGGTGGACGTAGGTCCCGGGGTGACCTCGGTCAAGAAGGGGGATCACGTCATCCCGCTGTACACGCCGGAATGCCGGCAGTGCAAGTCGTGCACGTCGCGCAAGACAAATCTGTGCACCGCGATCCGCGCAACGCAGGGTAAAGGCGTGATGCCCGATGGCACCAGCCGCTTCTCGATCGGCGGGGAGATGGTGCATCACTACATGGGGTGCTCGACTTTCTCGAATTTCACGGTGTTGCCGGAAATTGCCGTGGCCAAGATCCGTGAGGACGCGCCCTTCGAGAAGGTGTGTTACATCGGCTGCGGTGTGACGACCGGGATTGGAGCCGTCATCAATACTGCCAAGGTCGAGCCTGGCGCCAACGTCGTCGTGTTCGGCCTGGGCGGCATCGGCTTGAACGTGATCCAGGGCGCGCGCATGGCGGGTGCCAACAAGATCGTTGGCGGGGTTCTGACCCCCCGCCGCAAGGTGCTCGCCGAGAAGTTCGGCATGACGCACTTCGTGAATCCGAAGGAGGTCGGTGGGGATCTCGTACAGCACCTCGTGGGGCTCACCGACGGGGGCGCCGACTACAGCTTCGAGTGTGTCGGTAACGTCGATCTGATGCGGCAGGCCCTGGAATGCTGTCACCGCGGCTGGGGAGTGTCGGTGATCATCGGCGTCGCCGGCGCAGGCCAGGAGATCAAGACGCGGCCGTTCCAACTCGTGACCGGGCGCGTCTGGAAGGGCACGGCCTTCGGTGGCGCGCGCGGCCGGACCGATGTGCCGAAGATCGTCGACTGGTACATGGACGGCAAGATCAACATCGACGATCTGATCACTCACGTGATGCCGGTGGAGAAGATCAACGACTCCTTCGATCTCATGCACAAGGGCGAGTCGATCCGTTCGGTCGTCACCTTCTGATAGCGGTTGCGTCAAGCGAGGACGGGGTTTTCGGCTACGGAAAGTCCTGCCTACTCACATAAACTTGAGAAAGGACGAACGTCATGGCAATCACAATTCACCCTGCAGTCGACGGCGGCGTCAAGAAAGGAGCGGCCAACTTCGGCGGCGGGACGCTCACGTGCCGCTGCACGCAGTCGCCCGTGACAGTGAGCTTGAAGGGCAACACTGCATACAATCACGTCTGCGGCTGCACCAAGTGCTGGAAGCCGCAGGGCGCGACGTTCTCGCAGGTCGCGGTCATCGGACGCGACAACCTGTCCGTAACGGCCAACGCGCAGAAGCTGAAAATCGTCGACCCCAGCGCGGCGATCCAGCGTTATGCCTGCACCGGGTGCGGGGTCCACATGTACGGTCGCATCGAGAACAAGGCTCACCCGTTCCATGGATTCGATTTCGTGCACACCGAGCTGTCGAAGGAGAGCGGCTGGTCGGCCCCGGAATTCGCCGCATTCGTCTCGTCCATCATCGAGGCGGGCTTCCCCCCGGCCCAGATGGGGGCCGTGCGCTCGCGGCTCAAGGAGCTCGGGCTCGAGCCGTATGACTGCCTGAATCCGGCGCTCATGGATGCGATCGCCACGCATACCGCAAAGGCGAAGGGCACCCTGGCCGCCTGATCGCAAGGCCACGCACCGCGCACTGGACGCCTGCATGCCTTTTTCGGGCATGCAGGCGTTTGGTGGGCTCACCGTTTTCGAGGACGTTGACTTGCGGGAACGGCGGTTGCTAAATCTGGTGCATGAACCGCGAGCCGCGCCTGCATCACGCACCTGATGGAATCGTCTGGTCCGATGACGACATCCGCCGCGAGGTCGCGGCGCGCCTGAAGCAGGCCACCGAGATCGATTCCCGAAACGTCTCCATCGACGTTCAGACCTGCATGGTGATCCTCAAGGGATCTGTGCGTGACGCACGCGCGAGGCAGCGCATCGAAGAGCTCGTCGAGGCCTGCCCCGGGGTGCAGGACGTCGACAACCGCATCCGCGTGCAAGCCTCCTGAAGACTCTCTCGTCCGCGTCCCGGTTCGCCTTCGCTACGCTGTGTGTCGTGGGCCGGCTCGTCTCGTCGCCACTCTGCGCCGCCGTGTACCCTCTGCCCGTGCAGGGCGACTACGTCATCAAGCAGTTCCGCTTCACCTCCGGTGAGCTCCTCCCGGAGCTGCGAATTCATTACCGCACCCTCGGCAAACCGGAACGCGATGCGCAGGGCAGGGTCCGAAACGCTGTCCTGGTGCTCCACGGCACCAGCGGCAATGGCGGCAATCTGATCCGCCCCGAGTTCGCCGGAGAACTGTTCGGTTCCGGCCAGCTGCTGGACGCAACCCGCTTCTTCATCGTGCTCCCTGATGGAATCGGCCACGGAAATTCGAGCAAGCCGAGCGACGGTCTGCGGGCCCGATTCCCCCGGTACGGCTACCTCGACATGGTCGAAGCCCAGTACCTCCTGCTCACCCAGGGTCTCGGCGTCAATCACGCGCGTCTGGTGATGGGAACCTCGATGGGCGGCATGCAGACCTGGCTATGGGGAGAGCGCCATCCGGACTTCGTTGACGCTCTGATGCCACTGGCCAGCCTGCCAACGCAGATGTCCGGCCGCAATCGTGCCTGGCGCAAGATGGTGAGCGATGCCATCCGCAACGACCCGGCCTGGCAGGGCGGCCACTACAGCTCGCAACCGCCCTCGCTGCGGACCGCGATCGAGATGATCTGGCTCATGGGGAGCAATCCGGTACTGCGCCAACAGGAATCGCCGACCCTGGCGGCGGCCGATCGCACTCTCGAGACGTATGTCGCGGAGAACTTGCCGCGCAGCGACGCGAACGACATCCTGTATCAGGTCGAAGCGTCCCACGACTATGATCCCGGCCCGGATCTCGAGAAGATTCGCGCACCGCTGTTTGCGGTGAACTCCGCGGACGATCTGATCAATCCTCCCGAGCTGGGTATTCTCGAACGGGAGATCAAGCGGGTGCCGCACGGCAGGGCCGTGGTCATTCCGGCCAGCGAGCACACACGCGGGCATGGTTCCCACACGATCGCGCTGCTGTGGTCGCAATACCTGCAGGAGTTGCTGCAGAGCTCGGAGTGAGGGCGCCTCAGCCCTTGCGCAGCAGATGCGGCCCCAGCTCCGACACCGATCGGCAGCCCAGTTGTCCGAACACTCTGTCGATCTCACTTTGCAGGATGTCGAGCGCCAGGCCCACTCCGCGCTCACCGGCGGCGGCCAGACCGTATAGCGTGGCGCGGCCGATCATGACCGCATGCGCACCGGATGCCAGCGCCTTGACGATGTCGGTGCCACGGCGGAAGCCACTATCGACGATGAGGGTCATGCGCTTCCCAACGGCGTCCGCGATTTCAGGAAGAACCTGAATGGGTGCCACGCAGCTGTCCAGCTGGCGTCCGCCGTGATTGGTCAACACGATTCCGTCGCAGCCCAGGTTCGCGGCGCGCTCGGCGTCGCCGACGCTCAACACGCCTTTGATGATGAGCTTGCGTGGCCAGTGGCGGCGAATCCACGCGATGTCATCCCAGGTGATCGATGGAGCGAACAGCTTGGGAATGATCGTGCTGCCCCCGACGGCGGTCGCACCACCTGGCGGCAGAAACGACTCGAAATTGCGAAAACGGGGCATCCCTTCCCGAACGAGCACGTTGAGCATCCAGCGAGGATGTCGCAGCGTGTCGAGCATCGTGCGCAGCGTCGGCTTTCCGGGCGCCCGGTAACTGCGCCTGTCCCACTCCCGGCTGCCGAATACGTTGGCATCCGTGGTGAACACCAGTGCCTCGAATCCGGCGGCATCAGCGCGCTTCATGATGTCTTCGGCGACGGCTCGGTTGCGCATGACGTAAAGCTGCATCCACAGACGCCCGCCCGCCGAGGCGGCTACGTCCTCGAGCCGCGTCGTGGAGACTGTGCTCAAGCAGAATGGGATGCCGGCAGCGGCCGCGGTTCGGGCCAGCGCCAGATCGCCCTGCGGGTGCACCATGCCGTTCATGCCGGTGGGAGCGATGATCAGCGGCGCGGCCAACGGGCGGCCGAACAGCTCGATCTTGTGGTTGCGGCCGGTCGTGTCGACGAGAGTCTGCGGCACGAAGCTCAACTGTTCGAATGCCCGGCGGTTGCAACGCAGGGTGTTCTCGTCCTCGGCTCCGCCCTCCATGTACTCGAAGACGAAACCCGGGACGCGCCGGCGCGCAATCTCCCGCAAGTCGGAGATGTTCAGAACGCTCGTTAGATCACGACCGCTGAACTGGCGACGTTGCCACGGCATGTTTCCGACCCGCTCAGTGTCACTGGTTCACTAGATTGACACGCGTGGCGGTAAACGTTTTGGTTCCATCGTCGTAGTGTCCATAGGCGACCAGCTTGCGGAGCGCTGTGGTGCCGTTGAGGTTCGTGGCGACTGCGGCGGCAAAATCCGCGAACGAGTTGAACGAGGACATCGTAAGCCCGGTACCGGCGCCGATCGAGAAATTGCTGCCGGTCGGGTCGGCCACGATCAACGGGCTGGCGCTCAGCAAGGTGAGATCCTGGACGGCTGGCCCGGTATCGATCTCGTGGACGGTGCCCAGGTGAGTATTCGCCAGGTCCACCACGAAACCCGAGACGCCCGAGCTCACGAAGGGCGCCGTCGCCCCACCATTGAGCCATTCGACCTGCAAGACGGACTCGATCGCGGGCGCCGCCACGACGGCACTGGCGTTGAAGTCCGCAGGTGCGGAGCCAAACGCGTTCACCAGGCCGTCGACGCGTAGCAATGTCGTCGCCGGTGTCGCACTCTGATCGATTCCCGGGGCATTGACGGCGTAGCTTGCGGCGGTGGCATCCGACGCGGGCGCCGTGCCAGTGCCCGTGAAGTTGAAGGCGACGGACTCGTAGCGGCCGATCGCGGCAAGATTCATCACCAGGCTGCCGGGCGCCGCGGAGTTGAGGGCACCCCAGAGCCGCGTCGGTTGCAGGCGGACTTCTCCTGCCGTGGCATCCATTGTGACCGCGCCGGAGGTCGCGTCGATCGTTCCCTGACCCACGGCCTCGATGTGCTGCCCGATCGAAATCGCCAGGTTGCTCTGGCCCGTTGTGCCGCTGCCGTCCGTGTTGACCAGTGTCGAGCTGCCGACGGTGAGCGGTGCATCCTTCACGAACGTGAAGCTGCCGCCGCGCAACACCAACGTCGCGCCGTGTACGTTGATGACGTTGCCGGACCGGCTGGTCACCTCTCCGATGAGGTGATCGAAGCTGGGACTTTCCAGGCTGGGACCGGCGTAGACCTGTGTCGCGGTGAGAATGGGGGTGACTTTGGAGACGTCGGTAATCGTGCCGACCGCGGCGATCGAGGCATTGAGCGAGAGTGCACCGAGGGCGGCGAGCCCCGCTGAACCTGTGTAAACCTGGCCGCTGATGTCGTAGATCGTGCTGGAGTTCGTCGCCACCTGGACGGCTCCGAAGTTGTCGACCTGGTCGCTGAACGGCCGTGAGTTCAAAGAGATGAGGCCCGAGCCCTGATCTGCCGTCAGGAATGCGCCGTGCACGCGGATGGGATTGCTGTTCGGCAACACCACACTCACGACGACGTACGGAGTGACGGTCACCGTGAGCGGCGAGGCCGCGGTATTGACGATCGTGGAGGCGTTCAGATCGAAGTCCAGCCCGATGCGTGTCGACTGGCTCTTGTTCAAGACGAGCTGCTTGTTCGGATCCAGGGTGAAGGCGAGTGTCACGCCGGTCAATGCGGCGCCCGCGGCGTCGACCGCAGCGGCGCTCACCGACTGGCCGTTGACGTCGACATTGATCACGGCGGTCGTGAAATCGAGCGTGATCGTCCCAGACTTGTAGGTGCCCACGGGCAGAGCCGGGGCGCTGAGGAGCTCGGTCAGGTCGGTGATCCGGGTCAGGTCGGCACGCTCGGTGACGGCCATCGCCGTGAAGACGTTGCCGTCGTCCCGAGTCAGCGTCAGGCCACTGACATTGACGATGAAGCTGGTGAAATGCGTGTTGCTGGCAGTGACCGTGAATACGGGCGTGCCGTTGTTGATCGTATTCTTGCCTTTGCAGCCGACGGCGAACGCCGTGAGCATGCCGGCAACGCAACAGAGAATGGCGCGCGTAACGAGCGCAGCGCCGGATCGCGGGCGTCGGCAATCAACTGACATGCAATAGACCTTTCGCTTTGATGAGGCGGACCGACCGCTCGTCTTGTTCAGACTGCGGCTGCTTAGAGGGGCCGCGCGCGGATACGTTCGTGCGGTTACAGTCGGTTACGCTTTTTTAAGCTTCGCCGCCCCGTCAGTCAACGTTTACGGACAATCCCGAGACGCTGCCCGAGCGCAAGTCGACGGGCGTGGCGTACGACTGGCGCTGCAGGGTGCCCGCCGGATCCTTCGAATTCCAGGCCCGGGTGGACAGATAGTAGACGGCGTCGCTGACGGAACTGGCGGTGCCCCCGCCCGGCAATCCCGGGATCAGCAGCGCCGACCCCCCATTTTGCGCGAGCGCGGAGTCGATTGTCACGGTTTGAACGATTCCACCGCCGTGGGAGACGATCAATTCGCCGTGGTCGTACTTTCCGGGGGTTGTGGCCGCCACCGTCATCGAGAGGGTGCTGGCAGTTGCACCCGCAGCGGGACTCAGGATCGGCATGGCGATGAGAACGGGTCCCGTACCGCTGGCGGGCGCAGCCACAGCCGTGGTGAGCGCTGCGTCGCTGAAAAGAGGGGCCTGTGCGGACACCACATACGTGGCTGCCCCTTGAGCGGGTGTTGCGGGGGTCAGCGAGACACTGGCCCCGCTGACGTATGTCCCGAAGTCGATCGTGCCCGCCGAAAGAGACTGATCGGCGAAGAGGGCACGGGAGAAGGGCTCGAGGGCGGTCTGCTCGATGAGATAGGGAACTTCTCCGGAGCCCGGCAGCGTCTGGTACAGGTCCACCAGCGCGCCGGCGGGCAACGCGGCAGTTCCTGGGGCGATATTGAAGCTGAACGCGGATGTGCTGCGGGGCGCGACCGTTGCGAGCGATAGCGCCGCGGCCGTGGTCGGATCGCCGACGGCCACGGGCACGGACTTGACGATTACGGTGGCGATCTGCGGCCCGTGAATGACGAGATCGTATCTCGTTGCCGAGTTCGAGCTGGTGGCGAGCGGATACAGCACGAAGCTGCTGTCCGAGGCCACCTGAACGCTTTTCACCGCCACGTGGCGGGAGCCATCGCTGCTGAGCTGCTCGGCAGTCACCTCGACGTCGATCTGGCCGCTCGAAGCCACGCTGCTCGCGATGTTCGTCGTGTCGATCTGGCCGCGTACGGCGCCCGCCGCGGAAACATCCAAGGCTGCAGCATGTGGGTTCAGCAGAACGCCCGTCGCGGTGCCATAGGCGAACTGCACCAGATCGTGCACGCCGTCCAGGCTGATCGCAATCGATGCAGGCGTCGCTGAGGTCGTCGCTGTAGCAGTGACCAACGTGTCGTTGGACGTGGTCGTCAGCATCCCTGTCATCGGATCTGTCGTGGTGGTCGTCCCGGTGTTGGTACCGGTCGTCATGTCCGTGTTGGCACCAGTCGTCGTGGCGGTGTTCGTACCGGTCGTCGTAGCGGTGTTCGTGCTGTTCGAAGCGGTGCTGGTGGTTCCGCCCGTGACCGCTGCGGCGCCGGAAACCTGGCTGGTACTGGCCTTGAGGGTCAGCGTCGTCGCCACGCCGATGCCTTTTGGCGGATTCAGCAGCTCGAGCGGCAGCCGATGCTCGGTGCCGGAGCTGTCCGTGAAATCCGCTTCGGCGTTGAATTTCGCATTCGCGGCGGAAGCCGAGGAGGCCAGAGCCGCGGACGGATCGACGGGCACGAGGCGAATCTGCCGGTAGGTGCCTGCCGGCACTTTCAACTGCGAGGCGACCTGTCCCAGCGTGCCGGCCGAGAGCCTGGCGAGATCCACCGTGATGGGGGTAGCAAGCGGAAATCTGTTCCAGGTGGTCTCTTCGGGCGTTGCCGTGGCGCTGGTGTTGAACCAGACCTCCTGGACGGTGAGCCACACGTGCGAGTACTGCGACTTCACGCCCGCCGTCACCGAGACGTCGGTTTGCTGGGAGCAGCCGGCCAGTGCCGTGCACACCGCGACGAGGCTCGAGGCCCACGTGAAGAGTCGCGTTCCGCGCTGCCGCCTGCTTCGCGTCATATCCCTCAGGAGACCTTAAATGCCGGATCGGTTCCGCACATTTTCCTCACGGCAGCGTGCCCTGCGCAAGCTCAGCCGCGCAGCCGCTCGAGCTCTTCCCAGCGCGCGAATTTGACAATCAGCAATGCCTCGATCTCTTCCAGCCGCCGGGCGTTCTCGCGCAATCGCTCGGCGCCCAGGCGATGATAATCCGGATCCGCCATGCTCGCAGCGAGATCCGACTGTTCGCGCTCCAGAGCCTCGATTTCCGGAGGCAGAGCGGTGAGCTCGCGCTGCTCCTTGTAACCCAGTTTGCGGGCGGCGGCGGGAGCCGGGTCCCTGCCTCGCGCAGGGGTTTCCCGGGTTGCGGGGGAGGCCCTGCGCGGCTTCTCCTCAGCCGCCCGCTGGTTTCGCTGTTGCAACCAGTCGCTGTAGCCGCCGACGTTCTCACGCCACACGCCGTCACCTTCCGCCGACAGAGTCTGGGTGACCACGTTGTCGAGGAAACGGCGATCGTGGCTCACGAGCAGCAGCGTGCCGGAATATTCCTGCAGCTTCTGCTCCAGCAGCTCCAGCGATTCGATGTCGAGATCGTTCGTGGGCTCATCGAGAACTACGAGGTTTGCGGGCCGTGCGAACAGGCGCGCCAGCAGCAGGCGATTGCGCTCGCCGCCCGAGAGCATCTTGACGGGCGATTTCGCACGCTGCGACGCAAAGAGAAAATCGGCCAGGTAGGTGATGACGTGGCGCCGCTCGGTGCCGATCTCAACCCAGTCCGAGCCCGGGCTGATCGTCTCGGCCACGGTCGCTTCCAGATCGAGCTGCTCGCGCAGCTGGTCGAAGTAGGCGATGCGCAGATTCGTTCCCAGCCGCACCGTGCCGCTGTCCGCGGGCAGGGTGCCGAGGATCACGCGGATCAAGGTGGACTTGCCCGCACCGTTGGCACCGATCAGCCCGATGCGGTCGCCGCGGATCATGCGCAGCGAGAGGCGCTCGATGAGCGGGCGAGCGCCGAACCGCTTGGTGACGTTGTCGAGCTCCGCGACGAGCTGGCCGGAGCGCTCGCCGGCATCGAGCCTGAGCTGCAGGTTGCCGATGCGGTCGCGCCTCTCCGCGCGCTCCGCGCGCAGGTTCTCGAGGCGCCGGACTCGTCCTTCGTTGCGCGTGCGGCGCGCTTCGATTCCCTTGCGGATCCAGACCTCCTCCTGTTGCCAGAACTTGTCGAAACGCCGCCGCGCGATGTCCTCGGCCGCCAGCTCCTGGTCCTTGCGCTCCTCGTAGGCCGCAAAGTTCCCTGGGTAAGAGCGCAGCACCCCGCGGTCGAGCTCGATGATGCGGTTCGCCACGCGGTCGAGGAAGGCGCGATCATGAGTGATCACGATCGCAGCCGGCACCTTCAGCAGCAGCTCCTCGAGGCGTTCGATGCCGTCGATGTCGAGGTGATTCGTGGGCTCATCGAGCAGCAGCAGATCCGGTTGCAGGGTG
>FTEN01000321.1_pt1 | contig 14981 bp, 15 predicted proteins | sample 1640221 | NCBI WGS metagenome assembly FTEN01 (sample SAMEA3914816, study PRJEB12502) | metagenome | biome: forest; material: soil | place: USA | collected 2011-09-16 | depth 0.3 m | reverse complement strand
GTGTCAGCGTGAGCTGCTGCTTGATGCGCAGACCCATTACGGCGTTGGACATTCGAGGAACCCTCATCCAGTAAGCGACTCGAACTGAAGCAACAGCTAGGCCTCACGCCCTCGGACGCCCGCTGTGCGCCGCCGAGTGTGAATGACCGCGCCTTCCCGGACGGATACGAGGTGCCGGAGAAGTTGCAACGGCATGTAAGAACGCCACTGCCGCGAGCTGTCGCCGCCCAAGTCCGTGCGAACGACATGACATCAATTCACAACCACGGCCCCGGTTCCCAGATGAACGAGCCCAGCGATGATCTCCACGGCGGGCGCCTCGAAGGCGCGGCGCTCGATAGCCGCAACGAGGAGCTGGAGCTCGCACTCGCTGCCGGCAGGGTCGGTTTCTGCCGCATCGACCCACATACGCCCGATGTGAGAGCGAACGCTTACTTCAAGGCGGAATTCGGCTGGCCGCCCGATGCTCGATTCGATTGGCAGGAGCTGCAGCAACGGGTGCACCGCGAAGACAGAGAACGCCTTTCCACCGCGGTCAGTGCCGCGATGAAGGACGGCGCGGAGCTCGCTTTGACCGTGCGCGCGGCATGGCCAGATGGGACTGAACAGTCATTGGCATTGCGCGGCCGCGCCCTGCGCAGCGGAACGGGCGTAGCGCGTTGCCTTGTGATTACGTCTCGCAACGTGAGCGCCGAGGTTCTGGGCGCGGCGCAGGCAGTGCGGGAGCACGCGCTTGCAATTGCACATGAGCAGCAGCTGCGGCGGGAAGCCGAGGCCGCGAACCGCTCGAAGGATGAGTTCCTGTCCGTGATCTCGCACGAGCTGCGCTCCCCGTTGAACGCCATCCTCGGATGGATCCGGATCCTCTCCCTGAAGCGCGGTGACGATCCAGAGGTGGCCGCGATCGCACCCCGAATCGAGCAGAGCGCAAAGTCGCAACTGAAGATCGTCAACGATCTGCTCGACCTCGGGCGTCTCGGGACCGGCAAGCTCACAATCGAGCCGCGCCCGGTGCGGCTCGCGAAGGTCGTCGCGGGCGCGATTGACCTGGCACGCCCGGCCGCTGCGCGCAAGGGCATCGACATGGGCACCGATCTGGCCGTGGAGCTCGGCCAGACGCGCGCCGATCCGGATCGGTTGCAACAAGTGGTGGCGAATCTGTTGTCGAATGCCATCAAGTTCACCCCCTTTGGTGGACGGATCGACGTGGTCCTGCGCGGCGCGCAGGGATTCAGCGAGCTGTCGATTTCCGATACGGGGCAAGGGATCGCTCCCGAGCTGCTGCCGCATGTCTTCGACCGCTTCCGGCAAGGAGACAGCTCGATCACCCGCCACGCCGGAGGACTTGGCCTCGGGCTCACGCTCGTGCGCGAGATCGTGGGGCTCCATGGCGGATCGGTGGCTGCATACAGCGATGGCGTCGGCGCCGGTGCGAAGTTCACGGTGAGACTTCCAACCAACCCGCCCTGGGCCGGCGCGAATGCCGCAGAGGCGGCGCTGGGTGCCCGCGGAACGCCACGGCCCTCCAGTCTGCGAGGACTGTGCATCCTCGTCGTCGATGATGATCTGGATGCGCGCACCATCGTTGCCGAGACTCTTCGCCTGGAAGGGGCGGAAGTCACGGTGACAGACTGCGCGGGTGCCGCGTTCGCGCACCTCCAGGCCGCGGACGCCCACTTCGACATCGTCGTCAGCGACATCGGCATGCCGGAGGAGGACGGTTATTCGCTCGTCCGCAGGTTGCGCGCGCTCGAGAACGGGCGACGGACGCTGGCGATCGCGGTTACGGGTTACGTGTCGAAGAGCGACGTCGACGCAGCAATGAGTGCGGGATTCGATCTGCACGTGCCAAAGCCACTCGACTTCGACACCTTCGTACCCTTGATGCGGCGGCTTGCTGGGGACGCGAAGGGCCCACTTCGCGGATAAGGCAAGGTCAGATCAGATTCCGGACTGCCAGGTACTGACGATACCGGCCGCGCCGATTGCGTCCTCGATGACGAGGCACACCTGGCGCGCCTCCGGCTGGGCGCGCAGGCTGCGCGCGATGGAATTGAGGAAGGTGCCCACCAGGGCGACATTGGGCCGGACGCTGTGCAGCTCTTCCTCGACGCGATCGATGAGCTCGATGACGTCACCCTGGTCGCAGCTGGGGAAGGTCATAGTCGTGACGGCCTGTTGAACGGCAACGAGTGCGTCGTGTATGGCGGTCTGCTGCGTGCCATCCATGCCAGGAAATGTGAACTCTTCGGCAGCGGCGCGCAAGCGCAGGCGGGGCAAAAAAAGAGCGGGCTGGTCGCACCACAGCCCGCCAAACGGGGGGTCTTCGGTTGCCTCGCCGCTGGCTTCGCGCCAGCCACGACGCCAAACTGGTCTGTCGGGCACGTCGCAAGCGGCGTACCCGGCCGAAGCTGATGCAACCGATATGCCAGACCCCCTCCGCGCCGACGAACCCCACCGATACTTGCGGTCCGCCCCTTTGCCGGGTGGGCACGAATCGTGCTTGAGCTGATCAGTAGTGACTGAAGCGCAAGCGAGTCGTGCGCCAGCGCGCTGGGAGCCTCTCGAAACAAGGACATCCAGGTGCGCGCCGCGGCCCGTCAACCGATTTTCCCAGGCTGGGAGGACCTCAGAGCGGTCTCACCGCCCCATCTACCGAGTCTTAAGCGTGTAAAACGTACAGGGGTCGGAAAAAAGTGCTTGTTGGCGCTGGGGGTATCTGCACGCCCTCGGTTTGCGGTCTGGACGCGCTCCGGACCCTCCGCTTCTTAGCTTGCGTGGGCCCTGTCTGTGGGGTAACGATGCCGCTGTGATGTGAGAGCGCGCGAGGTGAAGACAATGCCGCCCTCGGCACGTTGGCGCGTGAGCCCTGCGGTCCTCGCTCTGGGAGTCGGTATTGCCATCGGACCTCCCGGGCTCGCAGTCGTCCAGCCACAGTTGATGGAGGACGGCGCGCAGATCCAGGCGGTCTGCGAGATTGCGCTGCTGGTTTCGCTGTTCTGTGTGGGCCTGCGCCTGCAGGCACCGTTCGAGTGGCGCTCGTGGCGCCTGCCTGTCCGGTTGTCGACCGTGGGCCTGATGACGACCTGGGTGCTCGCGGCCGCCGCGGCGAAAGTCCTGTTTGACCTGACAGTCGTGGAGGCCTTGTTGATCGGATGTATTCTCGCGCCGACCGATGCAGTCTTGGCTGCAGACGTGCAGGTTCCCGCGGACACCGAGCAGGATGGCTCTGCGGCCAGCGCCCTCGCGGCCGAAGGGGCGTTCAGCAGCGGGCTTGCGGTTCCCGCCGCCATTTTCGTCCTGGGCCTCATGGGGCTCGAGGACAAGAGTTCAACCTCAGCCGGGTGGCTCACACTCGAGGCGCTGTGGGCCGCCGTAGGCGGAATTGCAGCCGGTGCCGCGGTCGGCATGGGGATGTCGCGCTGGATCGCATTGCTCGATTTCGACCGCCAGACCGACCTGCTGGAGACGCTGGTTGTGTTTGCCTCCGCTGCGCTGGCGTATGCCGGCGCGGAGGCGATCCACACGAGCGGCTTCCTCGCTGTGATCTCCGCTGGGCTCGCTCTTGGTCATGGCGGTCGCTGGCGCTCACGCAGAATGCGGAGGGCTCTCGCTCCGCGCGTGCTCAAAATTGCCTGGCGCGCGGAACGGCTCGCAGCGCTGTCGGCAGTTGTGCTGCTCGGCGCGATGGCCCCGGAGATGGATTTCCGGTTCAGGGTTCTGGTGTTTGCGGTGATTCTGCTTGCGCTGCTGCGGCCGCTCGCGGTGCGTCTTGGATTGAGCGCGCTCGCGGCCAACGCAGCCCAAAGGAAGCCGCTGGAGTGGATAGGTGTGCGCGGGGCGGCCTCGTTGTATTGCCTGGTGTTCGCGATCGATCACGGCTTGAGCGCGCCGTTCGCTCATCAACTCGCGGGTATCGTGCTGCTCGTGATTGCGGGGTCGATCGTTGCGCACGGAGTGACGGCGAGCCCGCTGCGCAGGGCCTCCCCGGGCGCGCTGTCGAGTTGACGGGAAAGGTCGCTGCGGTCGAAATTTCCGGCGTTCGAGTTCGGGCCGTGCTAATACTTGCGGTCCGGTTGTTTCTACCCTGCTCGTCGGTTCGCGGCGACAGGTCTTGCTTTGCTCCACAGAGGAACTCATGGCACACGCTTTGATAGTCGACGACGATCCGGATGTCGTGGACTGGCTGCAAGAAGTCGCCCGCATGGAGGGTTTCACTGTGGCGCGGGCGCTCAGCCTGCGTGAGGCCCGCATCGAGCTCGGACGTCAGAAGCCGGACGTTCTGCTGACCGATCTGCGCCTGCCCGACGGAGAAGGCATAGAGCTGGTCCGCGAGCTGGAGAAGCCGGAGGCGACGGAAGTCATCGTCGTAACGGGTCATGCGACCGTCGACAGCGCGGTGGCCGCGCTGCGCGCCGGGGCGAGCGACTATCTGGTCAAGCCTGCAGATCTCGAGAGGGTGCAGGCAGTGCTGCGCCACGCAAAGAAGACCTCCGCGCTCCAACAGGAGATCGGAGTTCTGCGCGACGAGCTGCGGCGTCTCGGCCGCTTCGGGCGCATTCTCGGCAACTCTCCGCGCATGCAGGTGCTCTACGATCAACTGACGCGCGTGGCCCCGACTTCGGCCACTGTCATGCTGATCGGCGAGAGCGGCACGGGCAAGGAGCTGGCGGCAGCGACCATTCACGAGCTGTCGCGCCGGCGCGAGGCGGCGTTCCTCCCTCTCAACTGCGGCGCCGTCGCCCCACAGCTCATCGAGAGCGAGCTGTTCGGCCACGAGCGCGGCAGCTTCACCGGCGCGGACCGGCAGCATAAGGGCTTCTTCGAGCGCGCGAACGGCGGCACGATCTTTCTGGATGAGATCACGGAGATGCCGATGGAGCTGCAGGTGAAACTCCTGCGTGTCCTCGAGACGGGTACCGTCATGCGCGTCGGCGGCACACAGCAAATCGCATCCGAAGTGCGCGTCATCTGCGCTACCAACCGCGATCCGGAGAAGGCCATCACCGAAGGCAAGTTGCGCGAGGACCTGTACCACCGCCTCAACGTATTTCCCATCCGGCTGCCGCCGCTGCGCGAGCGCGGTACGGACATCGAGCAGCTGGCGCAGTTCTTCCTGAACGACCTGAACCGCGTCGAGGGAACCAACAAAACGTTCTCGCGCGATGCGCTGGTGCGGCTGTATCAGAATCCCTGGCCGGGCAACGTGCGGGAGCTGAAGAACTACGTGCAGCGCAATTTCATCATGGCGGACGACGTCATCGAGTGCGAGGTCGCGGCGGTGGAGCCGGCGCCCAAGACGGATGACGGCACGACCATTACGATCCGGGTCGGTACGCCCCTGGAGGAAGTCGAGCGCCGCGTGACCATGGCAACCCTGGCGTACTGCGGCCACGTGAAACGCAAGGCGGCCGAGATTCTCGGCGTGAGCCTCAAGACCCTCTACAACCGTCTCGAGACCTATGGAGGCAAGGAGGCTGACGGCGAGGCGGCAGGGTCGTCGGAAGAGTCGCCCGCGTTCCACGATTCGCTGCGTTGAGTCGGACGATTCCTACACCGCCATGCGCATTCCCGGCCATATCGATCTCCCCAAGCACCATTCCGCGCCGCGCGGCCGCCCGGTAGTCTTTCCCCAGACCCAATAGCGTTGTCATGCCGGCCACCCGAGTTGCAGTAGTCGACGATCACCAGCTCGTGCGTATCGGGCTGAAGCAGATCATCGAGGGCCAGCAGGATTTCGTCTGGGCCGGAGAGGCGAAGAGCGGGCGCGAGGCACTGACGTTGTTGCGCAACACGCCGTGCGACGTGCTGCTGCTCGATTTGTCGCTGCCCGACATGTCGGGGCTGGATGTGCTGCGGCAGATCAAGTCGCACCACGAGTCGGTTGCGACGTTGGTATTGAGTGCGTATCCGGAGAACCAGTATGGGCTGAACGTCCTGCGCGCCGGTGCGAGCGGATTCTTGAGCAAGACAGCCGACGACGGCGAGCTGTGCAGGGCGATCCGTGCGGCGGTGCGGGGTGGGCGTTACGTGAGTCCGGAGCTCGCGGAAATGCTCGTCAGCGGACTGCAGGGTGGCAACTCCGGCGAACCGCGACACAGCATTCTCTCCGAACGCGAGTTCCAGATCTTCTGCAAGCTCGCCGAGGGGCGCAGCGTGTCCGAAATCGCGGCGAAGCTGTTTCTGAGCGTCAAGACGGTGAGCACCTATCGCACACGGATCCTGGAGAAGATGGGCATGAAGACCAACGCCGACATCACCTACTACGCCATCAAGAACAATCTGCTGCAGTGATGCGCATGGGCACTGCAGAGGTGCACACTCCCGCTGTGAACGGCGCAACCGCTTCCGAGAGGCGCATCCTCCTGATCGAGGATTCGGCAGTCCTCACGCGCCGGCTGGTAGATCTGCTGTCGGAGCCCGGCCGTGTGGCCGTCGCGGCCCAGGCGGCCACGCAGTCGGAAGCCCTGCTGCGGCTCCAGGAGGCGGTATTCGACGTGCTCGTGGTCGACATCGAGCTCGCCGAGGGCAACGGAGTTGCGGTCATCCGCCAGGCGCGGCAGCTGTACCCGCCCGACGGCCAGCCGCTCATCGTCGTCCTGACCAACTACGCCTCGGACTTCGTGCGCGATCATTGCTTTGCCGCCGGAGCGGACTACTTCCTCGACAAAATGCGGGACATCGCGCTGTTGAAGGCGATCGTTGCGGACGGTCAGTCCAAATGGACGCCGCCGCACGCGAGTCACTGACGCGGAACGCACACCCGCACACGCGAGTCACTGGCACGGGACGCGCACCCGCAACGTGGTGCCGCAGCCGACCGCCGAGTCGATGTGCAGATCCCCGCCGAACGCGTGCGCGCGCTGCCGCATGCCCGTCAATCCGAACGTTTTGCCCAGCCGCGCATTCTCCTCCACGGCTCCGAGGTCGAAGCCGCCTCCGTCATCGGTGAGCGTCACTTCGTGCCGCCGCGGATCCGAGCTCAGCACGAGGCAGACGCGCTTCGCTCCGGCGTGCCGGATGATGTTGCCGAGGCCTTCCTGAACGATGCGGAACAGAGCGATAGCCATCTCCCTGGGCAGCGCCTGCGCCGCCTCGGCGATCTCGATCTGTGTCTTGAGGCCGGCCTTGGCGCAGACCGCATCGACGTAGGTGCGCAGCGCGGTCGGAAGCCCGAAATGATCGAGCAGCGACGGGCGCAGATCCTCGACCACCCGCCGCTTCAGGCTCATCGCCTCATCGAGAACGCCGCCCAGTTGCGCGAGCCGCTCCTGCAGCTCGGGCGCCTGGACCCGGGACTGCAGCCAGGACAGGTCCATCTTCGCCGCCGTCAGCAGTCCGCCGAGCTCATCGTGGAGCGTGCGGGCGATCTCGGACTTCTCCTTCTCCGCCAGCGCCTGAAGGTACGAAGCCAGACCCGAGACTGCAAGAATCTGCATGGCCGCCGGCTCGTCGCGAGCGGGTGCCTGCGTCTCTGGAGTGACAAGAGGAGTCGCAAGAGGGTCCATGTCCGGCATCCGCGTGTCGCCATTGGCTCGAGCGGTTTAGCAGATGCCTGCGGCGGATGCCAGCCTGGGGGCAGCAGCTGGCACCAGGCGAAACGCCTAGCCTGTGCCCGAATTCCCTCGTCGGCCCGCGGCGGGAACGAGCACCGCTCCCAGCACGAGTCCTACGGCTGCGCCGATCGACAAAGTGGTCCAGGGATGGCCGCCCGCGTATTTGCGCGCGGCGGTGTCGATTCGCCGTACCTTTCGCTGCGTACGCCGCTCGATGTCCGCCAGGCGTCCCTTCGCGCTATCGACCGCTCCGGTCACGCGGTTACGGATTTCCTTGAGCGCGTCGTCGCGATCCTCGCCGATCGCACGAATCAACTCCTCCACCTCGTGCAGGACTGTGCGCAGCTCAGTGGCTAGAGCCGCGCTCGAGGCAGCGGTGCGCTCCATCATCTTTGCTCTCCCGTCAGCCAGTCAGCACGAGCAGCATGCCGACGACGATCGCTAGCAGCGAAGCGAGATCCCGGATGTTCATGGACGGATAGGCTGCCGCAAGGCGCGGCGGCGGGCAGTCAGGATTCAACTGCGCGGCATGCATTGGCGCGCTGAAAGGCTTGTCGGATAATTCCTACAACGGGCGCGGTTCACGCGAAGGGCTCGCAGCAAGGTCTGCGGCGGCGGTCAGGATCAGCGTGATGCGAAGGTCATGCCGAAGGCCGCAGAGCGCACGTCGTAAACCCACGCCGCTCTCACAGCGGTTTGCGACAGTCGCGCCGCGGGCCGCGCAACGTAAAAGGCCCGCCATCAGGCGGGCCTTCAACAAGCGGATCAGCCGCCTTACTGCTTCGGCTGCGCCGACTGGTCGGTGCCAGCCGCGGGCTTCGTCTTCTTGTGGCTGTGATGCTTCTTGTGAGACTTCGCCGGAGCGGACGCACTGGTGTCCGTCGACGGCGGGGTGGTGTCAGCGGCGAGCACCGGGCCAGCGAGCAGGAGCAGGCTGAGAACCGGGACAATCTTCTTGAACATCGAGAGCCTCCACGAGACGGGTTTGTGAATCAACGTGCGCGGCCAAGCGGATGTGCCTTGCCGCATGCGTATTATGACTCGGTTCGGCCGTGGAGGTTTCGGCAGATGACGATTTGTGACCGCCGGACGCGCGAATCGATTCGTTACAGCGTCTTAATTTGACAACCGGCTGCGATCCGACCCGATCGCCTCAGTCGCCTGCGAAACTGACGATGCTGTGGACCGGAACGCCGAGTGCCGCCAGCCGCGCTGAGCCGCCGAGATCGGGCAGATCGATCACGAAACAAGCGGCGAGGATCTCGGCACCCAGGGTACGCAACAGCCGCACCGCCGCCTCCGCCGTGCCGCCCGTGGCGATGAGGTCGTCGACGATGATGAGCCGCTCGCCATGCGCCACGCCGTCGCGATGGATCTCCATCTCGTCGATGCCGTACTCGAGCGAGTAGGCGACACGCACCGTGGTGTGAGGAAGCTTGCCCTTCTTGCGGATGGGGACGAAGCCGGCAGCCAGCTGATGAGCTACGGCCCCGCCGAGAATGAAGCCGCGCGCTTCGATGCCCGCGACCCGGTCGACGCGGAACTCCGTCCATGGCTGCACCAGCTCGTCGACGACCCGCCGAAAGGTGCGCGCATCCCCCAGCAGCGTCGTGATGTCCCGGAACCTGACTCCCGGCCGGGGGTAATCCGGAATCGTCCGGATGGAGGCGCGGATTTCGTCCAGCGTGATGGCGTCCACTGGAGCTGAGTGTACCGGCTCTCGCTACTCCAGGTATTGCACGTTGAAATAACTTCTCGTGTCGGTCCATGTCTGCGTGGCGGACCAGTCCGCCGCGTCTGCCAGCCGGGAGAAGGCCTGCGGGAGGTACTTGTGACAGTGCTCGGTCACCAGGTGCTCACCAGGGTCAAAGGCGATGGTCTCGCCGGCGATGGTCACCTCCTGGGCACAGGCGCTCACCAGGTGCATCTCCACGCGGCTGGCATCCGGTACCCAGACGGCCTCGTGAGCGAATTGCGCCAGGTCGAAATCTGCGCCCAACTCGCGGTTCAGCCGCGCGAGTACATTCAGATTGAATGCCGCAGTGACTCCGGCAGCGTCGTTGTACGCGAGCTCCAGCACTTGCGGGTCCTTGACCAGGTCGTACCCGATGAGCAGCGCTCCCTCGCCGCCCGCGATCTGGCGCATCGTCCGCAGCAGCGCAACGGCCGCCGGCGGGTCGAAGTTGCCGATCGTGGATCCGGGGAAAAACAGCACGACGCGCCTGGGCTCCCGGCGTGTCCTCGGCAACTGGAACGGCTGCGTGAAATCGGCGCACACCGGCAGCACGTCGATGTGCGCATACGATTCGGCAATGCGCCGTGCCGCCGCGAGCAGATGGCTGCGGGAGATGTCCACCGGGACGTACGCCGCCAGGCGTGGCAGCTCATCGAGGAGCAAGCGCGTCTTGGTGCTCGCGCCGCTTCCGAGCTCGACCAGCAACGCATCGTCGCCGATGCGACTGGCGATCTCGCCCGCGTTCTCGCCGAGGATTGCGGTCTCGGTACGCGTCACGTAGTACTCGGGAAGTGCGCAGATGCGATCGAACAGTTGCGAGCCGCGCTCGTCGTAGAAATACGTCGGCGACAGATGCTTGGGCGAGCACTTCAGGCCGCTCAGCACGTCGGCGACCAGGGCCCAGTCGCCGCCGCGGCGCTCGGCTCTGTTTGGCCGCAGATTGGGATGCAGTGTCACGTCGTGATATTCCTTTGCGCGGCTCAGGCGTCGCGCGCGAGACGCACACCCGAAAACTGCCAACGCGCCGCGGGCGGGAAGAAATTCCGATAGGTCGCACGGATGTGATTTGCCGGCGTCGCGCAGGAGCCGCCGCGCAATACGAGCTGATTGACCATGAACTTGCCGTTGTATTCGCCGAGGGCGCCCGCAAGCGCGCGGAATCCGGGGTAGGGGCTGTAGGGCGAACCCGTCCACTCCCACACGTCGCCGAACATCTGCGTCAGCGGCAGCTCGGAGCGCCCCGTGGCGGCGGCTGGCGGGTCCGCAGGCGCGGGGGCCACAACCGGATGCAACTGGCCGCTGTCCAGAAAATTACCCGGCGCCGCCGCTTGCCGCGCGGCCGTCTCCCATTCGGCTTCGGTCGGCAGACGCGCCTGCGCCCAGCGTGCAAATGCATCCGCCTCGTAGTAGCTGATGTGGCACACCGGCGCGTGGGGATTGATCTCGCGCCAGCCCATCAGAGTGAACTCATTCTCGAGGGATTCCGACCAGTAGAGTGGCCGGCGCCATTGCTCGCGCTGCGCGAGGCTCCAGCCGTCCGACAGCCACAGCTGAGGCTCCCCGTACCCTCCGGAGCGCACGAACTCGAGAAACTCACCGTTCGTGACCGGGCGGTTCGCGAGGCGGTACGGCTCCAGGTGCGCGCGGTGCGCGGGTCGCTCGTTGTCGAAGCAAAAGTCCGTGCCGGAGTGTCCGATCTCAACCAGTCCCCCCGGCAGGCCCATGAACGACAACGGCGCTGCGGGGCGCCAAACGGCCTCCTCGCGCGACTGATACACGGGCGCCAGGGGATTGCAGGAGAACAGATGCTTGATGTCGGTCAGCAGCAGCTCCTGGTGCTGCTGCTCGTGGTTCAGTCCCAGCACGATGCAGTCGACGAGGCCGGGTTCCGGCTGCGTGCGAGCGAGCAGCTTGTGCAGCTGCTCATCCACGTGCGTACGGTAGGCCAGAACCTCGGCGACGGTGGGACGGGAGAGCAGGCCGCGCTGCGGGCGCCCATGCATCGGACCGACCGCGTTGTAGTACGAGTTGAACAGATAGCGGAACCGCTCATCGTAGAAGCGATAGCCGTCGACTGCCCGTTGCAGCACGAACTCCTCGAAGAACCAGCTGGTGTGCGCCAGATGCCATTTCGCCGGACTCGCCTCAGGCATGGACTGCACCACGTAGTCCTCGTCCTCCAGCGGCTGGCACAGGGCAACGGTCGTGTCCCGCACGCGCCGGCAGCGCTCGGCAAGCGGCGACTCGACGTGTATCGCCGGGAGCTCTGCCCGCCGGTGCGGGGCCGCCGGACTCGATGGGCGTGCCTTGCGAAGTCCGGCAGGATTGCCGTAAGGGGTCATCGGGTCTGGGCTTCGCAAGATGCATTCCTCCAGATCAGGGTCTGATTGTGGGCCGGCATCGCGTGGTCGGCCTGCAATCGCAATCCCTGGCGCCGTGCCAGCGAATCCACCGCTTCGAAGTCCCGGATGCCGCTGCGGGGATCGCGCTCCTTCAGGAAGCGGTCGAACGTCGCATTGCTGTCGCTCGTGAAGCGCCCACCGTAGCGGAACGGACCATATACGCAGAGTACGCCCGGCGCGCCGGCGCCTTGCGGGTCAATGCGGGCCGGATTCCCGAAAGCAACGCCTACGCCGTGAAAGAACTCCTCCACCGCGCTCCATTCCATGATGTGTAGAGTGTTGGCCGTGAAAATCGCGTCCACGGGCCCGACGGGCCAGGGGTGCCTGCGGACGTCCACCTCGAGGGGCTCTCGCAGGTTGGGCGGCCGTTCCAGCTGGAGGCGCTGACGAAGCAGGGGGAGATACTCTCCTGTGTCGCTCGGCTGCCAGTGCAAATGCGGCAGATGGCGCGCGAAATGCAGGGCGTGTTGGCCGGTACCGCTGCCGACCTCGAGCACGCTGCGGCGGTCCGCGAGCACACTCGCCAGGACCTCGAGAATCGGGCCCTTGTTGCGCTCACAGGCTTCCGACAGCGGCAGCACATCGACAGCCATCACCCGATCCTCGCTTCCGCGCGGGGCACGCTGCCCGGGGGCGAGGAGCGAGTCTGCCACCGAAGGCCGTGCGCCTGTGGCGGTTTTTGGGAATTTCCAGCCCCTAGCGGGACGCCGTTTCTACCGGCAAGCGGGCGGCTCTTGGGGCCTGCGTGGATCGCTTGCCCGCACAGATATGCAGAGCCAGGCAGGCCACGGCCTCGATGAACTCGCCCTCGTGGCTCCAGCCGGCCGCATAGGCGCGCCACCGGTTCGAATGTCCGGCCGGCACTACCCCGGCGGTGCGGTCGCGCTCGATCACCTCGTCCAAGGCGTCGTGTGCGATATCCAGCCGTGGGCGCGGCCAAGTCGCCCAGATGCGCGCGCCTGCGGGGCCGTAGCCGGGACCGGCGCTGGTGTGCGTGGGGATGCCGAGAGCTGCCGCGGCGCTGATCAGGGGATCGTCCATAGGATCCTCGCCTTTCGGGGGAGCCGGTTGCCTGCGTTCGACAATCCAGCACGATCCGTGCCCGTGATGACACAATTCCACGCAAGACGTCATTCAGGTCCGAACGATATGCAAGCGATCGAAGCTCTTCTGCAGCGTTATTCTGGACGGGTTCTGCAGGATCCGGCGCCCGATGACGGCGCGTTGGCACTCATGATCGAAAGCGCCGTGCGCGCGCCGGATCATGGCCGGCTGCGTCCGTGGCGGTTCATCGTCATCCAGGGCGAAGGCCGCTACCGCTTCGGCGACCTCCTTGCAGAGCAGCTCGCGCGCACCCGCGTCGATGCGACGGCGGAGGCCCTGGAGCGCGAGCGCCAAAAGGCGTTCCGGGCACCGATGATCGTGGCGGTTGCGGCTATCACGAACCCGGCAGCGAAGATTCCCATCATCGAGCAGATTCTCAGTACGGGTGCGGCGGCGCAGAATTTCCTGCTTGCGGCTGCTGCGCTGGGATTCAATGCGGTGTGGAAAACCGGCGCTGCGGCCTATGACGATTCCGTGAAGGCGGCGCTGGGGCTGCAGCCCAAGGACGCCATCGTGGGCTTCCTGTACGTGGGAACGGAGGAATCGCCCGGCGGGGGGCCGCCGCGACCGGCAGCCCAGGAATTCCTGAGGCGCTGGGGAACATGATCGGCAGCAGCGCCGAGCTGAGGGAAATTCGGGTCGGGACGAACGCGCGAATCCGTTCGCCCCAAGTCTAATGCGCGGGCGATGCGCAGCTTGCTGTTCGGCACGGTCGTCTCAATACAAGAGCCTTCGAAGGATGGTCTGCACATGAGAGCATTTCCTCCACTGGCGGCGATGTCCGTCGCAGCGCTCGTTGCGCTTGCCCCTTGCACATCCCAGTCCACGCAGGAGAAACCGGTGTCCGCTACCCGTTCCGCAGCGCCCGTGACACAGACGGGCCCCGCTCCCGCAGCCCCGAAGGCGCAGATCGGCGAATTCGGTCTCGATCTGACGGCGATGAAGCTGGCCGTGAAGCCCGGCGACGATTTCTTCGACTATGCGAACGGCAAGTGGCTCGACTCGTTTGAGATTCCGCCGGACCGCTCCAGCTTCGGCGCGTTCAATCTGCTCGAGGACCTCTCGGAGACGCGAGTGCGTGAGATCATCGAGCAGGCCGCCGCGGGGCGTCCCGCCGCGAACACGCCCGAACAGAAGATCGGCGACTACTACGCGAGCTTCATGGACGAGGCGGCGATCGAGGCGCACGGGCTTGCGCCCGCCGCTGCGGATCTGCAGCGCATCGCAGCGGCCGGATCGAAGAAGGACGTGGCGACGCTGTTCGGCCTGCCCGGCTTTGCCTCGCTGTTCGACATCGATCTGCCGCCGGACCCGAAAAGCCCCGACCGCTACTGCATCGTCATCAGCCAGTCGCGCCTGGGCTTGCCGGACCGCGACTACTATCTGAAGGACGACCCGAAGCTCAAGGAGCTGCGCCAGAAGTACCTCGCGTACGTGGAGCAGATGCTGACCCTGGGCAACATCGCGGATGCGCATTCCAGGGCCGCGGCCATCATGGCCTTCGAGACCGAGGTGGCCAAGGTTCAGTGGCCCATCGAGAAGCGCCGCGACGTCGACGCGACCTACAATCCGCGCACCAAGACGCAGCTCATCGCCTATGCGCCAGGCTTCCCGTGGCAGGCCTTTCTGCAGGCCTCCGAGATCGGCGCGCGCGAGAACCTGATTCTCAGCGAGCTCACGGCGATGCGCGACCTGGCCGCCCTTTTCAACCGCACTTCACTGCCGACTCTCAAGGCGTACCTCGAGTTTCACTACCTCAGCGATCACGCGCCGTACCTGCCGAAGTCCCTGGACGAGGCCCGGTTCGCGTTCTACGGTCAGACTCTGCGCGGCCAGCCGCAACAGCGGGAACGCTGGAAGCGGGCCGTGAATACGGTCAACGATGCGCTTGGCGAACAGGTCGGCCAGGTGTACGTCGCTCGCTACTTCCCGCCGCAATCCAAGGCCAAGGTCCAGGAGCTGGTGGCGAATCTGCGCGCCTCCCTGAGCGAGCGCATCGATGCGCTGCCGTGGATGACTGCGGAGACGAAATCGAGGGCGCACGAGAAGCTGGCCACGTTCACTCCCAAGGTGGGCTATCCGGACAAGTGGAAGGACTATTCTTCACTGGAAGTGCGGCGCGACGACCTGATCGGCAACGTGCGGCGCGCCAGCCTCTGGCAATGGCGCTACCAGGTGGCGCGG
>FTEN01000270.1_pt1 | contig 14999 bp, 14 predicted proteins | sample 1640221 | NCBI WGS metagenome assembly FTEN01 (sample SAMEA3914816, study PRJEB12502) | metagenome | biome: forest; material: soil | place: USA | collected 2011-09-16 | depth 0.3 m | reverse complement strand
CCTCCGGAAATCTGTCCTGCGGGGCCTTCAATTCCTGCAGGCAAACCACATCCGGCGCGCTCTCCTTGAGCCACCGCAACAGATTGGGAAGGCGGGCGCCGATACCATTTACGTTGTAAGTGACGATTCGCACGCCGTCCATGGTAGCGAAAGAGCAGGGGAATACGGAAATGCAGGCCCGGGACATCATCCGGAAAGCTCGCTCTGCAGCCGCATCCGGAAGGAGGGTGGTATCGCGAGATCTACCGCTCGCCACCGGGGTGTGGCAGGCTGCTCGCAGCCTCGGAGACTATTCACTCGTCGGCTGCAGCGTTGCGCCCGGCTTCGAGTTCATCGACTTTCGCTTCGTGTCCGGCCTGCCCGACCACGAGCGTCATTTCGCGCAGGTCCTGAAGGGTTGGGAGGCGCTCCTCTAGAGAGTGCTACCGCCTGCGAGTGACCGGCGTTTTTTCACATTGCTTGGGCCTCGGTGGCCGAACGTCGGTCACGCCCTCATGCTCCTGTGAATCGCACACCTGCCTTACTTGGCGCATCGACCTGATTTGCGTGAGAATGTCCAAAAAGCGCGACCCGCTTCCAGCGTTGCGCGCAGGGGAATTCGCCATGAGGTTTCTGCGGCTGATCGCCGTCGCGGCGTTCGCTTTTCTAGTGGTGCGGCCGGGCGCCCTGCCGGCGGCGTCGAAGGCGGCCAAGCCCTCCCTGAGCCCGACCTATGCGGACCCGACTCAGCCGGACATCTCGGGTTTGTGGGTGGTCACCGGCGCGATGTACTTTGCGCCCGACCGCGCGCTGCCCAAGCTGCAGGGCGAGTACCAGGCTCTTTTCGACAAGCGTACGCAGGCCTTCAAGGCGGGCATCGGGATTGACGATGCAACCGCCAATTGCCTGCCCGCAGGTTTGCCGCACCTGCTGATCGTGCCCTATCCCTTCGAGATCCTGCAGACCCCCGGACGTGTCACTTTTCTGTATGAGTACGACAGCGTCGTGCGGCGTGTCCCCCTGGGCGTTGCTCCTCCGGCGCACACGGATCCCGACGCTGTCAGCTACAACGGCGATTCCTTCGGACATTGGGAAGGCGATACGCTGGTCATCGAGACGGTCAACATCCGCGGTGACACGCAGCTGGATTTCTCCGGCCTGCCGCACAGTGACGCGTTGCGGGTCACCGAGCGTCTGCACCGCAAGGATGCGGCGATGCTGGAAGACCAGATCACGCTCACCGATCCCAAGGCTTACGCAGAGCCGTTTACAGTGACGCGACTTTATCGCACCCGGCCGAAGTGGAAGATCGCGGAATACGTCTGCGAGGAGAACAACCGCAACCAGACGGACGAGCACGGCCACACCGGCAGCGGCGTACCCAAGGCGAAGGCGGAGTAAGCCCCATGCCATGTCCGGACATGCCGCCCTGGCTGCGCGCCATCGGCCTTTGCCTGCTGATCTCATCTGCGCTTTGCCCGCGTCCTGCGTCCGCTCATCACTCCTTCGCCATGTACGACAGTGGCAAGCAGATCACTCTCGACGGGGTGGTCAAGGAGTTCCAGTGGACCAATCCGCACGTCTGGATCCAGTTCATGGTCGCGAACGCGGCGGGCGGACAGGACGAGTGGGGCGTCGAGTGCACCAGTGTCAATTTCATGACCCGGCGCGGGTTCAACCGGCACACGCTCAAGCCCGGTGACCGGATCAGCGTGACATTTTCACCCCTGAAGGATGGCTCGCACGGCGGTAGCTTCAGGGGCATCAGCAGCCTCAACGGCGCGCCGCTGACTCTCGAATCGCAAGACTGATCAGCCCGTCGAACGGCCGCAGGGCGGCCCAGGGGGAACGATGAACCGGATACTGCTCGCCGCCGCAGCGGCGGCCCTGTCCCAGGCCGCGCTGGCCGCAGATCTTTCCGGTGACTGGCAGTTCAACTCCACGGCAGGCCAGACGCCGATCATCGTTGACTGCAGCCTGCATCAGTCAGGCGCGGCGTTGACGGGCAATTGCGAGCCGCGCTCCGAAGACTCCACGCCCGCCCCGTTCACCGGCTCGATCGCCGGCTCGAAGGCGCACTGGGCCTACAGCGTCACGTTCCGCGGCAATCCCGGCACGGTCGAGTTCGACACGAACGTGAAGTCCGCGACGCAGATGACGGGGACGCTGAAGCTCAACGGCAAACCCAGCGCCCTCAGCGGCACCCGACTCAGTGTCGAAGCCCGGCTGCAGCGACTGCAGGACGAATCCGAGATCCGGCGGCATCTGCAGGACTACATGGCCCTGCTGCACAACCGCGACTGGGACCACTACATCCTGATGTTCTCGCGCGATGCAGAACTGGTGATGGACGAAGGCGTACGGCACGGGCGCGATGACATTCGTAACCGCATGGCGGCCGCCACTGAGCGAATGGCGAAGGTGGCAACCGGCAGGCCGGTGCGGCAGAGCGCCGACCTCCTCAGTAACGTGGAAGTCAATGTCCGCGGCGACCTGGCCACCGCCAGCTCGCGCTTCACTTTCCTCGCCGAGAACGATGCAAACCAGTTCGTGGTCCGCGGGTCGGGCCTGTATCTGGACAGCTGGGTGCGGGAGGATGGCGACTGGCGCATCAAGCGGCGCAAGGTGGCCTGGGATCTGCTGGCAGGCGCAAGCCCGCCGGCAGCGCCGAATCCGGCCGGGAAACAGCCATGAAATACAGATTGCGCCTGCTGGAGCTGGCATTCCTGGGCGTGATGCTCGCAAGCGCGTGCGAGCTCCACGCACAAGCGGGAGCCGGCAACCAGAGCACACTGCTGCTCGTGACACGCTACAGCCTCAAGCCGGAATACGTTGCGCAATGGCTTTCGCTGCAGAAGAGAGTAGTCCTGCCGGCGCTGAAGAAAGCCGGGGTACAGCATCAGACGATGTACGAGACGGTGCTGGGCGATACACCCGAATACACGAGTGTGCAAGCACTTGCAGGTTTCGAGGAATTCGATGGGCCGGATCCGCTCGTTCGCGCGCTCGGCGCGGCTTCCGCCGCGCATCTGCAGGCCGGTCTCGCCGCGTGGACGCAGGCGGTGCACCGTTCCATTGAGAACCGCCGTGAAGAATTCTTTCTCGATCCTGGCAACGCGGAAGTTCAGTACGCCAGCAAGTATCGCGCGATGCCGGGCAAGAGCCAGGCCTACATGGAGTTCTTTCGAACACTGATGATGCCCGTGATGCGCAAGGCGAAGGAAAACGGCACATTCGCGGGCCTTGACGTGACGGTATCGGCTCACGGTGGCGAGTGGGGATTGATCACGCTCAACATGTACTACACGACGTTCGCACCACTCGGTGGGGAACCGCCGGTGGCGAAGACACTCGGTCCGGATGGGCAACGCGAGCTGCTTGTAAAGGGCGCGGGCCTGATCACTCCGCTGGAGTGGATCGTGCGCAGGCGCGTTGCGGAGCTGAGTTACTGAAGCTGCGCGGCGGCGGCCTGATCCGTGCGCAGCGCCGCAACGCGTTCCTGGCAGCGACTGCCGTTGCAGCCGATCCGTCCTTCGGCAGAATCGTTCCTCGCCGGGGGATCATTTCTCCCGCTGGACGGCACACGTGAAGTTCTTCTCCTCGTCGGTGCTGCCGGTGCCCCCGTACTGGGCTTCCTGGGGATAGGGACACAGCGGACGCGTCCGGGGCGGTGCGCCGCGAGGATTGCTTGCAACGATGCGCTCAGGAGCGTGGCCTCCGGCGACCCAGTCATCGATGGCCGAAATCACGTCGAACTCGAACGGCCCGTCTCCCCCTCTGCAATGGCCCATGCCGGGCACCATGAACAGCCTGACCGCCTGTCCGGCCTTTGCTGCGCCAAGACGGCTGGACACAGCTCCGTAGAAGCTCACCGTGCTCATCGATGGGATCAGTCCATCGGCCCAGCCATGCGAGAGCAGGAGCTTTCCGCCCCGCGCAAAGAAAGAGTCGAGGCCTGCAGAGGGAACGTCGAGCGCGGCGCTGCCAACCTGCAGTGCGCGAGCCACATCCTTGTCGTAGTCGAAGCTCGAGAAATTCCACTGCGGGTCGCGAAACACCAGGGCTCTCATATACGTCGTCGAGACGCCGAACGGTTCCGGGCCGGCGGTCTGGATTGGAAACATCGCTTCGCTGCCGGGCTCGAAGCCGGGATAGATCTGGCGGCCGGTCCGCGAATTCTTCGGGCCGCTGTAGATGCCGCGCAGCGCTTCGACCTGCGGTGCCGTCAGGCAATCCGGCGCGTCGCCCGCCTTGCACTGCAGGACAGCGGGGTCGAAGTGGCAACGCTCGGGTGCACCGATGACGCCGTCGGTCACGCCGTCATCGGCATCGCAGGCTTCGACCACTGCCTTGTGCACGACAGCGAACTTGGGCGGCGGGATCCTGCTCGCACTGTCCTTGAGCGCCACGTATCCGGTCCACAGCGAGCTGATCATCAGCGGAACCATCGGATTTGCCGGCGCCATCGACGAGATGCCGTCGTAGTCCTGTGGGTATCGATGAGCCTCCATCAGGCCCTGGCGACCGCCGGTCGAGCAGCTCGCGAACAGTGAGCGGCTCGCCGGCCTCCCGTAGAAGGCGGCGATCGTTGCCTTGGCGCCTACCGTCATCTCATGCGGGGCGCGATATCCGAAATCGATGAGCTTCTCGGGATGGCCGGCGGCAAAGCTCGCATCCAGCGGGCTGCCCTGGTGTCCGTCATCCGTCGCCGCGGTGGCGTAGCCGCGCTGTAGCGGTGCGGTCATCTCGAAGTACGGAATTGCGCCGGCCCACACGCCATTGCCCACACCGACGAACTTTCCATTCCAGCCCTCTGCCGGCATCCAGACTTCGAAGCGGATGTCGGAGTCCGGTGTCGGTTTGATGATGCCGGCGAGACGACAAAATGCAGGCAGAGCTGCGAACACCGCTGCGCCCGGAGCGCCGGGGGGCGTCGGGCCGGCCGGAGGCCTGAAGGCGCCCGCCGCTACGCTCTGTGCCAGAGTGACGACGGTATTCGGCAGATGCAGCTGGGCGAGCTTCTCGCAGTCTTGCGCATGCGCAGCGCCTGCCTGTGCAACGGCCAGGAACGCGGTTGCACACACCGCACGAAGGTCTCTCCCAACTGGAAACATACTGCTCCCCCGATTGACTCATTCTCTGCCAAAGCCCTGGCCGCTTGGGTCTCGGCTGGATCGGCCGGTTTTGCGAACGTGTCTGGCCCCGAACTAGGCGATGCGGCAACTCGAGCGCATTGTGCACCGCAATGATGCAATAATAAAACAGGCAGGTGATGGAGAAGGCCTAAGAGCGCGCGAGCGCTTGCCGCCGCAATGCAAGACGAAATCACCTCGGTCGAGAAGGGCATCACCGGCGCCGAGTCGGTGGTCCGCAGCCTGCTTGCCTCCGGCGTCGACACGTGTTTTGCCAATCCAGGCACTTCGGAGATGCACTTTGTCGCGGCGCTCGACCGCGTTACGGGCATGCGTCCCGTCCCGTGCCTGTTCGAGGGGGTCGCGACAGGCGCGGCCGACGGTTATGCGCGCATGTCAGGCCGTCCTGCGGCGACGCTCCTGCATCTCGGGCCTGGGCTCGCTAACGGGCTATCGAACCTTCACAACGCGAAGCGCGCGCTGTCTCCAATCGTCAATATAGTCGGTGAGCACGCGCATTCGCATCGACAGTTTGACGCGCCCCTGAGCTCGGACATCGAAGGCCTAGCGCGCCCCGTCAGTGCCTTCGTGCGCATGGTGCTGGATGTCGCGGAGGCCGGGCGCGATGCTGCCCAGGCAGTCGCGGCAGCGCGATCCTACAGGCAATCGCAACCCTCATCACACCGGCGGACATCGGTTGGAGCGTGGGCGGTAAAGTGGCCGCGTCGATTCGGCCGACACCGCCGCGCGTCGTTGATGCGGCGCGCATCGCAGCCGCGGCCGACGCACTCAAGGCCGCGCGTCACCCGGCAATCCTGATGTCGGGCCGCGTGTTGCGTCGTGCTCCGCTCGAGCTTGCCGCGCGAGTTGCCGCAGCAACGGGAGCGCGCCTCTACTGTGATTTCCTCGCGCCGCGCCTCGAGCGGGGTGCCGGCCTGGTGCCCGTTCGCCGGCTTGCGTATTTTGGCGAGCAGGTGGTGGAGGAATTGACGGGGACGGATCTTCTGATTCTCATCGAGACGGATCCCCCGGTGGCTTTTTTTGCCTACCCAGGCAAGCCGAACGAGCTCACTCCGCCCGGCACGCGTGTCGTGCACCTCGCCAAACGCTCCGAGGACGGTTCGTCCGCACTCGGTGTGCTGGCGGATCTCGTTGGGAGCGGTCCCGAGGTACCGCGACAGCCCTTGGCGCGCCCGGCATTGCCTGGTGGTCCGCTGACACCCGCCAGCGCCGGCGCAGTGATCGCACGATTGCTCCCGGAAAACGCAATCGTCGTCGACGAGAGCTGCACCTCTGGGCTGGCGGTCATTCCGCAGTGTCAGGGTGCGGCACCGCATGACTGGCTGGCGCAAAGTGGGGGCTCGCTTGGGCTGGGTCTGCCGCTGTCGGCAGGGGCGGCCATTGCATGCCCTGAGCGCAAGACGCTATGCCTCACTGGTGATGGCAGCGCGATGTATACGCTGCAGTCCCTCTGGACCCATGCCCGCGAGAAGCTCGACGTCGTGACGATCGTCTTCGCCAACCGCGCGTATGCCATTCTCAATTATGAGTTGCAGCGCCTCGGAGCCGAGCCCGGTCCTACCGCGCTGTCAATGCTCGATCTCACGCGACCGGAGCTCCGATTCGTCGATATGGCGCACGGCCTGGGTGTCGAAGCCTCGAGAGTCGAGACGCCGGAGTCGTTCGCACACGCGCTCAGTTCTGCCCTGGCGGCGCGCGGGCCGCGCCTCATCGAGCTCGCGCTCGAATAGGCATTGCAGCGATTCGCGTCCCGCTGATCTTCGAGGTGTCCTGAAGCTGCACGCAAGCTTCAGGGAGCCGGTTACGGACTGCCGATCGCGGCGAGCAGGTGTTGTGCCTGCTGTGCCGCCGGATGTATGGGATCGACAGTGTTTGAAAGATGGGTGACTGCTGCACGCAGGGCCTTGGTGGCCTCCGCGGTGAGGCCTTGCCGAGCAAGCACCCGAGCGAGCATCAACCACGCAAGCCCGGTCCGGTTGGAGTACGGCTCGCCGCCCTGTTGCGCCTCGGTGATGCCCAAGGCCTCGCGCGCATCCGCAGCGGCCTCCTGCAGCTTCCCGTCATCGAGATTGACCTCGGCACGATCGATCAGCGCCATCGCGGCTGCCGACGTTGTTTTGTGGCCTGCCATCGCCGCTGTCAGGATAGCGCGAGCGTCGGCGAGCTTGCCGCGAGACAACGCGATCTCGGCCTTCGTGATGCTCAACGCGAGCATGGCGGGAGTGGCCGGGGCGCCGCCAGCTCCCAGCAGGGCAGCAGCCCGGCCGAGATATTCTTCCGCGGCGGCGAGGTCTCCAAGTGAGCGGCTCACCGAAGCGAGTCCGCTCAGGCAATACGCGGCTACCGAGCCGCTGGCTGCGGCCACGCAACTCGAATACCCATCCGCGGATTCGCGATAGCGGCCAAGACTCTGCAGTGCGCGCGCCCGATTTCCTATCAGGAAGGGTGGTGGCCGTTCACCCGACTCCTGCTGGGCGACGATCTGCAGCGTCTGATCATAGAGCTCGAGGGCGCGCCTGGGATTGCCTGAGCCATCGCTGACGATGGCCCAGTTGTTGCGCAATTCGACCGCGCTGGGGCTGCGGTCCCGACCCGATTCCGTGAGCTTCGCAAGCGCCCGCTGGTAGTACCGCTCGGCCTCGTCGTTGCGACCGTTCAGGTGTTCCGCGTAGCCCAGGTTGCCAAGAAGCATGGCTTCCTCGCTCGCGCGTGCGTGCGGCACCGCTTCCAGGCGCTCCAACGCCTGCTTCGCGAACTTCACGGCAGTGCCGACGTCGTTCGTATCCTCGGCGATGTTGCTGACGTAGCCGAGGCACGTTGCCGCCTGCTGACCGGTCGTCTCCGGATCGTCCGCAACGCGCAACAGCGCATTCGTCGCCTCGGCAGACTTGCCCAGGGCGGCGAGAGCGACGGCGTGATCGCAAGTCAACCTCGCACGCAAGCTCTGGTCGGAGCTGCGTCGCGACAGATCGAGCGCCTCGCGCAGCATGTGCTCGCTGCGAACGTCGTCCCCGGCCGTGTGGTAGTGAACTGCCAGCACGTCCAGCACGGCCGCGCGGTGATCGGCATTGTCCTTGAACTCCGAAGCGGCCAGGGCTTCGCTGCGAGCAAGCATCTCGGCGATGGTGACGGGCTTTCCGGACCCCGCCGCATCGCCAATCAATACGTCCATGAAGTCCGACACAGCTTCACTGCGTGATGCCAACTGGAGAGCCTGGTCGCGCTGGGCTTCCGCAACGTTCGCCTCGCGCAGCGCAACGGCGACTGCCGCAAGTACCGCGAGCAATGCAATGGCCGCGATGCCGACAGGTATCTTGTTGCGAGCCACGAATTTCCGGGTCTCATACCATCGGCTGTCCGGACGGGCGAGTATCGGGCGGCCATCCAGATACCGCTCAATGTCCTGGTAGAGTGCATCGACGGTGGCATAGCGTTCGGCGGGCCGTTTCTTCAGCGCCCTGAGCACGATGGTGTCCAGGTCACCGCCAAGCAGCGAGCGCAGCTTCTTCGGCGTCGTGCCGCGGTTCGCTGCTACGGCCGCGTCCACCGCACACTGGCTGGGGCGTTGCGACTCACCGGCGACGATGGCGTCTTCGAGTGCACCACGCGAATCGCGCTTCGGCTTGTATGGCAGCTCTCCGGTCAGGAGCTCGAACAGCAGGACTCCCAGAGAATACGTATCTGAGGCCGTGCCCACGGGTTGACCGGTGATCTGTTCGGGGGATGCGTAGTGGGGTGTCATCACGCGCCCCCCGTGCTGCGTGAGCTCCGACTCCAGCGCCTGGCCTTCCACGATGAGTTTGGCGATGCCGAAGTCGAGCAGGGCCGTGCGGCGTTGCGCGGTGACGAGTATGTTCGATGGCTTCAGGTCGCGGTGGATGACGAGTTGAGTATGGGCGAACTGCACTGCGCCCAGTACCTGCAGGAAGACCCGCGCGCGGTCGCGGACAGTCAACCGGTTCTCGTCGCAATAACGGGTCAGGGGCAGGCCTTCCACATATTCCATGGCCAGGTAGGGCTGGCCCGCCGCATTCACGCCGGCATCGTAGAGGCGTGCGATGTTCGGATGGGTCAGCGTGGCGAGGATGTCGCGTTCGCGAGCCAGGCGCTCCGCAAACTCCGGGCCGCGCACTCCGGAATGCGGCAACTTCAGTGCAACGATCCGTTTCACCGACCCGTCCGCCCGCACCGCCTGCCAGACCGTGCTCATGCCGCCGCGACCGATCTCGCGAATCAAGCTGTAGGGTCCGACGGTGTCGCCATCGCGCGCAGCACCGGGTTCCGGCTTCAGAGGGACGTCGGCAGAGAACTTCGGGAGCGTAGCGAGGAAATCGTCGGTCTCGACCCGCGCCTTCTGGGCCAACATGTGATGCAATGCAGCTACCAGGTGGGCGTGCGGCTCCGCCAGTGCGTCGATCCAGGCGGAGCGGCTCTGCTCCGGCATATCCAGCATCTGGTCCAGCAGCCGAGACAACGTCGCGACATCTTCTTTGGCGAGGGTCACGGACGCTACGCCGCTTCTAAGGCTGCAGGGCGACGGACAACAGTAGCCGGGCCTTGTCCCAATCCCGACGCACCGTCCGCACTGCAATTCCCAGGCTGGCCGCGATCTCCTCGATGGTGAAACCGGCAAAGTATTTCATCTCGACGACCTGGACGAGCCGCTGCTCCGAGACCGCGAGCTCCTGCAGGGCCTCCTCGATCCGCAGCAGCTCCTCTGCGTTGACTGAGTCGTGATCCGGGATGTCCGTGCCCACGGTCACGAACATCGCACCTGCACCGCGACGCTGTGAGAGGCGCTCACGTGCGAAGTCCACGATGACAGAGCGCATGACCCGTGCGGCGTAACCCAGAAAGTGCGAGCGGTCATCGAGGCTGAGGCGGCCGACGTTCGCCAGGCGCAGATAGCATTCGTGCACGAGGGAGGTCGTGTCCAGGGCGCCGTCCGGGCTGCCCTTGCGCAACCGCTGCCGCGCAAGACTCCGTAACTCCTCGTACGTGATCGAAAAAACCTCGCCCAGCGCGCGCTGGTCGCCGCCCCGCATTGCTTCGAGCAGTTGCGTGAGATCTCCCATGAGCTCGATCTTGCAGGCTGCCGAGAGCTTCCCGCAATACCGCGGCCGGCACCTTTAAGGCTCGGGTTCCGCAATACGTGCGGCGGCCGGCACTTAAGGCTCGTGTTCCGCAAATACGTGCCGCGGCCGGCACCTTTAAGGCTCGCTTCCCGCTTGCGACTTGGCACAGGCATCGGGGCAGCCGCATGGCGGGTGGGCAGCAGGGTCGGCCTCGGCGCAATGGCCGATTCGTCGCCGCAATTCCGTATGGCGGAGTACGGGACAAAAACAGGTCAACCGGGGATGGGACATAAGATGACCGCTTTTCGCACTCACGCTCGCCTCTGCGGCATCGCCGCGAGCATTCTGACTCTCGCCCTCGCTCCGAGCTCCTGGGGGACGAGCCTGGATCAGGGGTCACAGACAGACAGGTTGGGTGGCCGGGCGCGCGACCCGGGGCCGCGACCGAATCCAGCCACCCCAATCCCACAGCCGGTTCCGGGCCTGGATTCGAACGAGACGGCGCTGTTCATCGAGAGTCTGCTGCGCGTCTCCGAGCTGGAGGGTACCTGCGACACCTGCGCGCAGCAGCCGCAGAACCGCCTGCCGAGCGATCCGGACCCGAATAATCCGTTCTCGCCGCTCGGGTTGGTCAATTCCGCGGGGATGGGGCCGGTGTTCAACGCCGACCAGTGCTTCATCTGCCACTCCCAGCCACAGATCGGTGGCAGCTCGCCCAAGGCGAATCCAGCGCACGTGATCGCGCATCGGCTGGGTGGAACCAATATCGTGCCGGCGTTCGAGGCTGCCAACGGCGCCTTCCGTGAAACCCGCTTCAAGTACAAGGCAGACGGCTCCCGCGACGGCGGCGTGCACAGCCTGTTTACGGTCCAGGGACGATCCGATGCGCCCGAGTGCACGCTGGCGCAGCCGGATTACGACACAGAAATGGCGCGACGCAATGTCTCGTTCCGCATTCCGTTGCAGCTCTTCGGCCTCGGTCTCATCGAGTCCATCCAGGACAAGGCCATCCTCGCGAACATGAATGCCCACACCGAGGCGAAGGCTGCTCTGGGTATCGGCGGTCACCCGAACATGGTGCCTAACAACGGCACGATCAGCCGCTTCGGGTGGAAGGCGCAGAACGGCTCCATCACCACGTTCGCCGGCGAGGCCTACAACGTCGAGATGGGCATCAGCAACGACCTGTTTCCGACCTCGCGCAGCGAAGTCGAAGAGTGCAACGTCGCGTACGAGCCGTTCGATGTGCCGCGCACCAACGTCGACTTGTACAACGACCCGCTGAAGATCATGCCGGCCTGGCTCATGTTCACTGAGTTCATGCGCTTAGTCGATGCGCCGCAGCCGGCGCCGTTCTCGGCGAGTGCGCAACGCGGGCGGGAGTTGTTTGCCGACGTCGGCTGCGCCTTGTGCCATACGCCTTCCTTCAAGACGCGGGGCACGGCGAGCCCGCAGGTCCCCACGCAAGAGATCGGGCCGCACGTCGTCGCCTTGCGGGGCAAGACCGTGAATCTGTTCTCTGATCTGCTCGTGCATCACATGGGCGCCACTCTGGCGGACAACATTTCCCAGGGCAATGCGGGTCCCGATGAGTTCCGCACGACGCCGTTGTGGGGCCTCGGCCAGCGCCTGTTCTTCCTGCACGATGGCCGCACGAGCGATCTGCTGGTCGCCATCCGCGATCATCGCTCGGCCGCGCATTCCGAGGGCGGGGACAATCCGGCCCGCGACGCGCAATCGAGCAGCTACGGCCCGTCCGAGGCCAATGCCGTCGTCGAGCGTTTCGATGATCTGTCGGAGCAGGACAAGCAGGCGCTCCTCAACTTCCTGCGTGCCCTGTGAGTTTGCCGCGGCGACGGGCCGCATGGGCGGCCCTGCTGTGGGCTGCGATGGCAACGTCGCCGGTGATGGGGCCCCTCGGGGGAGCACTTGCGGCGTCTTCGGTGACAGGACCGCATAGGGGAGCACTTGCGGCGTCTTCGGTGACAAGACCGCCCTGGGTCGCAGTTGAGGCGGGCGATCCCTTCGTCGGCACGTGGGTGATGGCCCCGCAACGCTCGCGATACGAGTCCGGCGATCTGCCCGCGCACATGGTGATCGTCATGAGCCCTGCCGACCGCGGCATCCACTACACATCGGAGACTACGTTCAGCAACGGGAGCCGAGTGACATCCGAGTACACCGCAGACTACGACGGCGGGCTCGCGCTGGTGGTGGGAACCTCGGGCATCATGGCGCCCGTGTTGCTGAAGCGTGTCGATGAACGCACGGTCGAGTGCTCATTCATGAAGGGACTGCGGGCCGTGGCGACCAGTCGGCGTGTCGTTTCGGGGGACGGGGCGACCATGACGATCACCACGGTGTCTGCGGCAAAGGACGGCGCAAGCGGCACGAACGTGGCGGTGTTCGAACGGGCGCAATAGCGCGCGCCAAAGGCCGGCATCGGCAGCGGATCAGTCGGCGCTCGCCAGAGCGTCCAGGAGGAGGCGGGCAAACTGGGGCCCTTTACCTGCCTCTTCATGCTTGAAATATACGAACACGTCGCCGCAGGCCGCTGCCTTGTCGCGGATGACTCCGGCCCAGCGGTCGATGTCGGCCGGCGTATAGCCTTCGTCGCGCAACCTGAAGTAACCGTAGTCCGCGGTGATCTCGAGGGGAGTTGACAGTTTTTCGCTGTCTGCCACGCACAGCGCGAGATTCTTCGCGTGCAGGCGCGTGTACACCGCATCGTTCAGCCAGGAGACGTGGCGGAACTCGAAGGCGGCGCGCACGTTCGGCGGAAAGCCTTCGAGGAAGGTATCGAGCAATGCCAGGTCCAGCTTCAGATAGGGCGGCAGCTGGAACAGAAGGGCGCCGAGCTTCGGTCCCAGCGTCGCGGCGGTCGTGAGGAAATGTTGTAGCCGATCCGCGCAGTCCTTCAGGCGCGCGTCGTGTGTGATGCGCTTCGGCGCCTTGAGAGTGAGCTTGAACGCATCCGGCGTCTCGCGGCTCCAGCCTTCGAGGATCTTCGCGTTGGGCGTGCGATAGAAGGTGTAGTTGATCTCGACGGTCTGGAAGCGTTCCGCGTAGTACGGCAGCATCTTGGCCGCCGGAAGCTTCTCGGGATAAAAGCTACCCTTCCATTCAGGATAGTTGTACCCGGACGTTCCGACCCAGACGTTCACGACAGGCTCCCGGTAATCACGGTTTGAACTCGCTCTCGATGATCGCCTCGATCATCGGCGCCAACTCGGCACGCACCCTGGAAGCGTTCTTCTGCAGTGCCGGGAGCACGAGCTTCTGCAGTTTGGGCAGGGCACGTCGCAGGAACACCCTGCGGGCCTCGGGCGAAGCCTGCAGGAGATTGAATTTCTCCATCGAGGGACCCATGAGGGCGCTCCAGGTGAGAGGTCCCGGCAGAGTTGCGCCGAGTGTCAACTCCTGCGCCGCCGTGTCGCTCTCCCTGTGCTGGGGATCATCACGCAACTCCGGCGCGTAGGTGGCATTTATCAGATCAGCATACGCAAATGCCTCGCGAGCCTCGATCGAGCCGTCGCCATCGCCGTCCGCAGTCGTAATGGGCACTCCATCGGTTCCCTGGCCCAGTTGCGCCGCGATCCAATTGCGTGTGAAGGAATCCCAGCATCCATCGCTCGACACGTGTGAAGATTCGCCCAGCGGCGCCGCGGCTGCGATGCTCGTCTCCAGCGCTTTGCTCGCGTCTTTGACGGGCTCGTTGAAGCCGCCCGAATGGCATTGCCCCATCACGACGATCAGCGCCCGGTGCACCGGCAGCGTACCCAGATCGGCGCAGAATTCCGTCGCGCCATACAAGCCACCGGAATTGGTCACGAGAGCGGCCTCGCCTGCATCGAAGCCATGCCCCGTCGCAAGGATGAAGAGCAGGTCGCCGGCACTGATCTTCGCCTTGAGCTTCTTGAGCACCGCCTTGAAGGCCGACTTGTCACCCTTGCCGCCAACCTTCATGCGAAACTTCGACAGGCCGTCCCCGCCCGACCACAGCGGCTTGTTGCCGTACAGGTCCTTCACTGACTTATCTGCGTTCAACACGTCGATGTCGCCCGTATCGAATCCGAAATGATCCACGAGCGTGCGATAGCAGAATTCGAGCGTGTTCAGGTGACTTTGCTCGTTGCTGCCGGAGAACAGGATCGCATGGCGGCGTGCGCCGGTAGCGGGCATCGGCACGGTCTGTGGCGAGGTGACTGCGAATCCGCCTGGCTGGGGTTGGTTCGGAACCGGATAGTGGAATGTCTGATAACCGGCGGGGACACGCTCCAGGTAAGGCGGGAACGAGGCCGCGCGCTCGTCGTAGAGCTCGCCTGAGGCGGCATCGAAAAGGAAGTACCGGCAGTCGTGACTGAAGTTCTCGAGTGGATGATCATCCGCAAAAACCAGCACGCTGGCGCGATCCGCAAACACGCGCTGGATGGCGGGACCCAGCGGGGCACCCTTGCGATGCACCCGCTGGTCAAGATAGAGATTGGTCGTCTCGCGTTCGTGCACGGACAATCTCAGAAACGCCTGCGAGCGGACCTGAGCGAAGAACGCCGCGCGTGGGCTCGTGTGTGTGCGTTCCAGCCCGCTGATACGCACTACCATCGGCTTCTCAATACTTCGCTGGCCCATGATCATGCAACTCCAAGTATGAGTCTACGATACCCCCTCCAAGGGCGCTTCAAATCGAATGGCCGTAAACGCCGCCGTCCGGAAGCTGGCCGCTGCTGTGATCCTCGACCTTGATGATCAGGAGGTCCTTGTTGCCGGCAACCTGGTTCGGCACCTGGTACAT
>FTEN01000224.1_pt1 | contig 15796 bp, 11 predicted proteins | sample 1640221 | NCBI WGS metagenome assembly FTEN01 (sample SAMEA3914816, study PRJEB12502) | metagenome | biome: forest; material: soil | place: USA | collected 2011-09-16 | depth 0.3 m | reverse complement strand
TGTTCTACGGTGCGCGCGCGGTACTCTTCCACAGCTTTGCGACGATCGAGGTCGAACAGGCGAAGCTCAGCATCGAGCGCGTCAACAAGGCGCTCCAGGCCGATATCGGGCAGCTCGAAACCACGGCCGCCGACTATGCGTTGTGGAACGATGCGCATGAATTTCTTCTGGGTCGCGACAGCAATTTCGTAGCGAGCAACTTCACGAGCGAGACGCTCGAGTCGCTTCGGGTGCAGCTCGTGTGGATCACCGATGTCACCGGCCACACGGTAATAGCTCTCACGACGAGAAACGGCACGGGTACTGCGCTCGCTGCCATTCCTCCGAACGTGATGGCAACGCTGCAGAGCAACGCCTCGCTGCTCACGTCCAGCGATTCGCCTCCTGGCCAGGTGCGATTGCTGCGTCTGCCGAACGGCGTCCTCGCGTTTGCGGCCATGCACGTGACGCGTACGGATCGCACGGGGCCAACAGCAGGGACGCTGGTGTTCGGTCGGTATCTTGATGACGCACTCACCGCGCGCGTCGCCGAGACAAGTCAATCTCCCGTGCATCTCACGTTTCTGAACGAGCGGGGCGGGCCCACTGGACTGGTACCGCAAGCGGTACGCGAGTGGCTGGGTGCGCGGACGAGGATGGAGATCGGATCGAACGCAGTGGACGAGCTCGTGCAGACCGACGGGCCCAAGCTGCTCGGCAGTCACGCCCTCCTGCGCGACATCGAGGGCCGGCCGCTCGTCCTCCTGTCGACGAGTGTGACCCGCGACGCCCTGATGCTGGGCGAGCGCACCATCACGTACGTAGTCGCCGCACTGTTGGCCTGCTTTGCGTTTGCGGTGATTCTCCTGCTGAGCATGCTGAACCGCACCTGGCGCACGCGCGCGAGCGCTCAGCGCGAGTGGCTCGATCAGCAGCGCAAGATCTCACGGCTCGCCCGGCGCGATGTCCTGACTGGCCTGCCGAACCGGCTGCACCTGCAGAGACTTCTGCCGCGCCTGCTGGCGCGCGCAAGCCGGGACGGTACCCGGCTCGCGCTGCTGTACATGGACCTGGATCACTTCAAGAACGTCAACGACTCGCTCGGACATGGCAGCGGAGACAAACTGCTGACGGCAGTCGCGGGCCGTCTGCGGGCTTCCGTCGCCGCTCACGATGTCGTCGTACGCATGGGCGGTGACGAGTTCGTCGTCGTCGCCACGCTGTTGCCCGAAGCGGAAGTAGTCAACACGATCGCCGACCGGATCCGCACCGTGCTGTCGGTGCCGCTCGACCTCGACGGCGTGACGCTGTCGATTTCCCCAAGTATCGGGATCAGCGTCTATCCGGAAGATGGGTCGGACCCCGAACAACTCCTGAAGCACGCGGACATTGCGCTGTACCACGCCAAGGATCAGGGCCGCGGTAACCACCAGTTCTACACCCCGGAGCTGAATGCGCGTCTGCGTGAGCGCTTGTGGCTGGAGCAGGCGCTGAAGCTGGCTCTGGAGAAGAACGAGCTCACGATCGAGTATCAGCCGTGCTTCGACCTGCAGACGCTCAGGCCGGTGAGTCTCGAAGCGCTGCTCCGCTGGCGCACCGCCGACGGCGGTCTCGTTCCGCCCTCCCGCTTCATCCCGGTGGCGGAGCAGAGCGGACTCATCGTTCAGATCGGCGACTGGGTTCTGCGCCGCGTGTGCGAGCAGCTCGCCGAGTGGCAGCGCGATCACGTCCCCCTGGTGCCCGTGTCGGTGAACATTTCGGTGCGCCAATTCGAGCACACGCCCCTGGCGAGTGTCGTTGCGACGCTCGCGCGGGAGATGGGGATCGACGCGAGTCTGCTGCACTTCGAGATCACCGAAAGCGCGGCGATGCAGAATTCGCAGCAGCAACTGGGAGCGCTGCAGGCGCTGCGCAACCTGGGGTCACGCATTCTCATAGATGACTTCGGGACCGGATATTCGAGCCTGAGCTACCTCAAGCACCTGCCGATCGATACACTGAAGATCGACCGCGCCTTCGTGCGCGACATGGCGCAGGATGCAAACGACGCGGCCATCGTGCGCGCCATCGTCGGGGTTGCGAAAAGCCTGAGCCTGGAGCTGGTGGCCGAGGGAATCGAGTCCGCCGAGCAGCTGGAGTGCCTGCGAAAGCTGGACTGCGAGTGCGGGCAGGGGTTCTACTTGAGCCCGCCGCTCACTGCTGAGGTGTGCCGCGGGATACTCTGGCAGCTGCGGGGACCGCGCGCTCCGGAGCAGCCGAGGCTCAGACTGCTGGCTCCGACGAGCTAAAGCGCTCGCGCAAGCGGGACCGCGATCGAAGAAACGCAACGGGGATAACGATGGCCGCCAGAAAGAAGCGGAACAAGGTCTCGCGCACGATGGCCGAAGAAGCCGTGCGCACGCTGCTGCATTGGGCCGGCGACGATCCGGATCGCGAGGGCCTGCTCGAAACCCCGAAGCGCGTGGTCAATGCCTACGCCGACTGGTTTTCGGGCTACGAAGTCGACCCGGCCGAATACCTGCGGCGGACGTTCGAGGAAGTCGGCGGCTACGACGAGATGGTGGTGCTGCGGGACATCTCGTTCGAGTCCCACTGCGAGCATCACATGGCGCCGATCATCGGCCGCGTGCATGTCGGCTATCTGCCCACGAACAAGGTGGTGGGCATCAGCAAGCTCGCCAGGGTAGTCGATGGCTATGCCCGCAGGTTCCAGGTGCAGGAGAAGCTCACAGCCCAGATCGCGGGATGCATCTCCGATGTGCTGAAGCCGCGGGGCGTGGGAGTCGTCGTGGATGCCGTGCATCAGTGCATGACCACGCGCGGTGTGCACAAGCGCGGCGTGTCGATGATCACCAGCCGCATGACAGGGACGTTCCGCGAGGATGCCCGGACGCGCGCGGAGTTTCTGCAGTTCATCGACATGAGAGAGCGGAAGGAGATCTAGGCGCTCGATTGCTTTTCCCTGATAACTTCATTATTGTAGAAGTTATGAGGAAGCGCGAGTACCTGGGCCAGCTGGAGTTGATGGTGCTGCTGGCCGTCATGCGCCCGGCGCGGGATGCGTACGGCGTACTCATCTCGCGGGACATCGCGGACAAGAGCGGGCGCGAGGTGGCTCTGGCCAGCGTCTACGCCGCCCTGGAACGCCTGGAAAAGAAGGGATTCGTGACTTCGACGCTCGGTGAGCCCACCGCGGAGCGGGGCGGTAAGGCGCGAACCTACTTCAAGCCCACCGCGGCGGGGATCCGGGAAGCGCGCGGCGCCCACGGCACGCTGATGCGACTCTGCAGCGGCGTTCCGTCCCTGCACGGTGAGCTCGCATGAGGGCGCGCACACCGCCCAGGCTGGCCACGTGGCTTCTGGAGCATTGTGGCTCGGGCTATCAGGCCGAGTCGCTGGCCGGCGATCTGCTCGAAGAATTTCAGCACGGACGCAGCGACCTCTGGTACTGGAAAGAGGTTGCCGTGTCGATCCTGTTTGCCGGCGCGCGGACTGCCCGTTCGCTGCTGGCGAAATCGGCCCCCAGGGCGTTGCGGCGTGCGGGCAAGCGGCTCCTCGCCCTATTCGCGATCACAGCCCTGGGTGTTGGGACGCTGACGTGGGCAGCCACCACCTACAAGCCCGCATGCACGGCACAGGCATCTGCTTGCCACAAGAGCCGATAGAGAGCCTCTGATGGGAGACTTTGCCGCGATTCTGGTCGCGATTCTGTTCGTGGCCGGTGCAATCGTGTTGATCGACGGCGCCTTCTACAGAGCCCGGCGAAGCGCCGGCGCGGCGGGCCAGCCGACTCCCGATCCCTGGCTGGTGGCGCAGGCTCGCTCCCTGTTTCCCGTGATCCTGATCGTGCTGCTGTTCAGATCGTTTCTGTTCGAGCCGTTCCGCATCCCGTCCGAATCCATGATGCCGGGACTGGTCGACGGCGACTTCATCCTGGTCAAGAAGTTCTCCTACGACCTGCGTCTGCCGGTTCTCAATACCCACCTGGTGTCGATCGGCGAGCCACAGCGCGGCGATGTCATCGTCTTCCGGCATCCTGCAGACCGCTCCACCAACCTCATCAAGCGCCTGGTCGGACTGCCGGGCGACCACATCGTCGTGCACGACAACCGGCTGATCGTGAATGGTGCGGCCGTTGTGTTGACACCGGCTGGAGCGTACTCGGGCGGCTACGGATTTTCCGGCTCGGCCCTGGCCAGGGAGCGCTTCGGCGACAGCGATCACGTGCTGCTGTTCGCGGCGGGACGATTCGCAACCGACTTCGACGCAGTCGTGCCTCCCGGGCACTACTTCTTCATGGGCGACAATCGCAACGACAGCGACGACAGCCGGTTCCCCGACGTGGGGTTCGTGCCGCGCGAGAACCTGATCGGCCACGCCGTCAGGATCTGGATGAACTGGCAGATTCCAGGGTGGCCCCGGTGGGGCCGCATCGGAATGCGGATTCAGTAGCCTGCAGCGGCCGGTGTGCGGTCGGCGTTGGCGCGGATCGCGGCGGCGAGGTATGCGGTGAGGCCCTTGCCGTGCTTGTCGATATTCTCGCTGAAGCGCGAGTCCGCCTCGTACATGTCGGCCAGACCGCGGTGCATGGCGAGGCTGCACGGGTAGAACCAACGATCGATCAGCAGCCGGTGACGCTCGGCAATGTTCAGCACTTGCGGATCGTCGCTGCGCCGGCCTGCACTCATGGCTGCGACGGCTGCGGCGTAAACGGCGCTCTGCTCGGATCGGTACCGACTCCAGTCGGCCGCCGTGTAGCGGCTAGTGCGCTGCTTCGATTCCCGGTAGGCCTCGGTGCCCCCCCAGCGCTGCCGGACTTCCTCCTCGTGCTGCGAAGGATCGAAGCCGTCGAAGATCTTGCTCATGTTCACGGTCTCAACTCCTGAGTCTTCGGTTGCCAGAATGGCGAGGGCGGCGTCGACGGCGCGGATCATGGCCTGCGTGCGTCCGGCGCGCTGTTGCAATTGCTGTCGCTGGGAGCGGAGCGCCTGCTGCAGATCGAATTGCGGGTCATCCAGCGAGCGGCCTATCTCGTGCAGCGCAAGGCCCAGCTCACGCCCGATGAGGATCTGCTGCAGTCGCAGCAGGTCACTGTCGTCATATAGCCTGTATCCGCCCGCGGAGCGCCCCTTCGGCACCAGCAGGCCGATCTCGTCATAGTGGTGCAGCGTGCGCACCGACACGCCTGCGATCTGCGCCGCCTCCTTTATTTGGTATGTGCGCCTCTCTCTCATGGGTGGGTAGTCTGAGGTCTGCCGTAACGGTAGAGTCAAGTGCGTTTCGCGCGCACAGCAGTTGCATCGTAAGGAAACTCCATGACCGACCTGTCCGCCTTCCCGATCACGAACAAATGGCCCGCGCAGCATCCGGATCGGATCCAGCTGTATTCGCTGCCGACGCCCAATGGAGTCAAGGTCTCGACTCTGCTCGAGGAGACGGGGCTGCCCTACGAGCCGCACCCGGTCCGCTTCGACGCCAACGAGCAGCTGTCGCCGGAGTTTCTCTCGCTCAACCCGAACAACAAGATTCCCGCCATCCTCGATCCCAACGGTCCGGATGGCAAGCCGCTGCCGCTGTTCGAATCCGGCGCCATCCTGCTGTACCTGGCGGACAAGTCGGGGAAGTTCATTCCGGGGGATGCCGCGGGAAGGTACGAGACCATTCAGTGGGTGATGTTCCAGATGGGCGGCATCGGGCCGATGTTCGGACAGGTCGGGTTCTTCTACAAATTTGCCGGGAAGGACTACGAGGACAAGCGCCCGCTCGAGCGCTACGTCGCGGAATCGAAGCGCTTGCTCAACGTGCTGAACCTCCGGCTTGCCGGCCGGGCATGGGTCATGGGCGATGCCTACACAATTGCCGACATGGCGATTTTTCCGTGGGTGCGCGGGTTGACAGCCTTCTACGGCGCGGGGGAGCTCGTCGGCATGCAGCATTTTCCGCACGTCACGCGGGTGTTCGATGCCTTCATGGCGCGGCCCGCGGTCTTGAGGGCGATAGACATCCCGAAGAAGAATTGATCCCCAAAACCGCTGATCGCGGCAAAGCCTCGAAGGCAGCACGGCTCGCGATTTTACGAGTCGCGAGCGGCGGGTCCGAAAAATTCCGGTATCCTCATTCGTCGGGGGATACCGCGTTTGAATAAGAGGCAGGTCATGCAAAGGTCCGTCGCGGTTGCTGCCGCGTGCGTGGGGCTCGGGATATTCGCGCCCGCGAGCGGCGCCGAAACCCAGACCTCCGCTGCCGGTGTCGTCTGCGGCCCCGATGCACAGCCGCCGTTTTGCGGGGCAGCTCGCGGTGCGCGGGCCGAAGGCTGGCCCGCGCAGTCTCGCTCCGAAGTGATGGCCCAACATGGGATGGTGGTCGCCAGCCAGCCGCTGGCTGCACAGGCGGGTCTGCAAGTACTGATGCGCGGGGGAAACGCCATCGATGCCGCAGTGGCCACGGCGGGTGTATTGAGTCTCGTCGAGCCCATGATGGTCGGGGTGGCGGGCGATGTGTTTGCGGTGATCTACATCGCGAAGGACCACAAGGTCTACGTGCTGAACGCAAGCGGGACCGCGCCCACCGGAGCCACGGTCGCTCATCTGAACGAGCTGGGCTATCACTGGGACTCTCAAAACTGGGGTCCCAGCTCCGGGATGCCTCCTGGAGGGATTCTGACGGTGACGGTTCCGGGCTCGGTGTGGGGCTGGCAGGCAGCGCTCGAGCGCTTCGGCAAACTGACGTTCAAGGAGGATCTCGAGGCCGCCGCACGCTACGCGCAGGACGGCTTTCCGGTTTCCGAACGGATCGCCAGCCAGTGGCGCTTGCCCAATGCCCTGCCCCTGAAAGGTTGCTGCACGGCGCCCGATCCCGATTCCATCAAGACGTGGTACCCGGGCGGACAGCCGCCCGCGCCGGGACAGATCTTCAGCAATCCCGACCTGGCGCGGACGTTGCGTCTGCTCCAGGCCCATGGTGCCGCTGCCTTCTACAAAGGCGAGATTGCCAGGGCGATCGTCGCCAAGTCGACCGCGCTGGGCGGGACGATGACGTTGCAGGATCTGGCCAGCTACCATGGAGAGTGGATGGAGCCGGCGCGGACACGCTATCGGGGTTCCGACGTGCTCGAGCTGCCCCCGCCCTCGCAGGCGTGGGCGACGAACGAAATGCTCAACATCCTGGAAGTCTGCATGCCGCACTGGGTGCCGGGCCAGACGCTCGCGTCCCTCGGCCCCACCCATCCCGAGTACTGGCACCTGCTCGTCGAGGCGAAGAAGCTCGCCTACTCGGATCTCTATCAGTACAACGCGGACCCTGACTTCGCCTCCGTCCCTCTCGCGAACCTGCTCTCCCGCTCGCATGCGGCTTCGTTGTGCAGCAGCGTGGACCCGCAGCACGCGTCCACGCCCGGGCCGCGCAGCGGTGTCGAGTTGTCCGGGGACACCATCGTGCTGTCCACGGCAGACAGCGAAGGCAACATGGTGTCGTGGGTGAACAGCAATTTCGCCGCCTTCGGCTCGGGAATCACCGTGCCGGGATTCGGCTTCATACTGCACAACCGGGGCGGATTGTTCACGCTCGATCCGGGGAGCCCCAACGCACTGGCACCTCACAAGAGACCGTTCAACACTCTCTCGGCAGGTTTCGTGATGCGGGAGGGCCAGCCGTTGATGACCGTCACGCTCATGGGCGGTGACATGCAGGCCCAGGGGCACGCGCAGCTACTCGTCGACGTCCTCGATCTGGGCGCCAACGTGCAAGCCGCGGCGGACATGGCGCGCTTCAGGCACGGCCAGATCTCCAACGTGTTGAATCTCGAGGCGCCTCTCTACGAGCTCGTCGGCGCAAAGCTCGCTGCCATGGGACACACGGTCCGGTCGATCGACGGCGACAGCGTCGGTGGCGTACAGGTCATCATGTATGGAGCGGACGCGAAGCAAGAGGTTGCACGGGCCGGTGGCGCTGCCAGTGGCGCGAAGGCTGGCGTCAAGGGTTACTACCGCGCGGGTTCCGACTTCAGAAAGGACGGGGAAGCCGTCGGCTGGTGACAGTCGCGGGTGCTCTCGTCAGCCAGCGCGTACAGCTCACTCAGCCGGTCGACGCAGTGATCCCACGTAAACAGATTCCGCACGCGCTCGCGGCCGGCGGCGCCCATCCTCGCCCTCAAGCCCGGATTCGCGAGCAGCGTTGCAATGGCGGCACTGAGTCCCTCGGCGTCGCCGCGATCCACGAGCAATCCCGTCTCGCCGTGGATCACGATCTCGGGTAGCGCCCCCCCGCGCGTAGCGACCACCGGCAGGCCCGCTGCCATGGCCTCGATCACTGGGATGCCGAAGGGCTCGTGCCACAACGAGGGGAAGACGAAGACACCCGCTCTCGCGTAGCGGTCCCCGATGTTCCTGTTGAGGATGCGGCCGTGCAGAGTGGCGCGGCCGCCCAGTGAATCCACCTGACGCTGCAGCAGCTCCTGGTATGCCGCGGGCCGGGAGTAGAAGCCTTCGAGCCCCTTGAACAGCGGATCCCTGCAGAAAGGATCCACGAACTCCTTCGGCGCCACATCCAGGGGCCCGACGAGATCGAGGGTGGGCAGGGGCGGTCCGGGAAGCCTGCCCATCGCTTCGAGCAATACGTGGACGCCTTTCTCCGGGCACAGCCGTCCGACGAACAGGACCGATTGCGAACGGGCGGGATCGGCGCGGATCTCCAGGAATCGCGGGTCGACTCCGTTGTAGAGGGTGTGACACTTGGCGGCTGCCGCCGGAAAGCGGTTGCGAATGGCGTTCACGACGAAGTCGCTGCAGCCCACGACCAGCGTCGTCTGGTCCAGCCGGGAGCTGACCACCTGCGGATCGAAATCGGCGAGCGAGTGATCGTGCATGTGCAGCACGAGCTGCGCCTTGCGGTTGAATCTGCGGATGACGGGAATGAAGTTGGTGACGCTGTGGACGTGGACGAGCTCGCACTGCCGCTCGCGGATGTCGCGCGCCACGCGGCGCGCGTAATGCGCGTAATACAGCCTGCTCAGCCGGAACGGACGGTCCGCTCTGAGCCAGCCCTTGTCCAGCACCTTCAGCAGATTCACCGCCTCGTCGAGGCCTTCCGGCATGCGTCGATAGGTGACGCCTTCGTGCACCTCGAGCTCGCGCTGGCCGCGCACCCATTTCGGATAGGTGACTACCTCATGGGTGCGCGCCAGGCGGCGCCCGATCTCGTAGTTGACGATGGCCAGCGCATCGTAGATGTCGACCTGCGGTATCGAGATGACCGAATGCGGATAGACCTGCGCTATTTTCATCGTCGCCGTTCCGTGCTAATCCCTGAAACCCGGGAATTCGGGCGAGATCGAGACGACAAACGGCGCCATGCCTGCGGCAAACGGGCTGCCGCCGATGGCAGTCAGCGCGCCCGTTGTCGCGTCGATGGTGAACCCGGAGACGTCGTTCGAGCCGTTGTTGGCCGTGTACGCGAAACTGCCGCTCGGATCGATGTTGATGAACAGCGGATGCGTGCCCGCGGCGAACGGACTGCCCGTGATCGCGGTCAGAGCCCCGGTGGTCGGGTCGATCGAATATCCATATACGTCGCTGCCTGCCGAGCTCGAAGCGTAGGCGAACTTGCCGTTCGGCTCGATCAGCACCAGCGTCGGTCCCTGGCCGGCGGCAAACGGACTGCCTGTCACCTGGGTCAACAGGCCGGTCGTTGCGTCGATCGAGAAGACCGAGATGCTGGCGGATGACTTGTTCGGGACATACAGATGCGTTCCCGTCGAGTCGATGGTGTTGTCTGCCGGGTACGTCTCCGTCGCGTAGGGGCTACCGCTGAGGGCCGTCAGCGCACCCGTCGAGTCGACGGAGTAGGCCGAAACGTTCGCCGACCCGCTGTTGGATACGTACGCAAACTTCCCATTCGGGGTAAAGCTGATCCACGTCGGAGTCGTTCCGGATGCGAACGGGCTACCCGTGATCGCAGTGAGCGAGCCTGTGGTCGCATTGATCGAGTAGGCCTCGACGCTGTTGGCGGTCTGATTCATCACATAGAGCGACTTCCCGTCCGGACTGAACGCGGGGATCGCTCCGGCTCCGGCGTGGGCGGCGAACGGACTGCCGGGAACAGGCGTGAGCACGCCCGTCGTGCCGTCGATTGCAAATCCTGCCACCTGCGCATCGTTCAGGCTCGCGAGGTAGAGGAATTTACTCTGCGAGTCGACCGCGATGTCCGGATAGGGGTGGCCATTGACGAACGGCGTCGCAAACGGGCTGCCGGCCACGGCCGTCAGGGCACCGGTCGTCGGATCCACCGTGAATGCATAGATCACCTTGCCGGAGTTGGAAGCCGAGAAGGCGAACTTTCCATTCGGTGCGAGCGATACGGCCGCCGGCAGTGTCCCGTCGGCTACGGCGGGACCCGAGGACGTGAGCGCGCCACTGGACGGATCGATCGTATAGGCGGAAACCGTTCCGCCCGCATTGTTGGCCGTATAGGCGAACTGCCCCTTCGTGCGGCAGATCACGGCAACGGTGGTCACGTTGACACCTGCGACGGTCCCGGCACCCGAGTTCACCACGCACTTCTGGTTGGGGGAGGAGGGCTGCGTGGATACCGTCACCGCATAGGCCGCACCGGCAGCCAGCGACGTCGCAAACACGAACGTGCCGTTCGCAGTGACAGGCAGGCTGTCCCCGCCGTTGTCCTGCAGAACCAGCCCGGTTCCGCTCAACCCGGAGACCGTTCCGCCGACCGTGACATTCGCCGCCGCGTTCGTCGTGCACGCGATCCCTACATTCGTTACATTTGCGTTCGCCATGCCGGTGCCATTGGTGACCGTGCAGGTCTGAGCGGGACCGGACGGCTGGGTGCTCACGGTCACGCTGTAAGACGCACCCGCGCTGATCGACGTTGCAAACGTGAAGGCGCCGTTAGCAGTAACGGTGAGGTTGTCCCCGCCGTTGTTCTGCAGAACCAGGCCGGTTCCCGACAGGCCCGAGACGCTGCCGCCGACTGTATACTTCGCAGCCGGAGGAGGGTTGGTTTGCGTCGAAGTGCCGGAATCGCCGCCACCGCCGCCGCACGATGCCAGTGCGACAGAGAGCATCGCAGTGGAGAGCATCGCGGCGCGCGACTTGCGTAGTCGCGGCCGTTCAGGCAGACGCCGAAACAGATCCGGCCACGAGCGTTTACCGGCAACTTCTACATTCTCGTCCGTAAAATGATTCGTGCGGGCCGATGGAGCATTTAACAGTTGCTCCTGCCGTCCGGCGTCCGCACCACTGAGCAGGCCGTTTCGCGCAACTCGCGGAAAGCCTGCGGAAAGGTAATTTTGGACTTTCAGGGCGTTGAGCGCATGCAGCCACCCAGTTCTGATTCCGCGCGTGCCGATGGACACGCGTTCTCCCGTGCAGAGCAATTTCATGGCGCTTGATCTCGCAGTGATGAATTGTTTACCCACGACTCGCCGTCATGAGGCCCGATTGATATCGAACGCCGCCTGTCACAGGAGGCTTGAGGCCGAGCGGAGCACGAAGCGTGCCAAGCTCCGGCTCCACCGGGCAGCAGAGCGTGACCGCGGGCTGTGCCGTATGTGGGCCGCTTGAAGATCGCGGTTCTCAACCAGCCTCAGGACCCGATCGTGGCCGGCGAGGAGCAGCGTGGCTCCGTGGCCATCGTGAATTGGGAGCTCGCGCGAAGGCTGGCCGGGCGCCACGAAGTGACGATCTACGCGCCCCGCGCGGCAGGCCAGCCGTTGCTCGAGCGTTGGAACGGAATCGAGATCCGGCGCATGCGCTTTTCGGCCAAGCGCCTCCATAAGGCCGTGCAGCTGCTCGCAGGACGTTTCGGCGGCAACCGTCCCTACGCCTTCTCGCCGCTGTATCACCGGGAGTATTACCTGCAGGTGGCGCGGGATCTGAGCACCCGATCGACCGATATCGTCCATTTTCCGGTGCAGCTGCAGGTGGCGGAGATTTTCAAGCGCGCGGACGTGCGAGCCAGGACGGTCCTGCACGTCCATCAGGATGAGCTTGCGCAACTCGACGCAGACTACGTCCGCGGGCATCTCGCCCAGACCGATGCGGTCGTGACCGTTTCTGACTTCGTGACCCTGAGGGCGCGGGCGCGCTTTCCGGAGTTCGCGCAGAAGATTCACACCATCGGCAACGGTGTGGACGTCGAACGATTCCAACCCCAGGCAGCGGACGCTCCGCCGTCGCAGCCCTCGCGTCTGTTATTCGTTGGCCGAATCGCTCCTGACAAGGGCGTGCATCTGCTCCTGCAGGCGTTCGATACCCTCGCGCGCACGCAGCCCGACCTCGAGCTCACCCTGATAGGCAAGCCGGGAATGATGCCGTTTGACGTGATGGCGGTGCTGCTGCGCGCAGATCCGGGGCTGGAGGCGATCCGGCCGTTCTATGGTCAGTCGGTGCTCGGCTGGCTGCGCAAGGAGATTCTCGGCCAACGGAACAGTTACCTGGATCACTTGCGCCGGTTGCTGTCGCCCCAGGCGGCAGCGCGAATGCATTTTCGCGGCACGGTGTCGCTGCAGGAGCTCATTCGCCTCTACCGCGAGACCGATCTGCTCGTGCTGCCCTCGATCTGGCACGAGTCGTATGGGCTGCCCATCGCGGAGGCGATGGCGAGCGGAGTTTCCGTCCTCGCAAGCGACAGCGGAGGCATCCCGGAGTTGGTCGTCAATGGCGTGACGGGTCGGTTGGTACCGCGGATGGACCTCGACGCTCTGACAGGCGCGATGCGCGACCTCCTCAGCGACCCTGCGCGCCTGCGCGAAATGGGCCGCGCCGCGCGTCTGCGCGCCGAGCAGGTCTTGACCTGGGAGCGCAGTGCGCAGCGACTGGAGCGCGTTTATCTCGACCTGGTCAAGTCGCGCTCTTCGGCTCGATCTTCTTGAACCCTCCCGGGACACCGAAGGCGCCCGGCTCGATCGTCGAGGTCGATACGGATACGAGCTCGGAGCTGATCGTCATCAGCGTGAGGGTTCCGGATGGCCCGGTGACGGGAGAGGGCGCGGGGGCCGCGGCAGTCTGGCCCTGATCGGTCTGAGCGGGCGTGGAGTCGTCCTTCTTCTTGTGGAACAGCGAGCCCAGTTTCGCGCCCACCTTGCTGGCGAGCTCGGCCGTCGAGTCCGATGCGCCCGGCGTGCTGGACGAGCTGCCTGCGGCACTGTCGCTGCTGGCACCGCTGCTGCTGCCGGAGCTGCCAGGCTGCTGTTGGGCCGTCTGCGCGCTCTTGCACTGATCCCCGCCGATCGAGAGCGCGAAACTCGACCTGACCGGGTAGCCCTTGATGTCCTTCATCTTCGCGGCGATCTGTGCCCAGGTACCCTTGTACTGGCCGAACATAGACTTGGCGCGGTCGCTCACGTCCTCTGCCAGCGCCTTGTCGACACCGAGCTTCTGTGCGTATGCCTTGCGGTACTTCTGCGCTTCCTCGCTGGTGACGAATTGCGGCGCCATCCACTCATCCAGGGTCAGCGCAATCTCGCAGATCGAGCCCGTCTCTTTGTCCTTGCAGGGCTGCTCGGCGCTGATGATGTAGCGTTCTGCCTCGAGACCTGCGACGGTGGACTTCTCGCCGGTCCTCTTCACGTCGCTCTTCGGCTCCAGCCACTCGCATTTCGACTGATCGACCGCGGAGGGCTGGCTCGGTTCGGCGGCTTTGGGAGCGTCCTTGTTCGCTCCTTTGACCGCGTTCTGCATGCGGGTGCGGAATTCCTCGAACGACTGCTCCGTGTATTCCTTCTTGTTCATGTCCAGGTGATACATCTTGTCTGCATCGAGCAAGACGATATCGGCGCTAGGGCCTACCGCATTGCGGGCGAGGAAGCGCACGAGCTTCGACTCGAGCTGTACGTCGGTGTCGGTGCGGGACTTGTTCCCGGAGATCGCGGTCCGCGTGGTGCCGGTCATGTTGGCGGCGGCCATGAGGCCCACGCCGTGGACGGAAATCCTGTGCTCCGTCGTGACGTCCGCGCGCGCGGCCGCTCCCGCAAGGCTGAGAACGGCACCGAGCCCAAGGATGAAGCCGGACATTGCGTTCTGGCGCTTCATGGCATCCCCCTGCAAATGATTTCAGTCGGAATGCGGAAGGATGCTACCAAGCCGTCAGAGCGGCAGCCACACTTCGGCGGCCTTGCGTGCCGTCACAGCAACGCGCGCGTCAGGCAGCGTCGCTGCGCGAGGACCGCTTGCGGTCGGTCTCTTTGAGGAAACGCTTGCGGATACGGATCGAAAGAGGTGTGACCTCGACGAGCTCGTCGTCCGCAATGAACTCCACCGCGTACTCCAGCGTGAGCTGAATCGGAGGAGTGAGCAGGATCGCATCGTCCTTGCCCGCCGCGCGGATGTTCGTGAGCTTCTTGGTCTTGATCGGATTCACGACTAAGTCGTTGTCACGCGTGTGGATGCCGATGATCATGCCCTCGTACAGCTTCTCGCCGGGGCTGACGAACATGCGGCCGCGTTCCTGCAGGTTGAACAGGGCGTAGGCCACTGCTTCACCCTGCTCGTTGCTGACGAGCACACCGTTGTGCCGGTCCGGGATTTCGCCCTTCACCGGTGCGAAGCCGTCGAAAATGTGGCTGATGAGCCCCGTGCCGCGGGTGAGCGTCATGAACTCGCCCTGGAACCCGATGAGCCCGCGTGCGGGAACGCGGTACTCGAGGCGGCAACGGCCGTTGCCGTCGATCGCCATGTCGCTGAGCTCAGCGCGTCGGCTGCCAAGCGCCTCCATCACGGCGCCCTGGTTGTCGGCGTCGATGTCGACGGTCAGTGCCTCGTACGGCTCGTGCACTTCGCCGTTCACGATCTTGGTCAGCACCTGGGGGCGGGACACCGCCACTTCATAGCCTTCGCGCCGCATGTTCTCAATCAGGATCGTGAGGTGCAGCTCGCCGCGTCCGGAGACGCGCATGACGTCGGGCTCTTCCGTGTCGTCCACCCGCAGCGCCACGTTGCTCTGCAGCTCGCGGTAGAGACGCTCACGGATCTGGCGGCTGGTGACGAACTTGCCCTCGCGGCCCGCGTAGGGAGACGTGTTCACCTGGAAATTCATCGCGAGCGTGGGCTCATCGACGCGGATGGGCGGCAGACCTTCGGCGGCCACCGGATCACACACCGTGAGGCCGATGTTGATGTCCTCGATGCCCGTGACGGCGACGATGTCGCCCGCAAAGGCCTCGTCCACCGGCTCGCGTTCCAGGCCTGCGTAGGTCAGCACCTGACCGATCTTCGCCGTGCCGCGATCCTCTTCGCCGTAGCGCAGCGCCACGGTCTGACCCGGGCGGATCGACCCGCGGCGCAGCCTGCCGATCCCGATGCGACCCACGTACGAGTTGTAGGCGAGCGTCGAGATCTGAAACTGCAGCGGCTTGTCCGACTCCGTCTTCGGCGGCGGAACGTAGGCCAGCACTGCCTCGAAGAGCGCGGACATGTCCGGGCGGCGCTCCATGTGGTCGGTGCTCGCCCAGCCCTGCAGCGCCGAGGCGTAGATCACGGGGAAGTCGAGCTGCTCGTCGGTGGCGCCGAGCTTGTCGAACAGCTCGAACGTCTGGTCGATGACCCAGCCGGGACGCGCGCCGGGGCGGTCGATCTTGTTCACGACCACGATGGCCTTCAGACCGAGCGCCAGCGCCTTGCGCGTCACGAAGCGCGTCTGGGGCATCGGGCCCTCGACGGCATCGACGAGCAGCAACACGCCATCGACCATCGACAGTACCCGCTCCACCTCGCCGCCGAAGTCGGCATGGCCGGGGGTGTCGACGATGTTGATGCGGGTGCCGCCGTATTCGATCGCGCAGTTCTTCGCGAGGATGGTGATGCCC
>FTEN01000261.1_pt1 | contig 15993 bp, 14 predicted proteins | sample 1640221 | NCBI WGS metagenome assembly FTEN01 (sample SAMEA3914816, study PRJEB12502) | metagenome | biome: forest; material: soil | place: USA | collected 2011-09-16 | depth 0.3 m | reverse complement strand
GGGGTGGAGGGGGCTGTTTCGGTGGCGGCCGCGGTGGACATGGTTGCGCTCGGGGGTTTCCGTGGGGTCGGGGGAAGGCATGGACGTTCAAAGGACCGCGGATGATAAGGAAAGTTGACAACCACGGCCATCGGGACCGACATTTCTGCTCACGCTGTCCTAAATATTGAACACCATGACAATTGACGTGGGCGCGCGCCTGCGCACCGTACGAACCACCTTCGGCCTGTCCCAGCGGGAGCTCGCCCGCCGGGCGGGAGTGACCAACGGTCTCATTTCGCTGATCGAGCAGAATCGGGTCAGCCCGTCCGTCAGCTCGCTGAAGAAGCTTCTGGACGGAGTTCCCATGACCTTGGCGGAGTTCTTCACGCTGGATCTCACTGCGGCCCCACAGGCGTTCTTCGGCGCCGATGAGCTGGCGGAGATCGGCACACCCGAGCGCTCCCAAAGGCTGGTCGCGGCAAAGCGGCCAGCGCGCCAGCTCACCATCCTCCACGAGCAGTTTGCGGCGGGCGCCGCAACGGGGGAACAGATGATTGCGCAACGAGGAGAAGAGGGCGGAGTGGTCGTTCGCGGCCGGATCGAGATCACGGTCGGCGGCGCAACCCGTGTGCTCGGGCCCGGAGAGGCGTACTACTTCTCGAGACAGTTGCCGCATCGCTTCCGCAACGCCGGGCGTGAGGTGTGCGAGATCGTCAGCGCGAGCGCCCCCGCCAGCTTCTAGCCGGCTCACGGCGCGCTGCCACCACCCGGTCCGGACTCTCGAGTGACCTCGAACACCCTGCAGTTCCTCGCCAGCTCACCTCGCGGCCTGGCCGACTTGCTGGCCCGGGAGCTCAAGGACTTCGGCGCTGAAGAGGCTCGGGAGCGCTCCACCGGAGTGGCCTTCTCAGGATCGCTTGCGACGGCCTATAGAGCCTGCCTGTGGTCGCGGATCGGCAACCGCGTGTTCCTCGAGTTGGCGCGGTTCGAGGCCCGCAGCGCGGATGAGTTCTACAGGGCTGCGCGGGCGATCGACTGGGCCTCCCACGTGGGCCCGGGGGCGACTGTCGCCTGCGATTTCACCGGACGCCACCCGTCCATCACGCATACACACTTCGGTGCCCTGAAGCTGAAGGACGCGATAGTGGATGCGCTGCGTGAAGCGACCGGATTGCGACCGGACATTAAGCTCGAGCGTCCCGGCGTCCGCGTTCACGCGCATGCGCATGGCACCGACATCACGGTGTCCATCGATCTGTCCGGCGAGAGCCTGCATCGTCGCGGTTACCGTGGGGCGGCGGGCGAGGCGCCGCTGAAGGAAAACGTCGCAGCCGGCATGTTGGTTCGTGCAGGGTGGCCGCAGCTCGCCGCGCAGGGGGCCGAGCTTCTGGATCCGATGTGCGGATCCGGCACGCTCGTGATCGAAGCTGCGCTGATCGCCGCCGACCGGGCGCCTGCGCTGGCGCGTGAATATTTCGGATTCCTCGGCTGGCGCGGCCACGATGCGCAGCTCTGGAGCGAGATCCGGGAGGACGCCGAAACGCGCGCTCGTGCGCCGGCGCCGCAGATCGTCATTCGAGGGCAGGATCGGGACGCCACGGCGATTCGTGCAGCGCGCGCGAACGCCGAGCGTGCCCGCGTTGAGGCACTCACCCAGTTCGAGGTGAAATCTCTCTCAGAGGCCGCGCCCAGCGTCGGGGGCAAGTCCGGTCTCGTGTGTGTGAATCCGCCGTATGGCGTGCGTCTGGAAGATCACGACGCCGCGCTTGCTCTGCATCGCGAGCTCGGGGCGCTGCTGCGGGAACGATTCCAGGGTTGGACTGCGGCCGTGCTCATCGGAGCGCCGGAGCTGGGCATGGAGCTCGGGATCCGTGCGCACCGGACCCACGCTTTGTGGAACGGCGCGATCGAATGCCGCCTGTTGAGAATGAGCATCGCGCCCGAGAGCGAGCGGGAGCCGGGCAGGTTGTCCAAGGGCGGAGTGCAGTTCCGGGACACACCCGGCGCGCACATGTTCGGCAACCGGCTTGCGAAAAACCTCAAGCGCCTGAGAGGCTGGGCGGCGAGGCACGGAGTTGGTTGCTACCGCGTGTATGACGCGGATATGCCCGAATACGCCTTCGCGATCGACCTGTATCACAGCCTCGAGCCCGAGCAGAGCTGGCTGTGCGTGCAGGAGTATGCGGCGCCTGCGGAGATCGAGCTCGACTCGGTGAGACGCAGGCGCGGCGAGGCGCTGTCGACACTGCCGGACATCACCGGTGTACCACCGGAACGCATCCGCGTTCGCCTGCGGCGGCGGACCAAGCGCGGTGAGCAGTACGGCAAGCTGGATGAGCGTGCCCACTTCCATGTGGTGCAGGAAGGAGGCCTGCGCTTCCAGGTCAATTTCGATGATTACCTGGACACAGGATTGTTTCTCGATCACCGCATCACGCGTCAGCGACTGCGCAGCGCGGCGGCCGGAACGCGCTTTCTCAACCTGTTCGCCTATACCGGCACAGCGACTGTCTACGCCGCGGCGGGTGGCGCTGCCGCGAGCACGACGGTCGACCTGTCCCGAACCTATCTCGAGTGGGCCCAGCGCAATCTCACGTTGAATGGGCTCGCGGGCAGTCAACACGAGCTCGTGCAGGCCGACTGCCGGGAGTGGCTGCATCAAGCTGACCGCAGCGGCGAGCGCTATGGACTGATTTTCCTGGATCCCCCCACGTTCTCGAACTCCAAGAGAATGGACGGAGTCCTCGACATCGAGCGCGACCACGCGGCGCTCATAGACGGCTGCGTGCGGTTGTTGCTGCCGGGCGGACTGGTCGTGTTCTCGACGAACGCACAGCGCTTCCGGCTCGATGAGCAGCTGGCGCAGCGGCTTGCGGTCAAGGACGTCTCCGCCGCGACCGTGCCGCTGGATTTCGAACGCAATTCGCGGATTCACCGTTGTTTCGAGGTCCGACCTTTACAGTGAGGCCGCGGTACGGTAGCGTTGCCTTAGCATGTCGCAGTCGATGAAAAAGCGCACGATCACGCTCAAAAAGCCCTCAGGCGGGGCTCTGGAGCGTCGCGCGCGCTGATCATCGGAACGACGAGCGCAGCGAATCCAAGAGGCCCCGCCGATCCGTCGGCGGGGCCTCATCGTTTGTGGAGTAGTCATGAATCCGGGTAAGTCCTCCCCACCCCCCGTGGTCGCCATCGTCGGCGCCACGGGCGCCGTGGGCGTCGAGCTGATCGAGTGTCTGGAACGGCGCAATTTCCCGCTCTCCGAGCTGCGGTTGTTCGCTTCGGCGCGCTCCGCGGGGAAGACTCTCCCGTTTCGCGGCAAGGCCGTCACGGTGCGTGAGCTGACAGAGGACAGCTTCGGTGGCGTCAACATCGCCCTGTTCTCCGCCGGCGGCAGCACCTCGAAGCGCTTCGGCCCCATAGCGGCGCGTGCCGGTGCCGTCGTCGTCGACAATTCCTCAGCGTTCCGCATGGACGCCGCCGTTCCGCTGGTCGTGCCGGAGATCAATCCGGAAGCAGTCCGGCAGCATCACGGCATCATCGCAAACCCCAACTGCTCCACCATCATTTCCATCACGCCCCTGTGGCCGGTGCATCGCAGGAACCGCATCCGGCGCCTCATCGTAGCGACGTATCAGGCCGCCTCCGGCGCAGGAGCCGCTGCGATGGAGGAGCTGCGAGAGTCCACGCGGGCACACCTGGAAGGGCGGCCGTACCAGAACACGGTTCTGCCGCATCCGTATGCTTTCAATCTCTTCAGCCACAACTCGAAGATCGATCCGGCGAACGGTTACAACGAAGAGGAGATGAAGGTGGTGCGCGAGACGCACAAGATCTTCGGTGATGCGGATATCCGCATCGCCGCGACGTGCGTACGGGTTCCGGTACTGCGTGCGCACTGCGTCGCCATCTACTTCGAGTGCGAGAGGCCGATTACGCCCGCGGAAGTGCATGACATCGTCAAGGACGCGCCGGGCGTCAAGGTCGTGGATGACGTGGAGCGCAACTACTTCCCGATGCCGAAGGACGCCTCCGGCCAGGACCCGATTCTCGTCGGCCGCATCCGCCAGGACATCAGCGACCCGAGCGGGCGCTCGATCGCGATGTTCGTCGCGGGAGACCAGTTGCTGAAGGGCGCCGCGCTGAACGCCGTGCAGATTGCGGAGCTGCTCTAGAAGATCGATGGATGGACTCGATAGGTCCCTTGCCGGAGCGGACGCGCCACGATGGCGCGTCCGCAGCCCCAGGGATGGGTTCACGGCGTTCCGGCAAGGGACCTATCGAGTCCGTCCGTCGATCTACAACAGGTCCTTTAGCCGGTAGTAGAGCATCGCCAGCACCAGCGCCGGCCGGCGCAGCAGCGCCCCGCCTGGAAAGTTGCCATGCGGTATCGCGGCGAACACGTCGAAGCGCTCGGCGGTGCCAGCGATCGCCTCCGCTACGAGCTTGCCGGCAATTCCCGCCAGAGCAATACCGTGGCCCGAGAAGCCCTGCAGGAAATACACATCGGGCGAGAGGCGCCCGAAGTGGGGCGCCCGGTTCAGCGTGATGTCGACGTAGCCGCCCCACGAGTAATCGACGCGCGTGTCGGCAAGCTGCGGGAACACGCGCAGCATCCGTTTGCGCGTGGCCGCCGGAGCATCGAAGGAGGCGAGGTCCGAATAGTTGACCCGCCCGCCAAAGAGCAGGCGATGATCGGCGGTGAGCCGGAAGTAATCCAACACCCAGTTCATGTCGCTGACCGCAGCATCGTTACCGATCAGGCGGTGAGCGAGATCCGCTCCCAGCGATTCCGTGGCGACGATGTAGGTGCTGACGCCCATGATCTTCGATTTGATCGCCGGCGCGGCGTCGCCGAGGTAGACGTTCCCGCACAGCACGACGTGGTGGGGACGAACTTCTCCGCGTGCCGTCCGAACCATCGCCCGGGCGCCCTGCGAGCCGCTGGATACACGCTCTGCCCGCGTCCGTTCGTAGATCGTGGCTCCGGCCCCTTCTGCCGCGGCAGCCAGTCCCAGGTTGTAGTTCAGCGGATGCAGGTGTCCGGAGTTCGAATCGTAGAGCGCAGCCGTATAGCGGTTCGAAGCCAGCACGGACCGGACCTCTTCGCGCTCCATGTATCGGACGCTGTCGTAGCCGTACTGCCCGCGGAGCTCCGCGATCTCCTCCAGCAGCTCCTGCTCATGGCGCTGCTTGAGCGCCGTGAACATCTGCCCGTCCACCCAGTCGCAGTCGATGTGGTGCTTCGCGATCAACTGACGGATGAGCGCGAGGCCTTCCACCGAGATGTCCCAGACCGCGCGCGCCGCGGCGGCCCCGACGAGCCGGCGCATCTTCGAGCGGCTGGCGGCGACCCCCGGAAGCGCCTGACCGCCATTGCGCCCGGAGGCGCCCCAGCCGGCACGGTGCTCCTCGAGGACGATGACTTTGTAGCCGCGCTCGGCGAGGTGCAGGGCCGCGGAGCAGCCGGCAATTCCGGCGCCGATGACGCACACGTCGCACTCGATAGCGCCGCGGAGCTCCGCGCGATCCGGGGACGCATGCGCGGACGCCGCATAGTAGGAGGCAACGTGCGACGGTGAGCTCATGAAAATCGACCGAGTGGCAGGCAGGGTGTTTAGGATATATGGATGCCCGACACGGCCGGGCCCGGGTGCAGGATAGCGGCCCCTGCGACGGCCGGGCAAATCGCGCAAGCCCTTGAACGCGCTCCTGTGACGGCGGTCTTGAAGCCCTTATTGGCCGGGCGGGCGGCCCACTTTTGGGGCAGATTCCGCACCGCGAGCTGTGCTCTAATAGGCTCCATTGTTCACGGATTCCGCCTCGGGGTCTGTTTAAAATAATAGACACCGTGGCCCACCATGGCCCTCAATCGCCCACTCATAGGCATCCCCGCCGATCGCCGCATGATCGGTTTGCATCCGTTTCACGCGGTCGGCGAGAAGTATGCGCGCGCGATTCTGGACGCGGCCGATGCCGTGCCCCTACTCATTCCGGCCCTGTCGCAGGAGCTGGGAATGGATGAGCTGGTCGAGCGTCTCGACGGAATACTGTTCACGGGGAGTCCGTCCAACGTGGAGCCGCATCACTACCAGGGACCGCCCAGCGCCCCCGGCACTCTCCACGACCCCGCGCGGGATGCGACGACGCTGCCGCTGATCCGCAAAGCTGTCGCGACCGGCATCCCGGTGCTGGGAATCTGCCGTGGATTCCAGGAAATGAACGTCGCCTTCGGCGGGACTCTGCACCAGAAGCTGCACGAAGTGCCCGGTCACCTGGACCACCGCGACGACGAATCGCAGCCGCTCGAGGTCCAGTACGGTCCTGCACACGAGGTCACTCTCGAGCCCGGTGGGCTGTTGCGGGAGCTCGCCGGGACCGATCGACTTCGGGTCAATTCCCTGCATTCCCAGGGCGTGGAGCATCTTGGTCCCACTCTCGCCGTCGAGGCGCGTGCCCCCGACGGCGTCGTCGAGGCATTCCGGGTTGCGGCGGCGGAACGCTTCGCTGTCGCCGTGCAGTGGCATCCGGAATGGAAAGTGATGAGCAACGAGTTCTCCCGCGCCCTGTTCGCGGCATTCGGCGCGGCGAGCCGCGAACGCGCCCACGCGAAGTGAAAGGCACCCCATGCCCAGTGAAATCCAGCAGTTCTTCCGCGATCACGGCATCTCCGAGGTCGAGGCCATCATTCCGGATATGGCCGGGATCGCGCGCGGCAAGATCATGCCAGCCGCCAAATTCGCTGAAGACGAGGGCATGCGGCTGCCCGAGAGCGTCTTTCTCCAGACGGTGACGGGTGACTATCCGCCCGAGACCGGCGAGGCCATGAGCCCCGCTGAGATCGACATCGTGCTCAAGGCGGATCCGAAAACGGTGCGCCGGGTGCCGTGGGCCGCGGAGCCCACCGCCCAGGTGATCCACGACTGCTTCTATTCCGACGGCCGCCGGGTGTCGATGGCGCCGCGGCATGTGCTGAGAAATATCCTCGAGCTGTATGCGCAGCGGGGGTGGGAGCCCGTCGTCGCACCGGAACTCGAGTTCTATCTCGTCGAGCAGAACAAGGATTCGGACTATCCGCTGAAGCCCCCCGTGGGCCGGTCCGGCCGTGCAGAGCCGGGCCGCCAGTCATACAGCATCGCGGCGGTCAATGAGTTCGATCCTCTGTTCGATGACATCTACCAGTTCTGCGAGGATCAGGAAATCGAGATCGACACGCTGATCCACGAGGATGGACCGGCGCAGATGGAGATCAATCTCATCCACGGGCATCCGCTGGACCTGGCAGACCAGGCATTCCTGTTCAAGCGCACGGCGCGTGAAGCCGCCCTGCGCCACAAGATCTACTGCACGTTCATGGCCAAACCGCACGCGAAGGAGCCGGGCAGCGCCATGCACATCCACCAGAGCGTCGTCGACCGCAAGACGCGCAAGAACGTCTTCAGCAATCCCGACGGGACGCCTTCGCAACTGTTCTTCTCGCATATCGGCGGACTGCAGAAGTACATGCCCGCGGCCATGGCTCTGTTTTGCGCGAACGTGAATTCCTATCGGCGGCTGACCCGCTACCTGTCGGCCCCGATCAACGTTCACTGGGGCTACGATAATCGAACTGCCGGCCTGCGCGTCCCGATGTCCAAAGCCGAGGATCGCCGCGTCGAGAACCGGGTCGGGGGTGCGGATGCCAATCCCTACATCGCCATCGCCGCATCTCTGGCGTGCGGCTATCTCGGTATGATCGAAGGCCTGCAGCCCAGCGATCCCATCACGGGCAGCGCGCACGACCTGCCGTTCGGGCTGCCGCGCTCTCTCGATGAGGCGCTGCGGACGCTGCGCGAGTCGGAGCCCCTCGTCAGTCTGCTCGGCGAAGCGTTCGTGTCCGCCTTCACGATCGTGAAGGAAGCGGAATACGAAGTCTTCCTGCAGGTGATCAGCTCCTGGGAGCGCGAGCATCTTCTGTTGAACGTGTAAAGCGAGTAGGCGCCCGATGATGAGCTTGCTGCGATCCGTCTGCCTGGGTGCCGCGCTGGCCTGCCTGCTGGGAAGCTGTGGGGGCCCGAGTCCTCCTCCCGCCCATGCCGATGCCAATGCCGCCGAGGAGAAGGTCCTCAACGTCTACAACTGGTCGGACTATATCGACCCCGCGGTGATCCCGGACTTCGAGAAGGCGAGCGGCATCAAGGTCAACTACGACGTCTTCGATTCGAACGAGGTGCTCGAGACCAAGCTGCTCACCGGGCACACCAACTACGACGTCGTCGTGCCCTCGGGCCCTTTCCTGGAGCAGCAGATCACGGTCGGGGTGTATCGCAAGCTCGACAAATCGCTTCTGCCGAATCTCAAGAATGTCGATCCGCAGACCGCCCGCAGTGCCGCCGTCTACGATCCGGGCAACGACTACGCCGTGGACTTCATGTGGATCACCTCCGGTCCGGGCTACAACGTGGCAAAGATCCGGGAGCGCATGGCGGATGCCCCGCTGGACAGCTGGCGGATGCTCTATGACCCGCAGGTCGTCGCGAAATTCAAGGACTGCGGCGTCGCGGTGCTGGATGCGCCCACCGAAGTCGTCGGCACCGTCCTGCAGTACCTCGGCAAGGATCCCAACAGCGAGTCGCCCGAGGACCTGCAGGCGGCTGAGAAGGTGCTGCTCTCCGTCCGTCCGTACATCCGCTACGTGCACTCCTCGCGCTACATCGATGACCTCGCAAACGGCGAGATCTGCCTGGCGCTCGGATGGTCGGGCGATGTGAAGCAGGCGCACGACCGTGCGCAGGAGGCGGGCAAGGGCATCCAGCTTGCCTATTCGATCCCGAAGGAAGGGGCCATCAAGAATCTGGACGTGTTGGCCATCCCCGCCGATGCGCCGCACCCGCGCAACGCTCATCTGTTCATCGACTACCTGCTGCGCCTGGACGTCGCGGCGAAGAACTCGAACTTTCTCAAGTACGCCAACGGCGACCTGCCGGACAACTCCCTGCTGAGCGAGGCCGTGCGCGGGGATCCGGGCATCTATCCGCCCCCCGAAGTCAGTGCGAAGCTCGTACCGGAGCGCGCCAAGAGCCATGATTTCAGACGACTGTTGATTCGCACGTGGACTCGATTCAAGACCGGTCAGTGAGCGCACCGCACCCGTGAGCACTACGCCGCCAGAGGGTGAGGCGCAAGCGTACGTCCGGATCGCGGGCGTCACCCGGCGTTTCGGGGATTTCGTCGCCGTAGACGCTGTCTCGCTGCAGGTGCGCCGTGGCGAGATCTTCTGCCTGCTGGGCGGCTCCGGGTCCGGCAAGACCACTCTGTTGCGCATGCTGGCGGGCTTCGAGACGCCCTCGGCCGGAACGATTCATATCGACGGCCAGGACATGAGCGCCATCCCACCGTACCGGCGGCCGGTCAACATGATGTTCCAGTCGTACGCCCTGTTTCCGCACATGACGGTCGAGAAGAACGTGGCATTCGGCCTGGAGCAGGAGCGCCTCACCCGCTCGCAGATCCGGCGTCGGGTCGGCGAGATCCTCGAGATCGTGAAGATGTCTGCGTACACGGCCCGCAAGCCCCATCAGCTCTCGGGCGGCCAGCGGCAGCGCGTCGCCCTGGCGCGCGCTCTGGCGAAGCGCCCGAAGCTGCTGCTGCTCGATGAGCCGCTCGCGGCGCTCGACAAGAAGCTGCGCGAGCACACGCAGTTCGAGTTGCTCAACATTCAGAAGGCGCTCGGTGTCACCTTCATCGTCGTCACCCACGACCAGGAGGAGGCGATGACGCTCGCGACCCGCATGGGCGTCATGAACCAGGGCAAGATCGTGCAGGTGGGAACGCCGACGGACATCTACGAGTTTCCGGCGAGCAGGTTCGTCGCCGATTTCATCGGCTCGGTGAACATGTTCGAAGGCCACCTGATCGAGGATGAGCCCAGCTACGTGCGCATCCGCTCGAACGAGCTCGGCGGCGTGCTCTATGTCGATCACGGCATCAGCTCGGCTCCCGGCGCAACCGTCTGGGCGGCGGTGCGTCCGGAGAAGATCGCGATCACCAAGGCAGAGCCTGCGAAATCCGCGCGGCCGAGCGGGGCTGCCGGGTCCGCCGATGAGAACGTAGTCCGCGGCAAGGTGCGGGAGGTCGCGTACCTCGGCGACATGTCCGTGTTTCTCGTGGAGATCGAGACAGGCAAGATCGTCCGCGTGACCCGGCCGAACATCGTGAGGCACTCCGAAGACCGCATCGCCTGGGATGAGAGTGTGTACCTGTCGTGGCACGCGTCCAGTCCCATCGTGTTGACCCACTGAGGTTTGGAAAGATGAGAGCGAGCGTCAACCTGGGGAAGCGCCTCGTCGCCGGGGCCCCCTTCCTGTGGCTCCTCGTGCTGTTCGCCATTCCCTTCATCATCGTCCTGATGATCTCCTTCTCGGAAGTGCGGCTGGCCATGCCGCCGTACGCGCCGCTGTTCGAGACCCACGAGGGCCGGCCCGTCGCGCTGCACCTGCATCTGTCGAACTACGGCTTTCTCTTCACCGATCCGCTGTACGTGCGCTCGTACCTCTACTCGCTGCAGGTGGCTGCCGTCTCGACTTTCGCCTGCCTGCTGCTCGGGTATCCGATGGCGTATGCGATCTCGCGCTCCGGCTCGACGACCCGAAACGTCCTGCTCATGCTCATCGTGCTGCCGTTCTGGACGTCGTTCCTGCTTCGTGTGTACGCATGGATCGGCCTGCTCAAGAACAATGGCGTGATCAACAACGTCCTGCTGTCTCTCGGTCTCATCCACGAGCCGCTCACGCTCCTGCAGACCGATTTCGCGGTGTACGTCGGCATCGTCTATTCGTACCTCCCCTTCATGATCCTGCCGCTGTACTCGAATCTGGAGAAGCACGACGGCACGCTTCTCGAGGCCGCCGCCGACCTGGGTGCGCATCCGCTGACGGTGTTTCGGCGCATCACGCTGCCGCTGTCGCTGCCCGGCATCGCCGCTGGGTCGCTGCTGGTGTTCATCCCGGCCGTCGGCGAGTACGTCATTCCCTCGCTCCTGGGGCGCACCGACCAGCTCATGATCGGGCGCGTTCTGTCGGATGAGTTCTTCGAGAACCGGGATTGGCCGGTGGCGAGCGCCGTCGCGATCCTGATGCTGCTGCTGCTCGTGGTGCCCATCATGCTGTTCCAGAGAATCGAGCGCCGTGAGCTCAAGGCGGCCAAGTGAGGTCGCCCGGTCTGTTCTCGCGTGCAGCGCTCGTCTTCGGGCTCGTGTTCCTGTACGTGCCCATCCTGTCGATGATCGTCTTCTCGTTCAACAACTCGCGCCTGGTGACGGTCTGGGACGCCGCGCACTCGCCCACCCTGAAGTGGTACGGGGAGCTGTTCTCGAATGCCCAGATCCTGGGTGCGGCGGGCCTGTCGATCGAGATTGCCGCGATCTCCGCCTGCGGCGCGGTCGTGCTGGGGACGCTCGCCGGCGTGGCTCTGGCGCGCTTCGGGTCGTTTCGCGGCCGCACGGCCCTGCTGGGCATGACCACGGCGCCCCTGGTCATGCCGGAGGTCATCACCGGCCTGTCCCTGTTGTTGCTGTTCGTCGCGCTGGAACAAGCGATCGGATGGCCGCGGGGCCGGGGAATGCTCACGATCACGCTTGCGCACGTGACCTTCTCGATGGCCTATGTCACGGTGGTGGTACAGTCGCGGCTGGCAGGCTTCGATGAGTCCCTGGAAGAGGCGGCAATGGATCTCGGCGCGCGTCCCGTTAAGGTGTTCTTCCGCGTCACGCTGCCACTGATCGTGCCCGCGCTGGTCTCCGGGTGGCTGCTCGCGTTTACCCTCTCCTGGGACGACCTCGTCATCTCACAGTTCGTCGCCGGCCCCGGGTCGAGCACGCTGCCCATGGTCATTTTTTCCAAGGTGCGCCTGGGCGTCAGCCCGGACGTCAATGCACTGGCGACCATCATGGTCCTGCTGGTGAGTGCGGGCATCGCCGTGGCCTCCGTGTGGCTGCGTTATCAGAACCGCCGGCGCGAGCGCGATCTGCAGATCGCCGCCGCGGCCAACCTTTGAGCGCTCGGGACATGACTCGCAAGATATTGGGAATCGATGTGGGTGGCTCGTCGGTGAAGGCGGGTGTCGTCGACGTCGACTCAGGGAGCCTGGTCGGGGACCTCATCTCCGCACCCACTCCCCAACCCTCGGCTCCCGCGGGAGTGATGACGGTCATCGCAAGTCTCGCGAAGCAGCTTCCCGAAGCTCGGGGACCCGTCGGGTTGGCCTTTCCAAGCGTGGTGAAGTCCGGACGGGTGCGCACGGCTGCCAATATAGATCCCGCCTGGCTCGGAGCGGACGGAGCGGCGCTTGCAGAGCGCACTCTCGGCAGGCCTGCCGTATTCCTGAATGACGCTGACGCAGCCGGCATTGCCGAGATGCGCTGGGGCGCGGGCCGGGGTGTCAATGGAACGGCGATCATGCTCACCTTCGGGACGGGCATTGGCACGGCGTTGTTCACGCAGGGGAAGCTATTCCCCAACACTGAGCTCGGCCACATGGAATTGCACGGCATGGACGCGGAAAAATGGGCGTCGGCCCATGTCAAGACCGCTCTCAACCTCAACTGGGCCGCGTGGGCGGAGCGGGTCAACGAGTACCTCGCGCAGATGCACGCCCTCTTCTGGCCCGATGTGTTCATTCTGGGCGGAGCGGTGAGCAAGGACTTCGAGCAATTCGCTCCTCTCCTGCGCTCTCCCGCGGAAGTTCGCGCCGCGCACTTCGCAGGCCAGGCCGGCGTCATCGGTGCGGCACTGGCGGCGGCGGACTGAAAAAAGCGCCTATGGAGAGCTTTCGCCGCAGCAAGCTGCCCGACGTCGGCACGACGATTTTCACGATCATGTCGCGCCGCGCGCGCGAGCTGGGTGCGCTGAATCTCGGCCAGGGCTTCCCCGACTACGACATCGATCCGCGTCTGACCGAGCTTGTGGCCGCGGCGATGACCGCTAGTCACAATCAGTACGCACCGATGGAAGGCGTCATGGAGCTGCGCGAGCGCATCGCCCGCAAGCTGCAGGCTTGCTACGCCGTGAGCGTGGATCCGGAGTCGCAGATCACCGTGACCTGCGGCGCGACGGAGGGGATCTATTCCGCGATTCAGGCAGTCATCGGCCCGGGCGACGAGGCCATTGCCTTCGATCCCGCCTATGATTCCTATGAGCCCGCCGTCAGGCTCGCGGGCGGACGCTGTGTCCGGCTGCCGCTGCTGCCTCCCGGCTTCCGCTATGACTGGGATCGCGTTCGCGCGGCGATCAACGACCGCACGCGCCTCGTCCTCTTCAACACGCCGCACAACCCTGCGTGCACGGTCGCAACGCGTGGCGATCTCAACGCGCTGGCAGATGTCATACGAGGTCGTGACATCCTCGTGATGTCCGACGAGGTATATGAGCACGTTGTGTACGATGGCAATACCCACGCGTCGGTGTTGCTGCATCCGGAGCTGGCGGAGAAGAGCTTCGCGGTGTTCTCATTCGGAAAGACGATGCACGCCACCGGGCTGCGGGTCGGATATGCAGTCGCCTCGCCGATCCTTACCCGCGAGCTGCGCAAGGTGCACCAGTACAACACTTTCAGCATCACGCATCCGCTGCAGCACGCGCTCGCCCAGTACCTCGCGGAGAAGCCCGAGGGCTGGCGCGCGCTGCCGGGATTCTTCCAGGCGAAGCGCGACCGCCTGATCCGCGCCCTCGCGCCGTCGGGCTTGCGGATGCCGCCGGCCCAGGGCACATACTTTCAGCTCATCGATTTTGGCGCTGCGTTTGCTCCCGAGGATGTCGGGTTTGCCGAGCGTTTGCTCACTGAGGCGGGCGTAGCGACGATTCCACTATCGCCGTTCTACGAGCAGCCACCGGCCCTGCACGTAGTGCGGGTCTGCGTGGCAAAACAGGATCGCACGCTCGACGCCGCGGCCGAACGGATCAACGCATTCATGTCCGGACTCGGGAAGGCGGGGGGGCGATGAAACTGAGAGTCACGCTCGTGCAGCAGCCGTTGAGCTGGCAGAACCCAGCAGCGAACCGCGAGCGGCTCGAGTCGCTGGTTCTGCCGCTGGCCGGCAAGACCGACCTGGTGCTGCTGCCGGAGACGTTCACGACCGGCTTTTCCATGGAGGTGAAGCGTATCGGCGAGACCGCGGGCGGACCGACTTCTGCGTGGCTGCAGCGGCTCTCGAAGCAGCTCGATGCCGTGGTCGCGGGCAGTGTCATCACGGAGCAGGGCGGCAACTATTTCAACCGCCTGCTGTGGGCGAGTCCAGCCGGTGAGCTGCGGCACTACGACAAGCGCCATCTGTTCCGCATGGGGCACGAGCATGAGCATTTCACACCCGGCGGCCCGCCCTGGTCGCTCGAGTGGCGCGGGCTGAGAATCTGCCCGCTCGTGTGCTACGACCTGCGCTTCCCCGTGTTCAGCCGGCGTCGCCCGGGCCTCGAATACGACGTACTGGTTTACGTCGCGAATTGGCCGGCGGCGCGCGCTTACGCCTGGACCCAGTTGTTGCGAGCGCGTGCCATCGAGAACCAGGCATTCGTGATCGGAGTGAATCGCGTCGGCGCGGACGGAGTGGGCGTCGAGCATTCCGGCGACAGCGTCGTCAACGATTTTCTCGGTAAGCCGCTCGCGGAGCTGGGCGCTGCCGCAACGGTCGTCACCGTAGAGCTGGACGGCACCGCACTGAAGGCTTTCCGCGAGAGATTTCCGGCGCATCTGGATGCCGATCGCTTCACACTGGATCCCAAGGCCTAGGCGCGCCGTGAAAAAGACCACCCGGGTCAACCATCCGCCGCTCGTCGAGCTGCCTCCCGGCAATCACTCGGTGGTGGCGCCGATTTATCAGAGCGTCAAGTTTGAATTCGACACGGTCGAGGAGACGGAGCGCTATCTGCGCGGCGAGCGCTCGGGATTCTTCTACACGCGTGCCTCGAATCCCACGACGCGCCAGCTCGAGCTGCTGCTTGCCGAGCTGCAGGGACGCGAAGAGTGTCTCGTTACCGCCTCCGGGGTTGGGGCGATAGCGGAAGCCCTGCTGTCACTCACCCGGCAGGGGGACCACGTCGTCTGCTTCATCGAGACGTACAACCCCACGCGTTATCTCATCCGGCGCTTTCTGAGCCGTTTCGGTATCAAGCACACGATGCTCTCCATCGAGGATATCGATTCGGTCGAGCGTGTTCTGGCGGCGACACCCACGCGCCTCGTGTTTTTCGAGAGCCCGACGAATCCGGTCACGAAGATCGCCGACATCGCCGCGCTGACGCGGCTCGCCAGGAGCGCCGGCGCGCTCACTCTCATGGACAACACGTTCGCCGGCTTCCATCAGCACGGCGAATTCGATGTCGACGTGTACATTCACAGCCTGACGAAGTACGCCTCGGGCACCGGCGACGTCATGGGCGGGGCGGTCATCGGCCGCGGCGATCTGGTCCGCGGCTTGCGGACCGATTTCGGCGTGCTCGGTGGCAACCTCGATCCACACGCCGCCTTCCTGATTCTGCGCGGCCTCAAGACCTACTTCGTCCGCTACCAGGCGCAGTGTGCGGCCGCGCAGCGGGTGGCGGAATTCCTCGCGGGCCATCCGGCGGTCTCCAAAGTGCACTACCCCGGATTGCCGACGCATCCCCGGCACGCTCTCGCACGCACTCAGATGAAGGACTTCGGCAGCATCGTCACCTTCGACCTGAAGGATGGACTGGCGGTGGGAGGCCGTTTCGCCGAGAGCCTGCAGCTGTTCTACCTGGCCGCCAGCCTCGGCTCGACCGAATCGCTGGTCGTTGCCCCGCAGATGATGGGCGGACGGGACCTGACGGCGGAGCAGCTCCAAGTGTCGGGGGTCACGGAGGGGACGGTGCGTCTGTCGATCGGGCTGGAGGATCCGGACGACCTGTTGGACGACATCCGCCAGGCCCTGCAGGTGGCGACGGCCGGGACCTGAGGCGCCTACCGACAGGGACCTGAGGCGCCTGCCGCCGGCCTCACGTGCTGGTGGCAACACGCACACGG
>FTEN01000252.1_pt1 | contig 15999 bp, 14 predicted proteins | sample 1640221 | NCBI WGS metagenome assembly FTEN01 (sample SAMEA3914816, study PRJEB12502) | metagenome | biome: forest; material: soil | place: USA | collected 2011-09-16 | depth 0.3 m | reverse complement strand
TGTTCGAGCCGGCCAACCATCGTCTGCGCCGCCGTCGCTTTGGAGCCGGGGAGGCCGAGATCGAGCTGTATGACATCCCTTTCGGGGACCGCAACATCTGGGGAGCCACGGCCGGAATGCTTCTGACCCTGTACCGCATGTGCCTGCCGGAGTCCGCCCCATGAGCGGCGCCGACCGGGCGGTCAACGACCTGCTCGCCCTCATGGCCCGCCTGCGCGACCCGGAGCGCGGCTGCCCCTGGGACCGGGAGCAGACCTTCGCAACCATCGCTCCCTACACGATCGAGGAGGCGTACGAGGTCGCCGATGCGATCGACAGCGGCCGTCCCGAAAAGCTGCGCGACGAGCTCGGCGATCTGCTGTTCCAGGTCGTGTTCCACGCGCGACTGGCCGAGGAGCGGGGTTGGTTCGACTTTGCAGCCGTCGCCGGGTCCGTGCACGACAAGCTCGTGCGCCGGCACCCGCATGTATTTGCCGGGGCCACGGTATCCGATTCGCAGCACCAGACCCGCGCCTGGGAGGACCTGAAGGCCCAGGAGCGCGCGCAGGCTGCCGAGAGCGGCGTGCTCGCTGACGTTCCGAAGGCCCTGCCTGCTCTGAGCAGGGCGGCAAAGATCGGCCGGCGAGCGGCCCGTGTTGGTTTCGACTGGCAGAGCGCGCCGCAGTCGCGGGACAAAGTCATCGAGGAGCTCGCCGAGGTCGATGACGCGCTGGCCAGCTCCCCGGCGACCGACTCGGCGCGAGTCACGGAGGAGGTGGGGGATCTGCTGCTTGCGCTCGTCAACTGGAGCCGGCATCTGCGCATCGACGCGGAAGAGGCGTTGCGCGCCGCGAACTCGAAGTTCGAAGCACGGTTCCGCCGCATGGAGATCCTGGCGGCCGCGCGCGGCCGGGTGCTCGAATCGCTCAGCGCCGCCGAATGGGACGCACTGTGGACGGAGGCGAAGGGACCACGGGCCGCGATCCTTTGAACGCTTCCGTCGGACGTCGCAACTCATTCAGTCCGCATTCATGGCCTCTTGACTATCGTTACTCCCAGTCGAATTGCACGGCTACGGGCCCACGCTCGGGATGTTCCGGCGGGCCACGAGATGCGGGCAGAGGTAGTCTCCTGCCCGCATCGACTTATGGGTGCTGGCAGGGGACGCACGCGAGGCCCGTGCACCGAAGTGCGCAAGGACCTGCGACAATTGACGTGGACACCATGACAGCCGCTCGGACCATCTCCCGGTACATCGCAGCCCGGCGGGCTTCCAGCGCCTCCGCGGCGCTGGCGTGCGTTGTCGCCGTGGGCCTCACCTGCATCGCTGCTGTCCCCGAGGCGTCCGCACAATCGATTACAATTGGCGCACCTGCCCGTGAGATCGTCATCGCCGACAGCCGGATATCGATCGAGCAGGCCGTGAAGTGGGCGGAGCAGAAGTTCAAAGCGCGCGTGGTCCGCGCCGAGTCCCAGGACGAAGGCGGCAAGACCGTCTACGTTCTGCGCATGCTCAATGACTCCGGTCGCGTGTGGACCGTGCGCGTCGATGCCGCCACCGGCACGGTGATCTGAAGCGACGAGCGGGCGGAAAGTCACGAGGGCCATAGCGTGCGTGTGTTGGTCGTGGAGGATGAGGCGGCGTTGCGGGACATGCTGAAGTCGCGTCTCACGGACGCCGGCTTCACCGTCGATACGGCGGCCGACGGCGAGGAAGCCCTGTTCGCCGGCCTCGAGTATCCCCTGGATGTGGCCATCATCGATCTGGGCCTGCCGAAGCTCACCGGGCTGGAAGTCATCCGCCGGATCCGCGCAGGCCACAAGAGCTATCCCATCCTGATTCTCACCGCTCGCGACAACTGGCAGGACAAGGTCGAGGGACTGCAGGCCGGCGCCGACGACTACGTCGCCAAGCCGTTCCATTTCGAGGAGGTTCTCGCCCGCCTGCAGGCGCTGTTACGGCGCGCAGGCGGCTGGGCGAGTCCCGAGCTTACGTGCGGGCCCATCTCTCTCGACACGCGTGCGCAGACGGTCAAAGTGAGCGCCGCGCCGGTCGAGCTCACCACCTTCGAATACCGCATCCTCGAGCATCTCATGCTGCGCGCCGGCGAGGTCATCTCCAAGACCGAGCTGACCGAGCGGCTCTACGACGAGGACTTCGAGCGCGACAGCAATGTGATCGAGGTCCTCATCGGCCGTCTGCGCCGCAAGCTGGATCCCCAGGATCAGCTCAAGCCCATCGAGACTCTGCGCGGCAGGGGTTACCGGTTCGCGCTGTCTCGCGACCCGACGTAACGTGCATTCCCTCAGCCGCCGGCTGCTGCTCTCGGTCTCGATTCCACTGTTCCTGTTTTTCGGCGTGATGATGGTCGTGCTCGACAGAGGCTTCCAGGCGCTGTCGGCCAGCTCCCTGCAGCAGCTCCTCGATCGCCAGATGGTGGCGCTGATCGCAGCGGCGGAGCTGCAGCCGAACGGAATGTATGCGCCGGCCGCCAAGAGCCTCGATGCGGCGCTCGAGACGCCCCGTTCGGGCCTGTATGCGCAGATCCGCTCGCCACGGGTCCATGCGGTGTGGCGCTCCCCCTCCACCGCGGGCGTGTCGATCGACTTCGGCGGGGCGCTGCTTACGGGCGGCCGCAGCTTCATCCCGGCGACGACGGAGAAAGACGACGAGCGCGTCGCGATCGAAAGCCGCGGTATCCAGTTCACGGACGATCCGGAGACGGGCCAGACGCTCACGTTCAGCGTTGCGGCGAGCCTGGGCCCCTATGAGGAGAAGCTGTGGCGCTTCCGCAGCCAGCTGCTGGAAGTGTTCGCCGGACTCATGGCCCTGCTGCTCGGCACGCTCGCCGCATTGTTGCGCTGGGTGTTGCGCCCGGTGCGCCGGCTCGAGCGGGAGATTCACGAGGTGGAGGAGGGACGCAGCGACACCCTCGGCACGGGCTACCCGCGGGAGTTGAGCGGCGTCGCCACCAACCTCAATGCCCTTCTCATCGGCGAGCGCAAGCGAGTCTCGCGCTACCGCGATACGCTCGGCAACCTTGCGCACAGCCTGAAGACTCCGCTGGCGGTCATGCGCTCCGCCGTCTCGTCGGAGGCCACGTCGTCCGCGGGCGCGCTGGGGTCCGAGATCGACAGGATGAGCGGCATCATCGAGCACCAGCTCAAGCGGGCGGCCGCATCGGGCGGCGCGTTGCTCGGTCAGGCGCCCGTTGATGTCGGAGCGGTGGCCAGTGAGTTGCGAGCGACGTTGCTCAAGGTCTATGCCCGCAAGGATCTCTCGATCGAGGTGAACATGGGGCAGGGCGGACAGTTCATCGGCGACCGCGGCGATCTCGTGGAGTTGCTGGGCAACGTGCTGGACAACGCGTGCAAGTGGTGCAAGAGCCTCGTGCGCATGAGCGTCTCGAACGATCTCTACGCGTTCTCCAGGGAGCGGCTCAGGATCGTGATCGAGGATGATGGCCCGGGGATCTCCGAAGAGGACCGCAGGCGCGTCGGCCAGCGCGGCGTGCGTACGGACGAGAGCGTGCCCGGGCACGGCATCGGTCTGTCGATGGTTCACGAGACTGTCGAGATGTACGGCGGCAGTCTGCACATCGACGACTCACCGCTCGGCGGCGCGCGGTTCTCCGTGCGCCTGCCGGGCCGCTAGGAGCGAGCGGCCGGCGCACGCTAGATCTTGAATTCGATGCCCTGCGCCAGCGGCAGCTCGCGGCTCCAGTTGATCGTGTTGGTCTGGCGGCGCATATAAGCCTTCCAGGCATCGGAACCGGACTCCCGGCCGCCGCCGGTGTCCTTCTCACCGCCGAAGGCCCCGCCGATTTCGGCACCCGAGGTGCCCAGGTTGACGTTGGCGATTCCGCAATCGCTGCCGACGCTCGACAGGAAGCTCTCGGCGTTCTGCAGCCGGTCCGTGAATATCGCCGACGACAGGCCGTGAGCCGATGCGTTCTGCTGCGCGATCGCCTCGGCGAGGGAGTCCACGGGAATGACGTACAGAATCGGCGCGAACGTCTCCGTTTGCACGAGCGGCCAATCGTTGCGCGCCCGCACGATCGCCGGCTCGACGAAGTAGCCCGCCTTCGGGAGAACCTTGCCGCCGTAGAGGATCTCGCCGCCGGCTTCGCGAGCGGCAGCGAGGGCGGCTTTGTAGCGCTCCACCGCCTGCGGATCGATCAGCGGGCCCATGAGCGTACCGGCGTCCAACGGATTGCCGATTTTGACCTGCCCGTAGGCGTGAACGAGCCGCTTCTCGAGCTCCGCGAGCCGTGTGGCATGCACGAAAACCCGGCGCGTGGACGTGCACCGCTGGCCGGCAGTGCCCACGGCTCCGAACACGATCGCCGGAACGGCCAGATCGAGGTTCGCCGTCTCATCGACGATGACGGCATTGTTGCCACCGAGCTCGAGGAGGCTCTTGCCGAGACGCGCAGCGACTCGCTCGCCCACCTCGCGCCCGACGGCCGTAGACCCGGTGAACGACACGAGGGCGACACGCGGGTCGTCGACGAAGCGCGCCGCGAGCTGCGTGCCGGTGTCGATGAACATCTGGAAGATGGGAGGCAGTCCATTTGTCTGCGCAGTGCGGTTGCAGATCTGCTGGATGGCCAGTGCGGTCAGCGGAGTCTTGGGCGAGGGCTTCCATACGCTGACGTTGCCGCACACGGCGGCGAGGAAAGCGTTCCACGACCACACGGCGACCGGGAAATTGAATGCTGAGATGATGCCGACCACACCCAGCGGATGCCACTGCTCGTACATGCGGTGCTGTGGCCGCTCCGAGTGCATGGTCAGGCCGTACATCATGCGCGACTGCCCCACGGCGAAATCGGCAATGTCGATCATCTCCTGCACTTCGCCCAGCCCCTCGGCGAGGATCTTGCCGTTCTCGAGGCTGACGAGCGTGCCGAGATCACTCTTGTGGCGTCGCAACTCCTCGCCCAGCAGCCGGACCGCCTCGCCGCGCTTCGGCGCGGGTACCTGCCGCCAGAGCGAAGCGGTCTGGACGGCGGAGGACATGACATTCTCGTAGTCCTCCTCGCTTGCGGGCCGCACCTGGGCGAGGACGGTGCCGTCCGCAGGATTGCGCACGTTGTGGAGGGCGGCATCTTTCGAGGAAGACCATCCGTGGGAGCCCGACCACGCTCCCGGACTCACGGGCTCCAGCCCGAGTCGCGTCAGTATCGAGCTGATGTCGGTGCTCATCGCAGTGCCACCTTCTGCTGCCGGCGCTGACGGCCGGTCTTGCCGGCAACGACGACCTCGCCCGAGACGTCCTTCGTGCCACCGGGCGCGTAGTAGCGCCCGAAGCGGTTGCCCAGGATGCCGGTCAATCGGAACTGCTCCTGTGCCACAAAGCCGCGATACTTCTGTGGATTCTCGAGAACCAGGTCCACCACGGAGGTCATGCCCGAAGCCGTGGTGACCTGGATGGCCGACCACAGCCGCCCCGCGATGAGCTGCGGGTAGACCTTGTTGACGTAGTTTTCTTCTCGCAGCTCGCCGTCCTGAGTGCCGGTGACGGCGGCGTACACGATGACCACGTCCTGAAGTGTCTGCGGCACGGCGTTCTCGAGAATGCGCTTGAGCGTGCCGCGGTCGTGATTCAGCTTCAGATCGTTCATGAGCAGCCGCATCTGCTCGCAGTGGCCCGGGTAGCGGATGGTCTTGTAGTTCATCGACTCGCAGTGGGCGCCGTGCGTTTCGGCCAGCGAGCCGAGCCCGCCCGAGGTGTTGAAGGCCTCGTACAGCGTGCCGTCGATCTCGATCTCCTCCAGTCCTTCCAGCGGCGACACATCGATCGTGCGGCCGTCGACGACGGACTGGCACGGGTTGCCGTACTCGTTGATCAAGCCTTCGGTCGACCACGTCAGCGAATACTTCAGGACGTTGTTCGGATGCTGGGGGAGGGCCCCGACGCGTAGCTTCACGGCCCGCACTTCGTCGAAGTGGGTGATGAGCTCGGCGGCGGCAATGCTGATGAAGCCGGGAGCGAGCCCGCACTGGGGTACAAAAGCGTGCGTGGCGCCGGCCGCGATCCGCCGGACCGCCCGAGTCACTTCCACGTCCTCCGTCAGGTCGAAGTAATGGATGCCGGCGCTGCGCGCGGCTTCTGCAACACCGACGTTGCAGTAATAAGGCAGGCTCGAGACGACGGCGTCGACCGGATGCTCGGCGAGATGCTTGGCCAGGGCCGGTACGCTGCTCGCATCCAGAGCATGTGCAGTGAGATGCGGCGAACCGTGTGCCCTGACGACGGCTTCCGCCGCCGCAGCGTCCACGTCCCCCAGCTGGACGGCGTAGCTGCCGGATTCCGCCAGCAGCCCGGAAATCAAAGAGCCAATCTTGCCGGCTCCGAGGATGAGCACGCGATGCATGAGGATCCCCCGAAAAAGGCGCGCATTCTGCTCTCAGAGCCCGCGCGACGCCAGTTCCGGGGGACTTTTGGTGTAGCATCCGGGACATGCGCTCCCCTGAAACCACCTCCTGGCACAGCGCGACCTGGCAGACCAAGCCCGCTCAGCAGCAGCCGACGTACACCGACGCCAAAGCCCTCGAGCGCGCCGTCGCCCATCTGTCGCGCTTGCCGCCCATCGTCGTGTCCTGGGAGATCGATGCCCTGCGCGAGCGGCTCGCCGCGGCTCAGCGCGGACAGGCCTTCCTGCTGCAGGGCGGGGATTGCGCGGAAACCTTCGTCGAGTGCGAGTCGGACCAGATCGCCAAGAAGCTGAAGATCCTGCTGCAGATGAGCCTGGTGCTGCTGCACGGTCTGAAGAAGCCGATCATCCGTGTAGGACGCATGGCGGGTCAGTACGCCAAGCCGCGTTCGGTCGACACCGAGACGCGCGATGGCGTGACGCTGCCGAGCTATCGCGGAGACCTGGTCAACCGGCCCGAATTTACGGCCGAGGCGCGCGCATCCGATCCCGATCTGCTGCTGCGAGGTTATGAGCGCGCGGCGCTCACTCTGAATTTTGTTCGTGCGCTGGTCGATGGCGGCTTCGCCGACCTGCACCACCCGGAATACTGGGACCTCGGGTTCGTGAAGCATGCACAGCTCAAGGATGCCTACCAGCGGATCGTGAATTCGATCGGCGACGCACTCGATTTCTTCGAGGGCATCAGCGGACGCGGCGTGCACGAGGCAACGCTCGTCGATTTCTACTGCAGCCATGAAGGGCTGCACCTGCTGTACGAACAGGCCCAGACGCGCTTCATTCCGCGCCAGAATCGCTGGTACAACCTGTCGACGCACATGCCGTGGATCGGCATGCGGACGGCGCAGCTTGATGGCGCCCACGTGGAATTCTTCCGCGGGATCTCGAATCCCGTCGGTGTGAAGATCGGTTCCGCGATGGATGCGGCGTGGCTGCAGGGGTTGGTCACTACGCTGAACCCGCACAACGTGCCCGGGCGCCTCACCTTCATCCATCGTTTCGGTGCCAAGGACGTCGAGAAGTCGCTCCCGAAGATGATCGAGGCCGTGCGGCAAACGGGTCAGACCGTGCTGTGGGTCTGCGATCCGATGCACGGCAATACCGAGACGAGCACCGGGGGACTGAAGACGCGCCGCTTCGAGAACATTCTCAAGGAAGTCGATCTCGCTTTCCGCATTCATGGGGAGATGGGATCGTATCTGGGCGGCGTACATATTGAGTTGACTGGCGAAGACGTCACCGAGTGCACAGGTGGTGCCAGAGGGTTGACCGACGGCGACCTGCAGCGTGCGTACCGGTCGTCCGTGGACCCGCGGCTCAATCACGAACAGGCTCTGGAGCTCGCGATGCTCATCGCCGAGCGTTCGCAGAACCGACGGGCGGAGAAGCGGGCCGCGCAGCCCTGAGGTTTGCCGTGCGCCCGCCGCCAACCGCGCCGGCCCCAGCGGCCTCACTGACCCCGGCGGCCCCTCCGACGCCGTCGGTCCCCCGGCGACTGCCGGCACAGCTCATTTGCGGGCCGATGACACCGGTAGCATCTTGCCGCTGCCGAGCGGGGACCGGTATGCTGATTTAGCGGCTAAGCGCGTGAAATTCTTGGTATTGTCCCATGCCGGCTCCGACGGAGACTCCGCCTACCATGAGCTCTCAGCTTGCGATCAGCGCGCCGGTGAGTGCGCAACATCAGCCAATCCTCTCGGCCGAGGCGATGGAATTCGTCAGCTCCCTCGTGGAGCGGTTCGGTCCACGGGTCTCACAGTTGCTGCAGACCCGCGAGGAGCGGCAGCGGCGCCTGGATGCCGGCGAGCTGCCTGACTTTCTGCCGGAGACGCGCAACATTCGCGACTCCGAGTGGCAGGTGGGGCCGATTCCGCGCGACCTGCTGGATAGGCGAGTCGAGATCACGGGACCTACCGAGCGCAAGATGATCATCAATGCGCTCAATTCCGGCGCCAGGGTCTTCATGGCCGATTGCGAGGATTCCCTCGCGCCGACCTGGGAGAACGTCGTGGCGGGACAGGAGAACCTGCGCGACGCAGTGCGGCGCACGATCGAGTTCGTGTCGCCGGAGGGCAAGACCTACCGGCTCAATGCGCAAACGGCAGTGCTCCTCGTGCGGCCGCGCGGCTGGCATCTGACCGAGAAGCACGTGACTCTCGCCGGGCAGCCGGTGCCGGGCGCGCTGTTCGACTTCGGACTCTACCTTTTCCACAACGCGCACGAGCTCATCGCCCGCGGCACTGGCCCGTATTTCTACCTGCCGAAGCTCGAGAGCCACGAGGAGGCGGCGCTGTGGGCGCGGGTGTTCGACTTCGCGGAGAAACGACTGAGCCTGCCGCACGGGACGATCAAGTGCACCGTGCTGATCGAGACCATCCTTGCCGCCTTCGAGATGGATGAGATCCTGTGGGAGCTGAAGGATTACATCGTCGGCCTCAACTGCGGCCGCTGGGACTACATTTTCAGCTTCATCAAGAAATTTGCGCAGCGTGACGACTTCGTGCTCCCCGAACGCAACCAGGTCACCATGACCACACACTTCCTGCGTTCGTATTCGCTGCTGTGCATCAACACCTGCCATCGTCGCGGTGCCTTCGCGATGGGAGGTATGGCGGCGCAGATCCCAATCAAGAACGATCCGGAGGCGAACGAGCGCGCTCTGGCCAAGGTGCGTGCGGACAAGGAAAGGGAGGCCTCCGACGGCCACGACGGGACCTGGGTGGCCCACCCCGCGCTCGTGCCGATTGCGAAGGAGATCTTTGACCGCCTGATGCCGACCCCGAATCAGGTGACCCGGTTGCGGCCCGACGTCCACGTGAGCGCAGCAGATCTCCTCAAGATCCCCGCCGGAGAGATCACCGATGAGGGTTTCGAGAACAACGTGAGCGTCTCGCTGCAGTACATGGCCGCGTGGCTATCCGGCAATGGCTGCGTCCCCATCAACAATCTGATGGAAGATGCCGCCACCGCGGAAATCGCTCGCGCGCAGATCTGGCAGTGGATCAACCACCCCGCCGGTGTGCTCACGGACGGTCGGCGCGTCACCGCGGCGCTGTTCCGTCAGTCTCTGAAAGAGGAGAGCGGCCGGCTGGCCGCGAAGCTCGGACCGCAAGCCTACGCGGACGGGCACTTCGATGAGGCTGCCGCGCTGCTCGATCAGATCACCACGGCGCCCGAGTTCCAGACCTTTCTCACGCTGGGTGCGTACCGCAAGCTCCCCTGAGCGTGCCGATCCGCTGCAGCGGCGCGAGAAGGCTCGACCGGACGGCGCGAGTCGGAGGACAATCGCGCCATGCAATACGAGCACATCGTCCTCCCCAAAGGGGGGCACCGGATCACGGTCAACCCCGATTCGTCCCTGAACGTGCCGGATGACCCGATCATCCCCTTCATCGAAGGGGATGGGATCGGGATAGACGTGACGCCGGCAATGGTGCGGGTCGTCGACGCCGCCATCGAAAAGGCCTATGGGCGCAAGCGCCGGATCCACTGGGTGGAGATCTACAGCGGCGAGAAGGCCACCCGGCTATATGGCCAGTACTTTCCCGATGAGACGCTGCAGGCGCTGCGCGAGTTCGTGGTCTCGATCAAGGGACCCCTGGGTACGCCGATCGGCGAGGGAATCCGCTCGCTCAACGTCGCGATGCGCCAGAGCCTGGACCTGTACGCCTGTGTGCGTCCCATCCGCCACTTCCCGGGCGTCTCCAGCCCGATGCAGGACGCGAGCCTCACGGACATGGTCGTGTTCAGGGAGAACACCGAGGACATCTATGCGGGCATCGAATGGCCGGCCGGATCGGCGGAGGTCCACAAGCTCATCACTTACCTGCAGCGCGAGTTCGGCGTCACCGGCATCCGCTTCCCGGCCAGCTCCGGGATCGGCATCAAGCCTGTCTCCAAGGAAGGCAGCCAGCGGCTCATCCGCAAAGCCATCCAGTACGCGATCGACAACGACCGTGTCTCCGTGACGCTGGTCCACAAGGGCAACATCATGAAGTTCACGGAAGGCGCCTTCCGGAACTGGGGCTACCAGCTCGCCAAGGAAGAGTTCGGCGCGAAGGAGATCGGCGGCGGCCCGTGGCTCGCATTTCCGAACCCGCTGACGGGCAAGGACATCGTCATCAAGGATGTCATCGCGGATAACTTCCTGCAGCAGGTGTTGTTGCGCCCCGAGGAATACGATGTCATCGCCACGCTCAATCTGAATGGCGACTACGTCTCCGATGCGCTCGCCGCGCAGGTGGGAGGCATCGGAATTGCGCCGGGCGGCAACATCGGCGAGGGGCTTGCTGTGTTCGAGGCGACGCACGGCACCGCCCCCGGCTTCGCCGGCAAGGACCGCGTCAATCCCGGCTCGCTGATCCTGTCCGCCGAGATGATGCTGCGCTACCTGAAATGGAACGAGGCGGCTGACTACATCCTGAAGGGAGTCGCCAACACGATAGCCAACAAAGAGCTGACGTACGACCTCGCGCGTCTGCGCGAGGCGATCAAGGCTCCCAAGCGTGAGCTTGCGGCACGCAAGAACGTCGAAGAGGATCTGCAGCGGCTGATTCCGGGCGCCACGCTGATGAGCTGCTCGGGGTTCGCCACTGCCGTGATCCGGCACATGGATGACTGAGCCACGCAGCAAAGCGCCGCCGCTCGTGCGTCCCCGGGCGAACGACCGAAGCGAATCGTACGATCCCAACTGCACTCGCTGCCCGCGGCTGGCCGAGTTTCTGGCGGAGACGCATCAGCGCTATCCGGCTTACTTTGCCCGGCCGGTGCCGTCCTTCGGCGCACCCGACCCGCGCATCCTCATCGTCGGCCTGGCGCCGGGCATGCACGGTGCAAATCGCACCGGCAGGCCCTTCACGGGTGACTTCGCGGGCATCCTGCTGTACGAGACCCTGCACGAACTGGGACTCGCGACGCGTCCGGATTCGACTGCGGCCGACGATGACCTGCGGCTGCGGAACGCGCGCATCGCCAACGCCGTCAAATGCTTGCCGCCCGCAAACAAGCCGCTGCCGGAGGAGATTCGCCGCTGCAACGCTTACCTTCAGGTCGAGCTGCGTGAGCTCTCCATGGTGCGTGTGATTCTCGCCCTGGGGCGTATCGCGCACGAGGCGGTACTGCTGTCCGAGGGCCTCAAGCGTGCACAGTACCCGTTCGGGCATGCGCGCGAGCATGCGCTGGGTCCGACGAGACACCTGGTCGACTCGTATCATTGCAGCCGCTACAACACCCAGACACGCCGCCTGACGGCGCCGATGTTCAAGCAAGTCGTCGCGCGCACGTGTGAACTAGCCGGGCTTTGAGCTCATGAGCGCTCGAGTGTTCGATCCCAAGGAATTCACGGCAGCGCTGCCCAAGCGCCCGGGCGTGTATCGCATGTTCGGCGCCGATCACGAGGTACTCTACGTCGGCAAGGCGAGGAGCCTGAAGGACCGCGTGAGCACTTATTTTGCACCGGGGAACGTCAACCCCAAGGTGCATGCGCTGGTGCAGCAGATTGCCGACATCGAGGTCACGGTCACCGGCTCGGAGACCGAGGCGCTGCTGCTCGAATACAACTTGATCAAAGCGCACAAGCCGCGCTTCAACGTCGTGTTGCGCGACGACAAGAGCTTTCCGTACATCCATCTGTGCGTCGATCACGAGTTTGCGCGGCTCGCCTTCTACAGGGGCTCCCGCAGCGCGCCGGGCCGTTACTTCGGCCCATTTCCCAACGCCGGCGCGGTGCGGGAGACCTTGAATCAGCTGCAGAAGCTGTTCCGGATCCGCAATTGCCGCGACAGTTTCTTCGCCAACCGCAGCCGCCCGTGCCTGCAGCATCAGATCGGCCGCTGTTCCGCGCCTTGCGTGGGGTTGGTCACGCGCGAGGCCTACGCGCAGGACATCGAGGCAGCGGTCAAGGTCCTTGAGGGGCGCGACGGCGAGGTCACTGCGCAACTTCAGGTGCGAATGGAGGAGGCCGCCGGACGGCTCGACTTCGAGCGGGCGGCACAGCTTCGCGATCAGCTCGCAGCGCTGAAGCGGCTGCAGATACAGCAGGTCGTCACCGGAGACGATGAGCGCGATGTCGATGTCATCGGCATCGTCGGGGAGCCCGGGGAATATTCGGTCAGCGTGATGCTCGTGCGCGGCGGTCGCAACCTGGGAACGACGAGCTATTTTCCGCGAGCCGCGCTCGCCGAGCCGGAGGAGGCGCTCGCGTCCTTCGTCATGCAGTACTACGCGACACAGGAGCCGCCGCCGGAGGTGCTGCTGAGCCGCAAACTGGAGGACGAGGAATCGCTCGCGCAGGCGCTGAGCTCTCGCGCCCAGCGCACGGTGCGCGTGCGGACTCCGGTCCGGGGGCTGGGGGCCAAGTGGGTCGAGTTGAGTCAGGACAATGCGACCCAGGCCCTGCGCATGCGCCTTGCGCAGAAACAGGGCATGGAGGAAATGCTCGCCGCCCTGGCAGAAACCCTCGATCTGCCCGAGCCGCCGGCTCGCATTGAATGCTTCGACATCAGCCACACGGGAGGCGAGGGCACGGTCGCCTCCTGCGTCGTATTCGGACCGGACGGTCCGCTGAAGAAGGAGTACCGGCGATTCAACATCACCGGCGTGACTCCAGGGGATGACTACGGTGCGTTACGACAGGCCTTGGAGCGGCGCTACACACGCGTGCGTGACGGCGAGATTCAGGCTCCCGACCTGCTTTTGATCGACGGTGGACTGGGACAGATCGGCCAGGTTCACGAAGTGCTCGAGACGCTTGGGTTTGCGGATCTCACGCTCGTCGGCGTAGCGAAGGGACCGGATCGCCGTCCGGGACAGGAACGGCTGTTCGTGCAGGGCGCACCGGACCCTCGCATCCCCGAGGCGCATTCGCCCGCGTCGCGGCTGATTCAGCGAATTCGGGACGAAGCGCATCGCTTCGCGATCACGGGGCATCGACGTAAGCGCGCGCGGCGCTACAACGAGTCGGTGCTGGAGTCGGTACCGGGGCTCGGTCCCGCGAAGCGGCGGGCACTGCTGAAGCACTTCGGCGGGCTGCAGGGTGTCCTGCGGGCCGGTATCGCCGACCTGGAGCAGGTCAGCGGAATCGGCGCATCCCTGGCCCGAAGTCTTTATGATCACCTCCACCCGGGCGCTTGAGCCGTACCCTTCTTCCGCGACCCCGACAGACGATGCCCTGGAATTTGCCGAATACGCTCACGTGGCTTCGCATCGCCGCGATTCCGCTGATCGTCCTGCTGTTCTACATGCCTTACCCGTGGGCGGACCCCGCCGCGGGCCTGCTCTTTGCCGCCGCGGGCATCACGGACTCTCTGGATGGTTATCTGGCGCGCCGGCTCGGACAGACGTCCCGTCTGGGCGCATTCCTCGATCCGGTAGCGGACAAGCTGATCGTTGCCGTCGCGCTCGTACTGCTGGTGAGCAAGGATCCTCATCCCGTGATCGTGCTGACCGCCGCGGTGGTCATCGGCCGGGAAATCACGATTTCAGCGTTGCGGGAGTGGATGGCCGAGATCGGAGAGCGCCGCAAGGTGGCGGTCTCCCAGCTCGGCAAGTACAAGACCATTCTGCAGATCGTGGGACTGGCGACGATGCTGTTCCGGCAGGACCTGTTCGGCCTGCCCATCTACAAGATCGGCGTGGTGCTCACAGAGCTGGCTGCGGCTGCGACACTTGTCTCGATGGTGGCGTACCTGCGGGCAGCATGGCCCGAGCTGCGGCGCTGAGGCAGCGGTAGAACGCCCCCTACCGCAGCCGCAGAGGACCTGCGGTAGCGCAGAAGCCAGTCCCGCGCCGAGAAACGACCCCCGCGCCGAAAACGACCCCCGCGCCGAAAACGACGGTCTCCCCGCTCCAGAGCCTTAAGTCCTTTGCGCGCAGCGTGGACTGTCGTGCGCTCCAGGCTTGAGCTTTGCTGTGGAATTGACCAGACTTCTGCGCAGGAGGGACCCCCCATGCAGCAATCAACCCTGTGCGCTCCTATCCGCGGCTTCGGCCACATCCTGCAGCCGGCGCTGCTCGTACTGGTGGTCTTCGGGCTGGAAGCCTGCACCACCCCACCCCTGAGACACACGATAGCTCCGTCGGCACGCGAAGTGGCGGGCGGTCGCGAAGTCAAGGTGAGTGTCGTCCAGCGCGAAATCGGCACGCGGATCGCGCCCTCAAGGGTCGCGGCGGCGGCGGGCGGCGGCCTGCTCATGGCGCTCATCGATGCGGGCGTCAATCAGCATCGCGCCAAGGCAGCGGAATCCACGGCCGGGGACCTGCGAACGGAGCTGGGCGAATACGACTTCGACGCGCGGGCGCTGGAGGTCTCGAAGGGAGTGCTCGCAGAGGTTCCGTGGTTCGGCACCGCCCCCACTTTCAGCAAAGAGCACACGGATGTCTCGATGCTGGCGGACCTGGATAATGCTGCCACTTCGCAGGTGTCGTTCTTCGACTACCACTACGGCCTCTCGCCGGACTTCAGCGAGCTCGAAGTGTCGGCGGCGATCGACACCGCGTTGAAAGTGGCACCCGCCGGCGCGACCGCTCAGCAGCGGACGCAGCTCAAGAACCTGGTCTATACACGTCGCTTTGTGGTCGTGACGGCGCTTTCCTCGCCATCCAAGGACAAGTCCGAGAACGCACAGCGCTGGTCCGAGGAAAAGGCTGCGTTCGCCCGCCGCAGCATCGAGGCCTCACTGGCGCACCTGCAGGTGCTCATGGAGAAAGCTCTGCTTTTCACCGCGGAGGAGGAGGCGCGCTTCAGCGGGCTGAAAGACAACACGCAAGTGGGCACCCGCACGGGCAAGCTGCTCGAGAAATCCGACGCGGGCACTCTGTTGTTGGCGCTGGATGGCACTTGGATCTACGTGGTACCTGAGATCACTAGCTAACGCCATGCGTCGCCTGGTGCGCCGGGTCATGGGAATCTCGCTGCTCGCACTCGTGAGCGGCTGTGTGCCGCCGGCTCCGATGACCATTCGATCGGATTTCGTTCCGACGCGCGGGGTCACCCCGATGGGGCGCGGGTCTCGTGCACAGGGCTGCGCGTTGTTCGTCAACTCGCTGTCCGACGACCGGCGCGAGCCCGCCATCCTCGGCAACGTCGCCGGGCGCGCGATCCGTGCGCCAGAAGACTCGGACGCGTGGTTGCACACCATCCTTCAACAGCTGCAAACGCGTGGCGTTCGGGTGGTGTTTGGAGATCCGCCAAAGGACAGTGCGGGCTCTCTCACGGCGTCCGTTCATTTCAAATCCGCTTGGGTGTCCAACATTGAGACATCCAAGACCGGAACCGCCGTCATGCAAATCATGTACGTCAGCCACGACGGCAGCACGTGGGATCGCAGCTATCGCGGCTCGCAAACTGCGATGAACTGGGCGAGCGGTGATGGGGAAATGCAGAGCTTGTTCGAACGCGTCCTGAATCAGGTGCTCGACCAGATAGGCGCGGACGTCCGCTCGGTGTGCCCGAACGTAAGGGACTGAATCCAAACACAAAAAATGGAGCGGGAAACGAGACTCGAACTCGCGACCCCGACCTTGGCAAGGTCGTGCTCTACCAACTGAGCTATTCCCGCGTCACGAGCGCGAAATTGTAGGG
>FTEN01000243.1_pt1 | contig 16320 bp, 12 predicted proteins | sample 1640221 | NCBI WGS metagenome assembly FTEN01 (sample SAMEA3914816, study PRJEB12502) | metagenome | biome: forest; material: soil | place: USA | collected 2011-09-16 | depth 0.3 m | reverse complement strand
TGCCGAGCGCCGTGCACACCTCGGTCTGACGCACGCCGGGGTTCTCTTTGATGAGGGTGAGCACGGCGAACTGCGTGGGACGCAAATCGACCTCTTTCAGGGCCCCCACGAACTCGGCCACCGTTGCCAGCTGGGCGCGGCGCAACGCATAGCCGACATATTCGCTGAGCGGTCCGTAGCGCACCTCGGGCCGCGCCGCTGCCATCCTCGCCTGCTTCGGGTTCGTGCTCACGGTGTACATCCGTTCAGGTCATGCCCGGAAAGGGAACTGTTCGGGCCCGGTGCTCTCAAACTCACAGCTCTTGCTTACGGCCAGGGCCGTGTCTTAACATCCGGCCGACACAGTTATGATATATAACCGTGTATCACAAACGCGCGTGCGCTTGGGCACAAACGCGCGTGCGCTTGCGGCTGTGAGCACGGGCCAAGTTGAAATGAGCGGTGCTGCGTGAGGCACGGACATGATTCAGCTTGAGACGTTCTCGACGGCGGGGCTCGAGCCGCGCCGCAAGATCGAATTCTGGAACGACACCGCCTGCGCATCGTTCACGCCGGTCGTTTCCGACCCTTCCGACCTCAGAAACTTCTCCGGCCGCCTCAGCCGCACGCGGTTGGGGGAGATCAGCCTGGCCGAGGTGTATTCCGACGCCCAGACCGTGCGCCACTCCCGCTCGCACGTCGCCCGCTCGCGGGTCGCGATGTTCTTCGTTCACATGATGCTCGAGGGCGAGAGCGTCAGCCGGCAGGACGGCCGCGAGGCCAGGCTCGGTCCCGGTGATTTCACGCTCTGCGACACGACGCGCGCGTACGAGATCCTGTTCGAGAGCTCCAACCGCATGTTCGTGGTGGGCATTCCGGAAACGCTGCTGCGCCGCCATGTCGCCTGCCCGGAAAGCGTGGTAGCCATTCCGATGCCCGGAAATTCCGGCCTGAGCGGTCTGCTGTCGCACTTTCTGCAGGATTTTTGGATGCGCTGCCGCGACGAGCTGGATCCCGGCATCGCACCGCGAATCACGCGCGCGATACTCGACCTGCTCGCAAGCGCGTACACGAACGTGCCCGAGGCGCAGTCGGAGCGTTCCTCGCTCGCGACGGCGCACCGCATCCGCATCGTCAACTACATCGAGTCGCACCTGGGGGACCCCGATCTGACGCCGATGCGCGTAGCCGAGGCATGCAGAATGACGCCTCGCTATCTGCACCACCTGTTTTCGCAGGAATCCGAGACGGTCGCGCGCTACATTCTGAGGCGGCGCCTCGAGGAGTGTTCGCGCGCGCTGACGGTTCCGGCGCAGCGCAGCCGCACCGTCACGGCGATAGCCTTCGACTACGGCTTCAACAGCCCGACACATTTCGGGCGCGTCTTCAGGGCCCGCTTCGGCGCCACGCCGCGCGAGTACCGCAGCAGGCACCCCGTCGAGTAGCCCGGCTACCACTCCGCGACGAACTTGGTCACGAGGCAGGCGTCGAGGCCCTCAACGCCCTCCTCCGAGCCGTGACCGCTTTCCTTCACCCCGCCAAAGGGAGATTCGGGCACGGAAATGCCGAAGCTGTTGATGCCGACCATGCCCGCCTCGATCTGCTCTCCCAGCAGATTCACGGTGCGGGCCCGCCCGGTGAAGGCGTAGGCCGCCAATCCGTACGGCAGGCGATTCGCCTGCGCGATGACTTCCTCGAAGCGCGAGAACGGATTGAGGATCGCGACGGGCCCGAACGGCTCCTCGTTCATGATGCGGGCGCCATTCGGGACGTCGGACAGTATCGTCGGCTCCCAGAAGTAACCCTTCGTGCCTATCCGCGAGCCACCGAGATGAAAACGCGCGCCCGAGGTCCGCGCGTCCGCAAGAAGAGTTTCCATTGCGGCGACGCGCCGCGGGTGCGCCAGCGGCCCCATCTGCGAGGAGTCGCTCAAGCCGTCGCCGACCCGAAGCGCCCTGGCGCGCGAGGTAAATCCACTGACGAAGCGATCGTAGATCTTTTCGTGCACGTAGAAGCGCGTGGGAGAGACGCAGATCTGGCCGGCGTTGCGGAATTTCGCAACGATCGACTGATCCAGGACCTGGTCCACATCGACGTCATCGAATACCAGTACCGGTGCGTGTCCGCCGAGCTCCATCGTGGTCCGCTTCATTCCGTCGGCGGCGAGTTTCATGAGTTGTTTGCCGACGACGGTCGAGCCGGTGAACGAGATCGCGCGGATGATCGGCGAGCGCAGAAGATGAGTCGATACCTGCGACGGGACCCCGAACACGACGGACAGCACGCCCTTGGGCAAACCGGCATCGACCAGAGCACGGGCCACCTCGAGAGCCGACGCCGGCGTCTCCTCCGCAGGCTTGAGAATGCAGGGGCAACCGGCTCCCAGAGCCGCGCCGATCTTGCGGGCTGGATTGCCGATCGGAAAATTCCACGGCGCGAAGGCGGCAACCGGCCCGACCGGCTCCTTGAGCACCGTCATGCGGACACCGGCTGCGCGCTGCGGCAACACGCGGCCGTAGGCGCGTCGGCCCTCTTCCGCGTACCAATCGAAGATGTCCGCGGACAAGCCCACTTCCCAACGCGTCTCCGCCAGAGTCTTGCCTTCCTCCAGGGTCGCCAGCCGGGCAATGTGCTCCGTGCGCTCCCGGAGCAGATCGGCCGCGCGCCGCAGAATCCTGCCCCGCTCGTGCGGCATCAGTGCCCGCCACTTCGGGAAGCTCTCGCTCGCCGCCGCGAGCGCCCTGTCCAGGTCGGCTGCACTGGCATGGGGAAGCTGGCCAATCACCTCTTCGGTGGCGGGATTGATGACCGGCTCCTGCTCGCGGCCTTCCGCCCCGAGCCACTCGCCGCCGATGAAAAGCTGCAGATCCGCATAGGCAGTGCGCAACACAGGTGATCTCCTCGAGCGATTCAGGCTACGCGATAAAACCACAGGCGCAGGCCCAGCGCGGCCCGGGACCCGGTGCATAGAAACAGGCTGCGGTTGAGCCAGTCGTACTTGCCCGCCGGAGCGCTGAAACGGGGCGTCGCGCGGAAGTAGTATTCACTCGGATCGACGGGCTCGCCGGCGGCGAGCCGCTGCATGACTGCCTCAGATCCGTGGCGGATGCCGTGATTCTCCACCTGGATCCGGACACCGTCGTCGGTCATCAGCAGATACAGGGCGTGCAGCTCCGCAACGCCATCGCTCCGGACCCTTTGCCAGTCGGCGCCGCCGCCCAGCACGGCACCGCGCAGGCTCTTACCCTCGAACGAGCCGCCCGTGATCGGCACCATGCGCCGCAGGCCGTGCGGCGTCTCCCCGATCACGATTGTCGGTTCCAACAGGCCGTTCAGCTCGAACACGAATTCCAGCTGCGGCTGCAGCGCGCTGCCTTGCATCAGAGCGCTTCGGCCGGCACCCAGTTGCCGTGCACGCCGACGCGCAGCCGGAATGGGATCTTGATGCGCGCGATCGGACCCTTGTCCGGCTGTTGCGCCTCGAGCAGGAAGAATTCCGACAGATTCTCCGCATGACGGTCCACGATGAACCCGAGATACCCCTCGTGCCCCGGCTGCTTCGAGGCGATGTGCACGTGCTCCTGCACCGTGGAGGCGCCGTCCGGCACGAAGCGCTTCAGCTTCCCCGAGCGCACCTCGATGCGCAGGATCGTGTTGAATCCGGGGCCGACGGGACCCGCGATGTTCGGCGGGCCCAGTGTTGGATCGAACGTCTGGTAGTAGCCGATCTCATAGTCACGCATGGCATCCTTGTCGGCCGCGCGCGGCATGTCGCCCCCGGGCCCGAGTATCGTCTCCTCGTAGCCGTCCCCCGGCTTGGACAGGTCGAAAGTCCAGCGCACGAACGCGCCGGCCATCTCCTCGGGCTTCACCTGGATCCCCGTCGCCGCGCGGATGAACGGAAACGGCGCAATCCTGCCGCAGCCGAAGTCCATGTGGACGCGATGACCTTCGGTGAAGGCATTCATGTAATGAAACGCAGAACGCGGCGGTCCACGGAACCAGCGCAGCTGCGCGACGCTGCCGTTGCGCGGCATGATGCCCACATAGGATTCCTTGGTTGGCTCCCAGATCCAGTGCGCGCCGCCGGCCTCGAGTCGTGCGCGGTCCGCGGTGATCGGAAACACCGGAAAGATCGTGTGCTCCTGGGTGACGACAAAGTCATGCATCAGCGAGCAGTACGGCACCTGCAGCCACTCCTCATGGGTCAGCTCCCCGTCCCGGTTGGCCTTCAGATAGGCGACATCGCGGGTTGCAAGACCGCCGGCCTCGTAGCCGAAGAACAGCATCTCGCCGCTGCGCGGATCGAAGCGCGGGTGGGCGGTCATCGTCTGGCTGCGCAGCTTGCCCCGATAGTCCCATTCGCCGAGCGTCTCCAGGGTGCGCGGGTGGATCTCCATGCCGTGGCTGTCTTCCTTCAGCGCCAACAACCTGCCGCCGTGGAATATCGGAGTGGTGTTGTAGACCGCACGCGATTTGCCGCGCACGCTGGCATCGTCGGTGTAGGGACTGCGGTAGCGGCCATAAAGCGCCCGGCGGGCGCGCCGCTCTTCCTTGAAGCGCTCCGACTGGACGTAACGCTGCTTCAGGTCGACGTGGCCGTTCTCGAAGCGCAGCATTCTCATCATGCAGTCGCCGCTCAGGTACGTATCGTCGGGAAACAGCGGCGGAAACTGCGGGTCGGGGACTGTCTGGTACCACGAGCCGTTCAGCTCGGCGGGGACTGTCCCCTCGACCACCAGATCGTGGACGTCACACTCGATGCGCGACGGCGCATTGAATCCGGAAAAGTCCATCGTGTTCGGGAATGGCTGACTCATCGCGTTCTCCACAGCACCGCCGTGCGCTCGCGCGCTCTCAAGGCGGTGGTCTTGACGATCACAGGCTTTGTAGATTGCTCACATCGCGGGTGAGTGCAAGGCGGCCGACACCTGGACACCGCAAGCGACCACTGTGCGGTCGGGCGCTCAGTTCGGCTGGGCCGCAGCGCGGAGCGGATGGTCAGCCGCTCCCCACCGCAGTCCATCGTTTGCCGGTGACGGGATGCGGGTAGTGGAACGGCGTGACGCCCGTGTGCGGCCAGAGCGGCGGGAGCGGCGTCTCCAGGGCATCCGGGCCCAGCGGATCTTCGGGAAAAGTCCGGGTGAACGCGGGGACGAAGTTGGGCGGCGTATGGGCCCAGCCCTTCTCGTACACACCGTGGTAGTGACAGTGGCAATTCACGACCTGGAGTCTCCAGACTCCGCCTTCCCGCACATACCGGTTTTCGTACACGCCGCCCTCCCACCACTGCTTGGGCAGCGTCGGTGGCGCGTCCTGGTTGGTCTCGTGGACGCCGGCCTGCATGAAGTAGCGGAACCGGCCGAACGCCGAATCCCGCCCGGGGGCAACGTCCACGATGTCCTGCAGCTGCAGATGATCCAGAAGAAATCCGTAGACGGGGCCGTTGTGCCCACGCGTGAAGTTCTTGCGGAACCGATCGCAGTACAGCCGGCGCAGGCCGGCCTTGCCGCGGAATACCCCGCCCATGAAGTGCACTTCCCCGCTGTCCGAGTACAGATCCACTACCTCGTCGTAGAGACACTTGTCGAGGTAGTAGCCGTACGCGTACTGCACCTTGCGGATCGCATTCACATCCTGGAGCGAGCCGACTTCGGCGGAGAGTTCCTGTACCTGCGCGCGCAGCGCGCTGAGCTCATCGGCGGTCATCGTGGGATCCTCGGTTGGCGAAAGGAGTACGGCAGAGACGACATTTCCTGTCCCCCGAGCGATTCTGGCAGCTGCGCGGCACTTGAGCGAGATCGCCGCGTGCCTTACTTTGGCGGACCCGACGGCGCTCACGCGCGTCATCGCCCGCACCACGACGAGAGGCGCTTCTCATGTCACCGAGCGAACCGAGCAGCAGCCGGCCCTACAAGCGGATTGCCACTGAAGAGGCGTTCGCGACACCGGAGATGCTGAGCCTGTACCGCAAGCTGCTCACCGCGGGAACCCTCGACGACCCGGGGTTCGTGAGCCTGTGGGGCTTCTACCTCAACAGCCCGAGCGAGCGGGCGCAGGCGATCATCGAGAAGCTGCAGTGGCTGGATCACCGGCGCATCCAGGACATGGACGCGACGGGGATCGACCTGCAGGTCCTCTCGCTCACCGGGCCGGGAGTGCAGATCTTCGATTCGCCAACCGCCGTCGCCGTCGCCAGATCGAGCAACGATCAGCTGGCGGAAGCCGTTGCCCGCCACCCCACGCGTTTCGCGGGGCTGGCCGCCATCGCGCCACAGAATCCACCGGAGGCCGCGAAGGAGCTGCAGCGCGGCGTCACCCGGCTCGGGCTCAAGGGCGCGGTCATCAACTCGCACACCCACGGGGAATACCTGGACGATCCGAAATTCTGGGAGATCTTCGCCGCGGCCGAAGCCCTCGACGTGCCGATCTACCTGCATCCGCAGGGTCCCTCGAAGGGACTCATCGCTCCACTGCTGGCGCGCGGACTCGACGGAGCGATCTTCGGCTTCGGAGTCGACACGGGGATGCACCTGCTCGCGATCATCACGAGCGGCGCCTTCGACCGCTTTCCGAAGCTCAGAATCGTGGTCGGGCACATGGGCGAAGCCCTGCCGTTCTGGCTGTACCGTCTCGACTACATGCACCGGGCGACGGTGCTTTCCAAGCGCTACGAAGCGCTGCAGCCGCTCAAGAAGAAAGTGAGCGACTACATGAAAGAGAACGTCTACGTCACCAACAGCGGCGTGGCCTGGGCCCCTGCGATCACGTTCTCGCAGCAGGTGCTGGGCGTCGACAGGGTTCTGTACGCGATGGACTACCCGTACCAGTTCGCCCCGGAGGAGGTCGGAGAAATGGAGCGTGCCCAGATCTCCGACGCGGACCGCAAAAAGTTCTACCAGACCAACGCCGAGCGCGTGTTCAAGCTCTAGCGGACGAAAGCCACGCCTTTCGTCCGCGGGCACAAAGCGCCGCAGGCGACTTTGTGCAATCGGACTAGCGGACGAAAGCCACGCCTTTTGCCCGCGGGCACAAAGCGCCGCAGGCGACTTTGTGCAATCGGACTACCCTAGAGCGCGATGCTGATCGACTTGACCTCCGTGTAGGCCTCAACGCCCTCACGGCCGTTCTCGCGGCCCCAGCCGGACTGCTTGTAGCCGCCGAACGGCAGCGCATAGTCGAGGCCCTGTCCGCCGTTGATGCGCACCATGCCCGCCTTGATCCGGCGCGCGAGCTTGTGCGCGAGGCTGATGTCGCGCGTCCAGATGTTGGAGGACAGGCCGTAGTCGGTGTCGTTCGCCTGCTTCGCGATGCGCTCCAGGTCATCATCGTCGATCGGCATGGCGCACACGACGGGTCCGAAGATCTCCTCGCGCACGACGCGCATGTCGCGGTTGGTCTGTGCGAGCACGGTCGGCTGGATGAAGTACCCCTTGCCCTCGACGCGCTTGCCGCCGACGACCACCTCGGCGCCCTCCTGGGCTCCGGACTGGATGTAGCCCGTCACGCGCTCGAGCTGCTTCTGCGATACGAGCGGGCCCATCTGGGTGTCCGGCTGCAGCCCGGCACCCACGCGCAGCTTCTTCGCACGCTCGACGATGCCACCGACGATGCGGTCGAATACGCTCTTGTGAACGAAGAGGCGCGAGCCGGCCACGCACACCTGCCCCGCATTGCCGAAGATTCCGTTCGCGGCCCCCTCGGTGGCGCGCTCGAGGTCGGCGTCGGGAAAGATGATCACGGGTGACTTTCCGCCCAGCTCGAGAGCCACGCGCTTCAGGTTGCCGGCCGCGGCGGCGACGATCGACTTGCCGACGAGGGTCGAGCCCGTGAAGGAGATCTTGTCGACGTCGGGATGGGCGACCAGAGCCTTGCCGGCAGGATCGCCGAAGCCGGTGACGATGTTGACGACGCCGGGCGGGAAACCGATTTCCTGAATCAGCTCAGCGAGGCGAATCGCGGTGAGCGGAGTGAGCTCCGCGGGCTTGAGCACGACCGTGCAGCCCACCGCCAGCGCGGGCGCAATTTTGGCGACTTCCATGGCGAGCGGGAAATTCCACGGTGTGATCGAGCCCACGACGCCTATGGGCTCACGCAGCGTGTAGGCGTGATGGTTGGGCAGCGACAGGGTCGGCGTCTCGCCGTTGATCTTTCCCGCCCAGCCCGCGTTGTAGCGCAGGCATTCGGCGGCGCCGGCGACGGCTGCGAATTTCGCAACCATCAGCGGCATGCCGTTGTCCATGCTCTCGAGCGTCGCGATCTCATCCGCGTGCGCCTCGAGAGCGTCGGCGAGCTTCAGCAACAGGTTGCGGCGGCCGCCCGCCGACATGCTCGGCCACGGCCCGCTCTCGAACGCCCGGCGCGCCGCTTTGACCGCGAGATCGATGTCCGCGCCATCACCGGCGGCGGCCTTTGCGAACACTTCGCCCGTGGCGGGATTGATGACGTCGAACGTCTTGCCGGATTGCGCCGGCGCGAATCGACCGTCGATGAACAACTGGTGGGTCCTGGCGAGAAAGTCGGCAACCAGGGACTCGTGACGGGGCGGCGACACTTGGGCGTTCATGGAGGTCTCCTTGCGAATTCCGTCGATACTCGTTCAGTTCACCCGCAGCGCTCGAAGATCCGGCTTGCGTGGCTCGGCGCCGGCTCAGGCCCGATAGGAGGGCGCAAGCACCGCGTCGAGGACCGCGCAACGGCCCTCTTCACGAATCGCCCGCATCGCCCGCTCGAGCGCAGGTTTCACTTCCGCGGCAGTCCGGACCGTCTCCGGGTGGGCGCCGCCGGCCGCCGCGGCAATGCCCGCGTAATCAGGAGTCGGAGTGAAGCTCGTGTCGATATCTTCACCGCGGCTCGCGAGACCCTCCGGGTGCACGCCGATCGTCGAGAGCCGCGGCGCTCTCCAACCGGCGTTGTTGTAAACCACTTGCAGGAACGGCGCAGCATAGCGCCTGGCCATCCACTGCACGGTCGCCGGGAGGGAAAACATGTACGAGCCGTCACCGGACAGGGCCGCCACGAAGGCATCGGGCCGCGCCAGCTTCGCGCCGACGGCGGCGCCGCCGCTCCACCCGAGGGACCCGCCGCCTGCCGTGAACAGGGTTCCGGGGCGGGTTCTCGCACAGTGATTGGAGATGGTGCCGAAATTGGTGACCCCTTCGCTGATGACAATGGCATCCGTGCCGATCGCCTCACGCACGCACGCGGTCAGATACTCCGGAGTCAACTCGCCCGTGCGGGTTTCTTCCAGCCGCGCGAGATCCGTCACACGTTCCGCGTGCCGCACGCCGTAGTGATCGCGTCTCTCAGCAACCGCGCGCGCATCCAGCTTCAGAGTCTCCAGATGTGCGTTGATCTGCCGCAGAGCGGTCGCAGCATCGGCGCGGAATACGTGATGCGCGTGGATGTACCACAGGGGCATCTGCTGCTTCAGCGGGTCGACATCGATGTGCAGTATCTGAGCGGACTCGCTCGGGTGGTTGATCAGCGGGATCCAGGGAACGTCGCTGTCGATCACCAGCACGACGTCCGCCTCTGCCAGCGCCGGGTTCTGGCGCTTCTCGTTCCACTGCACGCCCTGGTGCCCAGGATTGTCCGAGGGGAAATTGACGCAGCTCGGCACCGACTCGAGCACGCCTGCGCCTGTGAGGCGGGCGAGCCGCACGAGCTCTTCGACGGCGGCGTGATTGCGCCCGAGGTAAGAAGTGACGATGAGCGGCCGGCGCGCGCCTGCGAGAGCAGAGGCCACGCGTGCGACGCCCTCTGACGACAGCGCACACGGTGCTGCTGCTTGCCAGCGACTGCGGTCCAGGGTGACAGCCTGCGCCTCACTCTCCAACACCTCGCGGGTGGCCATCAGGTAGACGGGTCCCTTCGGATCGCTGTAGGCAAACTGCATCGCCCGGTAGACCATCTGCTTGACGTTCTTGCCGGTGCGAATCTCGTTGTCGTAACGCATGTAGCCACGGACGATGCCGCGCTGATCGAATACGTCCTGGATCCAGTGGATGAACTCGTTGCGACTGCCCAGCGACTCCCCTTCCTGCGTTGCGGGCGAAGCGCCGGCAACAATGAGCACCGGCACGCGTCCCTTCGAGGCATTGTGAATCGCGCCGCCGAGAGCCTGGGTGCCGCATTCCACGTGCACCATCACGGCCTGCGCGCGACCCGAAACCTGGGCAAAGCCATGCGCGACGGTCAAGGCCACCATCTCGTTCGGACACGTGATGATCCTGGGGAAACGCGCGCTGCCAGCCGGCTCGGCGGCCAGCGCCTCGATGAAGGCGGTGTGGTCGCTGCCCAGGTTGGCAAATACGTACTCGATTCCGGTTTCGCACATCGCCTCGAGCAGGGCGGCGCCTGTGGTCTGCATGGGGTTCCCGTTTGCGCCGCAGGGGGAGCGCGTCATCCTCTGGTTCGCCATCTTATCCGTCGCCGGCCGCTCTTGGAGCTTCCGCTGCCGGTCATGACCAGTTCCGTGCCCGCAGGACGCTCGCCGCATACGGCTTCAGACCGGACCAGATCAGCAGCGCGGCCACCGGACCCAGGACGGCTCCGACCGTGACCATCGAGTAGCCGATCAGGGACTCGTCGCGAAATACATGGTCGGTGACGAAGGCCACGACCGTCGCGCCGGTTCCAAAGCCGACGGCGTTGAAGACGAACAGGTACAGAGCGGTCACCTGGCCGCGCATCTGGTTCGGCGTAATGATCTGCAGCGCGGCGTTCTGTGGCCCTGGGGAGAGCATCGCTACGAAGAACAGGACCCCGAGCATCGCGATGGACAGGTGCGCGCTCGGCATGAGCGGAAACAGAATGGATGCCGGCACGGCGAGTGCGAAGGCGATCAGCGTGACGAGGAGATTCGCATCGGCACGGCCCCGCTTCGCGAAGTACTCTGCCAGCAGGCTGCCGGTCATCAGCCCGACGGGAGCCACGATGAGCAGTACGAGGCCGAAGATCACTCCGATCTGTGCCGCGCTCCAGCCGTAGGTGCGGGTGAAGAACGTCGGCGTCCAGGTCTGGATGCCGAAGAACACGACCGAGTTGAACGCCAGGCCGAGGAACATCGGGCCATACGTCCTGCGGTTGTCGACCAGGAAGCGGACAACCTGCCGCACCGGCAGCGACTGCGCCGGCGCACCGCTGAGGGTCACGCGTCCGCGGCGCAGAGGCTCGCGTACAGTGCTGAACAGGGACGCCACGACGACACCCGGAATGGCCACCAGGATGAACACGAGCTGCCACGGCCGCAGCGCTCCGACGAGGGGCAGTGAGAGCGGCGGCAGTGTCGAGACGAAATGAATGACCGCTCCTCCCAGGAGCGAGGCCAGCGCCGTGCCGGTGACGAAACCGAAATTCAGAACGGATATGGCGCGCGGCAGCTTCTCGTGCGGAAACAGATCGGCCAGCATGGAATAGGTCGAGGGCCCGTTGCAGGCCTCGCCAACGCCCACTCCCACTCGGCCGATGAACAGCTGCCAGAAATTCTGCGCCAGCCCGCAGAACGCCGTCATCACGCTCCACGTCATGATGCCGACGCCGATGATCAGCCTGCGGCTCTTGCTGTCGACGAGGCGCGCGATCGGCAACCCGAGGATCACGTAGAAGAGCACGAAGGCGATGCCGACGAGGTAACTCACCTGCACGTCGGTCAGGTGCAGGTCGCGCTTCACCGGCTCGATGAGCAGATTCAGGATGCCGCGGTCCAGGAAGTTGATGGTGAGCGCGAGCGCGAAAATGCCGACCGCGTACCAGGCTCGTGCCGGAGTGGGCCAGGGGTGAGTAGCGAGCTCGGAGCCCTGCCGGGGCAGGGCGGAAGCGGTCGTCTCATTCATCGGGTGCGGTCCTGCATGATCCCCTCGACTCTATTTATGGACGCGAGAATACTGCTGATGTCGCACCACTCATAGTCGTAGACTAAGTAACGCTGGCGTCGTCCAGCAGCTGCACCGCTTCCGCGCCGAGCTGCAGCGTCACACCCGCCATCAGCTCCTCGAGCTGCGCGATGTTGGTCGCACTGGCGATGGGCGCCGTGACACCCTTGGCGATCAGCCATGCCAGTGACACCTGGGCGGGCGTCGCATTCAACTCACCCGACACCTTGTCCAGCGCGGCGAGGATCCTGCGGCCGCGATCGTTCAACATCTCCCTGACGCGGTAGGCGCGCGCACTGTTACTGAAGTCGGGGTCCGAGCGGTACTTACCGGTCAGAAATCCGCTGGCCAGCGAGAAATACGAGATCACGCCGATGCCATCGCGGCGGCACAGCTCGGCCAGCTCACCTTCGAAGCGGGTGCGCTCGTAGAGGTTGTACCAGGGCTGCAGGCTCTCGTATCGCGGCAGCCCTGCGCTGGCGCTGACTCTGCGCGACTCGGCCAGGCGCGCTGCGGTGAAGTTGGAGGCGCCGATGGCGCGCACTTTCCCATCCCTGATCAGCTGTGCGTACGCCTCGAGCGTCTCATCCAGCGGCGTATCCGGATCGTCGCGATGCGACTGATACAGGTCGATGTACTCGGTGTTCAGCCGCTCGAGGGAGCGCTCCACGGCGCGCAGGATGTAGGCCTTGGAGAGCCCCGCTTCCCCCGGCGCCATCTCCACGCCTACCTTCGTCGCGATGATCACCTTGTCGCGCACGTGCCGCTGACGCAGCCAGCTGCCGATGATCGTCTCCGATTCACCGCCGCTGTTGCCCGGCACCCAGTGTGAGTAGGCGTCGGCGGTGTCGATGAAGTTGAATCCCGCCGCCACGAAGGCGTCGAGCAGGCGGAGCGAGGTCGCCTCGTCGGCCGTCCAGCCGAACACGTTGCCGCCGAAGGCCAACGGCGCGATCTCCAAGCCCGAGAGCCCGAGTTTGCGTTTGCTCATGGTCAGGCCACTCTGTCAGGGGGCTCGCTGCCGGAAAAAAAACTATCGAGATTTCTCGCCACGCGCATGCCCATTGCCGTTCGCGTCTCCAGAGTGGCGCTCCCCAGATGCGGCAGCAGAACGACGTTCTGCAGCGCCAGGAGCTCCTCCGGTACGCGCGGCTCGTGCTCGTAGACGTCCAGTCCGGCGCCGGCAAGCATCCCATTGCGCAGCGCGTGCGCGAGCGCTCGCTCGTCGACCACTTCGCCGCGCGCGGTATTGATCAGAAAGGCCGTCTTTTTCATCTGCGCAAGACGGCGGGCATCGATGAGGTGGCGGTTCTGCTCACCCCCCGGACAATGCAGCGACACGAAGTCGGCCTGGCGCACCAGCTCGTCGAGCGATGCGCAGTGCACCGCCCCGGTCTCAGCCTCGATCTGCGCGTCCACCGGGCGGCGGGCATGATAGAGCACGCGCATTCCAAGACCATGATGCGCCTTGCGCGCGGTGGCCTGTCCGATCCGGCCGAAGCCGACGAGACCGAGGGTCCTGCCGGTCACATCGGCGCCCAGATTGCGCATGGGTCCCCAGCCGGGCCACGAGCGGTCCCGCACCATCCGTTCGCCCTCGCCCGCGCCGCGCGCGGCCATGAGCATCAGGGTGATGGCGATTTCCGCCGTCGGCTCGGTCAGCACGTCCGGAGTATTGGTGACCACGATGCCGAGTTGCCTGCACGCCGCGAGATCGATGTGACTCACCCCCACCCCATAGTTACCGAGGATCTTCACTTTGACGGCGCCGGCCTGCAGCAGATCCGCAGTGATCTTGTCCGTCACCGTCGGACACACGGCATCGTAAGTGCGCAGCGCGGTACGCAGCTCTTCGGCCCCCGGCAGGGTGTCAGGCTCGTTGAGGGTCACGTCGTAGCGTGCGGCGAGATAGTCCTGAACTGCGGCGGGCCAGCGTCGGGTCAGCAGTACCTTGGGAGTGGACATGGGCTCGTCACCATAGCCGCGCGGGCCCGCGCGGCTTTCGGGGCAAGGCTATGCTAATTGCGCGCTGCGCGGCGATATTCGCTGGGCGTGATCCCGTAGTGGTTGCGGAACACCCGCCCGAAGTGAGTCAGGCTGTTGAAGCCGTAGTCGAAGGCGATCTCCGTCACCAGGCGACCCCGCACCGGCGCGGCGACGAGCGCACGTGCGCATTCCTCGAGTCGGCGCCGCTGGATGTATTGCGTGACCGTCTCCGTTTCCTGGGCGAACAGGTGATGCAGGTAGCGCGGCGTGATGCGGCATGCATTGGCAATGCGGGTGGGGTTCAGCTCCGCATCGCGCAAGTGTGCTTCGATATAACTCACGATGCGGGCACGATGCGCGGTGACGAGCGACGAATGCTCGCACTGCGCGTGCGGGTTTACGGAGTATGCGGCAGCGATCAGGTCCAGCACCGTGTAGGACATCCGCAACGTCACGGCCGGGTCCCACTGTTCGCAACGACAAGCCCACAGGCTCTTGATGAAGTCCGACAGCAGGCCGCTCATGCCTCTGTTACCCGGCATGCGCACGGCCAGAACATTGTCTGGACAGGCCAGATGGCGCCGCAACAGGCCGTCGGCGACGCCCAGCACGAGCCGGCGCGCGGACGAGGGCAAGCGCATTTCGTACGGTAAGGTACTGGCGCACAGCGTGAAATCCCCGGGCAGCAGCTTCGCTTCGCGCTCGCTCTGGCGGTTGTGACTGGTGCCCTCGAGCTGCATCACGAGAAAGAACGATCCTTCCGTCGTGCGCGCTATCTGCGACTGCGTGTGCCGGATCGTGGCCGGCTCCGAGCGCACTTCGGCGATCCTGAGGCCCGCGAGCTGCGTGCGCGTGAGGCTTGCCGAGAAAGTGGGCAAATCGCTCGGATCCGAGACGACTGGCGTGAAGGTGCTGCACGCGATCTCGTTCCAGTACTCGAGCCGCCTGGCCGGGTCCAGGCCGTCCGTCGCGAACGTCTCAAACGCGGTCATAGTTGAGCGGGCCTGCGGGCCTTCCCATGCGTGGTCTTGCCGATGAACCTATGATTGCACGTCGGGCGCAGCAGCGTCACTTCGGCCGGCCGGCCTTGGCATCCGCGCCGAGCTGTTGGTGCGCCCGATGGATCACATAGTCGCGAATCGACTCGATCTCGCTCGCGCTGAGCGCGGGCGCGAACGCAATCATGCCGTTCGCCTGGCGCACGCCGTCGTGCACGATGCTCTGCCATGCATCCGGACTCAAGAGAGCTGCCGCGTACCTGAGGTCGGGCATCACCCCGCCGCTGACTGCGCTATCGCCGTGGCAACCGTTGCAATACGTGTGGTAGTGAGCCTTGCCCTGTGCGACGACGGCCGAAGACGCCTTGTCGGCCGGCGGCTCCAGCTTGCGCGCGGGGGCCTGCGGGACCGTGGGAACGGTGTCCGTGCCGTTGAGCTTGAATGCCAGGACGCGCGGAATGTTCTGGTCGTTGGCAGCGGAGTCGCGCGCGAGCTCGCCTGCGGAAAAGGGAAATGCTCCGCCCCAGCCCAGCTCGACGACCACGTACTGCTCACCCCCCGCCGCATACGTCACGGGCGGCGCCACGATCCCCGTGTTGGTCTGGGTGGACCACAGCCGCTTGCCGTCATCGGCCTTGAAAGCCGCGAACTCGCCCGTCGCCATGCCCTGGAACACCAGATTGCCGGCGGTCGCCACGACGCCGCCGTTCCAGGGCTTGTCGAGGGCGACCTTCCACAGGGGGCGCTGTGAGCGGGTATCCCAGGCCAGGAGGCTGCCCTTCAGTCCGCTCTTGATGCCGGCGATCACCTTCGGATCTTCAGGAAGGCTGCCTGCATTGAAGTCGATCCCCGTATTCCACCCGAAGGTCTTCGACTTGAAATGCGCATCGCCGATGTACACGAAACCCATGTCGTTCGCGGGGATGTACATGACCTGCGAAACGGGGTCGTATGCCATCGGCATCCAGTTGTGCGCGCCACCGGGGCCCGGCAGCGCGGTCCAGGGCTTGCCCGTCTCACCGTAGCGCGCCTGCGGGTCCTCAGCGGGGCGCCCGGTCTTCGGATCCAGGCGGGTGGCCCAATTGACCGCTGCGTAGGGGGCGCCCGAGAGAAACTCCCCGGTCGCGCGATCGAGAATGTAGAAGAAGCCGTCCTTGGGCGCCTGCATCAGAACCTGGCGCGCTCGTCCCGCAATCTGCACGTCGGCCAGCACGATCTGCTGCACGGCCGAGTAGTCCCAACTCTCGCCCGGCGCTTCCTGGAAGTGCCACACGTACTCTCCGGTGTCTGGGCGCACCGCGACGATCGAGGCGATGAACAGATTGTCACCGCCGCCGGGGCTGCGGACAGCCCGGTTCCAGGGAGAGCCATTGTCGGTCCCGAAGTACAACAGATCGAGCTTCGGGTCGTAGGCGATCGAGTCCCAGACGGTCCCGCCCCCGCCCAGCTTCCAGGAATCGGCGTTCCAGGTGGGGCGTGCC
>FTEN01000265.1_pt1 | contig 16347 bp, 15 predicted proteins | sample 1640221 | NCBI WGS metagenome assembly FTEN01 (sample SAMEA3914816, study PRJEB12502) | metagenome | biome: forest; material: soil | place: USA | collected 2011-09-16 | depth 0.3 m | reverse complement strand
GCTGCCCTCGGTTCTTGCCGGGCCCACCTGCGACAGCATCGATGTCATCGCCGAGAATCTGCTGCTCCCGGAGCTCAAGGCCGGCGATCTCATCGTCGGACGCGCAATGGGCGCCTACACGTGGGCCAGCGCTTCGGAGTTCAACTTCTTTCCCAAGGCTACGGTGGTGGCGGTGAATTCGACTGGCGCCGATGCCGAGGGCGTAGTCGTCAAGAGCGACTGAAGCAAATGAACGTTTGGAATCGCCGGCGCTTCATCGCATTCACGGTCGCGGCCTCTGCGGCCGTGTCGTGGACAGGAGCTACGTTGCGTGCGACCGCGGCTGAACGGGCGCCGCGCTGGATCGAGCTCGAGAACATCCACACGAACGAGATCACCCGCGTGGCGTTTGAGAATGCGGACGGATTCGCACCGGGTGCCGCGGCGCGTCTGCAACATTTGCTGCGGGACTACCGTACCGGCGAAGAGCACGAGATGGATTCCAGGCTATATGTTCAGTTGTGCGACCTCGCTGCGGCCGCGGGCCGCGAGCCACGCTATCAGGTCATCTCGGGCTACCGCTCTCCCGCGACCAATGCAAAACTTCATGAGCAGGGGCACGGTGTCGCAGAGCACAGCCTGCACATGCAGGGGCGCGCAATGGATGTCCGGCTGCGCGGCTGCGAGCTGCGTGTATTGCGCGATCTGGCGCTAGCGGCGCAGCGCGGCGGCGTCGGTTACTACCCGCACTCGAATTTCATTCACCTCGACACCGGCAGGGTGCGCAGCTGGGAAGGCTGACTCACTTCGCCGTGCTAACGTGACCATTCAGGGAGTCGCCGTTTGATCCGCAACATCGTTTTTGACGTCGGTTGGGTCTTCGTTCATCTCAACCCCGGGCCGGTCATCGAGTTCCTGGCCGCCCACGGCGTAGAGGCCCCCAACATCGACGCCCTCTGCGACAGCGTCGTACTCGATGATCACGAATCCGGCCGCCTGGATGGCAGCGGCCTGCTCGCCAGGATGGCGGCGCTGGCGAAACAGCCGATCGCGCTGGAGCACCTGCATGCGAAATGGGTGGATATGTTCGAGCTGCAGCCGGCGATGGTCGATCTCGCGCATCGGCTGAGCGACCGCTACCGGGTCTACCTGCTATCGAACATCGGCGATCTGCACTGGGCGCACCTGTCGCGCGAGTACCGCCTGCACCATATTGGGCATGGTGTGCTGCCCTCGTACCTGGCCGGGGTGATGAAGCCGCACGAAGGGATCTACATTGAGGCCGAGCGCCGGTTCGACCTCACGCCGGCCGAGACCGTGTTCATCGATGACCGCGCCGACAACATCGGCGCCGCGCGCTCGCGCGGCTGGCACGGCATCGTGCACACGGGCTATGCACCGACCATTGCGGCACTGCGGGCGCTCGAGGTGGATTGCTGATCCTTAGAGTCTCGAACCACGGATACGCCTATGCCGGCCGTCATTCCCGCCACCGTGCTGCTGATCGGGTCCAACGTGTTCATGACGTTCGCATGGTACGCCCACCTGAAGAACCTTTCGGGGCGCCCGTGGTACGTCGCCGCGCTGGTCAGTTGGGGCATCGCCCTGTTCGAGTACCTCCTGCAGGTGCCTGCGAACCGCATCGGCTACACGCAGCTGTCGCTGGCGCAGCTGAAGATCCTCCAGGAGTGCATTACTCTCGCGGTGTTCGTCCCGTTCGCGATGTTCTACATGGACAAGACGTTCAAGCTCGACTACCTGTGGGCAGGATTGTGTATTCTGGGGGCCGTCTACTTCGTGTTCCGCTCGCCTTAGAAATGAAGAACGAGCCCCTGATCGAGCCTGAAACCGCCATTCACCGCCAGGTGATGGATGCGCGCGAAGGGCGTGAGCCGCGCGTGATCGCGCGACTGTTCTCCGGGTGGGCGCTGTTCGGCGAGCGGCAATTCGTGCGGGGGTATGCGCTGCTCCTCCCCGATCCCGTCGTCCCCACCTTGAATGCCCTCGGAACGCAGCAGCGCATCCAGTACATGCTCGACATGACCCGCATCGGCGATGCCCTGCTCAAGGCCACCGCGGCCGTGCGGATCAACTACGCAGTCTTCGGAAACCAGGACCCCGCGCTGCACGCGCATGTCATACCGCGCTACGCGGATGAGCCCGAGAGGCTGCGCACGGCGCAGCCTTGGGCCTATGACTGGGAGGCCGCGCCGGCGTTCGACCGTGCGGCGTATCGGGAGCTCGGCGAGACACTGCGTCGGGAACTGACGCGCCTGGGGGTCACCAAGCCCATGCGTTTCGATCCGGGCGCCAACGCCGGCTCGCCGCCCGTGACGGCGAAGCCGGTGTAGCTAGCGGTTACTTCTTCGGCGGCGGCGGCGTGACGGGCACGCTGGGCCGAGGTGGCGGTGTGGTGTGGGGTTTCACACTGAGCAGCTCGACGTCGAACACCAGCAGGGACCCCGGCGGAATCGCGCCCGGCGATCTTTCATCGTAGGCGAGCTTGGGCGGCACGAAGAGCTGCCACTTGGCGCCCGGTCTCATCAGCACGAGCGCTTCCTGCCAACCCGGAATGACGCCGTTGACAGGGAAGCTGGCAGGCTCTCCGCGCTTGTAGGAGCTATCGAACTCGGTGCCGTCGAGCAGCGCGCCACGGTAGTTCACCGTGACTTCGTCGGTCGGCTTCGGCGAGGCGCCGTCACCGGGGACGACCACCTTGTACTGCAGGCCGCTGGCCGTGGTGACCACGTCCTTTTTCTTGCCGTTCTCGGCAAGGAAGGCGGCGGCGGCGGAGTGGTTCGTTTCCACGACGCCGGAGCGCGCCGTGCGGATGACATTGGAGATGTTCTCCTGGTCCGCCGGGGTCATCTTGACCTTGCCGGACAGGGCGTCACGCAGCCCCTGGGTCAGCCGCTCGAAGGCAATGGTGTCGGGGGTGAGTCCCGTGGCGTGCAGCTGCTCGCCCATCGAGACGCCGATGCTGTAGCTGGCCTGGGACTTCGCGTTGGCGGGGGATTTCATGGTGGCCGTGTCCCCTTTCGCAGGAGTGGTCTGCTTGGCCGCGGGGGCGGCCTTGGCGGCGGCCGGCTTGGCAGCGTCCGCGGCCGCGGGCTCCTCGGCCCGCGTCGGTGTCGCGACCACCACGAGTGCGGCGGCCAGCAGCGCGCCGGCCATGATGAATACGGGACGGCGAACCTGCGGAGCAATGCGTTTCCTGCGCTGACCAACAGCAAAGTTCATGAGTCACCTTTAGGCTTGCGGGCCGTGGATCACGGCGCTGACCGCAGCGGGGCGACAGTTTCGCCTATCGGCCCCAGGCCTGCTGCCCTTTTTGGAGGTGACTCCAAAGCCCTACACCCATCCGCGGCGCGCGTTAAAGTAGCTGCTCTCGAGGTCTGTTCCTGGCGTGGCGGCGCCTCCAATCTGCTCACCATTCGTCAGCTTTGCCGCGCTTTCCATGAGGGCGCCCGTGTACATCGCGTACTCGATGGCGCGGACGCGCAGATTCAAGGTGGGGAGACCGTGGCAATTCTCGGTCGCAGCGGCTCGGGAAAGTCGACCCTGTTGAACCTGATCAGCGGCATCGACCGTCCCGACCGCGGCTCCATCGAGGTGGACGGCCGCGAGATCACTCAGCTCGCCGAGCCTGCCCGGACCCTGTTCAGGCGCGAGCACATCGGGTTTGTATATCAGTTCTTCAATCTCATTCCGACGCTCGACGTGGAGGAGAACGTGCGTCTCGTTCTCGAGCTGAACGGAGTGCGCGGCCCGGAGGCGCGCCGCCGCAGTGCAGCGATGCTGGAGCAGGTAGGCCTCGCGGACCGCAGCCGAAGCGCCGTCGACAAGCTCTCCGGAGGCGAGCAGCAGCGTGTCGCGATCGCACGGGCCCTCGTCCACGAGCCGTCGCTTCTGCTTGCCGATGAGCCCACTGGAAACCTAGACGATGAGACCGCGCGTCAGGTGATGCCGGTTCTCTTGTCGCTGGCTCGCTCCAGGGGAGCCGCGCTGCTGATCGTCACGCACGACACGGGTCTGGCGCGCAGCGCCGACAGGCTTCTCGAGTTGCGCGACGGACGCCTCCAGGCTTCGGGTCCCTAGAATGCGGACACTCTGGGCCGCGAGCATCCGGCATCTGCTGCGCCATCCCGCGCAGCTCGCTCTGGCGCTCGTCGGCCTGTCGGTCGGAGTCGCCACCATCGTGGCCGTGGACATCGCGACAGCCAGCTCGCGGCGCGCCTTTGAGCTTTCGATGGACGCGGTGAACGGCGCCGCGACGCACCAGGTCGTCGGCGGGCCGGACGGCGTCGACGAGCGGTTGTACGTCGAGCTCCAATCAGCCGGCGTCGCGGGTGTGGCCGAACCCCCGTCATTCGCACCTATCGTGGAAGGGTACGTCACGGTTGGCGACCACTCCCTGCAACTCGTCGGACTCGATCCCCTCGCCGCGGCAAATCTCAATGCTGCAACGGAGCGCGCGCAGGCCGCGCAAGACGCGGCCAGTGCAACGGAAGCGCCAGGTCCAGCGGATGCTCTCAAGGTCGCAAGCCCTGACCTGCTGCCCTGGTTCACTCAGCCCGGATCGGTCGTCTTGGCGTCGCACACGGCCGCGGAGCTGGGACTCGCCGACCACGAGCGATTTGCGCTCGCTGTGGGCGGCAGGAGTTTCGCCGCCGTGCTCATGGCGAGGCTATCGAATCCGGGCGCGGGCTACGACACTCTGATCCTGACCGACATTGCCCAGGCCCAGGAATGGATGGGCATGACAGGGCGGCTGTCGAGGATAGACGTGCGCGTGCCCGATGGTCCGGGAGCCGCAGGAATCCTCGCCGAGTTGCGCAAGCGGCTGCCGCCGGGCGTGCAACTGCAGGACGCCCAGAGCCGCACGCGCCAGAGCCTGGATATGACCGCCGCGTTTACGACGAACCTGAAGGCAATGAGCCTCCTCGCGCTGCTCGTGAGCACACTGCTCATTTACGGCGCTGTCAGCTTCGCGGTCGTGCAGCGTCGGCGGATCATCGGAGTGCTGCGCGCACTCGGTGCTACGCGCGGGCAGGTGCTGAAGATCGTGCTGGTCGAGGCCGGCCTCCTGGGTATCGTGGGCGCGATCCTCGGCATCGTCCTGGGGCTGGCCATCGGGCGCGTGCTGGTCAGCCTGGTCTCCCGGACGATCAACGATCTGTATTTCGTCGTGGCGGTCAACGCAACGACATTGCCGGCCACGTCGATCGTCAAGGCACTCCTTGCCGGTGTCTGTACCGCTCTCGCCGCGGCGCTGCTGCCGGCGTTGGAAGCGATCGGCAGCGCGCCACAGCTTGGCCTGAGACGCTCGGCGCTCGAGGAGCGCGCAGTCGACATTGCACGCAGGTTGCTCATTGCCAGCGGCGGCCTGGCGGCCGCTGCCGGCATCATCGTCTTCGCGTCGACCCGGAGTCTGCTCGCAGGATTCGCCGCCCTGCTCATGTTGCTCCTGAGTGTCGCCGCACTCACCCCCGCCGTGTTGCGGTCCCTCGCACGCGCTGCTGCCGCAACCCTGGGTCGCACGAGTCCGGTTGCTCGCCTGGCATTCGGGGACATCGCCGCGTCTCTGAGCCGCACGGGAGTTGCCGTCGCTGCGCTGGGGATGGCGGTCGCGGCCATGATCGGCGTCTCGATCATGGTCGAGAGCTTTCGCGAATCGCTGCACGACTGGCTCGAGCGCACCATGCAGGCGGATATCTATCTGGCTGCCCCTGGTGCGGGCACACGGCGCTTCGAGCGGCGACTGGACCCGGATCTTCTGCGCTCGCTGCTGTCCACGCCGGGGATTGCCGACTACAGCATGAGCCGACAGGTTATCGTGGAATCGCAGAGTGGTCCGGTGCCCGTGAATGCCGTGAAGCTCCCCGAGGCCCGCTATCGATCGATTCAACTCGTAGAGGGATCCGCCGGCAGCACCTGGCCCGCATTCCGGAACGGTGCAATCGTTATCTCCGAGCCGCTGGCGTGGCGCCTGCGGCTCAAGGCGGGAGACCAGCTCGCGGTCGCCACCCCGGCGGGGCTGCATCGGTTTGCGGTGACCGGGGTGTATCGGGAGTACGGCAGCGATCGCGGCAGCGTGCTGATGGATCTTGCGACCTACCGCCACCTCTGGCACGACGAGGCCGTCACGGGTCTGAGCCTGTTTCTGCAGCCTGGCGTGCGGTCCGCCGACGTGTTGCCGGCGCTGCGGGCGGCCGCCCGTGGGCGGCAGGCGCTGTTGATGGGCTCCAATGCGGACATCCGCTCACTGAGCATGAGCATCTTCGACCAGACGTTCGTCATCACACGCGTCCTGAACTGGCTGGCGGCTGGCGTGGCGGCCATCGGCCTGGTCAGCTCGCTGCTGGCCTGGGAGCTCGAGCGATCCCGGGAGCTCGCGATCGTGCGCTCGCTCGGGCTGACTCCCGCCGGCGCCGCGGTTCTCATCGAGGCACAAACGGCGTTCATGGGGCTGGCCGCCATGCTGGCAGCGGTGCCGGCCGGCGTTCTGACTGCCCTGGTGCTCGTCGATGTGATCAATCGTCGTGCCTTTGGGTGGCGGATCGACCTGCACCTGAACGCTGCGCAATTCACGGGCGCTTTGCTGCTGTCGCTGGCGGCTGCCCTGGCGGCCGGGTTGTATCCGGCATGGCGTACTGCGAGAGCGCCGATCGCGGCTGATATCCGGGAGGAGTGATGCGGCACACGATCATCGCCGCCATTGCGCTCACGGTCGCCGCGATCGCTGTCGCACCCGGCGCCGTCCCGGACCGGGATCTCGACGTGCTGCGGGGCAGTGCGGCCTCGAGCGGATTCGCGGTCGCCGCGCAACCGCGTGAGTTCGTGTTTCCGCGCGATCACGGACCGCATCCCGATTTTCGCCACGAATGGTGGTATCTCGTGGGCAACCTGACCTCGCCGGCGGGGGAGCGCTTTGGCTTCGAGCTGACGATCTTCAGAGTTGCGTTGACTCCGGCGACCGTCGTCGAGCCACCGGCGCGACAGACGCCTGTTGAAGTCGCGACGCCACTGGCGGGGCAGACGCCTGTTGAAGTCGCGACGCCACCGGCGCGACAGACGCCTGTTGAAGTCGCGACGCCACCGGCGCGGCAGACGCCCGCTTCCGCATGGCGTACCCGGCAGATCTACATGGCGCATTTCGCAGTGACGGACGTGTCCAGGCGCCGCTTCCGCTTTGCCCAGAAGTTCGAACGGGATGCGCTCGGCCTAGCGGGCGCCGCGGCCGAGCCGTTTCGTGTGTGGCTCGATGACTGGCAGATCGGCGGACAGCCGCACTGGGCGGTGCATGCGCAACAGAAGGACTACGAGCTCACCCTGGCAGTGGAGTCGCTGACGGCTCCGATCCTCAATGGCGACCGAGGACTGAGCGTGAAGTCGAGCGAGCCCGGTGCGGCCAGCTACTACTACTCGATTCCACGGGTGAGCGTCCGGGGACAGATCACGCGTGCGGGGACTGCAGTGCCGGTGAGCGGCACTGCCTGGCTCGACCGCGAGTGGGGCAGCGGCTCTCTCGGCTCCAGGGAGGCGGGTTGGGACTGGTTCGCGCTGCAACTCGACGACGGCAGCGCGCTGATGTTCTATGCCTTGCGCAACCAGGACGGCAGCCGCGAGCCGCACAGCGGCGGAACCTGGGTCGATCCCACTGGCCGCGCGCTCGCGCTGACCAGTGGCGAAGTTGAGATCGATGTCGGCGAGCATTGGACCAGCTCGCGCGGCGCCCGCTATCCGTCGCGCTGGCGCATGCGGGTCCCTTCGCTCAATCTGGACGTGGATGTGAAGCCCGTGCTGTCAGACCAGGAGCTTGGAACGAAGCCGCGGTACTGGGAAGGCGCCGTTGACGTGAGCGGCAGCCGCGGCGGAAGCGAAGCTCACGGCCGCGGGTACGTCGAGCTCGTCGGCTACGGTGTGGCTGCGCGCTGAGCGGCAATCAGGCGAGATCGGCGAGCACTGCCGGAATGTGACGGCGAAGCAGGGCGTTGCGCAGCTCCCACTGTTCCCGCGTGTCCAGCTGTTCGAGGAATCGTACCTCGCCTCCGGCATACACGGCGACGGGCACCCCGTCGCGATACAACACGCGGTTACCGCTCAATGCCGGCAGACGCGATCCCGGTGTGATGATTCCCACAAGATTGAGGGGATCCGCGCCCGAGAGCGAGACGCAGTGTTGCGAGTTCGGTTTGCGCCGCGCCTCGCGAAGCAGGCCTATCGCTTCGGGCAAAGCATATTGCTCGCCCGTGAATCCGGCGACGAAGCGCCCGCCACGAATCTCTCCACGGGCTTCCAGCCTGCGGTAACACCTCAGGAGGTCGCGCCACGGCGGCAGCCATTCGGCCTCGCGTGCCAGCAGCCGCCAGAACACAACGCCCCAGCGTCGCAGCAGCGTCTTCGCGACATGCTCGATGGTCTCGTCGTCCTGTTGCAGTTCCTTGAGCCGGGATGGCGGCGTACCGGTCTTGCTCTCGGGTGCGCGTCTGGCGACGAGCGCCCAGCGTCCCGCTGCGTCCATTCCGAACAGTGCGATGCGTCGCCGGCGTCGCCCTCCCGCTGCCGGTTTACGGCGGTCCGAGGGAACCAGCAGCGCGCGCAGTCCTCCGAAGCTGTCGGAGTTCACGTTGCCCAGAGCAACGAGCTCCGCCAGCGCCTCTTCCGCCTGTACCGGCAACAATCCGCTGGTGTCGGTGATCTCATCGAAGAATGAGGCGCCGTGTGTGCGCAGATGGTCGGCGACGGCTTGCGCCTTCGAGGAGAGATTTCTGGGATCCACGGCGTCCGTCAACGAAGACCAGATGCGGACATGGCGTCTGCCAATGAGCGTGATCGGCGTCGCACGCACGGGGGCCGCGCCCCGCTCCGGATCGCTGTTGCGCGGCGCGAGTCGCGTCCAGACGAAGCGGCCCGACAGACATTGTTCATCCAGCCACGCAGGCTCGTACTCGCCGATGCGCGCGGTGAGAATCTCGGTTTCCCAGGCACTGGCCGGGGCTTCGAAACCCTCCAGTTGCGCAAGGATGGCGCCCACCGCGTCCGGTCCCTCCATGCGCCCGTCGGGCGTCACGCGTTGCCACTCGAACAGGAAGCGCAGGAAGTCCCGCGCCGCAATCGGCTCGATCTCTGCGCGCAGCCGCTTGACGGTGTAGCGGTGAATCCGCGCCAGCAGGCGCCGCTCGCACCATTCGCTTTGCGCGCTCGCGCTGAACTGCCCCTGCATCGCGAATCCCTCCGCCTGAAGAGCGGCGAGCGCGGCATCAATCCGGGCGACGGGGACTGACAGGGATACTGCGATGACGGCTGCGGTCACAGGGCCCGAACCCTCCAGGCGGCCGCGCACAATTTCCACCAGCGCGGTTTCCGTCGTCCAGTCGTTGACGGGGCCTGCGGAGCCGGTGGGATCAGCGGAGCCGGTGGGCGCCGCCGCCTGCGGGAAAAGGGCGGTGAACAGCGGCCACCGCTCCACGGCAATCCAGATTGGTCCGCCGTCCGTGGCAAGTTGCGCGACCCGTCGCTGCGTGTGCAGATGGTTCAACAGCGCCGGCCAGCCGGGCTGGCGTTCTACTTCCGATCGGGTGAGGAACGTCAGCCACAACAGTGCGTCGTGCAGCTCATCGGCATTCGCCGCGTCGGGCCACGCTTCCTCACGCACCCGCTGTATCGCTTCCGGATCGAGCTTGCCGATGTCGGACGCACTTTCCGGGTCCAGCCAGCGGCGGCTCATCACTGCCTGCGTCCGCCGCTCTTCCAACGGCGCATCGTCCAGGTAGGCGTAGGGGCGTGCCGAGAGAACCTCGAGCGCCAGTGGCGACGGCTCGGTCAGGTCGCGCGCCACGATACGGATGTCCCCTGATTCCAGCCGGCGCAGCAGGTGCTCGAAGCCATCGATGTCCATGGCCTCTTCGAGACAGTCGCGAATGGTCTGCCGCACCAGCGGGTGATCGGGAATCTCCAGCTCTCCCGGGAGGTTCTCGGCGCACGCCACCTGGTCGGGAAACACGGCAGCGAGCAGATCCTCCGACGCCATGCGCGCCAGCGGGGCTGGAACCTTTTTCCCTCCCCGGAAGCGCGGCAGCGCCAACGCGATCGTGGCATCCCAGCGCCACCTCGTCGCGAACATCGGCGCCGCGCACAGCGCCTGAACCAGGAGCGGCCGCACGGTATTGGAGTGCAAGTACCGGGAGACCTCGGCGAGCTCGAAGCTGTGTGCCGTCGTCAGGGACAGCACGATGGTGTCCTCTGTTGCCGCGGCCTGCAGCTCGAAATTGAAGGAGCGGCAAAAGCGCTTGCGCAGCGCCAGTCCCCACGCGCGGTTGATACGGCTGCCGAAGGGGGAATGAATGACGAGCTGCATGCCGCCCGCTTCGTCGAAGAAGCGCTCGAAGACGATGGCGTCCTGTGTGGGCAGGCAGCCGAGCGCCCCACGTCCCGCGGCGAGATAGTTGACGAGCTGAGCGGCCGGGGCCGGATCGATGCCGACGACGTCAATGAGCCAGCGCAGGGCAGGCTCCTGTGCATCGCCGAGACGCGCCTCGAGCTCCTGGCGCAGACGCGACACGGCGGCGGAGAGCTCATTCGAGCGGCCGGGCGCTTCGCCGAGCCAGAACGGAATCGACGGCGGCTGACCGTGGGCGTCTTCCACGCGCACCGTTCCGCTCTCGACCCGGAGGATGCGGTAAGAGATGTTTCCGAGTTGGAACACATCGCCCTGCAGGCTCTCGACCGCGAAATCCTCGTTGACCGTGCCGACGAACTGCGATTGCGGCTCCAGCATGACGCGGTAGTCCGCGTTGTCGGGAATCGTTCCTCCGGAAGTGATCGCCGTGAGCCGGGCTCCACGTCGCCCCCGCAACAGATGATTGACGCTGTCGTGATGGATGAGGGCGCCGTGGCGGCCTCGCCGAGTCGTAAATCCCTCCGCAAGCATGCGCACGACCTCGGCAAATTCAGCGCGCTCCAGATCGCGGAAGGGATACGCAGCGCGAATGAGGGCGAAGAGTCCTTCCTCATCCCACTCGCGCGCCGCAACCTCCGCCACGATCTGCTGGGCGACGACGTCCAGCGGCTTGGCGGGCATGACGAGTCGATCCAGCTCACCGCGGCGCACGCAGTCCAGCAGCGCGGCGCATTCGACGAGATCGTCCCGGGACAGCGGAAACAGCCGCCCCTTCGGGGTGCCGCCGACGGAATGGCCGGAGCGGCCCACTCTCTGCAGGAAGGCCGCAATCGAGCGCGGCGAGGCGAGCTGGCACACCAGATCGACATCGCCGATGTCGATGCCCAGCTCCAGAGAGGCCGTGGCCACCAGTGCCTTGAGCTCGCCCTTCTTCAGGCGCGTCTCCGCGTCGAGGCGCAGCTCTTTCGCCATGCTGCCGTGATGGGCAGTCACCTTGTCCTCTCCGACCCGCTCCGAGAGATGACGCGCAACGCGCTCGGCGTGCCGGCGCGTGTTGACGAACACGAGAGTCGTTCTGTGCTCCGCGATCAGCTCGGCAAGCCTGTCGTACACCTGCGTCCAGACATCGCCGGACATTACGGACTCGAGGGGCGAGGCGGGGACCTCGATGGCAAGGTTGCGGTCGCGAACGTGACCGACATCGATGATCGTACAGTCGGGCTTGCCATCGGGACGGATGTGTTGCATGCCGACGAGAAAGCGCGCGACGTCCTCGATGGGCTTCTGGGTTGCCGAGAGGCCGATGCGCGTGAGCCGGCGCCCGGCGAGCGCTTCCAGGCGCTGCAGCGAAAGCGCGAGGTGCAGACCACGCTTGCTCCCGACCATCGCGTGGATCTCGTCCACGATTACCGTGCGAGTCGTCGCCAGCATGTTTCGACCCGACTCGGACCCGAGCAGGATGTAGAGCGACTCCGGAGTCGTCACCACGATGTGCGGCGGCCGCTTGCGCATGCTGTTGCGCTCGTGTTGCGGAGTGTCGCCTGTGCGGACGAAGGTTCGGATTTCGACGTCCGGTAGATCGAGGAGGCGCAGCTCGGCGCGAATGGCCTCGAGCGGAGCTTCGAGATTGAGGCGGATGTCGTTCGAGAGCGCCTTGAGCGGCGAGACGTAGACAACCTGCGTCTCATCCGGCAACGCGCCCGCCATCCCATCGCGAACCAGGCCGTCGATGGCGGCAAGGAAGGCGGCGAGCGTCTTGCCCGAGCCGGTGGGCGCTGCGATCAGAACGTGCTGCCGGGCCTGGATGGCAGGCCACGCCCGAGTCTGTGCGGCGGTAGGGCTGTCGAATGTCCGGTCGAACCAGTTGGCGACAGCGGGATGAAACGTGGGGACGGCACTCACACCTGTGGCTCCACGGCTGGCGATTCCCGGTGCGCAGGAATCGGGTTGCGCAGCGCAATGGGCGTCCCTAGAACGATCGAGGTGTTCGGCTGCGCGAACGTCGACAGCCGTTCGAGAATGCTCCCCAGCTCATCGACGGAACGGGCGACGACGCGCGCGATCATGCAATCTTCACCGGTGACCTGATGCATTTCGATGATCTGCGGAATATCCCGGGCCGCTTCCACGAGACCATGCTTGTGGGAGGGCGTCAAACGCAACCTCACGAATGCATTCACGGCGAATCCCAGACGCGCGTAATCGACGCAAAGCATCGTTCCCCGCATGACTCCGCGCGACTCGAGGCGGCGCACGCGGTCCGCGATCGTGGGCTGGGAGACATCGAGCTCGCGCGCGAGGTCCGCATAGGGGCGGCGGGCATCCGCATCGAGGCTCGCAAGGATCTTCAGGTCCAGAGTATCCATATACAAAGACTCCACACGGATTGGACTTCGATTCAAAAGTCTAAAGCCGAGTTTAGTTTAATTTGTACAGTGCGCATCGCCAGCGTCGACAATACGATCCGAAGCCCGCCGCGACAAGTGCGAGTTGACCAGGAAGCCTTTCGTGTCCAATGCAAAGATTCGTAGCGACCCCGCGCGGCCAGCCGCGCCCACGTGGCTGGTTGCGGTGTGTCTCGTCTGCGTCTACGTCATCTGGGGGACGACGTATTTCGCTTTGAAGGTCGGGCTGGAGGAGTCGGGTCCGTATTTTCTGATCGGCACCCGCTTCATCGCGGCCGGCGGTCCGCTCATGCTCTGGCTGCACTGGCGCGGTGAGCCGCTTCCGAGCTTGCGTCAATGGCGCGGCTCGGCCCTGCTCGCCTTCCTGTTGCTCGTCGTGTCGCTCGGCAACGTGACCGTAGCCGAGCAATGGGTGAGCTCGGGAGCCACCGTCGCCCTGGTCAGCCTCATGCCGCTTGCGATTGCGTTGTGGTCGATCGTCTTCGGCAGCCGCCCGAAGCCGCTCGAGTGGGGTGCCATCGTCCTGGGAGCCCTGGGCACGCTCATCATGGTGATGGGGCAGGACCTGCGTGCGCGACCCCTCGGCACGGCTCTCATCCTGATCGGAGTTTCAAGTTGGGCACTGGGTGCCGTGCTGTCGCGCCGCCTGCAGACGCCGCCGGGAGCCATGGGCTTTGCCGCGGAGATGCTCGCAGGCGGAGCGATCGCGCTCATTGCAAGTGCCCTGTTCCGCGAACCGTGGGTCCTTCCGCATTCACCCCGTGTCTGGTGGGCGTGGGGCTATCTCGTCGTGTTCGGCTCCCTGATCGGATTTTCCGCTTATCGCTATCTCGTCGATCGCGTGTCGCAGACGCTGGCCGCGAGCTACGCGTACGTGAACCCGCTGGTAGGACTGCTGGTCGGCTGGGGACTGGGGAAAGAGTCCTTCTCGGCAAACGTGCTACTGGGTCTACCCATCGTCCTCGCCTCGGTCGGTGCGCTCGCGTGGGCGCAATTCGGCAGGCCGACACCACGCCCGCGCGCTCCCCAACACCGCTGCCTCGAACCCTCAAGGGTAGTAGAGTAGCCGCAAGATCAAGGATCGGCGGGTATGAGTGATGTGGAACAGCCAGACGGATTCCGAGGAGCGCTTTCGAAACAAAGCCATATGGGGATCGGCCGCGGTGGTGGTCGTCGCCGCGATCGCAGGGTTCGTCTACTACAAGTATTTCGCTCACCCGGCGCCGCCGCCTGAAACGGCCACCGCTGCTACGCGGGCGCCCGCAGCCGACGCGCCACCCGCCATCCAGCATCCCGTTCCGGAGGCTGCGGCCGAGTCAAAGCCTCTGCCTGCCCTGAACGACAGCGACCAGGAAATACGCGATTCGCTGGTCGGCCTGTTCGGTCAGAAACCGGTCGAAGCGTTTCTCAACCCCGAGAACATCGTCCGTCACGTCGTTGCGACGATCGACAACCTCCCGCGGAACAAGGTTGCCGCGGAATTGCGTCCCGTGAAGCCTACGGCCGGCGAGACCGCGATTTCCTCCCAGGGCGAGTCCACGACGCTCAGCGCGGCCAACTACGAGCGCTATGGGCAGTTCATCAAGGTCGTGCAGGCGTCGGATCCGAAGACGGTGGCGACGGTTTATTTCCGACTCTACCCTCTGTTCCAACAGGCCTACGAGGACCTGGGCTATCCCGGGCAGTATTTCAACGACCGCCTGGTTCAGGTCATCGACGATCTGCTGGCCGCGCCGGATGTGAAAGGCCCGGTGCGGCTCGTACAGCCCAAGGTGTTCTACGAGTACGCGGATCCGACGCTCGAGAGCCGCTCCGCCGGGCAGAAGCTGCTGATCCGCATGGGCAGCGCGAACGCGGCCATCGTGAAGGGCAAGCTGCAGGAGTTGCGCGCTGCGATCGTTCAGCAGCCACGTCCGGCGCAGGCGGCGGGCAACCATGACTGACCCGGGTCAGGACGAGACGGGGCTGGAGCGCATGCTCGGATATCTGCGCTCGGTGCTCATTCCGACCGAGACGCTGGAGGCCTGGGCCGTCCAACGGCGCGTGTTCGCCCTGTCGCACCGGCGCCAGCTCGTCGCGGCGACCAGCGGGCGCCTGATCGTCATCGCGCGGGGTCTGCTGGGCGGGTTCGACGTGTCGGACGTGCGTTGGCAGGACCTGGAGGAGGTCACATTGCACGTCGGCGTATTCGGCGCCAACCTGGTGATCCGGGCCGGCCAGGCCGCGGATCTGGCCTCGCAGGGCTCCTCGGGCGCGCGGCGCCTGGAGTTTTCCGGACTGCGCAAGGAGCAGGGGCAGGCGGTATACCGGATCTGTCAGGCCCAGGATCAGGCGTGGCGTGAAAAGCGCAGGGTGCGGGAGCTCGAAGAGCTGCGGGCCCGCTCCGGCGGCATCCAGGTGTCCTCGGCGCCTGCCATGTCCACCGGCGCCGCGGCTCCATCCGATGCCGTGCGGCGTCTGCAGGAAGCCAAGCAGATGCTGGATGCGCGCCTGATCACCGATTCCGAGTACGAAGCGATCAAGGCGAAGATCGTCTCACCCTGAGGCGCTGCGGACACCAGCCTGCGCAGACCGATGTTGCCGCAGGCGGGCGGCTGCAAAAGAGGTAGAGTACGCGGCGCATGTCGACGCCGCTCCAGCAGTACCACCTCGTCACTCAGTGGAAGCTCAGCGCACCTGTCAGCGCGGTGTGGGCGGCGCTGACTCATCCTGAGAGCTGGCCGGAATGGTGGCGCGGGGTGGTGGCCGTGGATCTGCTGCAGCCCGGAGATTCCAACGGCGTCGGCGCCTATCGGCGCATGACCTGGCGCAGCGCTCTCCCCTACAGGCTGACATTCAACATGCGCACGATCAGAATCGAGCCGCGCTCTCTCATCGAGGGCGTCGCGGACGGCGAGCTGCAGGGGACCGGCCGCTGGCAGCTGACACGGGTCGGCGGCGGCACCGACGTCCAATACGACTGGATCGTGGCTGTGACCAAGCCCTGGATGCGTACCCTCGATCCGCTCGCCCGGCGGCTGTTCCACTGGAATCACAATGTCGTGATGGAATGGGGGCGCAGGGGTCTCGAGCGGCGCGTCGGGGTTCGCTAGCTAAGGGGTCAATCCGCACCGACGGTGAGCAGGCGAATGCCGCCATCCCGATCGGGCTCGTGCTCACGCTGATCCACCTGATCAGCATTCCCGTCACCAACACATCGGTAAACCCTGCGCGCAGCACCGGGCCGGCCCTGCTGGTCGGGGGCTGGGCTCTGGGCCAGCTCTGGCTGTTCTGGGTGGCGCCCCTGGTGGGAGCCGCCGCAGCGGGGTTTGCACACCGCTGGGTTGCTCACGACAAGCCATAGCGGGACCTGATCGGGGGCACGGCGATTGCTCCACCTGTTGAGTCCACGACAACAGGAGTCTGCAGGATGAACAACGATCGCGCCGCGGGGCAATGGAAACAGATCAAGGGAAAAGTGAAGGAGCAGTGGGGCAAGCTGACGGACGATGAGATCGATCAGCTCGAAGGCAAGAGCGATCAGCTCGCCGGCAAGCTGCAGGAGCGCTACGGCATTGCGCG
>FTEN01000173.1_pt1 | contig 16413 bp, 13 predicted proteins | sample 1640221 | NCBI WGS metagenome assembly FTEN01 (sample SAMEA3914816, study PRJEB12502) | metagenome | biome: forest; material: soil | place: USA | collected 2011-09-16 | depth 0.3 m | reverse complement strand
TGCACGCGCTGCAAGTGATCAACCTGGGCGAAGCCGCAATCGGCTCCTGCGATCACATTCTCGCGCCCGACGATCCGCGCAAACCGCACGATACGGTCGGCCACCACCTGAGGGTGCTCGACGGTGATCATGTGATGCGTGATGACGCCGGGAATCAGGATCTTCCCGTGCGGAAGCTTCACCTTCTGCCAGACACGCCATTCATGCTCGTGCCGGGGGTTCGCGGCCTCGAGCGAATAGGCTCCGGCGCGCACATTGAGGATGATATCGACGATCTCCTCCAGCGGGGCGTCCGACATGTGCGGCAGGTGCCAGCTGCCGAAACAGACGTGATAGCGGATGCGATCTTCCGGGATGTCGCGCAGCGCGTGGTTGAGAGCGTCAACGCGCAACTCAGCCCAGCGGCGATAGTGCTGCGGACTCTGCTGCACGAGATGGTCGTACATGTTGGCAAGGACGGCGTCATCCACCTGCAGCACCAGCCCCGCGCGCACGACCTCGAGATATTCCTGGCGCAACGCTTCCGCCAGGGCAAAGATATATTCGCGCTCATTGGCATAGAACTCGTTCTGCCCGTTGAACACCGCGCTCGCCGGCGCAACCACGGTCAGGAAACCCTCGGTCGCACTCGTGCCCGCGAGCGCTGCCTGGAGATTCCCGGCATCCCGCTGCACCTCCCCGTACTTCTCGTAGCGGATCGGACCGGTGCAGGCGTACGAGGTGATGCTCGAGGGAATGGGACCGAATTCCCGCGCAACCAGCTCCGGAAACCGCTCCCGGTCACGCCCGAGCCAGTCGAGCGGGCTGGGTTTGCCCGGGCGGTTCTCGAAGCCGCTGATGCGCTCGAGCACGTAATTCGCCCAGCTCGACTTGCCGAATTCGCCGTCGTTGACGATGTCGATGCCGGCTTCAGCCTGCTGGCGCACGACTTCCGCGACGGCGCCACGCAACACCTGCGCGTACGACAGCGGATCCTTCGGGGGCCCGAGCTTGTACCCTGCCATCTCCAGAAGAGCCTTGGGTCGCACGATGCTGCCAACGTGCGTCGTCAAAATCCGCTCTACGCTCCGCTTCATCGAACCTCCCCTCGCTCGAGCTGCACGTCGTGGGTCCGTTGGCAGCCTGCGACAGCTCACGCTGCGGCGTGGCCAATCACACCGCCTGCAGCGCCTACGGCTGGAACTGGGCCATCGTCGTGTCAAACGCAGTCACCGCCGTTCTCTCCAGATCCCACGACCGCAGCTCCTGGGACAGCACCTCGATGCCGACGGGGCCTCTATAGGCCGATAGCGTCAGCTGCTGCAAGAACCCCTGGATGTCGAACTCACCGCGTCCACACAGTTTGCGGTGAGCGGTTGTCTCGGTGACGATGTCCATCCCGCGGGGCGTCTTGAGATAGCCGTCGTTGATCTCCAGTCCCTTGAAGTACGAGCCGGGAAAGCTGGCGATGTCCGGGTAAGGGATCCCGAGCTTCACGATGTGCCACAGATCGAAAATGATGCCGCCATTGCTTTGCCCTGCCCCTTCCACCAGTTGCCGTGCAGCAGCCAGCGACTCGATGACCGAATGCGGCATGAGCTCGTACGCGATGACGACCCCGAGGCGCGCTGCATCCCTGCACAGGGCGCCGAACTCGTCGATGAGCCGGGGCAGCGGACAAGGGGATCGAAAGAAGTCTCCCACCTTGATGTGCCGCCCACCGAGACCTGCGGCCGCCGCGAACAGCAGCTGCCGCCTGCTGTCCGAAGCCGCCCGGCGCGGGTCCGCCGGATCGATGAACCAGTCGATGAGAAACTCGATCTCGACGTACTTCATTCCATTGTCGTCGAGGATCTGCTTCATCTCGGGCAGGGTATAGCGCGTCAGCACCCGTTCGAGGTCGGCATGCCACAATCCCACGCCTTTGAATCCAGCCCGCGCCGCCGCCTCGATCCGCTGGCGGAACTCGAAGGTGCTGAACTCGAACTGCGAATGCGGCAGCGCGCCTCCCGCCAGTGTCCAGTAGGAGGCGATCAGCTCGACATTCCTGCGTGTCAGTGGCGCCGGTTCGGCAACGCTCATGTGCAAATCAGCTCCAGCATGTTGATACTCTTCTTGACCGTATTCACGTGCTCGCGCATGAGAAATTCCACGCGCACACTCTGCCCCGACTCGAGTGCATCGCACACGTCGTGATGCTGCCGATGAGCGAAGTACAGTGCGTCGAACATCGCTGCCGCATCCCGGGCCTCGAACGCAATGGCCTCGGCGCTCGCAAACGGGATGCTGGCATTGCGAGCCAGGGCTCCCGAGAAGATCGAGCTGTCGGCCTCGGCAACAATCAGGGCGTGGAATCTCCCGTTCATCTCGCCATACGCAACTTCGTCGCTATCGATCAGATGGCGCTTCTCGAAGATCCGGTCACCGGACTTGAGGCAGTCGCGCAGTGCGCGCACGAAATTCCCGGACGCGCCTTGCTCGGCAACCCGCCGGGCCGCAAGGCCCTCGAGCACGCCGCGCAGATCAATGGCATCGAGGATCTCGCTGCGGGTGAACCTGCGCACGACGTAGCCGCGAGTCTCGGACTCGACCAGAAACCCCTCCTTTGCAAGGACGGGAAGCACCTGACGTACAGGGGTGCGCGACATGCACAGCAGCTGCGCGAGCATGGCCTCCGCAACTCGTTGTCCCGGCTGCAGCCGGCCCCGGAGGATCATTTCGCGAATGCTGACAGTCGCCCGAGCCAGCTGCGTATCCATGGCGGTCCGATTTGAGGGAGCCGGCGGGAATCGTGCCTGACGGGATCCTTTAGCGTCAATGCAGGATCCTATAGCGCTGAGTTCGGGCCCTCTAGCGCCATGCAAGGGAGTTTCAGCCGCAGAACCGGATCCTGACTCGAGACTATTGGATCCCGCACTGACTATGGGATCTACCACAGCGCCCCCCGTCGGGCATCACCGCCGACCGCGATCGAGAGTCATTTGGGGCGACCCGTACACGGCTAGCTCGACTCCGGCAGCGCAGTCCCTCCGACAGGCGCTCTCGCCCGACCGACGATACGGGGCGCGGTCTCTCGGAGTCCCAGAGCGAGCACGCCGGCGAGAATCGCGACTCCGAACATGATCCACAACGGGGCCTGCAGCCCCACCCTGTCGGCCGCGTAACCGGCGAGCGAGGGGGACAGCACGCCGCCCAATACTTCCCCTGTTCCCATACACAGGCCGAGCACGGTGGCGCGCTGCAGCGGGTCGACGCTTTCGGAAGGAACTGTGGCCATGAACAACGGAAAGATGCCGTTGAGTCCCCACCCGAGCGTGAAGATCGCAGCCAGGAGCCACACCGAGCCGGAAAAATACAGCGCCCCGAGCGGCAGAATCACACCAATGAAGGGCATCGCAATCATCAGCGGACGGCGTCCGATGCGATCCGACAGGCCCGAGATGAGGAACGCGCCGATGGTGGCGGAGATTCCCAGCGTACCCATCAGCCATCCGGCGGTCTGCGGGTCGTACTTCCGCACCTGCGTCAGATACAGGGGCATGAAGGCCCAGCAGACGACCAGGTAGGACACCAGCAGCACGCCCATCACCGCACAGATGAGCACGTTGCGTTCCGCAAACGCGCCTGCGAGTGTCAGCTTCTGCGCCCGCGGCTCGGCGGCAGCGCGCGGCTCCACCCGGGGCTCACGCAGAATCCACCACATCAGCGCTGCGGAGACGATTCCCGGAACACCGGCGAGAAAGAATGCATGTCGCCAGCCGGAAGCGGTGGCGAATGCGGTGAGGAGCACGGGCGCAACGAACGAACCGAGCAGGTTGGAGCCGAAGTTCTGCGTGACCCCCATCGCCAGTCCCCGGCGCTCGGGCCGTACTTCCGCGGCGATGATCGTCTGGCTGATCGGCATGATGCCGCCCTCGGCGGCCCCCATCAGTAACCGGGCTCCGAGCAGCATCGCGAACGAGGTTGCGATGCCGGATAGAAACGAGCAGACGGAGAATGCGAGCGTGGCGAGGATGAGCAATCCCTTGCGGCTGCCGGTCTTGTCCGAGATCAGGCCGATGCCGAAGGCCGCGGCCGCCCACGTCAGCGACAACGCGCTCGCGAGCATGCCGACCTGGGTGTTGCTGAGGCGCAGGTCCGGTTGCACGAAGGGCATCAGGAAGCTCAGGGCATTGCGGTCGAAGAACACGATCCCGAAATTGATGCTCAGCAGAGCGACCAGAACGACCTGGTACACCCCCGCCGCGGACTTGGAGGACTCACCGGACATCGAGCCGCTGGTGCGTTCTTTCATACGTGCAACGTTATTCCAGCTCGAGCCGGAATGAAAGCAGGCTTTGCATCGGGAGGCGCTGAGCCATCTTGTCCTAAGGCAGTCCCAGCTGTGTAGAATCGATCCGACGTCCCGCTCTTCCCGGTATGGTGTGCATGCGCGCCGCTCGTACTCTCGTCATTCTCGTCATCGCATGGGCGTTCAGTGTGGCAGCGGCTGCCGCCGATTCACCTATCGACACGGGCCTGCTCCTGTTCACCGGGAAATGCGCCCTCTGCCATGCCGAGGGTGGCACCGGCGCGATCATGCTGAGCTGGCGACTGGGCAAGAATCACTCGCTGCTCGCAGATCGCACCGACCTTCGGGCACCGTACGTGACCGCCATCGTCCGCTCCGGCCTGCGCAGCATGCCGCCGCTCACTCGCGTAGAGGTAACCGATGAGCAGTTGAGAGCCATTGCGGCATACCTCAGCCGGGCGCGGCGCAATTCCGCAGCGAGACACGCGCCGTGACCCGCAATGCATCGCGGCGTAACTTTCTCATCGGCGCGGCAGCAGTCGCGGGCGCCATCGCCGCCGGCTCGAAAATCGGATTCCGCGCTTCCCGCGCCCCGCGCGCCGCATTCCTGTTCGATGACCGTTACGAGGAAGCGCGACGCTTCGCGCGATTATCCGCGGCGCTCGGCACGAAGCCGACGGCGGTTGCAGAGAACCTCCTGTCGCAGGCCGCGGAACTCTTCTACCCGCTCCAGGACGTCGCCGGACTCACCTCGTACGCAGACTTCACTCTGGCGGCGGGCGTGGCGCGCGGCTTGCGGCGCGAGCTGATATTTCATGCCTATCACCTGATCGAGTCGCCCGCACAAGTGAGATACCGGGTCCTCCTGCAGGGCCGCGAGGCAAGTGCCTCGCCGCTCAGGCGGTCGGGACGGATTCAGTGGGAAAGCAGATTGGCGAGCTGTTTGCTCGGCAGCGCGCGCCACGCGGCAAGCGAGAACTGCTTGCCGTACGCAACCCCTGGAGTCGGGATAACGCTTCACTCCTGGGTCATCGCCCCGGGAAACTCGTGAAACTGATCCTTCCGCCACACCTGACCCCTTCCGCCTTCGACCGTGCGCTGCGGGCGTTTGAGAGCGTGGTCGGCAAGCAATGGCTGCTCGCGACCGATGAGGATCGCGAAACCTATCTGGACGTTTACGCGCCGGGAGATCCGGCGGCGCATGCGCCCTCCGCGGCCGTCGCGCCCGCCTCGGCGAGCGAAGTTCAGGCGCTCGTACGCCTCGCCAACGAGCACCGCATTGCGCTGTGGCCGATCTCCCGTGGCAAGAATTTCGGCTACGGCGGCTCCGCACCGCGCATGCCCGGCACCGTAGTCGTCGATCTCGGCCGCCTCGACCGCATTCTCGAGGTCGACGCGCAGCTGGGCTACTGCGTACTCGAGCCTGGGGTCGGATTCTTCGGCCTGTACGAGCATCTGAAAACCAACGCGATCCCGCTGCAACTCGCCCTGCCTGGGAATGCGTGGGGCAGCGTGGTGGGCAATGCCCTCGAGCGCGGCTTCAGTGTGGCAGGCGACCACAGCGCCAACATCTGCGGCCTGGAGGTCGTGCTGCCGAAGGGCGATCTTTTGCGCACCGGCATGGGTGCGATGACGGGCAATCCTACCTGGCCTCTGTTCAGACATGGGTTTGGCCCGTCCTGGGATCAGGTATTCGTCCAGTCGAACTTCGGCATCGTCACGAAAATGGGCTTGTGGCTGAAGCCCGAACCGCAGGCCGTCATCAATGTCGGCATCAAGCTGCCGCAGGCCGAGGACATCAAGCCATGGTCCGACGTCGTCACGCCGCTGCGCATCGCGGGCGTGCTCGACGGCAATGTCAGCGTGACGAGCTTCCAGTCCGCGGCGACGATCCGCACGCAGCGCAGCGAGTGGTACACCGGCAAAGACTCGATTCCCGACAGTGTCATCGCGCAGATCATGGCGAAGTACGATGTCGGCTGGTGGAATGGAACGATGCGCCTCGCAGGTTTCGCCGACGTCAACGAGGCGAATCTGAAGGTCGTGCAGCGGGCCTTTGCAGGCATGCCGCAGGCGCAGCTCCAGGTATCGAGGTGGTACCAGGGCGATCCGGGCCCCGGCTCGCCCGCGCCCAGCGTCCTGCCGCTGCAGATCATCAACTGGCACGGCGGCCGGGGCGGACATCTCGGCTTCTCTCCGATCATGCCGCCCACCGGCAGGCTCGTGCTCGAGCAACTGCAGCGCACCCGCAGGCGATTCATCGAGTTTGGGATCGACTATTCCGCGACTTTCTATCACAGCGGCCGGCACGTCGCGAACGTGAACCTGATGATCTACAACAAGGATGACGCGGACCTCACGAGGCGCACGCGCGCACTGTTCGCTGCGCTGGTCGAGGAATCCGCCGCGGCCGGCTACGCGGAGTACCGGACGCACCTGTCGTACATGGATGACGTTGCAGCGTGCTTCAACTACAACGATCACGCGCTCTGGAAGCTCAACGAGACGCTGAAGGACGCATTGGACCCGAACGGAATCCTGGCGCCGGGCAAGAGCGGAATCTGGCCGCAGGCGTACCGCGACCAGCGAGGAAGAACCTGAGGTGGCAGAGTGAAGCGTCGTGAGCTGTTGCGGACGGCCCTCTGCGCGGGCGTCGCAGGCCATCCGCTGAGCCGCGCATGGGGCGCACAGCAGGCAGGATCCGGATCGGGAGCACGGCCGTTGCATGCGCGCTCCCTGTCGGGCGCCGAAATCGTCCTGGACGCAAGGGCCGTCGCCGACCTGGCGGCGAGCCTGCAAGGCGACGTTCTCCTCCTCGGCGACCCTCGCTATGACCAGGCGCGGCGCATCTGGAACGGCGGCATCGACAAGCACCCGGCACTGATCGCAACATGCACGGGCGCAGCGGATGTCATCCGCGCCGTGAATTTCGCTCGAGAACACGATCTGCTGACGGCCGTTCGCGCAGGCGGCCACAGCACTTCGGGCAAATCGACGTGTGACGGCGGCATCATGATCGACCTGTCGTCGATGCGCGGCGTGCGGGTCGACCCTTCGGCCTCGATAGCGCATCTGTCAGCCGGCACCCTCCTCGGTCAACTCGATCGCGAGTGCGCGGCGTTCAAGCTTGCAACCACCGTAGGCACAGTCTCGCTCACGGGTGCGGCGGGCCTCACGCTCGGCGGCGGCTTCGGACGGCTGGGTAGCCGATTCGGCCTGGCCTGCGACAACCTGCGTGGAGCGGATGTCGTCACCGCCGGCGGGCAGCTCGTGCATGCCAGCGAAAGCGACAATCCGGACCTCTTGTGGGGACTTCGGGGCGGGGGCGGCAATTTCGGAGTCGTCACTTCTCTTGAATACCAGCTGCACCCGATGAACCCGCTGATCGCCGGCGGCGTGTTGAGCTGGCCGTTCGAGCAGGCGCGGGGGGTTCTCGACTTCTATGCGGATTTTGCACCCGCCAAGCCGGACGCTCTGTGCACAGATCTATTGCTTCATTCCTCGCCCGGCGCAGCGCCGACGGTTTCGATGGTCGTGTGCTGGTCCGGCGAAGCCGCCGCGGGGGAACGCGCCTTGCAGCCCTTGCGAAGGGTTGCCCGCACTGCTCAGGGAACGATCGATCAGATGGAGTATGTCCGCCTGCAGTCAATGTTCGATCGCGGTTTTCCCGACGGCCGAAAGTACTACCAGAAATCCGGCCTCGTCAGAGTGCTGGACAGGGACTGCATCGATACGCTCATCGATGTGTTCGCGGCACCGCGCCCGCAACCGCTGGTGATGCAGCTACAGGGGCTGGGTGGCGCGGCGAGCCGCGTACGGCCTGACGCCACGGCCTTCGTACATCGCGATGCCCTGTGGGATATGGCAATCGTCACGCAATGGGAGAGCCCGGCCGAATCCAGTGCAAACATGGCAGCGATCCACGACATCTGGGCGCGCCTGGACCGGTTCACGAAAGGGTTCTACGTCAATTCACGTTACGAGGATGACTTGAAGGCGTTCCGTGACAACTACGGCGACAACTACCCGCGCCTTGCGGCTCTCAAGCGTAAATTCGACCCCTTGAACCTGTTCAGGCTCAACGCCAATGTACTTCCTGCGCCCGGGCGCGCGTAACGCCCGCGGACTTACGATCCCGGCCAAGCGTGCGCGCGCCGAATGTGTACTGCCGCCCGCGCGGCGGCCTGCGCGCAGGAGCCCTCAGGGCTTGCGATTCGCATCGTAGGTAGCCAGTCCGGGCTTGTAGCTCTTCTCGTCGATGAACTGCCGGATGCCCTCCTTGCGGCCGGTGTTGTCGAAGAAATTCGCAGCCTCCTGTGCGCGGATCAGGTAGTCCTCGGCGTTCTCGTACGTCATCTCCTTGACGCGGCGCACGGCATCCTTGGCGGCCTTGATGGTGACGGGATTCTTCTTGAGCAGCACCTCGGCGAGCGCGATCACCCGGCTCTCGAGTTGCGCCAGGGGCACGGCCTCATTGACGAGCTTCCACTGCGCCGCCTTCTTACCGTCGATCGCCTCCCCCGTCAGGGCGTGATACATCGCATCCCGGAAGCTCATCAGCTCGATGGCTACCTTGGTGGCGCCCCCCCCGGGCAGAATGCCCCAGTTGATCTCGGACAGGCCGAAAGTGGCTTCCTCGGCGGCAATGGCGAGATCGCAGGCGAACAGCGGCCCGTATCCGCCGCCGAAGCACCAGCCGTTCACCATCGCGATGGTCGGCTTCTGGTACCAGCGCAGCTTCTTCCACCAGCTGTACGCTTCGGACTGCGCCTTGCGCGTGCCCTTCAAGCCCTGCGCCTCGGTATCGCGAAAGTACTCCTGCAGATCCATTCCCGCCGACCACGCCGTGCCGGCGCCCGTCAGTACGAGCACGCCCACGTCCTCGCGGAACTCGAGCTCCTCGAGCGCCTGCAGCATCCTGCGGTTGAGCGTCGGGCTCATGGCGTTGCGCTTTTCCGGACGGTTGAAGCTCAACCACGCAATGCGGTTCTGGACCCGGAAGGTGACGACATCGTTGGCGGCGGTCATGGGCGGTTCCTCTGTCGATTGCGCGGCTCGCCTGCAAGGCATCCGGTCCGCGCAGGGGTTGAGATAGTCTCAGGACACCTGATATAGTATCAAGCTACCTGAGGGACAGGAAGAATAATCAAGATGCGAAGCCCCCGCGCGCCGCGCCGCCCGGCCGCCGGGCAGGACGCCCTGCCCAGGATGACCTATCTCGTGGGGCGCCTGAACCGGGCGCTGCGCCGCCGCCTCACCGCGGCGCTGCTGCCGTACAAGCTGTCGGTCGCCCAGTACACCACCCTGTCGGTATTGCATGTGCGGGGCTTCCTCTCGAATGCCCAGCTCGCCAAGCGGGCCTTGATCACTCCACAGGCGATGAACGAGGTGATGCAGGGGCTCGAGGCCCGCAAGCTGGTGACGCGCCAGGCCTCCTCCTCACACGGGCGAATCGTGCAACTGCTGCTGACCCCCGCGGGTCTCGAGCTGATGCACGAGTGCGATGCCGCGGTGTACCGGCTCGAGCAAGCGATGCTCGCGGGACTGACGGCCCCGGAGCGAAAGGCCGTGAGAACGGCGATCGCGAGCTGCACTCAGGCTCTGGAGCAGCACGGCGCCGGAAGACGCCGCCGGCCCGCGCACGCTGCGCGCGAAACGGCATTCGAGATCTGAGGTCCGCCGCAAGCAGCACGACTTTTCACGCGTCGGCAGCGCGTCAGGGAACCCGCTGCGATAGATGTCCCGCGGCAGTCACCCGCCAGACCGTGTTACCCACATCGTCGGCTACGAGCAGCGCGCCTGACGCATCGAGCGTCACGCCCACGGGGCGCCCCTGTGCGTCTCCCTTGTCATCGAGGAACCCGGTCAGTACGTCCACCGGCACGCCCGCCGGCCTGCCCTGCCTGAAGGGCACGAAAATCACTTTGTAGCCGCTGCGCGGATTGCGATTCCAGGAACCGTGCTGACCGACGAACATGCCGCCGGCAAACGATCCGGGCAACGACCGGCTGCCCGCGCCTGCCGGAGCGAACGCCAGACCCAGCGAGGCCGTGTGCGCACCCAGCGCATAGTCGGGCACGGTTGCCGTGGCGACGAGATCGGGCCTTTGCGGCTGCACGCGCGTGTCGACGTGCGCGCCGTAGTAACTGTACGGCCAACCGTAAAACGCGCCCCCGACCAACGCCGTCATGTAGTCCGGGACCAGATCGCTCCCCAGCTCGTCGCGCTCATTGACCACCACCCAGAGGGCTCCCGTGTCAGGCTGCCACGCCAGTCCATTGGGATTGCGCAGACCGGAAGCAAAGATGTGATGGCGGCCGCTGTCGGGATCCACCTCCCACACCGCGGCGCGACCCTCCTCGTCTGCCATGCCATTCTCTGCGGCGTTGCTGTTCGATCCCACGGTCACGTACAGGCGCGTCCCGTCGGGGCTCGCGATGAGGTTTTTCGTCCAGTGATGGTTTATCGTGCCCGCGGGCAGTTCGAGCAGCTTGGTGCCGGGACCCTGGATTCGCAGCGCGCCCGGCACATACTCGAATCGCCTGACGGCGTCCGAGTCGGCCACGAACAACTGGTTGCCGATCAGAGTCATGCCGAACGGCGAATTCAGATTGTCGAGAAACACCGTGCGCACTTCGGCGACACCGTCACCGTCGGTATCGCGCAGCAGAGTGATCCGATTGGCGCTCACGCCGCTCGATCCCGCTCTCTTCATCACTCGTTTCATGACCCAGCCCTTGATCCCTTTGCGATCTTCGGGCTTGGGCGGCGCGTCGCTCTCGGCGATGAGAACATCCCCGTTCGGCAGCACGTAGAGCCAGCGCGGATGCGCGAGTGCCGTGGCAAACGCATTCACGGCCAGGCCCGGCGCCGGGAACGGCTTGGCACCGATGGGCCATCCCTTCGCGGGCGCAATCTTCATCGTAGGAATCAACGTATGCCGCGGCGGGGAGAGGGTCGGAGCGGGGCCGAAGTCCGCGTTGGCGGGAAGGCGCGCCATGTCGGAGCAGGCTGACAGACTCGCGGCGAACAGGAACGCTGGCAGCGAGCGGAGGATCCTTTGCGTCATGACGCGATCGGGTCAGCAAGGCGCAGACCCGGAAGGTTCGCCTCGGCTTCAGGGCAGAGCGGTCTGCCGTTCCCGCCCCCGCCCTGCTCGCCGCAGCCGCCGGAGGATCAGCGCTTTCTGAGCAGGGTGAGACCTTCGCCTATCGGCACGAGCGACAGATCGACCCGCTCGTCGTCATGGACGCGAACGTTGAATTCGCGCAGCGCCTGCGCGGCGGCGCCGCTCAGCCGGATGATGGGCGCCCCCGAGACGGCGAGCGTGTTGTCCACCGCGATCAGGCCGCCGGGCCGCAGCAGCGGCAGAAGGCGCTCGAAGTAGGCGAAATAGTTGGTCTTGTCGGCATCCACGAAGGCGAAGTCGAAGCAGCCCTGGCCGCCCGCGGCGAGCAGCTCATCGAGCGTCTGCAGCGCCGGCTGGATGCGCAGGTCGATGCGGGACTCGACGCCCGCCTCGCGCCAGAACCGGCGTCCGATCGAGGTCCATTCTTCACTGATGTCGCAGGCCACGATCCGGCCCTCCGGCGGCAGCGCCAGCGCGACGGCGAGAGCGGAATAGCCGGTGTAGGTTCCAACCTCGATGCAGCGGACGGCACCGATGAGGCGCACCAGCAACGCCATGAACTGACCCTGCTCCGGGCTGATCTGCATCTCCGCTTCGGGCCGGTCGGCGGTAGCCTCGCGCAGACGCGCCAGCACCGCCGGCTCGCGCAGGAAGCTCTCCTGCACGTAACGCTGCACGTCCTCGGGCAGAAATTGGGTTCGGACGGACATACGGCCGGCGTCCTTCAATAGTCAAAGGGACGACGACAATAATCGCGCGAAAGCCACAATGAAAGCTTCGCGAAGGGTCGGCAGCCGACGATCCGCGACGGCGGCGGTGTCCCGCAGAACGCTCGGCTCGGCCCCGACACTCACTCCTGCGGTCCGTAGACGAGCACCTTGAAGCTCCCCGGCACGGTCGCTCGCCGCTGGCGCGGAGCGCCGGGAACAGCCTCTGGCGCGGGCTCGAACGTCGCCGCGGACAGGTAGATCCGGTGAGTCCGCGGATCCAGCGCCATCGTTCGCGCGCTCGGCTGGGTGGTGAGCGTCTGCACCACTGTCAGCTTCGAGGGGGACTCCTCCTTCGCGATCGTGACGGTGCCCTCTCCGTTCGAGCTGAAAGCCAGTTGTAGCTTCTCGTCGAAAGCGTTCGCGTCCACGCCCGTGCCGATCGGAACCGAGGCAACCACCTTGCCCGTGCCGCTGTCCATCATGAGCATCAGATGGTTCTCGCAACCCAGAAACAACCGGTGATGCCGAACGTCGAACGCCAATCCCGACGCGCTTTCGCCCGGGGCGATCGGCCACTCGTTCACCACGCGGTGGGTCCGTGTATCGATCGCGACCACCTCGCTGCGGTCCTCGATGTTGACGAACACCCTGCCGGCGCCGGGATCGTCCGCGGCAAATTCCGGCTTGCCGGGCAGCTTGACCGAAGTCACGACCTGACCGGACTTGGCGCCGATGACGGTCATTGAGCGCGCGCGGCCGTTGAACGTATAGATCTCTGCGTGGCCTGCTTCGAACAGGATCGCGTCCGGACCTTCCTCGGTCGTCACCTTCGCCGTCGTCGCGAGTGAGCCCAGGTCGACGATGCTGACCTTCGACTCCTGGCCGTTGCTGCTGAAGCCACGGCCCAGGGCGTGGGCAATCGCAAAGCCATGCACGCCGGGGGTGTCCGGGATGTCGCCCACTACGGCATTCGTGTCGATATCAACGACGACGATATGACTGCCATGGGTGACGTAGAGCCGGCGCGCGGCGGAATCGATCGACAGATAGTCCCAGCCCGTATCGCCGCCGACCGCGATCTCCTTCAGTAAGTGGTAGCCGGGGGAAGAGTCCGCGGCTATGGCGTCTGTCGCCACAGCGGCGGTGAGAATAGCGGTTGCAGCGAAAGCTCCTGCGTACGTCCTCATGCGGTGCTCCTGGATGAGAGATCTTGCGACGGCTGTCGCGACGAAGGATAACCTCCTGCGATACCGCCGTACCTCAATTGTAGCGTTCTCGATTGATTCCGGGCCTCACAAGCGTCTCACACGGCATCGCAACCCCGACATCACAGAAGGAGCGGTCATCGGCCGGCATTCCCTCGCCGGCTCCACTTCCGTGACACCCCCACGTGTCAACCCGGAAGCGGCGACCTTGAGCTCGCACGGGATGGGATGGCTGGCGTGGCTCGCACTGGCCGCGGTCTGGTTCGCCACGGTACAGGTACGGCCCCTGTTCGATCCAGACGAGGGTCGCTACGCGGAGATTCCGCGCGAGATGCTCGTGAGCGGCGACTGGATCACGCCCCGACTGAACGGACTCGAGTATTTCGAGAAGCCCCCGCTGCAGTACTGGGCGACCACGACGGCTTATCAGCTGTTTGGAATTTCCGAGTGGACGTCGCGGCTGTGGTCGGTAGGCCTGGCATTCGGCTGCCTGCCGCTGGTGTTCGGCTGGACGACGCGGCTGTTCGGGCGGGACGCGGGGCGGGCGGCGTTGCTCGCGCTTGCGGTCAGCCCCTACTTCGTCATCGTGGGTCATCTGAATCTGCTGGACGCCGGATTCACCTTCTGGCTCACGGGCGCCGTATTCGCTTTTGCGCTCGCACAATGCGCGCCAACCCGATCCACGCAGGAGTTCCGCTGGATGTTGGTAGCGTGGGGGGCTGCGGCGCTGGCTGTTCTGAGCAAGGGTATCGTCGTCGGAGTCCTTGCGGGTATCTCGCTCGCAGTGTACTCGCTGGTCGAGCGGGACTTGCAGCCGTGGAAGCGGCTGCATTGCGCGTGGGGAATACCGCTGTTCTCATGCATCGCGGCCCCCTGGTTCATCGCGGTGTCCGTACGCAATCCCGACTTCCCAAATTTCTTCTTCGTCCATGAGCACTTCGCTCGCTATCTGACAACTGTTCATCAACGGGCCGGTCCCTGGTGGTATTTCATCCCGCTCGTCGTGATCGGCGCGCTCCCGTGGATCGGTTCGTTCGTCCGCGCATGCGTCCCCGCATGGACCGACCAACGCTTCGCGCCCCAGTTCAAGCCTCTCAAGTTCGTTCTGATCTTCGCGGCGACGACCTTCGTATTCTTCTCGGCCTCCGGCTCGAAGCTCGCACCCTATGTGCTGCCGATGATGCCGCCCCTTGCGGCAGTGCTCGGTGCGATCGTCGCGAAGGACTCCACCCTCGTTGCGAATGCAGCCCGCATCGGCGCCGCGGCGATCACCGTCATCGCGGTGGGACTCCTTTCCTATACGGCGCGGCGCAACGGGTTCATTCCGCATGAGGCCGAGGCGTGGGCCGTGGCCGGCGCACTCGCCGGCATGGTCGGCGTGCTGGCAACCTGGGAAGGGCAACATCACCTCGACAAGGGAACGCTCCTCGCCACCGCAGGATCGGCCGTACTCGGCTGGCAATTCCTCCTGTACGGGTATTCGGTCACCCCGCCTGCGCGGTCGGCACGCGACCTGGTCGAGGCGGTGAAGAGCACCGTGCGACCTGAGACGGCACTGTTCAGCGTGGGCGAGTACCGCGAGACGCTTCCGCCTTACCTGCGGCGGACTCTGACCCTCGTCGACTACGGCGGAGAATTGGAATATGGGGCTCAGGCTGAGCCCGGACGTATGACGGCGTCGTCGGCTGAGTTCATCTCCCGGTGGAGGTCCGATCGCGACGCCATCGCATTCTTCGCTCCATCGAGCTGGGCAAAGTATCGACGCGATGGACTGTCGGGGCGGGTGATCGCGGCCGACGATGACACCATTGCCGTCAGGAATAAATGAACGACGTCCAATATTGGACGCCGTTCATTTTTCTCCAGGCCTTGTTGCAGCACCCCTCCCTCTAAAGATGCGCCCGCAGCGCCTATCACCGCGCCGCACCTCGAATCCTGTCCAGAAGTACCCCCGGATCCGACGGTACCGAATTGCCGCGCCAGGCCACATGCTGATCCGGGCGACTCAGTACCAGCTTGTGACGGAACGCATAGGGTATGTCGCGCGCCGTCACATCGAGCAATTTCAACGGCACACCGAGCGCGCGTGCCTCCTGCAGCATCGCGGTCACCTCGCTCGTCCGGTCGAACCGCAACAGTGTGTAGTCCGGCCCCATCGCGTCGTAGAGTGATCGGCCTGGGTCGAGCCAGAAGTGCGGCGTGCGGCATCCGGGGACGGAAGACGGCGTGTAGTCGTGCATCGTGTAAGCGGGCGCACGCTCGGAGTCATACGCGATGAGCGGTGAGCCCTCATAGTAATAGCCGTAGTTGAGTCCGGCGCACGCAAATTGCTGGACGTTGAGAGCGTACGCACCCGCCCCTACGCGTTCGCGCGCGAGCGCGCCGCCCGGCGTGTCTTCCTCGATGTCTGGAGGCAGATGCGTCCGCTCGCGAATGGCCCCTTCCGCATGCTTCATCGCAAACCTGGAAACCTGTTCCGTGATGGGCAGCCGCTCGCACTCGTGTGCGTCCAGGATGGCTTCCGGGGCCCAGCCGTGCAGGTGGGCGGCCAGCATCCAGGAAAGATTCATCGCGTCGGCAATGCCTGCGTTCATCCCGTAGCCCGCATACGGCACCCACAGGTGGGCGGCATCGCCGCAGATGAAGACCCGTCGGTCACGGAAACGGTCCGCAACCAGGCGGCGCCCGATCCAGTCCTCGTTGCCGAGAATCTCGTACGAGAAATCCTCTCCGACTCCCAGCAGGCTGCGCAGACAGGCGTCGCGGTCCACCGCGGCGAAATCCTTCTCGTGCGGCAACAGGTAATTGTGCAGGAGCCACTTCTCCCGGCCATCGATCGCCACCAGGTTTCCGGCCCTCTCGGGATTGTAGAGATAGCTCATCCAGGCATGCGGCGGAGTGACCAGGCCGAGCAACGCGGGCGCCCTGAAGTAGGTCGACTGCACGCGCTGGATCACTTCATCTCCCGCAAGCTGCGCGCCGATGGCCTTGCGGACACCCGAGGAACCCCCGTCGCAGCCCACGAGATACTCACACTCGATGTCGAGATCCTCCCCCGTCGACAAATCGCGGGCGGCTGCCACCACCCCGCCCAGATGC
>FTEN01000396.1_pt1 | contig 16468 bp, 14 predicted proteins | sample 1640221 | NCBI WGS metagenome assembly FTEN01 (sample SAMEA3914816, study PRJEB12502) | metagenome | biome: forest; material: soil | place: USA | collected 2011-09-16 | depth 0.3 m | reverse complement strand
CCGTGACGGTTTTCCGAATGCCGCTGTGGGCAAATCCGGAGGATTAATAAAGGTAAACCCCGCAGGTTACCAGAAGCGTGTATTGCACGAAAGTCCCTTTGCCTCAAGGTCCGCTGCTGCAACTGGAGACGATCGCGCGCTTGCATGCTCTTTGGCTACCGCCGCCCGATGTGGCCTGGGACGAGCTGCTGCAGGAAAACCCTTGCGCACATCCTGGTAGGCTCCCGCAGCCAGCGAGACATGTGACGCTCGTCGCATTTCCGGCTCGGGCCTGAAGCATCCCGCGCGGGCGCGACCGAGCGATTTCTTCGATCTCGAGGCGCTCGAGCGAACGCGGCTCGCGCAGGATCCCGAGGCAAACGAACGGCCGGCAACGGCGCAGAGCTGACTCGAAAGCGCAGGAACAAGAATGGCGGCTGTGCAGCGCGTCGCGCAGGGTGAGGTAGGGCAGTCGTTCGATGCCCGCAGGCGCAACGCCATCAAGGGCGCGTTCGCCTCCGAATTCATCGACATGTTCGACATCTACCTCCCGGTGGTGGTCCTGTCGCCGGCGCTGTTCTATTTTCAACCGCCCAACGCCTCGAGCGGCGCGCAGACGATTCTCGCCTCGCTGGTCTTCATCACGACGCTGCTCGGCCGGCCGATCGGAGCGTTGTTGTTCGGCGTGATGGCCGATCGCATCGGGCGCCGCGCGGCGTCGATCTACTCGGTGTCCGGCTTCGGGGCCGTCACTCTCCTGATCGCGCTGCTGCCGGGATACGCAAGCATCGGCGGCGCCTCGTACTGGCTGCTGGTGCTGCTACGTTTCGTGGACGGCATCTTTCTCGGCGGCGGCTATACGGGGGCGATGCCGCTCGCCATCGAGTATTCACAGAAGCAGCGGCGCGGCTTCGTCGGCGGCTTCATCATTGCAGCGTTCTGCGCGTCCTACCTGAGCATCAATCTCGTGGCGTTGCTCATGTTCGCGTGGATCCCGCTGGATGGCGTGCATTCCCCGTACGCGCAGTGGGGTTGGCGCATTCCGTTCGTGATCGGTGCGGCGCTGGCATTCGGATTGGCGCGGTACTACCTGCGCAGCGTGGCCGAATCCGAGCTGTGGCAGAACGAGACCGCCGCGAAGCGCGACCGGGCGCCCCTGTCGAGCGTCATACGCGGACGTGGTGCGCGCGACCTGCTGCAGGTATTGCTCATGATGACCGGGTTCTGGCTCACGCAGAACATCATCACGCTGTATCTGCCGACCGGGCTCCTCCTGCAGACATTGCACCTGACCGGCTTACAGCTGACCTCGACGCTGCTGTTCACTTACTTCGTTCTTTTCTTCAGCTACATCGGCTCCGGCGTGCTCGGACAGAGAATCGGGCGCCGCCGGTTCTTCCTGATTGCAGGCCCGCTGATCGCCTCGGTCGGGTCGGCGTTGCTGTACGCCCTGTCCAATTCCAATGGCATGTCGCTCCCCTCGATCGCTTTGCTCGTGTGCGCGCTGGCGGTGTTGGTGACCTCGCCCTGGGGTGTCATCGTCACCTACATCAACGAGAGATTCGCTACCGACAGCCGTGCCACCGGATTCGGCATCGGCTTCAGTCTGTCGGTGATCGTTCCATCCTTCTATGCCTTCTACATGAACTGGTTGAGCGCGCTCATGCCGCTGCGGCTCACGGCGGTGGCGCTCCTGTGCCTCGGCGGATTGATCGCAACGTTGGGGGCGCTGCTCGGGCCGGAAACCCGCGACGTCGACCTGTAAGTCTACGGCGGCACCCAGCCCATGATGGGCACCGAGCTGATCGAGTTCTTCGGGCTGCCTTCGATCACGCGGTCGCTGTATGAAACGTATACGAGCACGTTTCTGTCTCGATCGAAGAAGCGCACGACGTGCAACTGCTTGAACAGGAGGCTGCGCCGCTCATCGAACACGCTCTCGCCGTCCTTCAGCGTCCCCATGATGCGGATGGGCCCCACCTGGCGGCAGGCGATGCTGGCATCGCTCGTATCTTCCGCCAGTCCGAGCTCGCCCTTTACGCCGCCCGTGACGGCACGGGAGATATGGCAGGCCACGCCTCGTACCTTGGGGTCGTCGAACCCATCAACGGCGATCCGATCATCGGGCCCAAGCCAGCGGAACCGCGTGCTCACCTGTCCGGTGGTTCCGCGTTGCGGACGGCTCCAGAGCCAGACCGCGAAGGCAAGTACGATGAGTAGCGCGCAGGCGGCTACGATGGCACCGATTTTTCGCATAACCCCTCGAGGCCAAGCCTGCGTCAGGCAGGCTCAGCGGTGTTCATATCCGCAGCATCGGCTGCCCGATGTACAAAGTCCACGGTGCTTGGGAAGCGACAGCCGCAGCGACGCGCGGCAGTTACGGGGGATCGGGCCGCGCGGTTGCCATCGCTGTGCAGATGCTCCAGGCTGCGCCCAGTTCAATTGAGTACGGAGCGGAGCCATGAGCGGTTTCCATGACATTGCGGTGCGTGGCATCGACGGGTCGCCCGACTTGCTCGGCGGGCTGCGGGGCCAGGTCGTGCTGGCCGTGAACGTGGCCAGCCGGTGCGGACTGACGCCGCAGTATTCCGGGCTCGAACAGCTGCATCGGGAGATGCAGGGACAGGGTTTTGCGGTGGTCGGGTTCCCGTGCAATCAGTTCGGGGCGCAGGAACCGGGGAGCGAGCCTGAGATCGTGCAGTTCTGCCAGACGCAGTACGACGTGAGCTTCCCGATGAGCGCAAAGCTCGAGGTGAACGGCACGAGCCGCCACCCGCTCTACAGTTTCCTGACCTCGCCCGCCACGGGAATCGCCGGCGACATCGCCTGGAATTTCGAGAAGTTCCTGATAGGCCGCGACGGGCGCGTTCTCAAGCGGTATCCGCCCCCCACCAAGCCACAGGACGGCGGGCTGCTGCAGGACATCGCAGACGCGTTGTAGCAGCAGCAGGAGGCGACACAGATCAGACGGTGCGGTAGCTCGTGCGCTTGACCTTGCGGTGCCCGATCTCTCGCGGATAGATCCCGCAGCGCAGCACCACGCGCTCGTAGTCCACGCGCGGCTGCGGAATCGGCGTCTCGACCGACGGCGTCGAGGCCATGATGGCGTCGTAACGCTCCTGCATCCCGGCCTTGAACTCCGGATGGCTGAGGATGAACAGGTCGTTGTTGACGACACCGTTCATGACCCGCTCACCCGCCTCCAGCGGATCCATGGAGACGAACGTGAAGCGGGGTGCTCCGGGCGGTGGCGCTTTGCGGAACGGATTCTGCTCTCCGGTCCCGACATAGTTGTCCGTGTTGACGCCCCCGGGACAGAAGACCGAAGTGCCGATGTTGGTGGATTCGAGCTCGACACGCAGGGCTTCCATGATGCCCACGGCGGCAATCTTCGTCGCAGTGTAGACGCCGGCGTTGACGCCTGGCAGCAGTCCGCCCATCGATGCCGTGGTCACGAAATGACCCCCTTCGCCGTGCTCGATCATGTGCGGCAGGCACACCGCCACACTGTTGTAGATGGCCGTGAAGTTCACCGCCACGGCATTGTCCCATTCGTCGTACTTCGCCTGGCTTGCCTGGCGCAGCGTCTTGATGCCCGCGTTGTTGACGACGAGATGCAGCTTGCCGTACTGGCTCTTTATCTGCTCGAGCAGGCGGGCCCAGCCGTCGCGGTCGGTCACATCGTGCTTGACGGGAAGCACTCCGGGGTTGCCCGGCTTGAAGAGCGGCAGCGCCGCCTTGAGCCGTTCCTCGTTACGGTATCCGATCACGACCTTCATGCCCGCATTCGATGCGGCGCGCGCGATTCCCAGTCCGATGCCATCGGAGGAGGCGCTGATGTAGGCGACCTTGCCTTGCAGATCCCGCAACGGAGGAGGCTGCGATACGGTCGGTTCCGGGGGAATCGGAGGACGGCCGCCATTGGGTCCCGCACCCGCGGCTGGGGCCGGAGCAGGAGTCGGCGTCGGGGTGGGCGCCGGAGCTGCGGCCGCGTGCGGCGGTGTGGTGTTACAGCCGCTCAGTCCGAGTCCGGCGAGGATTCCGGCGCTGGCGCCGAGGGCCACGCCGGTTCCCAGAAACTGGCGTCGATTCAGTGCGGTCGCCGCATCCTGCACCGCTGGTCTTTCTGCCTGCTTGGACATAGGAATTCCCGGTAGTTTCATCTGGTTGTGTCGGTGGCCCGCTGCGGCCCCTAGATGGTCACGCTGCGGTACGACTTGCGCTTCTTCTGGCGGTGCGCAATCTCGCGCGGATAGATGCCTGCGTGCAGCACGCGCGCTTCGCCCTTGGCACGGGCTTCGGGCGCAATCTCGTCCGGCTCCGATTCCAACATCGCGTCGAAGCGCTGTTGGGTGCCCGGCATATACTCCGGGTGCGTGAGGATGAACAGGTCGTTGTTGATCACGCCGTTGAGCACGCGTTCGCCGGCCTCCAGCGGATCCATCCCCGGAGGGGGACCCCGGAACGCCGGTGCACCCGGCGGTCGCGGCCCCGCCTGGCGAAACGGATTCTCCTCGCCGCTGCCGAGATAGTTGTCGGTGTTGACGCCGCCGGGGCAGAAGGCCGACGTGCCGACGGTCGTGCCCTCGAGCTCGACGCGAAGCGCCTCTATGAGTCCAACCACCGCGATCTTCGTGGCCGTGTAGACGCCGAGTGGGCCGCCCGGAAGCAGCCCGCTCATCGATGACGTGACGACGATCTGCGAACCCTCGGCGTGCTCGAGCATGTGCGGCAGGCACACAGCCACACTGTTGTAGGTCGCGGTGTAGTTCACCGCCACGGCGTTGTCCCAATCCTTGTACGAGACGGTGCTGACCCTGGCGAAGGTCTTGACTCCCGCGTTGTTCACGACGAGATGCAGGCGGCCGAACTGACTCTTGATCTGCTCCAGTACCTTCGCCCAGGCATCGCGGTCGGTGACGTCGTGCTTGACGGGCAGGACGCCTGCGTTGCCCTTCTTGAACAGGGGCAAGGCGGCCTTGAGGCGTTCTTCGTTGCGATAGCCGATACAGACCTTCATGCCGGCATTCGATGCGGCGCGCGCGATCCCCAGTCCGATGCCGTCGGATGAGGCGGTGATGTAGGCGACCTTGCCCTTCAGGTCATGCAGCGGCGCGGCTTGCGAGACGGCCGGTTCCGGGGGCGGCGGCGGGCGCATCGCGGGCGCGCCGTTGCCGGCGGCGGGCTGCGCGGGCGGCTGAGCGACCGCGTAGCGGCTCAGGCCGAGACCGGCCAGAATGCTCGCGGCTCCGACTCCGTATGCGGCTCCCTCGGAGAGGAAGCGACGGCGCTCGAGCGCGAAGCGATCCCGATCGCGGAGTGACTGGGAAGGATCCTTGTTGGACATACGTGGCTCTCGGTGTTTGAGCTTTAGATTTGCTGACGTTTCTAAAGGGTGCGCGACGTTCGCTGCACCTGCGCCGTGTGGGGGCGCTTGCCGAGGCGCAGTATGCCTCAGAGCGCACCCGACGCGAGAGCAGAAATGGCCGGGCGGTCGGTGTGCGGAACGCTGCCGCAACTTGCGGGCCGCCGGCTGCTCCGCAGCGCTGGCAGCGGAAAAGGTCATTTGACCGGCGACAGCTGAATCAGCGAGTCGCGGACCGAAAGGCCTCGCGCATGCGCAAGAGAGCCGTCTTTGACAGCGGACCGGTGGCCCCTAAGATCGTCGCTACGGGCACGCGCCCGCCTGTTGTATGAAGGAAGGGACGCAGTGACCCACCGCTCGTGGCCGAGGGCTCGTGTGATTGCCGTAACGGTGGTCGCTGCGCTGGGTGCGTCGCCGCCGCAGGCCCTCGCCCAGACGAACGACGACGCTTATCTGCGCAGCTGCGCCGGCTGCCACGGTCCGGAGCTGCGGGGCAGCGAAGCCGGTCCGGCGCTGATCGGCAGCGCCTTTCAGCAGCACTGGGCGGCGCTCGCGCCGGAAGAGCTCGAAAAGTTTAATCGCCGTACGATGCCGCCGACGAATCCGGGATCGCTCAGCGACCGCGACTACGCGGCGGCGATCGCACATATTCGCCGCGCCAACGGCTGGGCCGCCGGCACTGCCGACGAGGGGGTCGCGGAGGGTGCGCAGAGCGGGCGGCTCGGGGCCACCGAGTGGCTGCACAATCGAGGGGACCTCGCCAGCACGAGCTACTCCCCCCTCGAGCAGATCGATCGCGACAACGTCCACAAACTGCGCATCGCCTGGCGCTGGAAGTCCGAGAACTTCGGTCCTACGCCCGAGTTCTATTTCCGCGCCACTCCGCTGATGGCGGAGGGAATCCTCTACACGAGCGCCGGGTTGCGACGGAACGTGGTCGCAATCGATGCCGCGACCGGGGAGACGCTCTGGATGTATCGGCTGGACGAGGGTGAGCGCGGCGCGCGCGCTCCGCGTCGCAGCTCGGGACGCGGCGTGTCTTACTGGCGCAGCGCCGATGCGAGTGAGCCCGCCCGCATCCTGACGATTACCCCGGGATTCCAGCTCGTCGCGCTCGATGCGCACACGGGACAGCCGATCGTCTCGTTCGGCCATCACGGCATCGTCGATCTGGAGGACGGCCTGCCGCGGGTCGCCGAGCTGACCAAGACGCCGCCGGGCTCCAGCTCGCCGCCCGTGATCGTCGGCGACGTGGTCGTCGTCGGCGTGGCCTTTGCAGCCGGCGGAGCTCCTCCATCGAAAGAGGCCGTTCCCGGCTGGGTTCGCGGCTACGAGGCCCGCACGGGCGCGCTGCTGTGGACGTTCCACACCGTTCCTCAGGCCGGGGAGTTTGGGATTCGAACCTGGCTCGAGGACAGCTGGCAGTACACAGGAAACACCGGAGTGTGGACGCCGTTCTCTGCCGACCTCGCGCGCGGCTACGTGTATCTGCCCGTCGAAGCCGCTACCGGAGATTTCTACGGCGGTCATCGGCACGGCGACAACCTCTTTTCCGACAGTCTCGTCTGCCTCGATGCGAAGACCGGCCAGCGGGTGTGGCACTACCAGATCGTGCACCACGACATCTGGGACTACGATCTGCCCGCACCGCCGGTGCTCGTGGACCTCACCGTCGCCGGTCGGAAGATTCCAGCCGTGGTGCAGGTCACGAAGATGGGCCTGGCGTTCGTTTTCAACCGGGTGACCGGTAAGCCGGTATGGCCGATCGAGGAGCGCCGGGTACCGCAGACGGACGTCCCGGGTGAGCAGACTTCGGCCACGCAGCCCTTTCCGACCCGGCCGGCGCCCTTCGAGCCGCAGGGGCTGCACAGCGATGATGTGATCGACTTTACGCCCGAGCTGCAGCGGCAGGCACTCGAGATCCTCAGCCACTACCGTTACGGACCGATGTATCTGCCGCCGTCGGTGGTCGTCGAGGGTGGGAAGCTGGGCTCGCTGTTGCGCCCATCACTCTCGGGCGGAGCGAACTGGCAGGGGGCGGCCGTCGATCCGGAAACCGGCATCCTCTACGTCGGCTCCATATCGGCGGTCGGCCCGATAGGCCTGCGGCAGGATCCGAAGATCTCGGACATGCGCTACATCGGCGCCTACGGCGAGGGTTTCCCGCAGGGCTCGCTCGGCGGGCCTGCCGGGCTGCCGCTCATCAAGCCGCCCTGGGGTCGCATCACAGCCATCGATCTGAACTCCGGCAATCATCTGTGGATGGTGCCCAATGGCGAGGCACCGGAGTGGGCGCGCAACAATCCTGCTCTCGCGGGAGTTCATCTACCGCGCACGGGTTCGTTCGATCAGTCGGGTCTGCTGGTGACCCGGACACTGTTGTTTGCGGGCGAGGGAAGCGGCCTGTGGCGGGCGGGTGGCGGGGGAAACAAACTGCGCGCCTACGACAAGGCGAGTGGCGCGATTCTCCATGAGATCACCTTGCCCGCCAATCAGTCGGGCGTGCCGATGACCTACCAGGTGGAAGGCCGGCAGTACATCGTCGTTGCGGTGGGGGCGAAGGGCTCGGCGGGCGAGCTGATTGCACTGACGTTGCCCTGACCCACCCACGCACCGTCACGGCTGCGTGCTAGGCTGTCCTTCCCGAAGTCTCGTAAGTCCCAAGGGGATCCGCAATGTCAGACCAGGACAACTCCAAGAAGCGAACGTTGACGCAATCCGGCCGTGCGCGCCGCCGATTCCTGGAAGGCACGGCGCTCGCCGCGGCGGGGACCTCGGCAGCGGCTTTGTTGCCGGGGCTGCGTGCTGCGAACGCCGCCGCGGATGCGACGCCGACCGCTTGTCCGTCGGTGCCGACGCCCATGAAGGACGTGGAAGGCAAGGTCGCATTCATCACTGGCGGCGACAGCGGCATCGGACTGGGTGTCGCGCGCGCGTGCGTGGATGCGGGCATGAAGGTGGTGATTACCTATCGAACCCAGTCGCATCTGGATGAGGCGATGAAATACCTGCAGGCTGCGGGGAATCGCGTCCACGCCATCAACGTGGACGTGACCGATCGCGCCGGCATGGAAAAGGCGGCGGCCGAGACCGTGCAGGTCTTTGACAAGGTCCATCTGTTGGTCAATAACGCGGGCGTGGGAGTCTTCGGCGGGCTGAGCACGGCCACGTACGACGATTGGGACTGGGGGATGGGCATCAACGTCAACGGGGTGTTCAACGGAGTACGCAACTTCCTGCCGCGCATCAAGGCGCAGGGCGAAGGCGGTCAGATCGTCTCCACATCCTCTCTTGCAGGACTGTTGGGCCATGGGCCCGCGGGTGTCTATACGGCGTCCAAGTTTGCGGTCGTCGGCATGATGGAGGCCCTGCGCAACGAGCTCGCCGACACCAACATCGGCGTGTCCGTGTTTTGCCCCGGCATCGTCAACACCAACATCGGCAGCTCCAATCGCAATCGTCCCAGCACGCTGGCCGACGTCGGATTCAAGCCTGATCCGAAGTTCATGGCGAGCATGGCAGCGGCGATGAAGCAGATGAAGGGTCCGCCGCCGGGAATGGACGCTCTGGAAGCCGGCCAGCGCGTGCTCCACGGAGTGCGCAACAACGATCTGTACATTCTCACGACACCTGAGTTCGAGCAGGAGTTCCGGGCGCGCGGTGAGTTGATCGTGGCGTCGCTGCCGCTGGACGTGCATCCGACGGAGGCTCGCGTGACCATGGGGCGCATGGTTCTGGGCAAGACCGCCTACGCCACCGAGCTCGATCGCAAGCGTTGCGCGCGCACGCGGAAGGCCTGAGCCTGCACCTGCCGGCAGCTGCAAAAGCCAATCGCCGAACGACGGGTGAGGAGCCGCGCGGCGGCGGGGCCTCATTCAGCGGGCGCCGCTGCGCTTCGCCCTGAAGGCCAGGAACACGTTGCCAGGCGTTTGTCCGGCCATCAGGCCGTAACCTGAGTTGACGAACACGTAGCCGTTGGCTGCCACGATGGAGGCGTTGTCGATGGCGCCACCTTTCCCGGGTACGCCGTTCAGAGTGTCGTAGTCCCGCGCGGTGTCGTACTTGAAGAGTAACGCACCGCTCGCGGCATCGAACACGCGCAGAAACCCGTCGAGGCTTCCCGCCAGAACCGCGCCGTCGATCACCGTTGCGGCGCCGGAGAGCCCGATGCCGCCCGCGCAGTTCTTCACCCGTGTCGCGCGGTCCCCGGAGCAATCCGGCTGCGGCACGAACGACCAGTCCACCTTCCCGGTGTCGACGTCGACGGCGTGCAGACCGGCGATCTGGCCGGGCCCCGGCCGGCCGTCGCGGCCGGGCAGCACGCTCACGGGCGCAAACACTCGCTTGCCGTCGAAGGCGATTCCCCAGTGAATGCCTCCTGCGATCGAGCCGGGTCCGAAGTTGCGGCTCCAGAGCACTCTGCCGTCGTTCGCATCGAGGGCCCAGAGGGTGCTCGACTTCTGACCGGCCAGGACGATGTCCCGCCCGCCGGGACGATTCACCAGAACCGTCGAGGCCCCGAAGTCTGCGTCGAGGAACACGCTGTCCTTCGGACAGTTGAGGCCGTCGCGCTTGTTCATGCAGCCGGTGAGGAAGATGTCGTTCGGCGTGGCCTGGAACCGCCAGCGCAGGGCTCCAGTGGAAAGATCGATGGCCAGAATGGCATCGGTCGTCGGCTCCGCGGGCTCGGATGTGGCCTCGCCGGTGCCCACGTACAACAGCCCTCGCTTCTCATCTATCGACGGCGAATTCCAGATGGGCGCACCGGAGGGCCCCAGGATCATCTTCCCGTCGCCGCGATCGCGAACGGGCCTCGCGTCGTTCATCGTGTGAGCCGCCCACACGATGTGGCCCGTGGAGGCATCGAGCGCGAACACGGCGCCGTGGGTCGTGCAGCACTCGTGTTTCTCGTCGGCTCCGAAGTTGATCTCCGATGCCGACAGTGGAACGTACACACGGTTGCCGAGCAGAACGGGAGTCCCCGTGCCGTTGGACAGCGACGTGAGACGCACTGACTGGTGCCAGATCTCCCGACCCGTCGTGGCATCGATCATGTGGACGAGCGGCGCGATGTCGCCGAAGACAAGAACCTTTCGGTCCGAGCCCGGCAGCACGCCGTAGGCGGCACCGGTGCGCAACGGGATGTCGTTCTTGTAGACCCACCTGAAGCACGGTCGTTCCGCTGAAACGTCGATCGCATAGAGCTGACCGAAATCCGACACGGGCAGGAACACCATCGAGCCGACGACCGCCGCCTGCGCCCGCATGGTCGTGGCATTTGGGAATCCGAGTGCCCACGCCAGCTCCAGTTTCGCAAAGTCACGCGTCCCGAGGCCCGCCTGCTGGCGTGTCAGGTGACGGTGGTTGCGCTGGTCGAAACCAAAGCCGGCGACTGATGGTGCGACGTCGAGGTTGATGGCGCGACGGTCCGCCGCACACATGAGCTTCGCCACCCAGCCGTCATCGGTGATGCTGCGACCTGAGAGGTAGTCGATGACTGCCGCGCGTTCGGTGGCGGTGAGGGAAGCGGCTTGCGCCTGCATCTTGCCTTCGGTCAGTGCGAAGTGGATGGACCCGTAGCGCATCCCTTGCAATGCCTCGAACGAGGGTGCCCGGGTGGTGCCGGGATGGTCGTGGCATGCGGCGCAGCTCCTGTCGTAGACCGCTTTGCCCGGATGCACTGACGCCGCGGCAGATGCGGCCGCCGCGGCCGCTGCGCACGGAACGGCGAGACCGAGGATGAGACCCGCGACGAATCCAGATCTGTGATGGGCGTTCAGCACCGGACATTCCGAAGAAATTCACCGGCATCTTAGCTGCATCCGGAATCAGTGACTTAAGTTCCGAGGAGTTCGGACGCCGGCGGCCCTATAATCACCGCGAGTGGAGCCTCAGGCCAACGGCTTGGGCGAACGGCACAGCGCCACTTCGGGAGTCGGGTGAGTCGACATACACTTTCGCGCCGGCAGATGTTGCGGGGCCTGGCTGCCGCCGCGGTGCCCTTCGGGGCTTTCGGATGCGCCGACAGGAAGACCAATGCGCTGGTCGTAGGGGGACTGCCCGTCACGTGCAACCTGACGCTGCCGGTTGCCTGCGTGAGTAAAAGCGCGGCGAACGGCTCCGCACCTGCGGGCGCGCCGAAGTTCGAATACGAGTACAGCAAGTACAACGGCTGGCCGGAGATCAAGGAATCGCTCATGGCGGGGCGCATCCAGGCGGGCTTCATGCTCGCACCCCTGGTGATGGATCTGGCGGACAAGGGGATTCCGCTGAAGATAGTCTCCCTCGGGCACCGCTCCGGCGCGGTCATCATGGTGCGCAGCGACTCGCCCTATCAGAGCTTCCGGCAGCTCACAGGCAAGCGCATCGCCATTCCCAGCCGCTTCGCCGTGGATTTTCTCTTTCTGCGCCGCCTGCTCGCGCAGGAAAGCCTGCGCGTCGAGCAGTTCGAGATCGTCGAGATGGCGCCGCCGGACATGCCAGCCGCGCTGTACGCGAATGCGGTCGATGCCTACTGCACCGGCGAGCCATTTGGCGCTGCGGCGCAGAGCGCCGGTTACGCGCGACCGTTGCGGATGACGCGGGATCAGTGGCCCAGGTATATCTGCTGCGTCCTGGCCGTGCGCGGGGAGCTGATCGCGGGCAACCCCGCGCTGGTGCAGGACCTGGTCAACCAAGTGCTGGGCGCGGGCCGTTGGCTGGACGAGCAGCCGGGCAATCGCGAGAAGGCCGTGCAGCTGGCCGCCGGCCCGAAATTCTTCAATCAGGATCCGAAGATCATCCGCTTTGTGATGCAGAATCCGAGTGACCGGGTGACCTACGGCGACTTGAAGATGGTGCGGGCGGAATTCGAGGAGCTGATGCGATTGTCGCTGGACGCGGGCACCATCAAGCACCCCATCGCCTATGAAACCTACGTCGACGAGCAGTTTGCGCGCAACGCACAGCCGGCAGCCATCCCGTTATGAAGACGTCCCCACCCAGGCTTGCAGCCCTTGTGCTGGTGCTGACGATGGCCCATACGTCCGGTGCCGCGACCCCGGCCGTGCTCAAGGCCGGCGTTTTCGACCCACCGCGCCTGGCGCCGGAATTCTCGCTGCGAGGCTCGGACGGAGCAGAGCTGCAGATCAGTCGCTATCGCGGCAAGGTGGTGCTGCTCTCGTTCGGCTTCACCTCGTGCACGCAGGTCTGTCCGGTTACACTGAACACATTCGCCGTGGCGCGCCGCAAGCTGGGCCCGCGTGCGTCGGATGTGCAGGTCGTGTACGTCACTGTCGATCCCGAGCGGGACGTGCCCGAGCGGATGAAAGAGTATCTGCTGGCCTTCGATCCCTCGTTCATCGGGGCAAGTGGTACCGCCGCAGCGCTCGCCGCCGTGCGCAAGGACTACGGTGTGTCAGCCAGGAAGATACCGACCGATGACGGTTACACCTATGCGCATTCCTCGTTCACCTACCTGATCGACCGCGTTGGCAGGATTCGCGCTCTGATGCCTTTCGGGCACGGCCCGGACGACTACGTGAACGATCTGACGATCCTGCTGAAAGAGTAGGCCGTGCGCGCTCGCTCGCTGCAGCTGTCGATTCTCACGGCCTGCGCCGGTGTGGCACTCGCATGGGTAGGATTCGCGCCGATCCGCACCGCTTCCCACGATCAGATTTTCGAGATTCCCAAGGGCACCTGGGCCCGGCGCATGGCCGGGGACAAGGTTGAGATCCTGCCCGACCACATCCGCCTGACCCTCGGCATCCGCGATGTCCTCGTGTTGCGCAACCACGATGACGTGCCGCAGATCTTCGGCCCGACGCTGATGATGCCCGGCCAGAGTTTTCGGCTGCCCTTCGAGCAGGCCTCGGAGTATCAGTTCGCCTGCACGGCGCATGCGAGCGGGCAGATGACCATCGTCGTGGAGCCGAATCCCACGACACCCTGGGCCAGAATCCTCTGGCGAACGCGCGAGCTGCTGCACCGGCTCGGCTAACTCGAAGCGACAATCGCAACCATGGATCGAATCAAGGAAACGTGGCCCTCCGTGGCCCTCATCGCAGCACTGATCGCCACGTGGTGGGTGACGGTCACTGTCACTCACAGCGTAATCTTCCCGACGCCGCTGGATGTCATTGCCGGGACGTGGGAGCTTTTGAAGGACGGCACGCTCTGGCGGCACATCGGTGCCTCGCTCCTGCGCGTCGGCCTGGGCTTCGGGCTGGCGGTTTGCGTAGCCGTACCGCTTGGCCTGTGGATGGGCTGGGTCAGCGGCGCATACCGGACGCTCAACCCCGTGTTTCAGATCCTGCGGCCCATCTCGCCCATCGCCTGGATTCCGATCGCCATCCTGTGGTTCGGCGTTGGCAACGCTTCACCGGTCTACCTGATCTTCATCTCCTCCGTATTCCCCATGATCGTGCAGACCACCGTAGGCGTCCATACCATCGAGAAGCGCTATCTGCGGGCCGCGGATAACTTCGGAGTCTCGCGCCGCACCTTGTTCATGCACGTGGTCATCCCTGCGGTACTTCCACAGATCCTCGTCGGGATGCGCATCGGACTCGGCGTCGCCTGGCTGGTCGTGGTGGCGGCTGAAATGATCGCACTGCACTCGGGGCTGGGGTACATGATCATGGACTCCCGCAACGCCGGAAATCGCTACGACCTGGTGATCGCGGGCATGATCATCATCGGATTGATCGGTCTGTCGCTCGATGGGTTCATGCGCCTGCTCGAGGGCCTGAAGTGGGTGCGGTGGCGCTATGCACACTAAGATCGAAGCTCGCGCCCTCAGGAAAAGCTTCGCCACGGACAAGGGCACTCTGCCGGTCGTCCACGACGTGAGTTTCAGCGTGCGCGATGGAGAGTTCATTGCCATCGTGGGACCTTCCGGCTGCGGTAAGTCCACGCTGCTGAACATGGCGGCGGGGTTCATCGCCCCGGACGCCGGAGCGGTGATCATCGACGGTGCGCCGCGCTCGAAGCCCAATTCCAAGGGCATCCTGATCTCGCAGCAAGGCTCGGTGTTTCCCTGGCTCACGGTGCGCGAGAACCTCATGTTCGGGCTCAACGGCCGTGCGCCGGCCGAGCAGGCGCAGATCGCAGACCGCTACGCCGACCTCGTCGGATTGAAAGGCTTCGAGGAGAGCTATCCGCACCAATTGTCCGGCGGCATGCTCAAGCGCACGGAGCTCGCCCGCGCCCTCGTCGTGAAGCCAGAGATCCTGTTCATGGACGAGCCGTTCTCTGCCCTCGATGCACTGCTGAGCCTGCGCATGCGCAACGAGCTGCTGCGCATCCTGGCGAAGGAGCGCCACACGGTCATGTTGATCACGCACGATGTCGAAGAAGCGATCCACGTGGCCGATCGAATTCTCGTCCTCTCGCCGCGCCCCACGCGCATTCAGGCCTCATTCGCGGTGCCGTTCGCACATCCGCGACGGCTGTCGATGCCTGCGGCACAGGAGCTGCGGGTGGCGATACTGCGCGAGCTGGGCGTGAAGCCCGACGAAGCCGGCGCCTAGGGGCGCCTCGGCTGGACGGAGATTCCGGCGCCCAGGGGCGACTCGGCTGGACCGAAATTCCGGTGCTCAGCTCGCACGCAGCGCCGTGGCAACGGGCAGATCGGCGGCGCGGAGGGCCGGCAGGAAGCCGCCGATCAGGGCGATTCCCAGCGACCAGCACAGGCTGACCACGACGAGGTGCGCCGTCACCGCCATCGGGAACGTGACTCCCACGGCAACCACGACATGGCCGTTGAACAGATACCAGGCGATCCCCGCGCCGAGCAGAGCGGCCGGAATCGCAAGGATCATCCCTTCGGCGAGTACGGAGATGACGACGGGACCTGAGCCGAACCCGATTGCGCGCAGAGTAGCGATCTCGCGCGTGCGCGTGTCCACGGCCGCGAACAAACTGCTCAGCGCGCCGCACACCGCTCCGATTCCCATCAGGCTGGCGATGAAGTAGCTGACGAAGTCCAGCAGATTGCGGATGCCCTTGATGATGGCCTCATTGGCGTCGGCCTCCGTCTGGGCCTGCGCCGAGAGAGTGGGGTCGTCGGCCACCGCCTTCTTGAACGCGCCGAAGGCGCCCGGCGACTCGAGTACCACGTCGATGCCCGCGAACGAGCTCTGCGGGAACGCGGCAAGGATGGTATCCGCGTCGGCGATCAACGAGTTGTCGAACGTGGAGCTGGTACTCTTGAACACTCCGACGATCTTCCATGCGCTGCCGCGAGCGTTGACGGTGTCGCCCAGCTCCATTGCCTTGAACCGGGAGCGCACGCGCTCGCTCACCATGAGCTCGTGCAGCCCGGGCTCGAAGTACCGGCCCTCCGCGAGCGACACCTCCGTCCAGATCTGCCGCCACTGCGGCCCAATCGCGAACACGCTGATGCCGGCGCGCTGATTCTTCTTCGACACCCCGTCGATGAACACGAACAGCACCCCGGAGGCGAGCGGCTTGCCCTGCGCATCGCGCTTGATCCCGGGCTTGTCCAGTACTTTCCCGAGGGCTTCATGGGGCAGCGAGCTCGCCAGCATGGATTGTGCTCCGCTGGCGATCACCGCGGCGCGGTCGTTGCGCACTCCGGACTTCACCATGTATTCCACTCCCTGGCCGAGCGCCAGCATCGTGACGAGAACGCCCATGACGGTCGTGATGCCGATGACGGTGACGAGCGAGGCGCCCAGCCTTTCGGGGATGCTCCGGAGCGCTGCGGCCGTGAGAGCTAAGGTCTGCCGAATTCCGTGCATGCGAGTGCCCTTTTTAGCGGTTGGCCAGCGCGTCGACGACCCTGAGGCGCAGGCCGCGCCAGGCCGGGATCGCGCCGCCGGCCAGCGCCAGGAGCACTGCGCAACCGAACCCGGCGGCCACCACGATGGGGGGCACGGAGCCGAGTCCGATGTACGTCCGTGCGAGCGGCAGGATTCGCGCGGCGAGCGACAAACCCACGGCAGCGCCAGTCACGCACAGTGCGAGTGTCTCCGACAGGATCAGCACCATGACCAACGGGTCGGAAAACCCGAAGGTCTTGAGCACAGCCAGCTCCGGCGTGCGCTCGCGAATGGACTGCATCATCAGAGCGCCCGTTGCGAACAGCAGGACGGCGAACGTGGCCGCGGTGATGCGGTG
>FTEN01000345.1_pt1 | contig 16496 bp, 12 predicted proteins | sample 1640221 | NCBI WGS metagenome assembly FTEN01 (sample SAMEA3914816, study PRJEB12502) | metagenome | biome: forest; material: soil | place: USA | collected 2011-09-16 | depth 0.3 m | reverse complement strand
GTTTCTCCAGGCCGCGGATGAAATTCATAGGTCCAGCTGGAGCCGCGTGTCTGCTCCGGCAGTACCGCCGGCAGCCCCTCGAACGAGACATTCCATTGCGGGCTCACGACGAAGCTCCAGACTTCCGAACGCGCCACGGCAGGCGGCAAAGTGAGTTCCAGCGTCTCGCTCCGGGCGAGGGCCGAGGCCCACTGTGTAGTGTTCTCCCCGCGCTGCAGACCCAGCACGGCAAGCGTTTGTGCCGAAGTCGTACGGGTCTCGAGCTTCTGCGACAACACGGACTCACCGGGGAGCAGCGGCACTTCAACGCTGAGCGCGCCTTTCTCGGGCGCGATCCTTTCGACCTGCGTGTGCACGCCCCAGTTGAGGCCGAAATTGAATGCGCGCGTCACTGCGACGAACACCGGGAAATCGCGCGATGGCTCGAGCGCTTGCGCCGCCCCCCTCGAAGCGCGGCGGTCCACGAGCTCCAGCGTGCCCGAAATGAGGTGCTGCTCGTCGTTCAGACCGGTGACATCCCACCCTTTGCTCTGCACCGAAACGCGGTGCGGGGACAGTGGAAAGGCGAGCTCGATGGCCTGCGAGGACGCCAGCCGGCCCGACAGGCGGATCGTGTGGGCGCCGGGAGTCACCGGCACCCACGTTGTACCATCTTCTTCCCTGCCCACGGCCAGCGCCGACTTGCCATCCAGCGACACGGACTCAAGTTGCCAATGATCGGCGGCACTCGGGATCGGCACGGCGAGCGTGGTGAGAGCGCTCACAGCCAGGGAGACCTGCAACTGTGCGTCCTCGACAGCCACTGTCGCCGAGGTGATGTCTACGCAGCTCGGAGCACACTCGGGCGAACGCGTCAGCCGCGTCTTCAGCTGTTCGAGGATCGCGGCGTCCGGCGTTGTCGCAGCACGGACCTGCGGAGCGACGGCCGCGCCCAACAGGAGCATCAGGATGGCAGCGGCGACGGGGCTCTTCGTGCCGGGACGACTCCAGCCACTGAAACCGCGGAAGGGGCGCAACAGTGTGAGAAACAAAGTCACGAGCAGGACGACGCCCGCGATGCGCCACAATCCCAGCATCACCGGTCCGATGTACAGGAAGCGTACCGTCTCGCCCGGTTCGACGGCACCCGACCAGGAATATTCGTGCACCTGGTATCGCCAGCTCGGAGTCCCCGGTCCTGCCTGCAGAACCGTGCCCGCGGCGTACTGCTGCGCGACACCGGATTCCTCTTCGTCGGCCCGTCCGCGCGACGCCGTCACGGCGATTTCCTGCAACTCGCGGGAGCTTGCCGCTGCGTTGCGGGACTTTGCGAGCGACGACGCGGGAGCCGGTGGTGGAGCCCTCGCCGCCTCGATCGCCGTTAGAATCAGCGGCGTCTTCTGCACGTTCCCGAGCGCGTCCGCCGGCAATCCCAGTCGTACTCCAGGCGGGCTGCTTGGCTCCAATTGGGGATACAACGCCAGCCGTACCTGACCGAAGAGAAAGGGCAACAGAGCCACTGCCAGCCCGAGCAGGCTGAGGAAACGGTAGCCCGTGGCGAAGCGGCGCAGCCGTCCTTCGGGGGCCGCCCGAACCAACGCCACGGCGGCAATGGCATTGCCCCACAGCCAAATGTAGTCGGGCGCCTCCTGGTACGTGAGGAACAACCCCGCGAGCGCCACGGCGCCCGCGGTCCACCCCCCGACCCAGCGGACCGCCACCGCGACCACCAGCACTCCGAACAGGGCCCACAGACCCCACTGCGCGATCCAAGTGGTAGGCGCGTGGTCGGCCCCCAGCACTGCCAGAAGCCGGTGCCCGGGCGGCAGGTTGAGCTCGCCTTGCACTTGAAGGAAGCGGGTGTTCCACCCGGTTGCCGGTAAAGCGCCTCGCGCGACCGGCAAGCGCGCCGCCGTCTCGAGATCGAGATCTGGAGTGCGGACCTCGACGCCGGTGCCCATCCCGTTCCGGTTGCGCGTGATGAGCAGCATCGTGTCGTCACTGTCGTGGGCGCTTTCGAGTTGGAATGGCGCGGCCATCTGCAAACGCCAGTCCCGGCGCAGAGTCCCCGAGACGCGATCGACTGCCGTCCAGCCCTCGCCGGCGAAATCGAGCCACAGTCTGCGATTCAGCTGCAGGCTGTTGTCGTCGGCATTGGCCAGCCCGCGGGTGCGCTCGACGATCGCCAGCACCGAGTCGGACGCCATCCGGAAGGCTGGATACTCCTGCCAGTCATCGGGCACGCTGGCGACTTTCGGATCGATGCCCTCGGGCCCTTCGGCAGCGGCTACGCGGAGTCGATCGTTGCCCGCGAAGCTCCAGACCTCTTCTGTCGCCCAGACACCGCGCACGGCGGGGCGTCTAAGTTGCGTTGCGACCGTGGCGCCGCGGGAGGTGAGCGTGACATCCCACGTGCCCGGCCGAACCTGGACGCGCATTCGCCCGTCCGCCTCGAGCCGCGCGGGCAACTCGCTCTCCAGGTTCAGCGGCACGAAACCATCGGGCAGCGCAGGGGCGAGAAGCTCTTCGCGGCCGGCTCCGGAGACCCGCAGACGAATCGCTGTGATCAGCCTGACGGGCACTTCGTCCCGCACCAGACGGTAGACCTGGATCTGCATCCGCTGCGGTTGATCCGCGCTGCGCCGATTTCCAAGCCAGAGGGCTCCGCCGGGTCGTTCGGGCTGCTCCACCGGCTTGCCATCGACGATCAGAGTCACGAGAGCCGTGCGTCGGTCGATCGTGAGCTGCTCGGGTCGCGCGCCGAAGTGGAAGCTTCCTGACACGACGTGATCGCCGCGCAGCAGGCGAAGCTGGGGGACACCATTGCGAGCAACGACTTGTCCGTCTGCGCCATCGACGCGTACGTCGGCGGGCCAGTACGCTGTGTCGCCGGGCAGCTGTATCCAGGACTCCGCCGAGACCTGCCAGCGCTGAGTGAACGTGCCGCCGTGCGCATCGACCGTGAGCGTCAGGCGCTCCGGCCACGCGCAGCGAAACGAATTTGCGTTGGGTGTCGGAGAGCTCGAGAGATAAGGACACCGGCGGAACTCTTCACCCTGCAGAACCCAGGGCCTCCACTGTTCCAGCTCGCTGGGCACGTAAACGGGAGCTGCAGTGGCCGCGCCGGTGATGAGCAGGCACAGGAAGGCCAGAGCGCGGTGATACGCGTGACAAAGCATAGGGAGTCCCCCTCTAGTGCCCGTGAAGTGTATCGCTCCCAGCAGAAGCTGGAACGAGGCACGTCAACCGAAGGGGTTAAACGGTCCGCACTCTATCGAGGCTCAGCCGGTGTCAGCTCGATTCGAAGGCTCTGCGTGCGACGCACCACGCGAAGCGTGAGAGCGGTCCCGACCGGCCACCGGCTCAAATGACGGTGGAGGGCGTCCACGCCATCGACCGGCGCATCGTTCACCGCAACGATGAGATCTCCGGAACGCAGATCGGCTTCCGCGGCAGGACCGTCGGCATCGCGCCCCAGTACTTCCGCCGCCCGCCTCACGGGCAACTCGAGTGCCCGCACCAGGCGAAGATCCATCGGACGGTCTCGCACTGAGACCCCGAGATAGGCGCGGCGCACGCGTCCACGGGTGAGGATTTCAGTCAGGACCCATTGTGCCGTCGTCGTCGGAACGGCGAATCCAATTCCCTGGGCCATCGCAATGATGGCCGTGTTCACGCCCACGACCCGGCCGCTCGCATCCACGAGGGGCCCTCCCGAGTTGCCGGGGTTCAAAGCCGCGGTGTGCTGGACGATTCCTTCGATGGGACGCCCATGGCGGCTGCGAAGTGAGCGTCCCAACGCGCTGACGACTCCTGCAGAGACCGTAGACTCGAATCCGAGCGGATTCCCCACCGCGATGACGAGCTGGCCGACTCGCAACGGATTTGCGGACAACGTGGCGTAGGGCAGGGACCCCGCCTGAGCGCGAAGTACCGCCAGGTCCGTGGACGGATCGCGTCCGACTACAGTCGCGGGCACGCTGCGCCCATCGACAAACGCGACGCGCGCATCCTCGACTCGTTGCACGACGTGCTCGTTGGTCAGGATGTAGCCGTCCGGCGTGACGACGACTCCGGAACCAGCCCCTCCGCGCGCCCGCGCCACCTCACCGGCCCCACCGACGTAGATGCTGACGACCGCCGGGCCCACCGTCTCGACGGCTCCGACGACCGCGCGGGAATACGCATCGAGCGCTTCGTCGGGGTGCTCATCGTCAGCGACTCGGCGTCCGCCGGTGCCTCCCCCGACAGCCTGCTCCGGGATCTGCGGCTGAGAAGCCTCCTCGGGCTGCGATTCGAGTACGGATATGAGGTCCAGCATCCTGCCAGGCATGGGGTCCCCCACTGTGGATCTCAAGTGCGCCGCCGGCGCGCGGGTTTCTGCCAGAATCGCCCCACTGTCCGCCCGGACGACCCGCGAATCTTCGCCCGACCGTGATATCGCTCGCACAGACCGCCGTCCTGCTCACTGCCGCCGTCATCGCCGTTGCTCTGTTCCGGCTGCTCAAGCTCAGCTCGATCCTCGGCTACGTTGTCGCCGGGCTCGTCATCGGCCCGTGGGGACTGCGCCTGTTCCGGAACGTGAGCGAGGTCATGCACGTGGCCGAATTCGGCGTCGTCCTGCTGTTGTTCATCATCGGCCTGGAGCTGCAGCCGACACGCCTGTGGGTCATGCGCCGGCTCGTGTTTGGGATGGGCTCCGCTCAGGTGGCCCTGTGTACGCTGCTGTTGGGTGTTGCGGCGTGGCTGTGCGGCCTGCAGCCCACCGCGGCGCTCATCGTCGGCTTCGGACTCTCGCTGTCCTCTACGCCCCTGGTGCTGCAGGTGCTGGCGGAGCGTGGGCAGCTCAAGGCGCAGCACGGCCGATCCGCGTTCGGAATTCTCCTGTTCCAGGACCTTGCGGTGCTCCCGATGCTGGCCGTCGTGCCGCTGCTGTCGCCGCTCGTGTCCTCCCAGCCGTCGGCCGGCACCTGGTGGATCATGTTGCTCAAGCTGGCGCTCGTCGTGGCGGTCGTCATCGTCGGGGGACGGCTGGTGGTGCGCCCCGCGCTGCGCGTCGTCGCACGCATTCGTGTGAGCGAGGTGTTTACAGCCGCTGCGCTTCTCACCGTCATTGCCACGGCCCTGCTCGCCAATCAGGCCGGACTGTCGATGTCGCTGGGGGCCTTTCTCGCCGGCGTACTGCTTGCGGACAGTGAATTCCGCCACGAGCTGGAAGCCGATCTCGAGCCCTTCAAGGGCTTGCTTCTCGGGTTGTTCTTCATGACGGTCGGAATGTCGGCCAATCTGGGATTGCTGGCCTCGGAGCCACTCACTCTCGTTGGGCTCACGATGGCCTTTGTCGCGATCAAGCTCGTCGCCGTCACGGTACTCGGCCGGGTGGCGGGACTCGAACCGCAGTCTGCGTGGCGGCTCGGGTTCACTCTGCCGGCAGGAGGGGAGTTCGCGTTCGTGCTGTTCACTCTGGCGGCCGCAGAGCAGCTGCTCGCGCAGCAGACCGCCGATCTGCTGGTGCTGGCCGTGACGTTGTCGATGATGATCGGGCCGCTGCTGCTGATCCTGAGCGATGCGGCGCTGACGCGCCTGGCAGCCCGCTCGACGCGCCCTTTCGACGACTTCGACGATCAGGACATCAAGGTGCTGATCGCAGGCTTTGGTCGGTTCGGACAGATCGTCGCCCGTATCCTCTCGGCCCGGCGTATCGCCTTTACCGCTCTCGACAGCAATCAGACGCACGTGGATTTCGTGCGACGCTTCGGCAACAAAGTGTATTACGGAGACGCGTCCCGGCTGGATCTGCTGCGTGCTGCCGGCGCGGAAACCGCCTCGGTGTTCGTGCTTGCGATCGATGATGTCGAGGCATCCGTGCGCACCGCCGTCCTGGTACGGACGCAATTTCCCCATCTGAAGCTCTTTGCCCGCGCCCGCAACCGTCAGCATGCCTTCTCGCTCATGGACGCCGGAGTCAAGATCATCATCCGTGAGACGTATGCGTCTAGCCTGGAAATGTCCGAGCTCGTGTTGCAATCGCTGGGCGAAACCGCCGAGTCCGCGCGCACCGCCGTGCGTCGCTTCCGCCGTCACGACGAATCGACGCTGGCTTCCCAGTACGCCGTGAAGGAGGACGCAACGAAATTCCTGGCCGCATCGCAGGCAGCCGCGCAGCAGCTGGAGAAGCTGTTCGAAGCCGACGAGGCGAAGTCGGAGTGAGGCTCGCGGCGGCCAGGAGCGCCGTGCGGCTGGTAAGCTCCCAAGGATATGGATGAGGCCTGAGCGAAAAATGGATGAGGCTCTGCGCGTGCGCGAGTTCTGGTTCGGCAGACTGTCCTCCGCCGGACCATGGTCCCTGCAGGAGCTGAACCGGCGCATGGATTTCTGGTTCGGGGGCGATGAGTCCCGGGAGCAGCGTGCGCACAGGGACGCGATGATCGCCGCGCAGTTTGCCGATCTCGTCACGCTCGCGGCGGCAGGCTCGCTCGCGAGCTGGGCGGACAGCCCGCGCCGCAGGCTGAGCCTGATCATCCTGCTCGATCAGTTTCCCCGCAATCTGTTCCGCGGCACGGCGCGCGCATTCGCCTATGACGAGCAGGCGCTGGGCCTGGCATTGTCCGGCATGCACTCCGCCGCCGATGGCGCTTTGACCGTGATCGAGCGCCTGTTCTTCTACATGCCCCTGCAACATTCCGAGGAGCCTGAGGTTCAGGACGAATCGGTCGCCGCCTACCGCCGCCTGCTCGCGGAGGCGCCGGAGGAGTTGCGGTCGCCGTTCGAGTCGACGCTCGAATTCGCGGCGGCGCACCAGCAGATCGTCCAGCGCTTCGGGCGCTTTCCTGCGCGCAATCGCGCGCTCGGCCGTGTCAGCACGGCCGCCGAGCGCAAGTATCTGGAAAGCGGGGCTGCGGACTTCGGGCAGTAGCGCGGTTACTCCAGCCCCGCGCGGGGGTCGAACGCCATGACCCGCTGCATCTGCTCGTAGAGCTCGCGCGCTTCCGGCGTCTGGGCCGGCGGCACCACGATCTTCAGCAACACGTACTGGTCACCGGCCGGGTTCCCCGGCAAGCCGCGCCCGCGCAAACGCAGTTTCTGGCCCGATTGAGCCCCCGGCGGAATGCGCATCTCGACGTTGCCCGCGAGGGTCGGTACCGGAACCGAGGCTCCCAATGCGGCCTCCCACGGAGCCACGGGGAGGTTGAGCGTCACATCGCGCGCCTCGAGCTGGAACAGCCGGTGCGGCCTGACATGCACCTCCAGATACAGATCCCCTGCACGGCCCCCGCTCGGGGAGGCTTCTCCCTGGCCGGTGAGCCGGATCTGTTGACCGTCGGTGACTCCGGGAGGAATCGTGACTCTCACCGTATGGGCGCGCAGCTCCAGCGTCCCGTCCGGCTTGAGGTCGGGGCGCTTCAGCTCGAGCGTGCGGGTTCCACCGCGGTAGGCTTCTTCCAGATCGATCTCCATGCGCGCATGGTGATCGCGGCCGGCCCGGCTGCGCGTCGCGCGTGCGCCGCCTCCCGGGCCCGCCCCTCCGAAAGGGGACGCTCCGCCGAACAACGATGAGAAGAAGTCGCTGAATCCCGCCCCGTCCTCGGAAGTCTCCTGGCTGAATCGGCCGCGGGCGCCCGAGCCACGGAACTCGAAACCGTTGGCCCATTCCGGCGGCGGCCGGAACTGCTGACCCGATTTCCAGTCGCTGCCCAGCTGATCGTAGGCGGCGCGCTTCTCCGGGTCCTTGAGCACTTCGTAGGCCTCCTGGACCTCCTTGAACTTCTGCTCTGCGTTCGCCTCCTTGCTCACGTCCGGATGGAATTTACGCGCCAGCCGGCGGTACGCCTTCTTGATCTCATCCGCGGTAGCCGTGCGTGATACGCCCAGCATTTGGTAATAGTCACGGTATTCCATGAATGCCTTTGTCCGTACTCGAGCGGCCCCGGTGTAGTCTGCCGCAAGGGAGATGGGGTCTTGCCCCCTGAGAGGCAAGAGCTTGAAGACCCCCGTCGGCGACCCCAATTGACGCGGTAGAAGGACCGCAGCGTCCGCATCTTCGAGGCTGCCGCCATGAGCGCCTACATAGACGCTACCGCCGATTCTAGTCTGGTCGTCTGCCCGGAATGCCACGCCGTCGTGCGCGTGCCCGCCGGACGCCTGGACGAGCATCCCCACTGCTCCCGCTGCAAGTCCGAGCTGCTGCCCGGCAAGCCGCTCGCCCTGGATGCCGCCTCGTTTCCCGTTCACATCGAGCGCAGCAGCCTGCCGGTGCTGGTGGACTTCTGGGCGCCCTGGTGCGGGCCGTGCAGGATGATGGCCCCCGTGCTCGATGGGCTGTCACAGGAGCGCGCGGCGAGCCTGCAGGTGGCCAAGGTCAACACGGACGAGCAGCCCGACATTGCGGGCCGCTTCAACATCCGCGGCATTCCGACCCTGATCCTGTTCCGCGCCGGCCGGGAGGTCGCGCGCCAGTCGGGTGCGGTGAATCGAGGCGCGTTGGCGCAGTGGCTGGACTCGGCTCTGCGCTGACTCGGTGCACCGGCTCCGCCGCTGCCCCACTCGATGCAGCGCCCGCCTCGAAAGGCAGCGAATCTGCGCAAGCGACGACACACGGGGCGTGCCGACAGCGGGCCCGGCCGGACTGCACCCGAGGGCACGGAACTTGCAAAACCCGTGCAGGCTGACGCCAAGTTCTACTTTGCCCATGCGACTATTCCGCCCTCCGCCTCTCAGGAACCTGAGAGCGTTTTGCGTGGCTGCGCGCCATCGCAGCTTCAAGTCTGCGGCCGACGAGTTGTTTCTGACGCCGTCCGCGGTGAGTCACCAGATGAAGGAGCTGGAGGACTCCCTCGGCGTGCGGCTGTTCGAGCGCAAGACTCGCGCGGTGGACCTCACGACTGCGGGACACACTCTGTTGGACGAGGTCGAGCCGCTGCTCGAGGCGCTGGACCGCAGCCTCACCCACGTGGCAAGGCGCGGCGGCCGACACACGCTGCGCGTGCTTCTGCCGCCATTCTTTGCGAGTGAGTTGTTCATCCCGCGCCTCACGAGCTTCTGCGCGGTGCATCCTGACATCGACATCCAGATGGACACGCACGATCCGCGCCCTGCGCTGCACCCGCCCACCGCGGACGTCTCGATACTGCTCGCCGACGAAGTGCCGCAAGGATTGCAGTCCGCGCGCCTGTTCTCGCTGTCGCTCACCGCTGTGTGCGCCAAGGAACACGCGCCCACCGTGGCGCGACTGGGAGGCAATGTCTTCGGGCAAATGGCGCTCATCGTGCACAAAGCCCGGCCCTTCGCGTGGTCGAACTGGGCGCAGGAGATCGGACTGCAGACGCCCGAGCCGAAGAACGTGATCGAGTTGGATACGATGTCTGCAGTGGTGCGCGCGGCCGAGCGCGGCGTGGGCGTTGCGCTGGTTCCCTCTGTCCTGTGCGAATCGTGGTTCCGCTCGGGCGCACTCGTGAAGATCTTCTCCATGGAGCTCAAGACCAGCGACACGTATTTCCTCGTGAGCCGCCCGAAAGACGCCGACAAGCCGGAAATCAGGGCGCTCACCAGCTGGGCGTTGACACAGTTCGCCGACGCGCATTGAAGCGGGGCACGCCGCGCCAGCGCGGTGCGCTGCTGCTCCCGCTGCAATGGTCATTCACCCATCGACGCAATTTTCTTCGCTTGTCGCCCCCGTGTTGGTTTTCCTATCGTGGCGGCGCCCGGAAAGAAACGGGCGACCGACCTCACTGACAGGAGACCGCAACCATGCCTTCATACAGCCGTAACAGTCGCAAGCCTCTGCGGGCGCTGCACCTCGCCATCGCCGCGCAAGCCGCCGCACTGCTGACCGGCTCAGCAGTGCACGCCGCCGAGCAAACCTCGAAGTTCGTCATGACCGTCTACACCAACGGTGCCGGCGGCCCGAGCCTCGTCATGGGCGATTTCGGGGCCGCGGTCTCGCAAGTCCAGCATGGCCGGGCCGCCCGCGCCACGGACGTCGCGACGCTGAACACGAACAAGTGCGTTGCCTATACGATGACTGCGCAGCTCGAAACGGCGCAGACGCTGTGTGATGCGGCGGTGATCTCGGCACGCCGGGATCTCAGCTCCGCTGCGTCGGCGACGCTGTGGGAACGTCCGCAACTCACCGAGTACCTGGCCATTGCATACTCGAATCGCGCAGTGCTGCACTGGCTGTCGAGCGATGCCGTGGCGGCGGCCCGCGATCTCGCGGAGGCCGTGGCGCTGTCTCCACACGCGGAGTTCGTGGCACGCAACATCGTCGCGTTGCGCAGCCCGCACGAGAAGATGCCGCATGAGAATGCGGTCGCACAGGTTGCCGTGACGCCGAAGAGCTGAAGCGACATCGAAAGACGCGGGCGACGGAGCGTGACTGGAGCACGAATCCGTCGCCCGCATCGGTCCGCATGCTACGGCTTGCGCCCGGCCGGCGGATTTGCGCCCTCGAGCTCTTCGATCGTGCGCGGCCAGTCGTCCTTCAGCAGCCGCGAGAGCGAGCGATCCGCCAGCACTCGCCCGCCGGTCTGGCAGCGCGGACAGTAGTTGGTTTCGTTCTCGGCGTAGCGGATCCGCTGGACGCTCGTGCCGCAGGCCGGGCAAGGCTTGCCGAAGCGGCCGTGCACGGCCATGCCGGGCCGGAAGGCCGTCACCCGCTCGGGAAAACCGCTGGCCGCGGCGGCGCGCAGGCGCTCCGTCCACTCGCTCAACACCGCTTTCACCGCCTCGTGCAGCCTGCGCATCGCAGCGTCGTCGAGGCTCCGCGTCAGAGCCACGGGCGACAGTCCGGCGCGCTGCAGGATTTCGTCCGAGTAGGCGTTGCCGATGCCGCTGAACAGGCGCGGATCGGTGAGTGCGCGCTTGAGAGTGTGGTTCTCACGAGCGAGACGGAGGCGGAAATCCTCGAACCCGCAAGCGAGCGGCTCGAGGCCTCCCGGATCATGCCGGGAGAGCTGTTCGCGGCCGGCCGCCACGAACAGGGATGCACGACGCTTCGTCCCGGCCTCGGTCAGGGTCAAAGTGCCCGCATCGAAGGTGAAGGAGGCCAGGGCTGCGCGTTTCGCCAGGGCTGCGCCTGCGGGATACCAGTGCAGGCGGCCGGCGATCATCAGATGAATGACGAGCCACTGATCGCCTGCAAAACCCAGGGCGATCCGCTTGCCGATCCGCTCCACCGCCACGACACGCCGTCCGTACAGGACCGCGACGGGCGGCTCGAAGGTGCGCAGCAGGAACGGATGCCCGATGCGTGTCGATTTGAGCGTCGCGCCCAGCAGCCGCTGCTCGAGCGCTTCGCGGTACACCGTGATGTCCGGCAGCTCAGGCATGCATTGCCAGCGTCACCGCGCTGCGCCGGCTAGCGGCTGCTCGGCGCCGCACGCGCCGGGGCGCTGAACTGCGGCTGCGTCAGCGGCATCTCGGTGACCGGTCCGTAGCCGCCGACCTGCTGCCGTATCTTCGCGGCGTCCCCGATCAGAACGATCGCAAGAGTGTCGGCGTCCGGGAAAGCCTGCTCGATGACGGCATGCGTGTCCTTCAGGCTCACTTCGCGAAGCGCGGCCGGGTAGTCGTCGATGTAATCCAGCCCGAGCCTGTACAGCTCGATCTCCCCCAGGGCGGCGGCCCAGTCGGCGGCGGTCTCGAAGTCCAGCGGATATTGTCCGAGCACGTACGCACGCGCCGACTCCAGCATCTCGCCGGTGACGCCGGTGTGTTTCAGCCGCGACAGGGTCTGCAACGCCAGATCGATGGCCTGGCCGGTGTTCTCGGTCTGCGCGAAGGAGCGGATCGCAAACTCTCCCGCCACCGTGCCCCGCGTGAATCCCGAACGTGCGCCGTACGACAGTCCGGACTTGATGCGCAGCTCCGTGTTGAGGATGGACGTGAACCGTCCGCCATACAGCGTGTTCACCAGGTCCACCGTGGCTCGGCCGGGATAGTGCCTGTCGACACCGACGTTGCCGATCCAGAAATAGGTCTGCACCGATTCCGGCGAATCGATGAGCAGGACGCGCCGCTGCCTCTGCCTGACCGGCGTCGGGAGCGCAACCGTGGACTGCTGCGCTTTCGGCCAGCGGCTGAACAGCTTCGTGACGGTACGTTTCAACAGCTCGGCATCCACATCCCCCGCGATCACGAGTGTCAGTCGGTCGGCGCCGAACTGGGCGCGGTAGTACTTCAGCACGTCCTCGCGGGTGATTGCGGCCAGCGAGGACTCATCGCCGATCACCGGCCGGCCATACGGATGGTCGCGAAACAGGAAGGCGCGCCCGTAAGTGCCGATCAGCTCCGACGGATCGGAGTCCTTCGCGGCCTTGATCAATTCGATCTGCCGCGCACGCAGCTTCTCCAGCTCGTCCGCATCGAAGCGCGGACTCCTGATCGCAGCGCCCAGCAGCTCGAGCATTAGTTGCTGGTCGCGGGCCAGGAACTGGCCCCGAATCGTAATGGACTCCGCCGCGGCGGCGGCGCTGAAGCTGCCGCCGACTCCCTCGACCGAATCCGCAAACTGGAATGCGTCGCGCTCGCCGGCGCCTTTGTCCAGCAGTCCCGCGACGAGGGAGGCGATGCCTGGCTTGCCAGCGAGGTTCCCCAGCTCACCCCCGCGCAACACCGCGTTGAACGCCACCAGCGGGACGTCGCGCCTGGGCATGATGACGAGCGTGACGCCGTTGCCCAGCACGATCCGCTCGTGGGCGGGGACATGCACTCCGTCAGGGGTGTCGTGCGCCAGCACGACGCCGCTTCCCAACGGCGTCACCATCGAAGTCATCGCTGCGACCCGCAGCAGGAATCGCACGATCATGTGTCGTGCTCGCCGGAGTGCTCGTTCGAAGAATCCGGCAGCAGGACTCCGACCGTGCGTTTGCGCCGATCGAGAATGTCGTGGGCGGCCGCCTGCACCTGCTCGCGCGTCACCTTCTCGAACCGCGCGGGAGCGTCGAACATCTTGAGCCAATCGCCGTGAAAGACTTCGTACTCGCCGAGCAGCTGGGCCTTGCCGTCGATGGTGGCGAGCTTCTTCCACAAGCCCGAGGCCACGAGGCTCTTCGCGCGCTGCAGCTCGGGTTCGCTCACTCCGTCGCGGACGACGCTCGCCAGCTCGGTGTCGAGAATCTCCTGCACGGCGGACGGGTCGGACCCTTCCGGCAGCGTGAGATACAGCCACAGCAGCCCCGGGTCGAATCCCTCCTGCCAGTTGCCGCTGACCTCGATGGCGACCTTCCTGCGTTCGACCAGCAGCCGATGCAGGCGCGACGCATCGCCGTCGACGAGGATCGACAGCAGCAGGCTGACCGCAGGACCCCGGACGTCCGCAGCCGCGGGAGCCTTGTAGGCATACTGCAGCAACGGGGTCTGCGCCTTGCGCCTGACGACCACGAGGCGCTCGCCAAGTTGCTCCGGCTCGCGCGTGCGTACCGGCTCAGGCGCCGGCTGTTGCGGGATGGGCTCGAAGTACCTGCGCGCGAGCGCGAACACCTCGTCAGGTACGAGGTCCCCGGCGAGCACCAGCGTCAGGTTGTTGGGCGCATAATGAGTGCGGAAGAATTTCTGCAGATCCTCGATACGCCACGACTGGATGTCCGAGGGCCAGCCGATGGTCGGGAAATGATACGGGTGGGCCACGAAAGCGGCCGCCTGCACCTGCTCGGCGAGCAACCCCTGGCTGTTGTCCTCCACGCGCAGACGACGTTCCGAATACACGACCCCGCGCTCGCTCTCGATCACTTTGGGCACGAAGGCCAGGTTGGCGACGCGGTCGGACTCCAGATCGAACACGAGATCGAGCGCGCCGCGCGGAAACCAGTCCTGATAGACCGTCACATCATCGCTGGTGAAGGCGTTGTTCGAGCCGCCCTGCGCCTCCATGAGCCGATCGAATTCGCCGGGCTGGCGGCGGCTCGTGCCGTTGAACATCATGTGCTCGAAGAAGTGCGCCAGGCCGGTGATTCCGGGTGCCTCGTTGCGGCTGCCGGCACGCACCCAGTTGTAGAGCGCGACGCTCGGGATGTTGTGAACCGGCCAGACGATGATCTTCATTCCATTCGCCAGCGTCATCGCCCGCACGGCGTCGCGGCCCGAAACGCTGGGCGCGGGCGCCGCGGCGACGGACAGCGACCCGAGGGTCAGGAGCAGAGAGGCAATCGGCTTGCTCATGGAAGTCAGTGTACCGGCGGATGCCCGACAATGGGTGTGGCGGCCCGGGCGTTCAAGCCCCTTTGCGCAGCAAACTATCTGTTGTAAATCAATAGCTTATAAATGCGTGCGCGCAGTGAGCGAAGGCGGCGCGGCGGCGCGAAATAAAAAAACGCCGCGAGCGGGGGAAGTCGCATCGCGGCGTTCAAGAGCGAACACCGGGGAAGTTGTTCGCAATGCTGAGGAATAAAGCAAAGCTTGTGCCAAGCACTGATTTGCAATAAAAACAATAAGTTACGCCGGCCACCGCGCTTCCGCGAAGGTGACGCGAATTGTCAGCTTTGGACCGCCGCCCGTCCGGGCGGACCGCATCGGGTCAGTGGGGAACGACCGGCACGCAGGCCTGCGCCTGCTTGCGCAGGGCATCGCAGACCGCGCGTGCCTGTGCCTCGTCTGCCGCGTGCGCCTGCAGTCGGAAAAGAGTCCCGGAGGCTGTGCTCGTGGGGACGACATGGGGAGTGAGCCCTTTGAGCTGCGGCCCGAACCGACCGCTGAGCACCCGCCATTCTTCGTTTGCCTTGTCCTCGGAGCTGAACGCGCCGAGCTGAACGCCGTAGCCGTTCTCCGCGGACGAAGGAGTCTGCGGCGCAATGGAAGCAGGCGGTGGGGCATGTGCAGCGGCCCCCGCAGGTGGCCCTGCGGCGGGTGGGCCCGCCGCGGCAACCGGGGGCGGCACTACCTGGGCTTCCTTGGCCGGTTGAGCGAGCGCCGCGCCCTGCTCCGCGACGGGCGTACCGCCGAGCGAGAAATTCTCGACACGAATACGCGCTTCCTGCGCCCATTTCCCGTTGGGATGTTGCGTGAGGAACTGACGGTACGCATCGGCTGTGTCGGCGCTGCCGGCCCGTTGCCAGTCGCGATCCTCGCCCAGCTGCGCTACGCGGGTGCGCGCCTGCGCGGCAAGCTCGCTTTCCGGATGCCGCTCCATGAACTGGCCGTACGCCTCGATCGTGTCGGCACCTTCGGCCGAGCGCCAATCCTGCTGCTCGCGGCTGCAGCCTGCCGCAATCAGCGCCAGGGCGGACAGCATCAGCGCTGCAGCCAATGCTCTGCGTGCTCGGACTGTGACCATCATCTGCACCTTCAGGGGCGGCCCAAGGCGGCTATTCTAGGGCTACCTGCGCGCGCGCGAGCGAAACGGAGCCCTTGCGATGAGTGAATCCCCGAAACGCCGGCTGATCGATCAGATCGGAACCTCGCCCACCTTCGTCGCGGAGGGGTGCCGCGTCACCGGAGATCTGGAGACCGCAGGGGCACTGGTCGTCTGCGGCGTCATTCGCGGCGACGGCCGCGTGGGCGGCATGCTGAGCATGGCGGCGAAGTCCCACTGGGAGGGTGAGATCCATGCGCAGGCGGCCGTGATCGCCGGACGCGTCACGGGCAAGTTGGTGATCGAAGAAAAAATCGAGATCGGCGCGACAGCGGTCATCCGCGCCGACCTCATCGCGCGCAGCATCGCCATAGCGAAAGGGGCCGTGATTGAGGGCGCCATCACGGTGACGAGCGGTCAGGCGGTCGTGGAGTTCGAGGAACGGCGGACTCGGCCGTAACGCGCTTCCGAGGCGGCAGCGTAAGTTATAATCCCGTCGCCTCCACCAGCTCGATTCCAACATGCACCGCGTTTGTGCATTGCAAACCGTCTGAATTCGGCGACAGCTTGGGCGGCCCATGCGTTTACTCCATCTGGTTGCACGTCGGGGAAACTCCGCGGACTTTCCGGAGAACACGCTGCCGGCGCTGCGCTCGGCGATCGCGCTCGGTGCGCGCTTCATCGAGATCGACGTACATCTGTCATCCGATGGCACGCCGATGGTGTGTCGCGACGAGCAGCTCGCGCGCATGGGCGCCACCGCCGGACTGTCTGCCGCACAACTCGAACAGCTCGACGTCGGCGAGGCCGCACGTTTCGGCGAGCGCTTCAGCGGCACCCAGATGGCATCGCTGACGACGGCGCTGGGGCTCCTGGACGGCCGGCCGGAAATCACCGTGTTTGTCGTGATCGGCCGCGTCAGCGTCCTGCGCTTCGGCCAGGAGCAGGTCGTTTCGCGCGTCGTGAGGGCGCTGAAGCCGTTCCGCTCGCGCTGCATTCTCGGTTCCTCCGATCTTCCAACTGTGCACGGCGCACGCGCGTCGGCCGGCTACCCGATCGCATGGATTCTGCCCTCCTACGACGATCACACCCGCCTGAAGTACGAAGCGCTGCAGCCCGAGTACATCTTCTGCGACCGCGCGTTTCTGCCGGAGCGCGGACCCCTGTGGCGCGGGCCGTGGCGGTGGGGTATCTACGAGGTGGCCGCGCTGGAGGAAGCACGCGAGCTGGC
>FTEN01000289.1_pt1 | contig 16726 bp, 12 predicted proteins | sample 1640221 | NCBI WGS metagenome assembly FTEN01 (sample SAMEA3914816, study PRJEB12502) | metagenome | biome: forest; material: soil | place: USA | collected 2011-09-16 | depth 0.3 m | reverse complement strand
TGATGTTGTGCAGGTGGCGGCCAAGTCGGACGTGTCCGACACGACGGCGCGCCAACCGCCTATGGTCCGGGCTCTTGCCATGCGCGACAGTACCGTCATACGAAGGCTGCTGCAACGCGCAGCCGGGAGGAGACAGGTCATGCTGCATTACGCGATCGTATTTTTCATCATCGCGATCGTTGCGGCGGTACTGGGTTTCGGCGGCATCGCCGCGGGCGCCGCGGGCATCGCAAAGATACTGTTCGTCGTCTTCCTGATTCTGGCCATCGTCACGTTCTTGCGGCGCGCCTGAGTCCGCTCAGGAGTGACGCCGTGTGCTCCTGACCCCGGTGGTCAGGAGGTCCCGGGCCCGCCTTCGCGCACTCGCGCGAAGGCGGGCGTGGCTTGGGAGTCGGGGTGGCCGAGCCCCGCCTGCAACAGCCTGAGAGCCGTGCCCGGATCGTCCGCAAAGCGAAACAGCTCGAGATCCGCAGCGCTGATGGTGCCGTGGCGGACCAGCGCGTCGAAATTGATGATCTCCTTCCAGTAATCCGGGCCGTACAGCAGGACCGGAATGTGGCGCCCGAGCTTGCCCGTCTGCGCGAGCGTCAGAATCTCCATCATCTCATCCAGCGTGCCGAAGCCGCCCGGAAACACCACCAGCGCCCGCGCCAGGTGCGCGAACCACAACTTGCGCATGAAGAAGTAGTGGAACTCGAAGGACAGCTCCGGAGTGATGTAGGGATTCGGGCGCTGCTCGTGGGGCAGACTGATGTTGAGCCCGATCGTGCGGCCGCCGGCCTCCGCCGCGCCCCGATTCGCCGCCTCCATGATTCCGCCGCCGCCACCGGAGCACACGACATGGCAATGGCCCGGGGACGCCAAGCTCCTCGACCAGAGGGTGACCCTACGCGCCAACTCGCGTGCTTCCTCGTAATAGCGGCCGAGGGGTCCGGCGGGCGACAACCTCGCCGAGCCGAAGAAGACGATCGTGTCCCGCACATCTTCCCGACGGAACCGCCGCAGGGGAGCGATGTATTCGGCGATGATGCGCAGCGGACGAGCCTCGTCGCTGGCGAGGAACTCGTCGTCCTTGTAGGGAACCGGCACGCGTGGCGGACTTTCGGTTGACATGAGACGGATCCTGCAATGTGCGTTTCGAGGTGCGGAAGGTACGAGCTACGGCAAGCACGCGAAGTCGATGAAGCCGCGTGTGGTATCGGTGTGAAGCAGCTGGACGGTGACTCGATCGCCTACGTTCAGGCCGTCGAACCCCCGCACGATGCGTCCTTCGGTCGCCGGCTGCAACGTGCGCACCCAGGTTCCCTTGTCGGACGCCCCGGTCACGATGCCCTCGAACCGCTGGCCGATGTGCGAGGAAAGCAGTTGCGCCGCCGCGCACTTGCGTACCTGCCGCTCCACCTTCGCCGCGTTGCCCTCCTGTTCGGTACAGTGTGCGGCGAGCTGCTGCAGCTCCTGTTCGGAGTAGGGTGATGCCGCACCCGACAACGAGGCCTTGAGCAGACGCTGCGCGATGAGATCGGGAAAGCGGCGATTCGGTGCGGTCGAGTGCGTGTAATCGCGCACGGCGAGACCGAAGTGCCCTTCGATGGGTTTACCGGGCAGTTCAAGCACGTACTCTCCGGAGCCCAGCAACTTGATGACGGAGAGAGACAGGTCGGGAAATCCGAGCGGATCGGCCTGCCTCTGCGTCTCGAGGAAAATAGTCAACGCGCGCGCGTCCGCCACCGCGGGTAGCCTGCCGCCCAGCCCTGCCGCCAGCGCTGCGATCCGCTCCCAGCGCTCGGGATTGCGCAGGATGCGGCGAATGGACGGTATTCGCTTGTCGGCAAAGTACCGGGCGACCACACCGTTGGCTGCAATCATGAACTCCTCGATCAACTCCTCGGCGCGGTTCTTCGCATCGGTCTGGAAATCCCTCAGTTGACCGTCGACGACGACTGCGCGGGGCTCGATGGTCTCGAGACTGAGGGCTCCTTGCGCATGTCGGATCTTCTTCAGCGATTGGGCCACCCCGTCCTGCAGGCGCAGCTGCTGCTCCATGCCCGGTACCGCCGCCACGGGACCTGGCGCTGCGCCTTTGCCGTCCAGCCAGGCCGCGACACTGCGATACGCAAGCTTCGCGCGATTCAGCACTCGAGCCCTGTACAGGTCCGAGTGGGTGAGGGTGCCCGAGCTCGCAACGGTCATCTCGATCACGATGCCCAGGCGCTCCTGGCCCTGACCCAGGGACGTGAGGTCGGTCGAGAGTCTCTCCGGCAGCATGGGAAAGATCTCCGCCGCCGTATAGACGGAGGTCGTATTCACCCGTGCGTGAGCGTCGATGGTCGAGTCCTTTTTAACGAGACCATCGACATCCGCGATGGCCACGAAGATCTTCACATCGCCGTTGCCCGCTGGCTCCGCGACCGAGAGCTGGTCCAGATCGCGGGAGTCGTCGTTATCGATGGAAGCCCACAGGCGGGCGCGCAGATCGCGTATCCCGGGGCCGCTTTCCTGTGCGCTCTTGGCCAGCGCTGCCACCTGCGTGAGCGCCGCTGCCGGAAAGTCCGGTTGCAGGCCGCGCTCTATCATTGCCTGCCGTGCGATGCTCTTCAGTTCTTCCAGTCCGCTCGTATTGTTGTCGCTCATTTACTGCTCGACTCGCGAGCGCGCAAGCGCGCCACGCCTGGCATCATGAGAAATTCGCAATGCATCTCTCCTGTGGACCGCATTGGCTGCGGCGGTATGGTTTCCCGGAGCGTGCTCAGTGCTGCTTCAGTAACGTTTTGGTGACGAATCCTGCCACGTCGCGCAATTCGGCCGGCGACAGGACGCCGCGGAACGCAGGCATGTTTCTACGCCCTGTCGTCGCGGTTGCAAACACGGTCGCGGGAGTCAGCGCCGTGGTCAGGGGCGCCCCTTCTCCGTGACTCCCTTGTCCATCCGGCCCGTGGCAAGGTTCACAGACCCGGGTGTAGATCTGCTCTCCGCGGCTCAGGTCCGCTGGCCCTGCGGGCGGGATCTCGCTTACGGGCACCGATCCTGCCGCCTGCGGAGGATAGACGGCCGGCTGAGATGCGGGCAGTGGGGGCCTGGGGCCGAGCGTGCCGTGTAGCGAAAACAACCACAGGCCGTCGCCGCGGGCGCTGCCGGCATAGAAAGTGCCCGCCGCCAACACGGCAACGTATTCCGCTCCCTCGTATTCGAATACGGAAGCGGGCGCGCTGACCGGCGCATCGGTCTGAAAATCCCACAGCACGTGACCGTCGCGCGTGTCGTAGGCGACGAGGCGGCCGTCGCTGCGGCCAATGAAGAGGAGGCCGCCCGCGGTGTTGACGGAACCGCTGCTGCATCCTTCGCTCCACTGCCGGCGCCACAGGAGTCGATTCGTCGTGACGTCCAGGGCGGCGAGGATACCGCGGCGTACCGCTTCGACGCGCGCAAAGGATCCGCCCAGATAGTGTTCGCCGATCGTCTCGGGCGGCCGCCGCGCACCGGGATTGCGCTTCGCGGCGCCGATGGAGTCGTTCGCGCACACGAACAGCACCCGCGAGCGGGGATCGTACGAGCTTGGCGGCCAGCTCACACCGGCGAGCGGCTTGTAGAGAACCGGCGTGTCATCAAAAGGCGTGAATGTCCGGCCGCCGTTCACGAGGTCGTAGCCGTCAGGGGCGATGTCGATCGAGTGCGGCACGATGTCGTCGCCGATCGGAATTGGCTGGGTGGCGGCCGTCTTCTGCGCTGCGTTCTGCATCACCGCACGCTCCTCGATGCCGATCAGCGGCCTGCCCGTGATGCGATCGAGGATGTATGCGTAGCCGTCCTTGGAAAGCTGCACGAGTCCCTTGCGAGGCTGGCCGTTCACTGTCGCGTCGAACAGCACGACGGGATTCGGGGCGCCGTAGTCCCAGATGTCGTGATGGGTCTCCTGGTAGTGCCAGCGGTATTGCCCGCTCCTGACGTCCAGGGCGAGTATGGATGAGGTGTACAGATTGTCGCCGGCGCGCCCGCCGCCGTTCAGATCCGGCGCAGGATTGTCGGTCGAGAAGAATATCAGGCCGAGCTCAGGATCGACGGCGGGAGTCTGCCAGATCGAGGCGCCGCCGTATTTCCAGGCGTCGTTGTCGGCCGGCCAGGTGTCGTGCCCCGGCTCCCCGGGCGCCGGAATCGTGTAGAAGATCCAACGCAGTCTCCCGGTTCTGGCGTCGTAGGCTTTCAGCCGGCCACGGATGGCAAGCTCTCCGCCCGCGAAACCCACGATGACGAGGCCGTCGTAGTAGAGGGGTGCGGCCGTGATGGTGAAACCGCCAGCGCCCGGTTTCAGCTCCTCGCTCTGCACCGACCATTGCACCGCCCCGGTCCGCTGATCCAGCGCCACGAGGCGATTGTCCATCTGACCGACGAAAACCCGGCCGTCGCCGATTCCCACGCCGCGGCTCACCCAGCCGCAGCACGGCACGACCTTCGCGGGGTCGAGGTTCGCCCGATATTCCCACAGCACCGCGCCCGTCGCGACGCTGATCGCGAAGACGTCGTCATTTCCCGTGATCGTGTAGAGCGTTCCGCCGAACGCGATCGTCTGCGCCTGCCCCGATTGCCTGCGATCGAGACCCGAGCCGCGCAGCGAAGCGCGCCAGACCGCCTTGAGCCCCGCGACGTTGTCGCGATTGATCTCATCGAGCGGCGAATAGCGCTGGTTGGCGAGGTTGCCGCCGTTGGTGGGCCAGTCGGATCGCGGCAGCCGTGCGAGTGCTGCAGGTGTAAAGGCCGGCGCACGCTCAATGCCTGCTGCGGCGGCAGGTGCTGCCTGGGCCCGCGAGGCTGCGCAGCAGGAGCCGGCGCCCAGCACGAGCGCCCCGATTGCCGGCAGAATGTTCGTTCGCAAGCGCCCCCCGTGAAGGTACGCGGCCTCAAGGCTGCCTGTTCCGCGTCGCCGGGTAAGGTAATGGAGTCCCGGGACGGAAGGGAAGCGGGCATGGCGGTGGCGTCCGTCTTCTGGTTCCATAGGCGCCCCGTGCATCCCTCCTCGAGAGGTACTTCGAAGTGCTCTCGGAACAGCAGAAGCAGGCCGCGCAGGCCATCCTCGATGAGCTGCTGGACCTTCCGGAAAGCAGCCGGTGGCAGAGGCTGCACAGCCGTGAGATCGGCGACTCCGCCATCCGTGCCGAGGTGGAGAGCCTGCTGCGTGCAATGCAGGCCGCCGACGGATTTCTCGCCAGGCCGGCTCGCCCGGCGACCCAGGTCATCGACGATGAGATTGCCGTGGGCATGCGCCTTGGGGCCTGGCAGATCACGGGCCGGCTCGGACGCGGGGGGATGGGCGATGTCTACAAGGCCGCGCGGGCCGAAGGAGACTTCGAGCAGCGCGTCGCGATCAAACTCCTGCAACCGGAGGCAAGCGCCCACCTCGAGCGCTTCCAGGCCGAGCGTCAGATCCTGGCCAGGCTGGACCATCCGGGCATAGCGCGGTTGTACGACGGGGGAATCGCTCCCGACGGCCGTCCCTACATGGTGATGGAGTTCATCGAAGGGCAGCCCATCACGCAGTACTGCACACTGCACAAATCGACGCTGGCCGAGCGGCTGGAGCTGTTCCGGCACGTGTGCGAGGCAGTGGCCTATGCGCACCGCAATCTGGTCGTGCACAGGGATCTGAAGCCTTCGAACATCCTGGTGACCGGCGACGGCCAGATCAAGCTGCTGGATTTCGGCATCGCAAAGCTGATTGATGCGCAGCGCGCGGGCCTCACGCAGGCAACCGATACCGTGATGACGCCGATGTGTGCCGCCCCTGAGCAGCTTTCCGGCAAGCCCGTCACGACGGCGACGGACGTGTACGCACTCGGATTGTTGCTGTTCGAGCTGCTTACGGGCACACACCCTTGGGCGGGCGCCGAGGCGCTGGTCATGCAGGCCCTCCGTGCGGCCATGCAGAGGCCCGTTCCGCCGCCGAGTCGAGTCGCGGAAACCAGGCCGGATGCGCCCGTGCCTGCGCGCATGATCAGGGGCGACCTGGACGCGATCGTCGCAAAGACGCTGCGGGAGGAGCCCACTCACCGATACGCAACCGTGGAGGCGCTGAAGCTCGACGTCGAGCACGCTCTTCGTGGCGAGCCCGTGGCCGCGCGTGGAGGCGCCAAGCTGTATGTGTTTGGTCGCGCTCTGCGCCGTTACCGTTGGACGGCGATCGCGGTGTTGATCGTCTTCCTGTCTCTCGCTGGCGGTCTTAGCGTCGCGGCTTGGCAGGCGAATCGAGCGGAGATCGAGCGCGACATTGCAAGACGCGACGCGGCGCGGGAAGAGGCTGTCCGGTACAGCCTCACGCGCCTGTTTCGTTCGGCGATCGCGGAGCGGGGCGCGCAGCCGGCAACGGCAAAGAGCATGATCGATACGAGCGCCCAACGCGTTCTGCACGAGTATCGCGACCGGCCGCAACTGACAGGCCAGATCGTCCTCACGCTGGCCGATCTCTACGGCGCGCTCGAGGATGTGGAAGGAGAGGGCGCACTGCTCGACGGATTCGTCGCCCAGGCCGCTCCCAACTCCGACCCTGCGACGCTCGCTGATGCCAAGCAGAAACTCGCCAATATCGAAGTGCTACGGGGGCATGCAGAGCGCGCCGGAAAACTCCTGGATGAGGCGGAAGCCTTCTGGGCCTCCGCGCCGCGACAGTATGCCGAAGAGCGCCTCGAGGGCCTGAATATACGGGCAACTCAGCAGCGCACGCAGGGTGACCTCAAAGGCGCCATCGCCACGAGCCGCGCTGCGATCGCGCAGCGCGTCGCGCTTTCCGGCCGAAACAATCGTGAGACGGCCGTCCTTTACAACACCCTCGCCATCACTCTGTCAGGCGCCAACCAGCTCGAGGAAGCCCGTCGCGCTTACCAGGAGGCCGTGGACATCTACCGTGCAGTGGGCCTGGGCGACGGACTGGACGCGCAAGTCATCGTCGCCAACATTGGCACGCTCGACTACCGCATCGGGCGTCTGACCGAATCCGAGACTCTTCTGAAGGGCGCGCTGGAGAGGGAGCGGGCGCTTGCGGGCGACTCGGCAGCGGTCGCCGCCGCGATGGGGTACTTCGGCAAGCTCCAGACGATCCGCAATCGCCCGCTGCAGGCGGTTCAGGTACTGCGTCAGGCCGCCGAGATGGGCACCCGCTATGCCGGCGCCAACAGCCCCGTCGCCTTGCAGAATCGCCAGTTCCTGGGCGAGGCCCAGCTCGACTCGGGCGATGTGGCCGGTGCGCAGGCCACTCTTGCGGCCGCCCACGACGCAGCGCTGACCCAATTCGGGCCTGCTCATCCGCTGTCCGTACGTACGCAGGTCGCCCTGGCCCGGGTCGCCGCCGTGTCTGGCCACGACGCGCAGGCGGAACAGCTACTGACCCAGGCGGTGAGCACACTGCGCAAGCTCGGTCCGCAGGCGGAGGCCTTGCTTGCGCAGGCGCTGGAAGTGCTGGGCAACGTGTGCTTGGCGCAGAAGCAGACCAGCGAGGCGCTCGGCGCGTTCAAGGAGTCAGTGGCTCTGCGTGAGAAGGCTGCCTATCCCGGCTGGGAGCTGGCCGAAGCCCGCGAGCGCCTCGGCGAGGCTTACGAAGCCGCGGGCAATGCGCGGTTTTCCGCAGTGTTGCTGAAGGAGGCGGCGGAGAGCCTGGAAGTACAACTCGGAGCGGATCACCCGGAGACTGTGCGCGCCAGGACGGCCCTCGCGCGATTGCGAGCCTCGTCGCCGCAGCCGTTGTGAAGCGCGCGGGCTGTGATCCACCGCAACAGCGGTGATCTGCGACGCCGACGCCGCGACCTCATGTTGAGCCGCCCAGCTCCCTGAACAGCCACGCCCTGGCCTTCACCCAATCGCGCTGCACGGTGCGTAGTGAGGTGCCGAGGGCTCGCGCCGTATCCTCTTCGCTGTAGCCGCCGAAGAAGCGGCACTAGACGACATCGGCGAGGCGCGGCATCTCAGTTCCCAACCGTTCCAACGCCGCGTTCAAGGCAAGCAGGCCGGCGTCCGTCTCGATGGCGAAATCGGCGGCATGGGACAGAGTGACATGGACTCCGCCGCCGCCGCGCTTTTCGGCTACTCGGGACTCGGCGTAGTTGATCAACGCGTGACGCATGGCCAGTGCTGCAGCGCGCAGAAAGTGCGTCTCATCGGCGAATCCCCGCGATTGTCCGAGTCGCAGATAGGCCTCGTGCACCAGCACGGTCGTCTGCATGGTGTTGCCGCCGCCAAGCCGCGCCCGCGCCCGCTGGGCGATCCGCTTCAGCTGGTCGTAGAACACAGGCAGCAGTTCCGTCGCAATTCGGCGCACCTCGGGTGCGGCCGCGCTGCCTGCCGGGGTAGGACCTGCATCGTTGTCTGAGCCACGTTCGGCCATGGCGGGATTCTAGCCAAGGTCAGGCGAGATGGCGGCCCCGGATGAGCTTTCCGGTTCTTTTCAGGAGGAGTACCTATCAGAATCCTTGGGAAGTGAGACCCGCCTTCCATGCGCACGTGGCAAATCGCTTCGCTCACGCTCGCGTACTTGGTGAGCGCTCTGGCCGGTTGCTCGGAGAGCTCGCAGGGCCCCGCCGCGCCGGCAGCCGCATCCAACGTTGCCTCGTCACAGGTGGCGGGGGGTCACGGCGTAGCGAGCGGCGGCAACATCTGCGATCGCAAGATTCTGACGGCCGCCGACGTCACCGGTATCCTCGGCGACTCGATCACGGGGACCCGTGCGGTGCCAGGAGATGCCCAGTCGTGCGAGTTCGTCACCTCGAGTTTCCCGGGAATCACCGTGAGCGTTCGTCCCGGAGTGGGTCGGGAGACAGTCGAGGCCTGGTCCAGCGGAAAAATGCCCCTTGGCGCAACGCCGCTGGCAGGCATCGGCGAAACGGCCGTGTGGCAGCCCGATCTGCACGAGATCATCGCTCAGAAGAACAACGTTCTGTGCGACATCGGGGCGCGCGGGCTGGCCAGGGATCTCGCCGCCGCGCCCGAGGCCGCCCAGAAGAGAATCGGCTCCCTGTGCAACAAGATTTTCGCCGCTGATTGAAGCCCTCGCGGAGGCGACCCGCGGCGCGAAGTGGAAGACAGTCATGGGAGGAAACATCATGGTTTGTCCGAAGTGCAGACTCCCGGTGCTCGAAAGCGCGCGCTTCTGCGGAAGCTGCGGCCAGGCACTGGACGCCGCCCGCGTCTCCAATTCCACGGAATCGAGGATGGTCTCGCCGTTGCAGAGTTTCGCCGCGGCTCCGGCAGCCGCGGGCGCAGGCATGGGAGCAGCCGGGGCTCACGCTGGCGCAGGTGCAGGTACGCAGGGTGGTGCGGGTGCAAGTGGGAGCGGTCCGGCGTCCGCACCTCCGCGTACGCCAGACGGCTCGGCTGCCGGCCAGTCCGCCTTCCTTCAGCGGGTGAAGGGAATACTGCTCAGTCCTGCCAACGAATGGCAGGTGATCCAGCCCGAGCTCACCTCGGTCGGCCAACTGTATACGGGCTACGTGGTACCGCTGGCAGCTCTGGCGGCCCTGATGTCGTTCGTACGCAGTTCGGTTCTCGGTGTCAGCATCCCGTTCGGCGGCACTTTCCGCACACCCATGGGCACGGGTCTGACGTACGCGCTGGTGACTTTTGGCATGGGCCTGGTCGGGCTCTTCCTGGTCGGGCTCATCATCAACTTCCTCGCCCCCACTTTCGCAGGCGTCAGGGACCAGCGTCAGGCATTGAAGGTGGCCGCGTACGCCTTTACTCCGGCCTGGATCAGCGCGCTGCTCAAACTGTTGCCCTCCTTTGGAACCCTGCTGCAGCTGGCAGCAGGACTGTACGGAATCTATCTCCTGTACCTGGGGCTGCCGGTGCTGATGCGCTCTGCCCGGGAGCGCGCGGCCGGATATACCGCGACCGTCGTGGTCTGCACGATTCTGCTCGGCGTGCTGCTAGGAGTGCTGAGCGCGGCCTTCGGAGGTGCGGGCCGCGTGGCAGGGCTCGGCGGTTTCGGACCGTCAGCGCCCAGCGCATTCCAGAGCCCAGAGGCCGCCAGGGAGGCCGCCAGGAATCAGGGTGCCGCCACGGTGGCCAACGTCATCGGCAATGCGCTCGGGACGGATGACAAGGGCAAGGCGGGACTCGGCGCCGCGCTGGCGAATCTCGCCAAGGTCGGCGAGCACGCGGAACAGCAGCAGCAGGCGCAGCAGGCACAGCAGTCCCAGATCGCCGCGAGCGCCACCGCGTCATCCACTGGGCCGAGCGAGGCGAGCACTGCCAATCCCCAGAACGTCGCGGCGGCCACGACCGGTCTGCTCTCGGCTCTCGGCGGAGCGTTGGGGGGCAGCCGGCATGTCGATCCAGTCGATTTTCACACCTTGGAAGCAGTTCTGCCGGCCTCGCTTCCGGGGATGACCCGCTCCGCCGCGCAGGGTAAAGCGCAACAGGCAATGGGAGTCAGGAGCACCTCCGCCACCGGCAACTATCAGGGCGGCAACGGTAGCCGCGTCGAGATCAGGATCGCGGACATTTCCGGAGTGGCGGGGCTCATGGATGCGGCCGGCGCGCTGGTGGGCAGCGAGGCTTCAGAGAGTGACGCGGGCTATGAGAAGGATGCGAGCATCGGCGGCCGGACGGTGCATGAGAAGTACGACAACAAGGGGCGCCACGGTGAGGTGGAGACCATCGTGGCGAAGCGTTTCGAAGTCGACGTCAGCGGTGATTCCGTCGACATGGCCACGCTCGAGCGATATCTGGGCAGCGTCGATCTGGCCAAGCTCGAATCGATGCGGGACGTCGGCGCGCAACAGTGACCATCAGAGGATCTGGACGTTCATACCGTCCGGATCCTTCGTGTAGAAGCCGTATTGCCAGTTCTCCTGGGCGGTCAGTCCGCGCTGGGTCAGCACCTTCGAGACCGCCGCCTTGTTGAAGCCATCAACGGCGATCCCGAAGTGGTCGACGCTGCCGTAAGGTTGCTCTTTGCGAATCGAGACGATCACGCGCTTCTGCCCGAGTCTGAGAATCCCGTGCTCCTTGTCCTCGCTGAGCACCGACAGGCCGAACAAGCCCTGGTAGAACTTTGCGGAGCGCTCGAGATCGCTCACGAGAACCGACACGTGGTCGACGCCCGTGGCCGACAGCGCCGGATTCTGCGGCGCTTCGGCGGCGGAGGATTCTCCCACGGCCACCAGCATTGCCAGGCCCTGAATGAGATCGCGGCGGGAGATCGCGCCGCTTTCGAATCGCTCCACCATGTTTGAGATGATCGACTTCATGGCAATCCCTCGAGGGTTTCCGCTGGGGCTATGATAGTAAAGCACCCTGAAGCGAAGCGGAGAAGGCCATGGCCAAGTCGTGTACCCATCTGAAGCTCGTGAAAACGGGCACGCCGAATTCCGATGGCTGCGAGGAATGTCTGGCGATGGGGGACACCTGGGTGCACTTGCGCCTGTGCCGCACCTGCGGACACGTCGGGTGCTGTGACGACTCGAAGAACCGGCACGCGACGCGGCACTTCCACGCCACCCAGCACCCCATCATCACCTCCATCGAGCCCGGGGAGGACTGGAGCTGGTGCTTCATCGATGAGGTGGCGATGGAGCTGACCGACCCCTGATGGGTTGCGGTTGACCGTCAGTGCTTCTGCGCACGCGCGATGTCCTCATCGATCACTTGGCTCAGCACGGTCAGCGGAACAGCGCCCGTTCGCAGCAGCCAGTCATGAAACTCCGACAGGGAGAAGCGCGGCCCCAGCGCCTTCTGGACCTTGGTCCGCTGCACGAGGATTTCCAACTCGCCGACCTTGTAGGCACACGCCTGCCCGGGCCAGGCCACGTAGCGGTCCACTTCGGCAGCCCGTATCCCGTAATCGATGGCCTGTTGGCGGCTCCAGTGCATCGCGTGCAACCCAGTGTCGGCTACGAGACGCCGCGCGCGGAACAGCTCTGCTGAGAGTTGGCCGAGGTGGCCTTGCAGGTCACCCTCGTACCAGCCCGCCTCAGCGACCAGGTGCTCGGCGTAGAGGCCCCAACCCTCGATGAAGGCCGACAGCCGACCGAAGACGCGCTTCTGGCGGAATGCGGGCAGATCCGGTGACTCCTGTTGCAGGGTGACCTGGAAGTGATGTCCCGGTACGCCCTCGTGATACATGAGGGAGCGCATTTCGAGGATCTCGAAACTCGGTCCGGGGAGGGGAATCCAAACCGTTCCGGGCAGCGTGCCGTCGGGCGCAGGAGCGGTGTAGTGGGCCGCAGCCGACCGCTCGGTGAAGGGCGGTTCGCGCTCCACGCTCACGGGGGCTGTCGGGCGCAGATCAAACAGCGTTGCCGCGCGTCGCTCGGCATCTCGCAGTATCCGCTCGTGGTGGGCGAGAAGAGTGGGGCGCGGGTCGGGATCGGTTGAAGGTTGCACGCTGGCCTCCAGAGCCTCGTATCGTTCTTTCACCGTGCCTGTTGTACGCCCCAGGCTGCGCAGAAGAATGTCCATCTCGGCTTCGATCCTGGCAACCTCGCGCAAGCCGAGTGCGTGGATCTGTTCGGCCGTCATGTCCGTGGTCGTGTTACTCCGGAGCATCGCCGCGTAGACACGTTCGCCATCGGGCAGCCGCGAAATTCCAGCCTCATCCGTCGCAACCTGGAGCTGTCCCGTCAACAGCGCGCGCAGCCGGCGAAATGCCGGCACAATGGCCTGCCGAACGGTCTTCTCGGCTGCGGCCCGTGCCGCCGCACGTTGGTCCGCGGAGATTTGCTTCGCTTTCAGGGAGCGCTCCTCGAGCGAGCTCACGAGAATGTTGTTTGCAGGCGCGGGCTCGAGGAATCGATCGATCCCGTCCAGCGTAGCCTGGAGGATGAACCTGGGCGGGGTGACACCCTTTGCGGCTCGCGCTTTCGCCTCCGCCACACCCTGGTCCAGAATGCGAGCGACCTGGGCGAGGCGCGCAAGGTAGTTGTCGATGTCCCGGGCACTGCGGATCGGATGAGTCTGACTCAGGAAATTGACCAGGCTAACGTGCAGGCCGGCGAATTGCTCGAACACGTAGCGGCGGTCCTCGACCGCCGCCATCCGGATGCTGTCCTGCAGCTGCCACTCGATCGACGCGGCCGAAGCGCGCTGCACCGGAGTGAGCCCATCGCGCGGGTAGCGCCGTAACTGCTCGAGCGCCTGGCGCGCGTTCTCGACGTAGGCTGCCCTCGCGGCGGGTCGCAGGGGAATGGCGTATGCGAAATCCTTCGCCGTCAGTTTTCGATCCAGGGCATCCTGCTCCGCGCCGCTGAAATACTGCTGTGTCGTCGCGCTCGCGGGGTCGCCACGCATCCAGTCTGCCGCCAGGGCTGCCGCAACGCATCGAACGGCGGTGGTCGTTTGGATTTCGCACGCGAATCGCCGCCGGCGGCGGCGGCGCTGGCAACGAGCAGTATCGAAACCGCCGCCGCACGGCGTAGCGCTGATGATGGCCTCAAGGTGATTTCCCCGGCCGCGGAGCTAACGCAACCCCAGCACCACGATCTTGGCGGTCACCCTCTGTGTCGGCCAGATTGCTGATGTCATGCCGATTGCAGCCGCGATGCGCTGGTGGCCGCCGACAGAATACGTGATGAGGCCGCCGCCGATCGCCCCCCCGGTGGCCGACGACCACAGCACCTTGCCGGCCCGTGCATCGAAGGCATACAGCGTGCCACCCATGTCGCCTGCGAACACCAATCCCCCGTCCGTCGAGGTGATTCCGCTCATCACCGGGAAGGGCGCCCGGTACTTCCAGGCCACCTGGCCGCTGTCGGCATCGACGGCATAAACCCAACCCGCCCACGTGGAGGGCGGATCGAGCCTGCCGAAGGCTTCCCCGGGGTTGGTCGCATCCTGTGCCGACCAGGCCGAGTGCAGGGGAGCGTTGCGGGTCTTGTCGGCAGACTGCAGGGTGACCGTCGCGCACCATTGAACGGCGCCCGTGAACAGCAGGTTGCTCGCCGCATCGTATGAAGGGCCGTTCCATTCCGAGCCGCCTTGCGGGCCCGGACAGAAGTGCACGGGCTGCTGTGAAAACGGCACGTCCGCATTCTCGATGCGCGTCACGGGCGTGCTGTAGAGCGCGCGGCCACCGGCCAGATCAAACGCGTGCAGATGACCGTCCTTCGGGGCGACGGCCACGATGTGCTTGCCGCCCTTCGTCGCGACGACGAGGGGCGCGGTCGAGACATCCCAGTCGTGGTAGTCGCCGGGGGATACTACGTAGTGCGTGCGGAACTCTCCGGACTTCGCATCGAGCACGACGATGGACGCCGTATTCGCGTTCGCGCCCGGTCGCAGGCTGCGGTCAAAGTCTGGTGCGGGGTTGCCCCCGGGGACGTACAGGAGGCCACTGGCCGGGTCGACGGAATAGGAAGTCCACGTGGCGCCTCCGGAGATCGGTACGTCCGGCGCGTTTCCCCAGCCCTGGGCCTTGGCCTCCGCGGCGGTTTTCGGCACGAGATAGGTTTCCCACAGCACCTTGCCGGAGGCGGCATCGAGGCCGTACATGCGCCCCTTCACGCCCTTGTTGTCGCCGCCGGCATTGCCGACCAGGACGATCCCATTCCAGACGATCGGCGCCGCCGGCACCGATTCGGACGCCTTGGGATCCGCGATGTGCGTCTCCCACAGCTTCTTCCCGTTGGCGGCGTCGTAAGAGATCACGCGGCCGTCCGTCGTGCCCCGAAACAAATGCCCGCCGGACCAGGCGATGCCGCGATTGACCTTGAGGAAGCCGGCGGGAAAATCCTCGTGCACGCGCCAGCGGACCGCACAGGTTGCCGCATCGATGCCGAAAGTATCTTGTTCAGTCGTGCCGAAGATCGTGCCGCCCACTTCGATGGGGCCAGTCTGAAACCCGACCTGCTCGGCGGTGTCGAACGTGCACAGGACGTGCAGGCGCTGCACCGTTGCCGTGTCGATCTCCCGCAGCGGTGAGTGGCGCTCGGAAGTCAAAGTCCTGTTGTAGCTCGGCCAGTCGTCCGCGGCGAACGCGACGGGCAGGCAACCGAGAAGCACGGCCGCCGCGCATGCACGACGCGCGCTCATTGCAAGCCCGCCGTGTCCGTGACGGGAGCGCCGTTGATGCGGTAAACGACGCCGCCCTTCATGACGAACGCCACGTGATCGAGGATCTCCGGCTTGGCGAGGGGATCTTCGGCGACGGCAACGATGTCCGCGAGCCGACCGGCCTGCACGCTGCCCACCCGATCGGCGGCCCCCAGCAGCTCAGCGGCGTTGCGCGTCGCGGCCAGCACCGCATCCAGGGGCTTCATGCCGTTGGAAATCAACAATTTGAATTCCATAGCGTGGTCTCCTTCGCCGATGTCAGTGCCGTAGGCAATCCTGACTCCGGATCTGATCGCGAGTGGTAGGTTCTTCTTCGGCAGCAGGTCGTTGGCGAGCTCTTTCTGCGCCGTGCCCGGGACCAACAGCTCCGGATGGTCGTGCGCGACGGCGTAGAAGACATCGTACACGGTGAGGGTAGGGACGAGATACGTGCCGTGCGCCTTCATCAGTGCAAACGTCTGCTCGGTAGCGTAGGAGCCGTGCTCGACGGAGTCGACTCCTGCGCGCACGGCGTTCTCGATTGCCGCGGCCGGATAGATGTGGGCCGCGACCTTCATGCCGAGCGAGTGAGCGGTCTCGACCGCAGCGCGCATCTCCTCGTTCGTCATGAGCTGCTGCCGCGGGTCGTCGCCCGTGGAGGCGATACCTCCGGAGGGCATGATCTTGATGAGATCCGCCCCGCGCCGCCTGTGCTCGCGTACGCGCAAGCGCGCCTCTTCCGGGGTGTCGACGATCGAGTTCTCCCAGCCAGGATGCGTCAGCTTCGAATCGAGCCCGTCGTGCGGATCGCCGTGCCCGGCCGTCGGCCCGAGCGGCTCCAGCGAGACCATCAGCCTGGGACCAGGGACCTTGCCCGCGTCGATGGCGTTTCGAAGCGCGACCGTGTCGTCGCCGCCGCCTACATCGCGCGCGCTCGTGAAGCCCTGTTGCAGCATCTGCCGCGCGAACACCGCTCCGTCGAATGCCCGATCGATGTCGGAATGCGTCAGCCAGTACTCGGTGGCATTCACGCGGCTCGGCAGGAGCGAAGCGATGTGAACATGACAGTCGATGAACCCGGGCAGGACCGTGGCAGTGGACAGGTCGATCACTTGCGCGTCCGCGTGCGAGGTGAAACCCGGTTCGACCGCAACGATCCTCTCATCCTGGATGACGATGGAAACCTGGCGGCGCGCAGAGTCCGAGACGCCATCGATCAGCATGCCGGCGTGGATCACGTAATTCTTTGCCAGGCACACGTGAGCGCTGAGCAGTGCCATGCCCGATATCGCGACGAAGTTCAACTTCACGCAGTGCATCCCCCCGGGGTGGGAATCTTACCGTACCCGCTGCTGCGCGAGAGGCCTTAAACTGTCCGCATGAATGCCCGAAATCGTACCATTGCCAGGGCTGCCGCAGCTGCCGTGCTGCAGCTTGTCGCCGTCCGCATCACGTGCGCCGATCCTGCGCCGTTTGATCTTGCCGGTCCTGCGCTCGAGGTCAAAGTCACGCGTGGGACGCAGACTCTGCCGATCGCCGCTGTGCCGAATCTCGCCGCCGGCGATCGCCTGTGGATACAGGCCGACCTGCCCGCGACGCAGTCCGCTCACTATCTCCTGGTCGCCGCATTCCTGCGGGGCGCGACGAACCCTCCGCCACAGAGCTGGTTTTTCCGGTGCGAGACGTGGGAGCGCAAGTGCGCGCAGGACGGATTGACGGTCAC
>FTEN01000153.1_pt1 | contig 17070 bp, 12 predicted proteins | sample 1640221 | NCBI WGS metagenome assembly FTEN01 (sample SAMEA3914816, study PRJEB12502) | metagenome | biome: forest; material: soil | place: USA | collected 2011-09-16 | depth 0.3 m | reverse complement strand
GGGGGTGGCGGCTTCAGTGGCGGCGGCGGCGGCTTCTCGGGCGGCGGCGCCTCGGGCCGCTGGTGACCCCGCAGCGCGACGGGTAGCCCACAGATGAATATCGGCAGAACGATTCGCCATCTTTTCGCCACGCGATGGAACACTCGCAGGCAATTCCCGGTGACCGTTCTCGAAGCGATCGAGGCCGCGATTCGCGCAGTGGAGGCGCGCCACGCCGGTGAGATCCGCTTTGCCGTCGAGACCGCCCTGGATCTTCCGGAGCTGTGGGGCGATCTCGCTCCGCGCCGCCGGGCCATGCAGGTTTTCGGCCAGCTGGGCATCTGGGATACCGCGCACAACAACGGGGTGCTGATCTACGTCCTGCTGGCCGACCGCGTCGTGGAGATCGTCGCGGACCGGGGAATCGCTGCCGTGATCGCGCAGTCGGAGTGGGACGAGGTCTGCCGGGGAATCGAGCTCGAGTTTGCGGCTGGTCGGTTCAGCGAGGGTTCCGTCAAGGCAGTTCATGCTGTCGGTGGGCTGCTCGCGCGACATTTTCCGCCCGCGCGGCGCGACGCGGACGAGCTGCCCAATCAACCCGTTCTGCTGTAGCTCATAGACGACAACCCGCAGCTTGCGACCCGAAAGATGTCATATATCCTTGCGTCCATGATGTCCGAACGAATCAAAATCCGTGCCGTTCTGTCGAGTTGCAGGGCGCTGGGCCTGCCGCTTTGCGTGGCCGCGTTGCTCGGTCTGACGCTGGCTTCGTGCAGCCTGTTCAAACCGGCGCATCGCGAGCCGCCCCCGCCGCCGCCAGTGCCTGCGGCGCCTGCGACGCCCCCGCCGGTACAGACGGAGCGGTTCGAGCTAGCGCCGGAGCAGGATATCGTCGGAACGGTGCAGACCACGAAGGCGACGAAGGAAGACACGCTTACCGACATTGCGCGCCGCTTCAACGTGGGCTACGAGGAGATCGTTCGCGCCAATCCCGGAATCGATCCGTGGCTGCCGGGCGCGGACCGGCAGATCGTCCTGCCGACGCAGTTCATCCTGCCGAACGCTCCCCGGGAGGGCGTCGTCATCAACATCGCGGCGATGCGACTGTTCTACTTTCCGCCTCACAAGGCAGGGGAGCCGCAGGTTGTCATCACGCACCCCATCGGCATAGGAAAGGTCGGCTGGTCCACGCCTGAGGGCGTGACCAAGATCGTGCGGCGCCAGAAAGACCCCACCTGGACGGTTCCGGTCTCGGTCATCAAGGAGCACCGCGAGAACGGTGAGGAGCTCGACCGGGTGATCGGTCCCGGCCCGGACAACCCCCTGGGTCGTCATGCCTTCTACCTGCAGTGGCCGAGCTACCTGATTCACGGCACGAACAAGCCTGCCGGCGTCGGATTGCGCTCCAGCCATGGTTGCATCCGGCTGTTTCCGGAGGACATCGCACAGCTGTTCGACATGGTTCCGGTGGGAACGAAGGTGCGGGTCGTGAATCAGCCGTTCGTGTTCGGCTGGCGTGACGAAAATCTTTACATGCAGCCGTTCGACGTCCTCGAGGACGATGCGCGCAATTGGAAGAAGGCGCCGAAGAAGCTGCTGAGCCAGTCGTTGGCCGCGACACTCCAGAAGGAGCTGAAGGCGCACAACGAGCAGGTCAACTGGGACCGGGTCTCCAGCCTCTCGAAGGCGCCGCGCGGCGTGCCGGTCGCGATCTCCACGGCCGACGGCGGTGTCGAGCAGATCCTTGCGGCGGCGCCCCTCGTGCAGAACCAGGTCCCGGACGGCTCGACGTGGGACGGTAAGACGGATCTGCCGCTTGATGAGGCGACGTTCCACCAGATGCTCTCGGAGATCGAGCCCGGCTCCGACGGCTCGTCCCCCGCGACGGATCACAAGACGCCGCGGGCCGGCTCTGCAGCCGCCGCAGCGGCGAAGACCGGCACCTGACCGCTGTGCTGCACCGCCTTTAGCCGGGCAAGACCGAAGAAGGATCGCACCGATGGCCGCGCTATCCGAGTGGCTGCGGCTGATGCTCGCTAAAGATCGCCAGCAAACGGGAGGATCTCGAGCGCGCGCGCGCTGAGGAACTGAAACGCGACCAGGAGAAATCCTCACCGCCGCGGCGAGCGCCGCAGGCGGATTGATATGTCGCCAAGTGACGACGGGAGCCTGCCTGCTATGTTAGAGTCCGCGCCGTTCGAGGGAAGGGTTTAGAAGGCGGCCGAGGATTCCGGTCAGGGTCGAGGCCGCATAAAGGTTTTGAGTGGCCGACAGCCGCACGTCCGGCGTAGAACTCGCAGAACAAAGCCGAGCGGAGCACGCGATCGCCCGCGTGTCCACGGCGACCGCGGCCTTCGTGGGACGCACCCTGAAGGGACCGGTCAACCAGCCCGTCCTGATCGCAAGCTTCACCGAATTTCAGCATCATTTCGGCGGTTTGTGGCAGCCCTCGACGCTGTCATATGCGGTCGAGCAGTTCTTCGAAAACGGTGGCCTGAAGGCTTACGTCGTGCGTGTCGTGAACGGCGCGCGCCCACCCACCATCACGCTGCCTTCGAGCGCCGGTCCGCTGCGACTCGTGGGCCTCAATCCCGGCTCGCGCGAGTATCTGCGCGCGTCCGTCGACTTCGATGGCATCGCCGAGAGCGAATCCGACCGCTTCAATCTCGTCGTGCAACGCGTGCGCTCCGCCGGCTCCGAGCTGATCGAGGATCAGGAAATATTCCGCCGCGTGTCGAGCCTGCCGGACTCGGGACGCTGGGTCACTGACGTGCTCGCAGAATCGCGTCTCGTGCGTGTCATCGGAGCACCTCCCGATCAGCGGCCCGGAAAATCCGCAGGCGGACCTGCAGGCTCGGCAATCGGCTACGCTGTCTCGAATCCCGACGGCGATGACGGTGGCCCGTTGACGGACTACGACGTCATCGGATCCGCGGTGGATTTCACCGGAGTGTTTGCTCTCAAGGCTGCTCAGGAGTTCAATTTCCTGTGCATTCCCCCGCTGGCACGCGAGCAAGACGTCGGTTTGAGCACGTTACTGGTCGCAGCGAGGTTCTGTCGCGAGCGCCACGCAATGCTCGTCGTGGACCCGCCAATGAGCTGGATCTCCCCACGCACGGCGCTCGATGCGCTTCGCGTGTGGCCGTTCCGCAGCGAGAGCGCGGTGATGTACTTCCCACGTGTGCAGGCATTCGACAGGCTTCGCGGGCGAGTTGAGACTTTTGCATCGTGCGGCGCCGCTGCCGGGATGATCGCGCGCTCCGATGAAATCTGGCCGGTCTGGGCAGCCGCAGAAACCGACGATGCCGTGTTGCGACCCGGGCTGCGCCCGGCGGTTCCGGTCTCAGAGGCGGATCGCACGCGACTGACGCAGGCCGGGATCAACGTGTTGGCTTCCGTGCGCTCGAGCTATCGGGCCGGCGTGAGTCCGCGGACAATGGCTACCGGCGCCAGCGGCGCCGCGGATTGGAAGTACCTGTCCGCGCGCCGACTCGCTTTGTTCGTCGCCGCCAGCATCGAGCGCGGCACGCGCTGGGTGCTGCTGGAGCCGAATACGTCGGCGACCTGGCAGCAGGCGCAGGCGCTGGCACAGTCCTTTCTCGGCTCGCTGGCAAAAGGGGGTGCGTTCTCCGGCGTGAGCGTGGAAGACAGTCATTTCGTCATCTGCGATGACAGGGTCAACCGGACGCAGACGATCGCCGAGGGGAAATTCAACCTGCTGTTCGGCTTTGCGACGAGCAAGCCGGGGGAGTTCGATACCTGGCTGGTGACACACCAGGCCGGCGCGAGCCGAGTGCGGCCGGTATCGGTGAACCGGTTCGCGACCTCCAGGCAGCGTGTGGGCTGGGAAATCGAGACGTCGATCCTGCGCCGGTGAGGGTCTACCGCGCTTTGTCGGTCTTGCGCGGCGAGACGACCATGCTGATGACGGCGCGGACGACTTCGGTTCCGTTACCGTCGACGACGCTCACGGGAATCCCGACACTCTGGGCGTCGCTCCATTCGCTCTTGTCGAGGCGCGCCGTAGCGGTGACCTCGGTTTCGGCCTTGCGCAGGTATTCGATGGTCATGCCGCGGGTGCTCCACCGCAGAGTCGGCGGGATGGACACTTCGGCCACCATGCCCGCCGCGAGCTCGCACAGATTGCCGATCGCGAGCGCATGGATGGTGCCGTGCGTGTCCTGCACGGTCCTGCGTCTCGCGAACGATACTCTGCACAATGCCGGGCGCAGCTCGACGAAGCGCGGCTTGAGCGTGCCGACGTAGGGTGCCTTGCGGCTCACCATGCGGGCAAAGAGCCAGCGGCCGAAGCGTGAGCCCGACAATCTGTGCCAGGATCGCAGGGTGGGACCGATTTCGTTGGTGTGAGTCATGCTGAGCCAATCCATCTGCTGACGGGTGGCAACGGGATCCGCGGCGATGACAATGCTCCTTTACCGAAGGTAAGTCCTTCGATGGATGAACGCTCGGCGAAACGAATCCGATCCGGCGGTTTCGTGCCCGAAGTCGGCCGGACCTTCCGGCGGGTCAGGCTAAGGCGGTGCGCCGCGAAATGAAGACCGGGCCGTGGTTATTCCATCAGGATCGGTCGAGGCAGCGAATTTATGCGACCGCAAGTCTACACTCAAGCCGTATTGCCCGCGGCGGGACCCGGTTTTCGGCCCTAATGGAAAAAGAAACGGGAAAATCGCTAAAGGCATTTGGCGTCTGGTTTGCATTGATTGCATTATTCGTCCACATGAACGCGTCGCTCTACCCCAGGCTGTCCGGACGGAAGATGATCCGCGTGAGCGACGCATGCGCGCAGCGGCCCGCTGAGCCGCAGTGGATTCGAGCGTGACCACACGGTATGTCGTGTTCTCTCATGGACAGGAGAGCGGGCCCTGGGGCAGGAAGATCTCGGCACTCGCCGAAGTGGCGCGCAGCGAGGGCTATGACGCACATTCCGTCGACTACCGGGGAATCGAAGAGCCGCGTGCGCGCGTGGCAAAGCTCGTCGACTCGTGCAAGGAGCTCGCGGGCGATCTGGTGCTGGTCGGCTCCAGCATGGGCGGCTACGTGTCAGTCGCTTCCGCTTCGCTGCTGCACGCGCGCGGAGTCTTCCTCATGGCACCGGCCCTGTACGTCGAAGGGTTGCCCGAACTGCGCGCCGGAGCCTTGGACTGTCCCGCCACGATCGTGCATGGCTGGCGCGACGACGTCGTTCCGTTCGAGCACAGCGTACGTTTCGCGCAGGCGTACCACGCCGCGCTGCATCTGCTCGAGAGCGATCACCGGCTGCACAACCAGATTCGCGTGATTCAGTATCTGTTCGAATATTTCCTGATTGCCCTCGACCTGCCGCCGACTGCGTTCGAGTAGCCTTGCCGCGGCTCGCATGATCGTCAGATGAATTGGCTATTACGGCGGGTGCTCGCGCTGTGGGTGCGATTCAAGATCCGCCCGGACGATGCGGCCGCGCGGCTGCTGGAGCGTGACAGCCCCATCTGCTATGTGCTCGAGACGCGCAGCGCGACGGACCTCGCGGTGCTGCAGAACGCCTGCGTGCAGCACAAGCTGGCGCGGCCCGGCAAACGGCTGGTCGCCGAGTCGCGGGACCTGCGTTCCTTCTTCTACCTGAGCAGGCCTCGTGGGATCTGGGACGAGCGGCTCGACCGGCGGCCGCCGCCCCAACTGAAGCAGATGATCGACGTGCTGCGTGCCCATCCGGCTGTGGACATCGATCTGATCCCCGTGGCCGTCTACTGGGGACGTGCTCCCCAGAAGGAGCGCTCCTGGTTCCGGCTGCTGCTGGTCGAGGATTGGGCGCTCACGAGCCGCGCGCGCAAGTTCCTCCAGGTGCTGTTCAACGGCCGCAACACGTTTATCGAGTTCGATGAGCCCATCTCCCTGCGCTCCCTGCTCGGGGCGACTGAGGTCGACTCCTCGCATGAGCTGCCGCCCCACCTCGAACGCAACGATGCAAGCTCCGCCAGGGGATCCGAATCGTTGGGCCGCCGGGTGGCCCGTGCGCTGCGCGCACTGTATGCGAAGACGCGTGCCGCGCGTATCGGACCGGACTTGTCGCATCGTCGGACCATCGTGGCCGAGGTGCTGCGGGCTCGGGTGGTGCGGGCAGTCGTCGCCCAGGAGATGCGGGAGAAGCGCACCAGCCGCCGCGCGTCGCTGCTGCAGGCACGACGCTACGCGGAGGAGATAGCTGCCAACTACTCGCATGCCTTCATCCGGTTCATGGAGCATGCGCTCACGTGGCTGTGGAACCGGCTGTACGACGGGGTCGCATTCGGCCATGCGGACACCCTCGAGCGGGTCGCCGAGGGAAACGAGATCGTTTACGTTCCCTGTCACCGCAGCCACATGGACTATCTGCTGCTGTCGTACGCGATCTATGTGAACGGCTACGCCATTCCGCACATCGCGGCGGGCATCAACCTCAACATCCCGATCGTCGGCAGGTTCCTGCGCAAGGGCGGCGCCTTTTTCATCCGCCGCAGCTTCCGCGGCAATGCCCTCTACACCGTCGTGTTCATGAATTACCTCGCCGCGATCCTCGCGCGGGGCCATTCCATCGAATATTTCATCGAAGGCGGCCGCAGTCGCACGGGCCGTCTGCTGCAGCCCAAGACCGGCATGCTCGCGATGACCGTGCGCAGCTTTCTGCGCCATCCGGCGCGCCCCATCGTCTTTCTGCCCGTCTACTTCGGTTACGAGCGCATCGTCGAAGGGCCGACGTACATCGGCGAGCTCTCCGGCAAGCCGAAGGAGAAGGAGAGCGTATTCGGTCTCATACGCACCCTGCGGCGGCTGCGCGGGCGCTTTGGACAAGTGCACGTGAATCTGGGCGAGCCGATCGCGCTCGCGGATGTGCTGGACCGGCACAACCCCGAGTGGCGCATGCGCGCGAACCCCGAGGACGGGCGACTGCCGTGGATCGCCGCCGCGGTGGATGACCTGGCCGAGAGCGTCATGCGGAACATCAACTCCGCCGCGGCGGTTACGCCCACGAATCTCCTCGCCATGACGCTTCTTGCCACTCCACGTCAGGCACTGGCCGAGACCGATCTGGTGCGACAGGTCGAGCTGTACCGAGAGCTGCTGCGCGGGTTCGCCTACAGCGATCGAGTCACCGTGACGCCGCTTTCGGGGGCGCAAATGGTCTCCTACGGCGAGAACATGCAGATGCTCTCGCGCCAGAAACACCCCCTGGGGGACATCGTCCGGATGAGCGACGAGGCCGCCGTGCTGGCCACTTACTACCGCAACAATATCCTGCATCTGTTCGCACTGCCGTCACTCATCGCCTGCGCCTTCGTCGGCAATGCCATGGTGCGGACCGAGGACATGCAGCGCCTCGTGTGGCGCGTCTATCCGTACATCGCCGCCGAGCTGTTTCTGCGTTGGCCTGAAAGCGAGGTGCCGGAGGCCGTGAACGGCGTCCTGGCCTGCCTGGAGCAGCACGGGCTCATCCACGGGAGCCCTGACCGGACGCAATGGCACAGGCCGCCGCCGACTTCGGTCGCAGCCATGCAGCTGTCGCTGCTTGCGCAGGCGACGATCCAGACGATCGAGCGGTACTACCTGGCCATCTCCTACCTGGTGAAGGCCGGCAGCGGCCAGATCAGCCAGTCCGACCTGGAAAACCGCTGCCAGCTGGCGGCGCAGCGCATGGCCATGCTCTATGGGCTGAATTCGCCCGAGTTCTTCGACCGCGCCATGTTCGAGCATTTCCTGGACCTGCTGCGCGCGCGCGGCGTCATTCGCCTCGGCGGCGGCGGCCAGCTGGAATTCGATGAAGTGCTGCTGCGCGTGGCCGAAGACGCGCAATTCGTCCTGAGCGAGCAGATTCGCCACAGCATCCTTCAGGTCACCCACACCTGAGCCTCGCTTGCCGCCTCGCCGCGGCGAGTCGTAGACTCGGCCAGCGCCAGGGGGGGTCCATGAAGACAGGAAAGTGGGGTCGTCGCATCTCGTTGGCAGCGACCTCAGTCGTCGCATGCCTTGGCGGAGCAATCTGTCGCGATGCGCACGCGATCGGCTTCCAGAGTCAGTCGGGTGCAATCACCGGCAGCTGGGACACTACCGTCAGCTACGGTCAAGGGTGGCGGGTCTCCGACCGCGATTGCCGCCTCATCGGCACGGCGGACGGAGGTTGCGGCCGCTCCCCGAACATCGACGACGGCGACCTGAACTACGACAAGGGCGCATTCAGCCGTGCCCTCAAGGCCGTCACGGAGCTGTCGCTCAACTTCAAGGACCGGGCGGGACTCTTTGTCCGTGGCGACGGGCTGTACGACTTCGCAGTGATGGACGGCAGCACGGACCGAACGCCGCTGTCGCACGAGGCTAAGAATCTCGTGGGCAGCTATACCCGGCTGCTGGACGCCTTCGGATTCGGGCGCTTCAGTCTCGGCACCATGCCTGCGGAGCTGCGGTTGGGACGCCAGGTGGTGAGCTGGGGAGAGAGCACGTTCATCCAGGGCGGTCTCAACACGGTGAATCACTACGACGTCTCCGCCGTGCGCGTGCCCGGCTCCGAGCTCAAGGAAGCGCTGCTGCCCGATGAGATGGCGGTCCTCAACCTGCAGTTGAGCGAGCGCGTGAGCACGCAGCTCCTATATCTGTTCCAGTGGCACGAGACGCGTCCCGAGCCGGACGGCTCGTACTTCAGCACCAACGATTTCGGCGTGCCGGGCGGCCAGAGGGTGGTGCTGGGATTCGGCAGGTTCTCGGACCAGGGGGTGGACTTCCGCCCGCTCGGCGGACCTCTCATCCCCAACTTTCAGAACGTGGATCGCCTGCCGGACCGCACCCCGAGCAACACGGGCCAATTCGGCTTCAACTTCAAGTTCTATCTGCCGAATTTCGGCAACGGCACCGAGCTGGGGCTGTATTTCCTCACCTATCACAGCAGGCTGCCCGTGGTTTCGGCGCTGACCGGGACTCAGGCGGGCGTGGGCAACGCGTTCGGCGCCTTGAGTGCCGTGGGCGCGGCCGCACAGGCGCTGGCCGCCGGGCTGCCCTTCGCTGCCGCGGTCGCGACGGGCGCGACGGTCGGGGCGCAGCGCGCCGCGCTGACGGGAGGAAATCTCAGCGCGACGCTGGCTCAGCAGTACGCGACGGTGGGTGCCAACACGCTGCTCGCGGGCGGCAATGTGACTGCGCAGGCGACGAACATCGCCGAGCACGAGTATGCCAAGACCGCCGGCTACTTCGCGGAGTTTCCGGAAAACATCAGGATGATCGGCGCCTCGTTCAACACGCAGCTGCAGATCGGCACTGCGCTGCAGGGCGAGCTCACCTACCGCCACAACGTGCCCTTGCAGTACGACGACGTCGAGCTGCTGTATGCGGCGCTCACGCCGTTCGAAACCAACCTCGCACAGCTGACCGGGACCGCACTTCCCCCCACGTGCCTGACCGGAGCGGGCGCTACCCTGAGCCGCTGCAACCAGCTGGGGGCTTTCGGTGTCGGGCAGTCGATCCGCGGCTGGGGCCGGCATGACACGTGGCAGGCACAGTTCACCGCCACGCAAACGGTCGCGAACGTGCTGAAGGCGTCGCAGCTCGTGCTGGTGCTGGAAAGCGCGGTGGATTTCATTCCCGATCTCGAGGACAAGTTCTCAGGCGGTCCCGTCGGACGCGGTCTGCGATATGACGGCCCCGGAACCAGCGTCAGCGGCAATCCCGCGCTGGCGGGATTCCAGTTCGGCGAGGTGGAGCCGGCGGAGCGCTTCCCGACGCGCACCTCGTGGGGCTATGTGCTCGCCGGCCGGCTCGAATATCCCAGTCTCATCGGCGCCTGGAACGTACTGCCGCATTTCTCCTGGCAGCACGATGTCAATGGGACCTCACCCGGTCCGGGTGGCAATTTCGTCGACGGCCGCCATGCCCTCACCCTCGGACTGGGCGCCAATCTGCAATCGAAGTGGGAGCTGGATGCATCGTGGACCCAGTTCAGCGGCGCCAGCCGCTACAACCTGCTCAACGACCGCGACTTCGTCGCTGCAAGCGTCAAGTACTCATTCTGACTATGAGGACCGAGCCCATGTTGAAGAAGTCGCTCGTGCTCGCGGTCTCGGCCTGGATCGCGACCGCGCCGTCATGGTCGGCCATCAGTCCCCAGGAGGCCGCGCGCCTCGGAGCGGATCTCACGCCGCTGGGAGCGGAGCAGGCGGCCAATGCGGACGGCACCATCCCGGCCTGGACCGGCGGACTTAAGTCCGCCGCCGACGCCGGCTTTGCGAGCTACAAGTCCGGCCAGCACCACCCGGATCCGTACGCGACCGACAAGCCCTTGTTCACGATCACGCCGGCCAACATGAGCGAGTACGCCGGCAAGCTCACCGAAGGCCACAAGCAGCTGCTGCAGGCCTACAAAGACTACAAGATGATCGTCTACCCGACGCATCGCAGCGCAGCGGTTCCGCAGCGCATCTACGAGGCGACCCGGCGCATCGCCACTACTGCGAACCTGGCTCCGGGCGGCAACCGGGTGACCGGTGCGATCGGAGGCATTCCCTTCCCCATCCCGAAGCAGGGAGTCGAGGTATTCTGGAACCACGTGCTGCGCTTCCGCGCGGATGCCGCTGCGCGCGTCATCGGGCAGGCCCCGGTGACGGCCGGGGGCAGCTACAACCTGGTGGAGTTCAAGGATGAGTTCCTGTTCCAGTATTCCGTTGCCGGCATGACGGACGCCTCCCTCAACAACATCATCGCCTACTTCATTCAGGAGACCACGCAGCCGGCGCGCCTCGCAGGCGAGATCCTGCTCGTGCACGAGACGCTCGACCAGTCGAAAGAGAACCGCAAGGCCTGGGTCTACAACCCCGGCCAGCGGCGGGTGCGGCGCGCTCCCAACGTCGCCTTCGACAACCCCGGCACGAACGCGGACAACTTGCGCACCTCCGACCAGTTCGACATGTACAACGGCAGCCCGGAGCGCTACGACTGGAAGCTGATCGGCAAGAAAGAGATGTATGTGCCGTACAACTCGTACAAGCTGCACAGCGACTCGGTCAAATATGCCGACATCCTCAAGAAGAACCACATCAATCAGGATCTCGCGCGCTACGAGCTGCACCGGGTGTGGGTGGTGGACTCGACTCTCAAGCCTGGAACGAGCCATCTGTACAGCCGCAGAACGCTGTACGTCGATGAGGATTCGTGGCAGATCCTCGCGGTGGACTGTTACGACAGCCGCGGCAAGCTGTATCGGGTCCAGGAAGGGCATGTGATCAATTACTACGATCTACCCACACTGTGGACGACGCTCGAGCTGGTGATGGATCTGTCGAACGGGCGCTACCTTGCGCTGGGCTTGCAGAACGAGGAGCCGAAGTCCTACGACTTCACGATCAAGCGCACGCCCGCCGATTACCAGCCGAATGCCCTGCAGATGCGGGGTGTCAGGTAGGCGCCGCGCGGCGCCGGACATGCGCCGCGCCGCCTGTACTGCGGTGTTTGCTGCGGCCGCGGTGGGTGCGGCGGCGGCGGCCGGCATCCCGACGGGCGCCGGTTCCCCGGCGAGCCCAGCCGACGCGCAGGATTTGCCGTCTGAACCGGCCAGGCTCGCCGCGACTTCCCTGCTCCTCGACGTGGTGCCTGCCGGCCACAGGCTCGTCGCGGTCGGGGAGCGTGGCCACATCCTCATCAGTGACGAGACGGGCCGCTCCTGGAGGCAGGTCGGGAGTCCGACTCAGTCTCTTCTCACGGGTGTCTGCTTCGGGGACGCGCAGCGCGGAATCGCCGTCGGCCACGATGAGGTGATCCTCAGCACGCAGGATGCCGGGGAGACCTGGAAGCGCACGCACTACGCACCCCAGGCCCACCGGCCTCTACTGGACGTGTGGTGCGGGTCCGGGGGGCGTTCGATCGCGGTCGGCGCATATGGTGCCTACCTCGTCAGCGAGGACTACGGTGCGAGTTGGACCGAGGGGAAATTCGCGGCTGCAAGCGCAGGCGCGCGGGGACCCGGGAATGTCGTAGTCAGTGCCGACGAAACCGGCAGCGACTTTCACCTGAACGCGATCGCTGCGAGCGGCCCGCGGCTGTACCTTGCGGCCGAAGCAGGGCACCTGTATCGATCCGACGACGGCGGTCGAGCGTGGCGCGGGCTGCCCTCGCCTTACGAGGGGTCGTTGTTCGGCGTGCTGCCTATCTCGGGCGACGTTCTGCTCGCATATGGCCTGCGCGGCAATCTGTTCAGATCGGAAGACGCGGGCGCGACGTGGCAGCGGATCGCGACGGGCACGGACGCGATGCTCGACGGGGCGACGCTGCTCGAGGATGGTGGCATCGCCGTGGTAGGCCTGTCCGGCGTCGTCCTGTTGAGCGGCGATGGCGGGCGCACATTCGCGCTCCTGCAGCAGGATGATCGAAAGGGTCTTGCCGCCGTGCGCGAGGTCGGGAGCTCGCTCGCAGTCGCGGGTGAGTCGGGCATGCGCCTCATTCGCGAGCCGCACCGATGAGCGCCGGCGCAATGACCTCAAGCCTCGAGCGGCTCATCTTCGGTCATCGTGCATTGATTCTAGTCGCGTTTGCGCTGCTCACGGCGGCAATGCTCATCGTCGCGACGCGCGGCCTCAGCATCGATGCTTCCTTCACGAAGCAATTGCCGCGCCAGCACGAGTACATGCGCACCTACCTCGAAGACGACGTCGCGGAGTTTCGCGGCGCGAATCGCGTGCTGGTGGCGCTCATTGCCTCCGACGGCAACATGTTCAAGCCGGAGTTTTTCGCGGCGCTGAAGAAAGCGACGGATGCAGTGATGGTGCTGGACGGCATCGACCGCAGCCGCGTGCAGTCACTGTTCACACCCAATGTCCGCTACCTCGAGGTGGTCGAGGACGGCATCGAAGCGGGAAACGTCATACCCGCGGACTTCCAGCCGACGCCCGCGAGCATGGCGCGCGTCCGGGAGAACATTCTCAAGGCCGGGATCGTCGGCCGGCTGGTCGCCAACGATTTTTCCGGCGCGCTCGTGAGCGCCACCGTCCTGGAGCAGGACGCGAATGGCCGCCCGGTGGACCCGATCCGCGTCGCCCGGGATCTCGAGAGCAAGGTGCGCGAGGCGATCGAGCGACCGGACCCGGCGGCGGCAGGCGCTCCCGTCATCGCCGTGCACATCATCGGGTTCGCCAAGGTAATGGGCGACATCGCGGACGGCGCACACTCGGTCGTGCTCTTCGCGGTCATCACGCTCCTATCCACTTTGTGCGCCGTCTGGCTGTATTGTCAGTCTTTCCGGCTGGCGCTCGTGCCCGTGGGCTGCTCCGTCATAGCGGTGGTGTGGCAGTTGGGGACCCTGGTTCTGCTGGGCTACGGGATCGATCCGCTCGGGTTGCTCGTGCCGTTCCTCATTTTTGCGATCGGGGTGAGCCACGGCGTCCAAAAGATCAGTGCGGTCAGCGACGCCGAGCTCGCCGGACTCGATAGCATCGCAGCCGCGAGACGGACGTTTCGGCAGTTGCTGGTGCCCGCGGTCATCGCGCTGCTGGCGGACCTGGTGGGATTCGTCACGATCCTGATCATTCCCGTGCAGGTCATCCGCGAAATGGCGATCACGGCAAGCATCGGTGTCGCCGTCGTCATTCTGACCGACCTCGTGCTGCTCCCGGTGCTCGTGTCTCTGGTCCCTCTCGACAGCCGCTACCGTGAGCGCGTGGGGAGGCGTCAGGCCAGGCTCGCGACCCTGTGGCATCGCCTCGCGCACATAACGGATCGGGGGCCGGCAGCCGTCATCATCGTGCTCGCCGCGGTCTGCGGAGCGCTTGGATGGTGGAAGGGCCGCGAGACGCCGATCGGGGACACTCAGGCCGGCGTGCCGGAGTTGCGGCCTCATTCGCGTTACAACCTCGACAGCGACGTCATCACCGCGAAGTTCTCGATCGGCGTCGACGTGCTGACGGTGATCGCGCGCGCCAAGGAGCCCATTTGCGTCAGCCACGCCCTGATGACAGCGATCGACCGGTTCGCGTGGCACATGCAGAACGTCGCCGGAGTGGCCGACGTGATTACGCTGCCCTACGTGGCCAAGGTGGCCATCGCCGGCTGGAACGAGGGCAGCCTCAAATGGCGCAGCATTCCCCGGGAGCCGGCGCAACTCACGCAGTCCACCCGCTACATCGAGACCAGCACGGGCCTTCTGAACGAGGAGTGCACTCTCGTGCCGGTCATGCTGTTTCTACAGGACCATAAAGCGGGCACCATAGAACGAGTCGTGGCCGCTGCCAAGGACTGGCGGGCGCGCAATCCCCTGCAGGGCGCGCGGCTCGAGCTGGCGACCGGCAACATCGGCGCCATGGCGGCGACGAACGAGACGGTCGAGCGCAAGGAGTTCGGGATTCTGGCTGGGGTGTTCGCCGCCGTCATCGCGATGTGCCTGATCACGTTTCGCTCGGTCCTGGGTACGTTGCTGGTCGTCGTGCCCCTGGCGCTCGTGTCGGTTCTCGTCTACGCGGTGATGGCTATCGTGGGGATCGGGCTCAAGGTCACCACGTTACCGATGGTCGCGCTCGGTGCCGGCATCGGCGTCGACTATGGCATCTATCTGTTCAGCCGCATGCAGGAGTCTCTTGCACAGGGAGCCACCGTCAGGGAGGCGTACGAGCGTACTCTCCGCGTCACCGGTGCAAGCATCATCTTCACGGGCGTCACGCTCGCCATCGGCGTCGCGACGTGGGTGTTCTCGCCGCTGAAGTTTCAAGCCGACATCGGGATCATGCTGACGTTCATGTTTCTCGTGAACATGCTCGGAGCGATCATTCTCCTGCCGGCGCTGGCAGCGTGGCTCGAGCGCCCGGTCTTACCGGCACGGGGCAGCGCGTGAGGAGCGCGCGAAATTGCGTCCCGGCGCGACGTCCGCTCTACTGAGCGCCTGCGTCGTCGAATCCAGGTGGGCCCGCTGCCATGAATATCGAAGAGTTTCGCCGCATCGGCCACGAGTTGATCGATTGGATCGCGGACTATCGCGAGCAGAGCTACCGAGGCGAGTTGCCGGTGATGTCACGCGTGGCGCCGGGTGCTGTCACACGCGCGCTGCCAGCCGAGCCGCCGGAGAAACCCGAGCCCTTTGAAAGGGTCGCTGCGGACCTCGACGCAATCATCCGGCCCGGCTGCTCGCAGTGGCAGCACCCGCGCTTCTTCGGCTACTTCCCTTCCAACAGCTCGCTCGCAGCCGTGCTCGGAGACTATGTGAGCACGGGCTTGGCGCAGCTGGGACTCAACTGGCAGGCGAGTCCTGCGCTCACGGAGCTGGAGGAGGTCACCACCGACTGGTTGCGGCAGATGCTGGGGTTGTCGCCGGCGTGGAGCGGCGTCATTCAGGATGCGGCCTCGACTGCCTCGCTGGTCGCGCTCATCTGCGCCCGTGAGCGTGCGACCAACTATGGTGCCGCCGCGGCAGGACTGCAGGGGAGCGATCGTCCGCTCATGGTGTACGTTTCGAGCCAGAGTCACAGCTCGATCGACAAAGCGGCCGCGATGGCGGGCTTCGGGCGCGAGAATCTGCGGATCGTGGCGGTCGACGAGCACTACGCGATGCGCGCCGAGGCACTCGAGCAGGCGATGCGCGCCGATGTTGCGAGCGGTCTGCGTCCCTGCGCAGTGGTGGCCACGAGCGGTTCGACAACGACGACGGCGTTCGATCCCTTGACCGACATTGCGCGGATCGCCGCCGCGCATGGCGCATGGCTGCACGTAGATGCCGCCATGGCAGGCTCCGCCATGATCCTGCCGGAGTGCCGCGTGCTGTGGACCGGCGTCGAAGGTGCGGACTCCCTGGTGGTCAACCCGCACAAGTGGCTGGGCGCCTCGTTCGACTGCTCGACGTATTTCGTGCGCGACCCCCAGCACCTGATCCGGGTCATGTCGACGAATCCCAGCTATCTGCGCACGTCCACGGACTCACAGGTGAAGAATTTCCGCGACTGGGGCATCCCGCTCGGGCGCCGCTTCCGTGCCTTGAAGCTTTGGTTCCTGATCCGCGACCAGGGCGTGAGCGGCCTGCAGGCACGTATCCGCCGCGATCTGGAGCACGCCCGATGGCTTGCCTCCCACGTCGATGCCGCGACGCACTGGAAGCGCCTTGCCCCGGTGCAGTTGCAGACGGTGTGTGTGCGCCACGAGCCGCCCGGGCTGAGCGGCGACACGTTGGACACCCACACGCTCGCCTGGGTGCGTCATATCAACGAGTCGGGGATGGCGTATTTGACGCCCGCCACGCTCGACGGCCGTTGGATGGTGCGGATCGCGTTCGGCGGCGAGGCTACGGAGCATCGGCATGTCGAGGAGCTGTGGAAGCTCATGCGGCAGGAAGCCGAGCGGGGCTAACAGCCGCGAGCACCCGCGAAAGCCCGCGCGCTGTGCGCTGCTAGCCGAGGCCTCGGGCCATGAACGGCGCGCAGAACAGGATTCCCACGATGCACGTCAGCTCCAGCATCAGGCACATGCGCGCCCGCTTGCGCTGTGAGTCACTCACGTCCGGGATCAAGCCGCTCTGCAACGGCTTGCGCCAGGAGAGAAACAGCATCGTCGGATAGATCGAGATCAGCGCCGCGAGAATGAACAGCCCGAATTTTGCCTGGAAGAACGCGTTCGAGAAGTAGTACGCGGCGCCCTTCTCGAAATGGAACACGCGCAGCAACCCGATCACCAGCAAAGCTCCCGCCGCGATGCCGAAGATCGAGTCGGTACGCATGAGCCGGCGGGCCTGGATGGCGGTGAGCGGAGGTTTGAACGACGCCACTTCGACACCCAGTGCGGCCACTACGGTGAAGGCCGCCAAGTGGTGCAGAAACGCCATGATTGCCGGCAAGTACATGTTCCACTCCTCATTCCATGGACCCGTGGCGCACGAAGCTTCAATCGTCCCAGCGCACTTTTTTCGTGCGCAGCTGCTTGGTACGCTGGTTGTGCGATTTGTGCTCGAGGCGCCGCTCCCGCGCAGCCCGCGTCGGCTTCGTGGCCTTGCGAACCTTCGGGACGATGAGCGCCCGGCCGATGAGATCGGACAGCCGCTCGAACGCCTCACGCCGGTTCTGTTCCTGGGTGCGGTGGTTCCTCGCGATGATCAGGATCGAGCCGTCATCGGTC
>FTEN01000186.1_pt1 | contig 17261 bp, 14 predicted proteins | sample 1640221 | NCBI WGS metagenome assembly FTEN01 (sample SAMEA3914816, study PRJEB12502) | metagenome | biome: forest; material: soil | place: USA | collected 2011-09-16 | depth 0.3 m | reverse complement strand
GTAAAGCTTAGAAACTCCGACGGAGAGTTCGCACATGAAACTGGTCACCGCGATCATCAAGCCCTTCAAGCTCGACGACGTGCGCGCTGCGCTGTCCGACATCGGCGTTTCGGGCATGACAGTCACCGAAGTCAAGGGATTCGGCCGGCAGCGAGGTCACACCGAGTTGTACCGCGGCGCTGAATACGTCGTGGACTTCGTCCCGAAGACCCGCATCGAGGTCGCTGTCCGCAGCGAGCTCGCCGATCAGGTCGTCGAGGCCGTTCTCAAGTCCGCCAAGACGGGCAAGGTCGGCGACGGCAAGATCTTCATCACCGACATCGACCGCGTCATCCGCATCCGTACGGGTGAAACGGACGACGCCGCGCTTTAGCTTCCTTTTTGCCACCTACAGCCCGTGCGCGCAGCGCGCGTACGGGCTGTAGGCGCGTCGCCCCGCGCTGGCGAAAACCGTATGATCCTCCTGCCCAGTGCAGCAGGTTCATCATGTCCAAAGCCATCCGCTTCTATGAGTACGGGGGTCCCGAGGTTCTGCGCTTCGAGGACGTTGACACGCCCAAACCGGCACCTGATGAGGTCCAGGTTCGCCACACGGCGATCGGGGTCAACTACATCGATGTGTACGATCGTACCGGCCTGTACCCGACCGAGCTGCCCAGCGGCCTGGGCCGCGAAGCGGCCGGCGTCGTCACGGCGGTCGGAAAGAAGGTGCGGGGATTCCGTGTCGGCGACCGTGTGGCGTACGTGTATCCGAAGCCCGGCGCGTACAGTGAGTTGCGCAATGTCCCGGCCGAGCGGCTCGTCAAGATACCCAAGGGCATCACCGACGAGCAGGCCGCGGGCCTGATGTTGAAAGGCCTGACTGCGCAGTATCTTCTCCGGCGCACCTACCGGGTGGCTCGCGGTGAAAGCATTCTCGTGCATGCCGCCGCCGGCGGCGTCGGCCTGCTGCTGTGCCAGTGGGCGAAGGGACTGGGCGCAAAGGTGATCGGCGTCGTCGGCAGCGAAGCGAAAGCGGAGTTGGCCCGTAAACACGGCTGCCGGCACGTGCTGATCTCGGGGCGCGACGAGGTGCTCGCCGGCGTGAGGAAAATCACCAAAGGCGCCGGCGTTGCGGTCGTCTACGACGCGGTGGGCAAGGACACATTCTTCGAGTCCATGGATTGTCTGCGGCCGCGCGGAATGTTGGTTTCCTACGGCAACGCCTCCGGTCCGCCGCCCTCTCTGAGCCCTCTCGAGCTCACCAAGCGCGGCTCGCTGTTCCTCACCCGGCCTTCATTGTTTCACTACATCACGCAGCGCGCCGATCTCGAGGCGGCGGCCCGCGAGCTGTTCGCGGCGGTCAAGAGCAGGACCGTGCGCATCCGGATCGGACAGACCTACCCGCTGGCGGAGGCTGCGGAGGCGCACCGGGATCTGGAGGGCCGCAGGACCACGGGGTCGACCGTTCTCATTCCCTAGTCTCATCGCAAAAAGTCGCCTGCGGCGCTTTGTGCCCGCGGGCAAAAGGCATGGCTTTCGCCCTAGATTCCGATTGCACAAAGTCGCCTGCGGCGCTTTGTGTCCGCGGGCAAAAGGCATGGCTTTCGCCCGCTAGAGCGCGCGCTGTTCCTGCGCCGGGAGGCCCGCGAGATTGGCGATCACGATCGCGAGCTCCTGAGCCTCGACAGGCTTCGTAATGTGGTTCTGGTAACCGGCCTGAAGCGCGCGCAGACGGTCTTGCGGTGAGCTGTATCCGGTGACGGCCACGGCGGGAGTCCGTCCCCCGAAATCGGGATCGAGCGCACGGACCTGCTCGATCAACGCGAAACCGTCCATTCCCGGCATACCGAGGTCCGCCAGGAGCACGTGCGGCCGTTGCTCGAACAGCAGCGACAAAGCGGCATTGCCGCTGTCGGCGAGCGCGACGTCCGCACCCAGGCCCTGCAGCATCCGGTACAGCAGCTCCCGCGCGCTGAGTTCGTCGTCTACGACGAGAATCCGCAGTCCCGCCAGTGCAGTGGCAGACGTGCCGGTGGCGACAGGCGCATCCGGGACGAGCGGCTGTGGGAGAGACGCACGGATCGGCAGATTGACGATGAAGCGTGCCCCCGAGCCTTCTCCTTCGCTGTGTGCCTCGACGCTGCCCGCATGCAGCTCGACCAGGTGCCGCACGATCGCCAGCCCCAGTCCCAAGCCGCCGTGGCGGCGGCTGATCGAGCCGTCCTCCTGTCGGAACCGGTCGAAGACATGAGGCAGAAACTCTGGATTGATGCCCTGACCGCTGTCCGTGACGCTGATCTGTGCCGCGTCGTCCAGGCGCGTGAGCCGAACTTCGACCCTACCCCCCGTCGGAGTGAATTTGATGGCGTTGGACAGTAGGCTGCACACGACCTGCTGCAAGCGCGCGAAGTCCCCGCGCACCACGCCGGTCTGCGAGTCGAGCAGCGGCACGAGCTGCAACCCTTTGGTCTGTGCCGCCGGAAACATGGAATCGAGCGCTGCCTCGACCACCCGTCGCGGATCGACGCTGACCAGCTCGAGGGACACCTTGCCCGTGACGATCCGCGAGGCATCGAGCAGATCCTCGATCAGGCGCTTCTGCGCCCGGGCGTTGCGTTCTATGGTTTCCAGCGCGCGCGCATGCGTTGCCTCGTCCAGCCTGCGCGTGCGCAGCAACGTGATCCACCCGAAGATGGCGTTCAGCGGGGTTCGCAGCTCATGCGACATCGTGGCCAGAAATTCGTCCTTGAGCCGGCTCAGTCCCTCCGCTTCCACGCGCAGATCCTTCTCGCGTGCCAGGGTAGCGTTCAGCTCGCTGGTGCGCTGAGCCACGCGTGACTCCAACTCCTGATTGGCTGTTGCCAGCGCGGCGTGTGACTCGAACAGGTCCACGAACACACGAACCTTCGTGCGCAGCACAGCTGGAACCACCGGGGACTGGATGTAGTCGACGGCGCCGAGCTCATAGCCGCGCGCCGTTTGCATCTCATCAGCATAGGCTGTGATGAAAATGATGGGCGTGTGGCGGCCGTTCCTGTGTTTGCGGATGAGGCTCGCGGTCTCGAGCCCATCGATGTCGGGCATGTTGACATCGAGCAGGATGACCGCGAACTCGGTGTGCAGGATACGCTTCAGCGCCTCCGAGCCGGAGTGGGCGACCTCGACCTGCGCATCGATGTCCTCCAGCAGGCTGCCGTACACCAGGCGCTTTTCCTGCAGATCATCGACGATCAGAATTCGAGCACGGGTCATTGGTCATGTCCATGAGCACGCGTTGAGCAGCGACCGCCAGCGGACGTCCCCCGGAAACGTCCGAACCCGGCAGCATCATGGACCACCCGTCGAAGCGGAGCCGGCTATGAGCCGACTGCCTTTCTTATCCGCCGCATCTTACGGGCAGTGCGTGGCGCGGAGCAACGTGAGTCGCGGACAGTGGCGTCAGCGCACCACTCGCAACTGTCGGGCGTTGCGGCCGATGCCGAGCGTGCCGCTGCGAACCACTTCGAGCAGCTCCGCGCTCTGCGCGAGATCCGCAATGAACGCGCCGACCTCCGCCTCGCTCGCCGTCAACTCGACGATGAAGCCGTCGACGGCCGGATCGAGCACCCGTCCTCCGGTGCGTACGACATAACCTCGGACGGTGTCTGTTCTGTCGGCACGAACCTTCAGCTTGAGAAGCACGAGCTCGCGCTCGAGATGCTCACCGCGCGTCATGTCCTCGATGTTCACGACATCTACCAGCTTGTTCAGCTGATTGGCGATCTGCTGAATCACCGCGTCCGACCCGGTGGTGACGAGCGTCAGGCGCGAGACGGTCGGATCGTCCGTGGGTGCCACCGAAAGGGACTCGATGTTGTAGCCACGAGTGGAGAAAAGGCCGGCAACGCGCGTGAGCGCGCCGGCTTCGTTCTGTAGCAGTATCGCGATGATGTGGCGCATGCCGTCAGAATAATGGATTCGGTGGGTCCGGAGCCACGCTCCCGCGACTGTCTGGTGATCGACACACCCCGATTTGCACCGTCGACCCAAGCTGCTAGTCTCATGGGGCCATTGGCTTTTTCCGCACCCCACGAGAGCGTCCCTTCCATGAGCGACACGGTGATCCAGCCCCGCCCCGCCGGACATCCGCTTGCCGGACAGCGGATGACGGGCGCCCGGATGATCATGCAGGTGCTCGCCGATGAGGGCGTGACGGCCATATTCGGCTACAGCGGCGGGGCCATTCTGCCGACCTACGACGCCGTGTTCCTGTTCAACGAGCAGCAGCAGGCCGCGGGCGATCCGCATATTCCGCTGATCGTCCCCGCCAACGAGCAGGGCGCGGGTTTCATGGCGGCCGGCTATGCCCGCGCCACGGGTCGCGTCGGCGTCTGTCTGGTCACCTCGGGACCGGGTGCGACGAACACGGTCACGCCGGTCCGCGATTGCATGGCGGATTCCATCCCGATCGTCGTGATCTGCGGCCAGGTGGCCACCGGCGCGATCGGGACGGACGCATTCCAGGAGGCTCCCGTCCCCTCGATCATGGGCGCCGTGGCCAAGCACATCTTTCTGGTGACGGACCCGACAAAACTGGAGGCTACGGTCCGCACGGCGTTCGAGATAGCGCGTACCGGCCGTCCGGGACCCGTCGTGGTGGATGTGCCGAAGGATGTGCAGAACTGGGAAGGCGTGTTCCAGGGCGGCGGCACGCTGCCGATTCCGGGCTACCGCCGGCGCATGAACGAGCTGGCCGATCGCGTGCTGGATGAGCGCGAGTCGGCCCGGTTCTTCGAGATGCTGGCGGAGGCCAGGAGGCCGCTCATTTACGCCGGCGGCGGTGTCATCAACGCGAATGCCGCGGGCACGCTGACCGAATTCGCCACCGCGTTTGGTCTTCCGGTAGTCACGACGTTGATGGGCATCGGCGCGGTGGACACCACGCAAACGCTTTCGATGCGGATGCTCGGGATGCATGGAGCCGCATTCGCGAACTATGCCGTGGACGATTGCGACTTCCTGATCGCCGTCGGCGCACGCTTCGACGATCGAGTGGCGGGCGTACCCGCGAAGTTCGCGAGGAATGCAAAGCGTATCGCGCATTTCGACATCGACCGCGCTGAAGTCAACAAGGTCAAACGCGCGCACTGGAGCCATATCGGCCTGCTGTCGGACGCCCTGCAGTCGCTCACCGAGCATGGCCGTCGCGCGCAGTTTCGTCCCGACTACGGCGCGTGGCACGCGGAGCTCGCCGAGCTGAAGCGCGTCTACGCGATGAACTACGACCGGGCCAGCGAGCTCATCCAGCCGTACTACGTGATCGAAGAGATCAACAAGCACGCCAAGGGCGAGGCCATCATCAGCACTGGCGTCGGACAGCATCAGATGTGGGCCGCGCAGTACTGCGACTTCCGCCACCCGCGCTCCTGGCTCACGTCGGGCAGCATGGGCACGATGGGCTTCGGCCTGCCCGCCGCGATCGGCGCGCAAATTGCGAATCCGCGCCGGCTGGTCATCGACATCGATGGCGATTCCAGCATCCGCATGAACATCGGCGAGCTCGAGACCGTGACTACCTACGATCTGCCGATCAAGGTGGTCGTGCTCAACAATTTCGGTGACGGCATGGTGAAGCAGTGGCAGAAGCTCTTCCACAAGGGCCGGCTGTCCGCCAGCGACCGCTCGCTTCACAAGAAGGACTTCATCAGGACTGCGCAGGCGGATGGCTTCCGTTACGCCGTGCGCCTGGAGCGCAAGGCAGACGTGCCGCGGATCATCGAGGAGCTCATGAAGTTCGACGGGCCAGCCTTCCTCGAGGTGATGATTGACCCGGACGCCGGCGTGTACCCCATGGTGGGCCCCGGACAGCCCTACGAGAACATGATCACCGGCGACTTCATCCCGTCCCGGCACAAGGTGGACGTGACGCCGCCCGACGCCTCTGAGATGTTCTGACAGCCGCACGCGAGCAGCAGCATGAAATACCTGCACACCATGGTCCGCGTCACCGACGTTGACGCCTCGCTGCGTTTCTACAGCGGCGCTCTGGGCCTGAAGGAAGTCGCCCGGCAGGAAGTGCCGCAGGGGCGGTTCACCCTGATCTTCCTGGCCGCGCCGGGGGATGAGTCGGCGCAGATCGAGATGACCTACAACTGGGACCCGCAGCCCTACGAGGCAGGCCGCAACTTCGGCCACGTGGCTTACGGGGTCGAGGACATCTATGCGACCTGCCAGCGGCTGATGGATTGCGGCGTGACCATCAACCGGCCCCCTCGGGACGGCAGAATGGCGTTCGTGCGCTCCCCCGACAATATCTCCGTGGAGCTGCTGCAGAACGGTCCGGCGCTGGCGCCAGCTGAGCCCTGGAAGTCGATGCCCAACAGCGGCGTCTGGTAGTCCCCCGGTCCGCCGCGGTCGCCACTGGATGCCCATTCAGTGGTTCGCCCGGTTATGGTGAGATCCCCCGAGGACTGCACCAAATAGATCCGCCGCCGTCTACGCTGCCGGGGTGGTTCTGCGTATGATGCCCAGCCTCTCGAAGCGCGTAACTTCATGAAGTCCCTACCTGGCCTGTTGATTGCGGCGGTCTTCGCGACACTCACGTTCGCGGCCTGGGCGTTTCTGAACCGCCCCACCACCGAGCCGCCCTGGCCTGCCCACATCCAGGGATTCGCCTTCTCACCCTTCCGCGCCGGCGAAGACCCCACGCACAACGAGATGCCCACCGATGCGGAGATCGACTCCGACCTGAAGCTGTTGACGGGCAAGGCGACGACGGTTCGCACCTACAGCGCGATCGGCACTCTCGGGGACGTTCCGCAGCTCGCCGCGCGGCACAACATCAGCGTCGCCCTCGGGGCCTGGATCGACGATCACCGCGAGCACAACGACAAGGAGCTCGAGGCGGCGATCGAGATTGCGCGCACCCACCCCAACGTCAACCGCGTCTTCATCGGCAACGAAGTCGTCCTGCGAGGCGACCTGCCCGCCGATGAGCTCGCGAAGTACCTCGACCGGGCCCGCGACTCCATCGGGCAACCCGTCAGCACCGCAGAACCCTGGCACGTATGGCTGGCCCATCCGGAGCTGGCCAAGCACGTCGACTTCATCGGCGTGCACCTGCTGCCGTATTGGGAAGGCGTCGCAGTCGACGCCGCCGTCGATTACTCCTTCGCTCAGTTCCATCGCCTGCAGAAGGCCTTCCCGGGCAAGCCCATCGTCATCGCCGAAATCGGCTGGCCCAGCCACGGCCGCACGCGCGAATCGGCGAAGGCCTCAGATGCGAACGAGGCGTTGTTCCTGCGGCGCTTTCTCGTGCGCGCCGAGCACGAGAAGATCCTCTACTACCTCATGGAAGCCTTCGATCAGCCCTGGAAGGGCGTGCAGGAGGGAGCGGTCGGAGCGTACTGGGGAGTGTACGACCTCGCCCGCCAGCCCAAGTTCGAATTCACCAGGCCGATAGTGCGCGTCCCCGAGTGGCACGTGCTCGCGGCGATTTCCGTTGCCGCGGCCCTCATCGTGCTCGGGCTGCTGTATTTCAACAGCAACACGCTGCGCAACCGCGGCCGCAGTTTCCTCGCGATCGTGGTCTATACGGCAGCCACGATCACCACGTGGGTGTTCTACGACTTCACGCAACAATACATGACCGTCTCGAGTGTCATCTCAGGCGTGCTGCTGCTGCTGGGAATGCTGGGCGTCATCCTGGTCCTGCTCGCGGAGGCGCACGAATGGGCGGAGGCCCACTGGGTCACCTCGATGCGGCGTCTCGGGGTGTCCGAGCTGCCCAACGGCGCGGCGCCGCCGAAGGTCTCGATCCATGTGCCCGCTTACAACGAGCCTCCCGACATGGTCATCGAGACCCTCGATGCGCTCGCCCGGCTCGACTACCCGGACTTCGAAGTGCTCGTCATCGACAACAATACGAAGGAAGAGAGCGTGTGGCGGCCCGTGGAAGCGCACTGTGCGCGGCTCGGCGCCCGTTTCCGTTTCTTCCACGTGTGCCCGCTGGCAGGCTTCAAGGCCGGCGCACTCAATTTTGCGCTCGAGCAGACGGCATACGATGCCGAGATCGTCGCCGTGATCGACAGCGACTACGTCGTGGATGCGAACTGGCTGCGCGATCTGACGCCTGGATTCCAGGACCCCCGCGTGGGCATCGTGCAGGCTCCGCAGGACTACCGTGACGAGAAGGCGAGCGCATTCAAGGCGATGTGCTACGCCGAGTACCGCGGCTTCTTCCACATAGGGATGATCACGCGGAACGAGCGCAACGCGATCATTCAGCACGGCACCATGACGATGGTGCGCCGGACGCTGCTGGAGGCAACGGGCAAGTGGGCCGAGTGGTGCATCACCGAGGATGCCGAGCTCGGCTTGCAGATCTTCGAGGCGGGGTACGAAGCGAACTACGTGCCAACCAGCTATGGCCGCGGCCTCATGCCCGACACGTTCATCGACTTCAAGAAGCAGCGTTTCCGCTGGGCCTACGGCGCGATGCAGATCCTGAAGTCCCACGCGGGCTCGCTGTTCACCGATGGCGGTCCGCTGTCATCCGGCCAGCGGTACCACTTCGTGGCGGGCTGGCTGCCGTGGGTCGCGGATGGCTGCAACATGCTGTTCAACGTGGCAGCTCTCGGCTGGTCCGCTGCGATGGTGCTGGCGCCGGCGCAGATCGATCCGCCGCTCGTCGTGTACTCCGTGCTGCCGCTGTCTCTGTTCACCTTCAAGCTGGCGAAGCTGGTGCATCTGTACCGGGTGCGGGTGGGCGCAAACTTCCGTCAGACCGTGGCCGCGGCCATCGCGGGCCTGGCTCTCACGCACACCATCGGCACGGCCGTCGTCAAAGGCCTGTTCACGAACGGCGAGCCCTTCTTCCGCACGCCCAAGAATGGCCGCTCGCAGCGCCTCCTGCAGGCTGTCGGCGCCGCCCGTGAAGAGATGCTGCTGATGACAGGGCTGTGGCTGTCTGCATGGGGCGTGGCTCACGTGCACATGCCCGCGGGCGCGGGAGGACCGGACCGTCTCGCCTGGATCGTCGTGCTCCTGGTCCAGTCAGTGCCGTACGCCTCCTCGTTGCTCGCCTCGCTCACCAGCGCGTTCACGCTGCCCGCCGGTCTGCTCGGCACCGGCTACCGGCCCGTCGCCGCTACTCCAAGACGCACCGAAGCGGACTCGACCACCTGAGGCCGCGGCACACTCTCAAAGCCATCGTCTCGATGATCGCGGCCGTCGCTGCGTTCGCCGGCATGGATGCGCTGTTGAAGGTGTTCTCATCGAGCTACCCACCCATCGAAGTAGCCGCCCTCCGCGGCGCCGCCTCGTTACCGTTCCTGGTGGTCCCGCTTCTGCTCACCGGCAGGTTGCGCGCGCTGCGGCCCAACCGCTTTGGAATGCACTTGTTGCGCGGTGCCCTGATGGTTGGTGTGATCTGTGGCTTCGTCTACTCCGTGCGCGTGCTTTCATTGGCGGACGCCTACTCGATCTTCCTCGCGGCGCCGCTGATCGTGACGGCACTGTCCGCGCCGCTGCTCAAGGAGCACGTCGACTGGCGCAACTGGCTGGTGATCCTCGCGGGTCTCGCCGGCGTCCTCACGATGCTACGGCCTTCGGCCTCGGCTCTCGCCACGCTCGGCGCACTAGCGGCATTTCTGTCGGCGACCGCCTACGCGCTCGGCGCCATCGCTCTGCGGATCGTCACGCGCACCGACTCGACTCCCAGCATCGTCTTCTGGACGATCACCCTGATGACCGGCTTCACGGCCGCCATCGCGCTGCCGGGCTGGGTGCCGCTGCACCCGCAGCATTGGCCGCTGCTCGCCGCGATGGGCGTGTTGGGTGCAATCGGTCAGTCCCTGCTCACGGAAGCCTTCCGGTCCGCGCCGCCGTCGATCGTTGCCCCGTTCGAATACACCGCGCTGCTGTGGGGCATCGGAATCGACTGGACGTTCTGGAACGTTCTGCCCAGCGGGCGCGTGCTGCTCGGCGGAGGCATCGTGATTGCGAGCGGGCTCTATCTGATCTGGCGCGAAGGCAACCGGCCGATCGTGAGCGACAGCCCGCACACCTAGGCGTGTGCTTGCGCGCGACGCGGGTCAGCGCGCGCTGTTGATCGAAACGAGCAGCTGCCCGTCGCGTAGTTCGCCGCGCAGGGGAGTCGTCGGCAACACTGCGGTGAGCGCGTCCTCGGGCGCGAGTCCCGCGATCGATCCGCTGAGCAGCACTCGCGACGCCTCCGCTTCGCTCTCAGGGCTCGCAAACATCACCCGGCGTCCCAATTCCCGCCCGACCCACGCCAGGAACTCGGCCAGCGGGCGGCCATCGATATTGAACTCCGGCGCCGTCGCGGCGGCCCAGTCCCAACTGGCGTCGTAGGGCGAAATTCGGCTGCGCTGTACGGTGCCCGCGGGCGAAACCATCATCTGCTCGCCCGCGGCTGCGCGCTGCGTCGCGCCCGCGGCGGGGCTGAGCTCGATCCTGCCTTCACGAACCGCGATGCTGACGCCCACCGTGGCGACGCGCGCCTGGTACTGGGTGCCGACGTGGCGAATGCCTCCTGCGGGCGTCATGATCTGCAGACGCTCAGTCTCCGGCTGAAGTGTCACGCCCGAATCCAGGTACACCGCGCCGCTTTCGATCGTGACGTGGCGCGCATCCGTGAGCACGACACGAGTATCGTGGTCCAGCCTGAGTGACAGGGCATCGGCGAGTTGCAACGCGGCCCGCCCATCCGATGCCGTGGCGACTACTGCGCCGACCCATAGGGGTTGATTCCTGGTTACAGGCTGCCAGCGACCCCACGTCCCGTTCTTTTGCTGGACCGAGCCGACAGCGATACTGACCTCCGCCATTTTCTCGCCTGCAGTTTGCGGCGACACATAGAGCCACAGCCCACCGGCGGCCAACACCACGGCGGCGGCCACGGATACTCCTATCCGCGCCCATCTGCGACGCTGCGAACGCAAAGCCAGAACTTCACGCCACTGAGCTTCGACCGCGGAGCGCACTGACAACAGCGCCTCCCTTGGAGGCTCGGGCCGTCGGCCCGCACTGCGCAGGGCTTGGCCGATTTCCGGTTCGGGGTTGTTATCGCCTTCGCAGCTCATGTCCATCCACCCTCACGTCAGACTTCCAGGGCGGCCGCGATATCCGCCGCGGCGGAGCCGAACACTCTTTCCAGCGCATCGCGGAATGCGCTTCGCGCGCGCGCCAGCAGCGACTGGGCGGCAGCGTGCCCGATCCCGAGCCGCTCACCGATCTCTTCGACGGAGCGTCCTTCGACATACTTCCATTCGAGCGCATCGCCGTAGCGCGACGGCAGGCGGTCGAGAACGACCTGCACCAGCCGGCCGACTTCGGCGCGGCCATAGGTCTTCACGAGATCATATTCATCCGGCGCCTCGAGCGATTCGATGGCCGCGCGCAGATCGGGCTGATCGTCGATCAGCACGACATGATCGGCGTGCCGACGGTGAGCGCGCAGGTGATCGACGACCTCCCGGCGGCAGATCTGGCAGAGCCACGTGAAGATGGCCGCCTCGCCGCGGAAATGCGCGAGCTTGCGCATGGCCTTTCCCAAGGTGGCCTGGACCACCTCGCGTGCGGCCTCCGCGTCGCCGCCGAGCCGGGGCAGGGCGAAGCGGTACAGCCGGGCGAAGTGGCCGTCGAAAAAGGCATCGAAGGCGCGCTGATCGCCGGCGAGCATGCGTTTGACGAGCTCGGATTCGTCCGCCAAGGGAGAGTCCAAGGTGACCTGCGGGTTCAGGTTTGACGGTGATAGCGGCATAAACCAATCGGCGGCGGATGCGAGCGTGACGATGGCGACAGCGCAGCTTTGCTAGCATGCGCCGCCATGCAGCGGGGGCAAAGACGGGCAGTGCTTTTCATTCTCGTCGCTCTGTGCCGGGCCGGGCCGTCCGCGGCCGTCGTCTCGGGGGAGCCGCTCGCGCCGCAGTTCCGCCAGGGCCTCGCTCTCATCTTCAGCTCGGCGCTCATCGACCCCTCCCTCACCGTCAAGGAGGATCCGGGCCCGGGCACCCCCGAGGAGATCGCCGGCCGCATTCTCGCTCCGTACGGACTGGGACTGAGGGCCGTGCGGCGCAATCTGTTCGCTGTCGTGAAGCTTTCTCCGAGCCCGCCGGCCGCTGCGGCACCCCAGCCGCGCGAGGGGGCGGCACAGCGGGCCGCTGCGGGCTCCGAGGTCGCTGAAATCGACGTCTATGCCAGCCGCTACGGAGTCGACCAGTCCCAATCGGGACCGCAGCCCTCGACGGACATCTCGCGTCAGGAGCTGGAGACATTGCCGGGACTCTTCCAGGATGCGATGCGCGCGGTGCGCTACCTGCCCGGTACGGCCACGAGCGCCATCTCGGCTCGGCCGCACGTCCGGGGCGGGCGCGAGGACGAGGTTGCCAACTTCTTCGACGGCGTTCCGCTCTTCGAGCCCTACCACTACAAGGACGTGCAGGCGCTGCTCGGAACGCTCGATCCGGAGACTCTCTCGACGATGAATTTCTTCAGCGGCGTGTTTCCGGCCCGCTACGGCAACCGCCTCTCGGGCGTGCTCGACATGCAGCCGCGAACCTGGGACGGCGCGAACTACTACGCGCTCAGCCAGAGCCTGCTGTATTCGGAAGCCCTCACGCAGGGCAGGCTGGATTCGACTCCGCTGCAATGGCTCGGCGCGGTGCGCTTCGGCGTGGTGGATTTCGTCGCCGACCTGCTCGACCGCACTCAGGTCGAGCCCAATTTCATGGACGCGCTCGGACGCGTCCAGTACGACTTCGGCGAGCACGCCACCTTGGCCGCCGGATACCTCGTGCTCGATGACAACGTCAAAGGCAACTTCAATTCGAGTGCGACGGTCCCGCCGGCGGACGTGAGCCTGACGTCGATCGAGCAGGCTCACATCAGCTATCGCGACGGGACGGGTTGGCTCGGCTGGGGCTGGAACGCCTCCGACGCGAACGAGCTGCACGCCACGATCTCCCGGACCGAGCGGCACACCCACCGGGTGGGATCGCTGCACCGCGAGGGCAGTGCCGACAGCACTCTCGAGGACACGCGTCAGTTCGACACGACGACAGCTCGTCTCGAGGACACTCTGCGCTTGAGCGATCAGTGGCATCTGAACGCGGGAATCGAATGGTACGACTACCACGCGAACTACGATTACGCGAACAATGCCGTGTTCGACTCGAGGCTCGCGGCAGCGTTCGACCGGGCAGTCGAGACGGCGTTGCGGACGAATTTACGCGTGGACGGTCGGGCCTACGCGGCCTACACGTCTGCGCTTTGGGCTGTCAGCTCGAGCATCGCTCTGGATGTCGGCGCCCGCTGGGACGGCGAGCGCTTCGGGACCGCGTTCCGCGCAGACCAGGTCTCGCCGCGCCTGAGTTTTCGGTACACCTACGACGCTGCTACCGTGCTGCGCGCGAGCTGGGGGCGTACGTCGCAGACCCAGCGTCCTGATGAGCTGCAGGTGGACGACGGCGACAATTCATTTCATCGGGCGGAATTCGCGACGCAGGCGGCGCTCGGCCTCGAACGGCGCCTGAGTCCGGACGTGCAGCTGCACGTGGAGGCATTCGACAAGCGAATCGCGGATCCGCGTCCCCGGTACGAGAACGTTCTCGATCCCATCGCGCTGCTCCCGGAGCTCGAGGTCGACCGCATCCGCATTCAAGCCTCGAGCTCGCGTGCGTTCGGCGCCGAGCTGAGCATGCGATGGAAGGCGGGGGAGCACTGGTCCGGCTGGGGCAGCTACAGTTGGTCGGAAGCGACGGACGTCATCGACGCTCGGACCGTGCCACGCAGCTGGGATCAGAAGCACGCCGCCTCGGTCGGAATCGCCTGGCGCAAGTCACCCTGGTTGTGGTCGGCGGACATGACGTGGCATACGGGTTGGGGCCGCAATCGCCTGCAAGTGATGAGCGTCGATCCACCGACGGTCGAGCTTGCCGATCTGAACGTCCGCACGTGGCCGGCGTATTTCTCGCTCGACTCGCGCCTGACCTGGTCGCATCTCTTGCCGAAAGGCTCTCTGGAGCTGTTCGGTGAAATCGACAATGCGACCAATCATGCCAACCCCTGCTGCACAGACGTCCAGATTGTCGGCGAGACCGCTCGGCCTCTGCTCGAGCGGACAACGTCAGTGTGGCTGCCGCGTTTCGCATTGGTAGGGGCCACGTGGAAGCTGCCATAGCTTTAAGCGGCAGGTCGATCTCACTCGCCAGTCCTGCTAGGAATCTGCGTGCCTTGACGGCGGCCCGCCGCGCCAGGCTGCCAACACTTCCCGCTCGCGTTCAGGGGCGATTCCTGCCTTCAGGGCTGATTGCTCGGATCGGGGGCGAGTCAGGTGCCACGCCAGCGTGTCGCGAACCGTGTCGCGCAATGGACGAATCGTGAGGCCCGCCCCTTGCGCGCGCGTCGCGAGGGTCTGCGCAAAGCCCGCGCTGTCGCCCGTCCCCGGAAGCCACACCGGCATGTCGCTCCAGGGCTGTACCTTCTGCGCCTCGAGAAAATCGGCCGGGGCCCAGTTGGCATGCGGCGGCGGCACCGGCCTCACCAGGGCGTTTGCTGCCAGAATGCTCTGTGATACGAGGTCCCCCATGGTGATCTTCCCGGGCGCAGAGACGACGTTGAACGTTCCCTTGGTCCCGTTCTCGAGGGCATGGAGGGCGAATTTCGCCAGATCCCGCGCGTCGATGAACTGAATTCCATCGGCCGGAGTGCCGGGAGCGAGGAATTCTCCCCCGCGCGCCGCGCGTGCCGGCCAGTAGGTGAAGCGGTCGGTATTGTCTTGCGGCCCCACGATCAATCCCGGCCGCAGCACCGTGACCCGCCCGGGCATGGCGCTTTCCGCGGCCCGCTCGCACAGCGCCTTGAGCGGGCCGTAGGTCTCGCCATCGACCTTCTCGACGGTCTCATCGGCGATTCGGGCAGTCGCTGAGGACTCCTCATTCGGCCGGGCAGTGCTGGCATAGACCGAGACGGTCGAGACGAACAGGTATTGCTGGACGTGGGGAGCGAGGAGCTCGGCGGACAGGCGGACATGGCGCGGCACGTAGCCGGAATCGTCGATGACCGCGTCCCAACTCCGGCCCCGCAGCGCGTCCAGCTCACCGTTCCGGTCGCCCTTGAGGTGCTCGAGGCGCGGAAACAATCCCGTGCGGGTCCGGCCCCGGTTGAAAAGAGTCACCGTGTGGCCCCGCTCGACACCCAGGCGTGTGAGGTGAATGCCGATGAAACGAGTGCCGCCCAGTACGAGGATCCGCATGGGCGGGCGGCGTGCGTCGGCGACTGCCGCACGGGGCGTCATTCCTCCGCTCGCAAGCGCACCGGAGCCGAGCGCCGTCGCAAGAGCTTGAATGAATCCGCGCCGGTCCATGCCGATGCCTCGCGATCAGAAGCGGTCGCACAGGCTACCGCGTGGATGCATGCCTGCGTGCTCGTTCCGCCTCGCGGTGAAAACGTTTCGCCTCGCAGACTCAACAGTCATGGAAGTCGGATGAGCGCCGGTGCAGAATGTCGCGTCGCCGTTGGAGGATGTGTGCCTCCGGCGCGGATGAGTCAGCTCACAAACAAGGGCCCAAAAAAAGGGGAATTCTCGCCATGAGCAACGCGGATATTCGGGGACGATTCATCTGGCACGAGTTGATGACGACGGATACGGACGCCGCCGGCGCCTTCTATTCGAAGGTGGTCCCGTGGAAGACCCAGGCTTCCGGCATGCCGGGCTACACCTTGTGGCATACCGGCAAGACCCAGGCGGGCGGCCTGATGGCTCTCCCCCAGCAGTCGCAGGCGGCCGGCGCACCGCCCCAATGGCTCCTCTATATCGGTACCCCGAGCGTCGATGCAGCAGTTCAGGACGTACAGCGTCTCGGCGGCAAGATTCTCAAGGGCGCCGCGGACATTCCCAACGTGGGGCGCTTTGCCGTGGTTTCCGATCCGCAGGGTGCCGCGTTCGCGCTGTACACACCCGCGGCCGGCTCCGCGGAGGGTGCCGCCTCGTCCGCGCAGCCCGGAGATTTCCCCTGGCACGAGCTGAGCACCACCGACCTCAACGCAGCGGTCAGTTTCTACGTGGCGATGTTCGGCTGGGAGAAGGGACCCGCCCACGACATGGGCCCGGAAATGGGCATCTACCAGCTCATCACACGCGGTGGACAGCAGATCGCGGGGATGTTCAAGGCCCCCGGCGCCGCGATGCCGCCGAACTGGCTCACGTATGTTCAGGTCGCGGACATCGACAAGGCGGCCCAGTCGATCAAGGCCGCTGGCGGCCGGGTCATGAACGGGCCACATCAGGTTCCCGGCGGTACGTGGATCGTGCAGGCCATGGACCCTCAGGGTGGCACGTTCGCGGTTCTCGAGCCGGCGTCGATGGCGGCGCCTGCGCAACCTGCAAAGCCCGCGTCGGCACCGAAGCCTGCGGCACCGAAGCCGGCGCCGGCCGCCACTGCGCCCCCACCGCCGAAGCCGGTGACTGCAGCGACTCCGCCAAAGGCCGCAGCGCCGTCTGTGCCGCCGAAGGCACCGGCCCCGGCCGCGGCCAAGCCTGCGGCCGTGAAGAAGGTCGCCAGGAAGGCGACGAAAAAGGTGGCCAAGAAGGCCGCGAAAAAGGGGGTCAGGAAGGCGGCCCGAAAGCCGGCCAAGCCCGCGAAGCCCAAGGCCAAAGTGAAGGCCAAGGCAGCCAGGAAGAAATCGGCCGGCAAGCGCGCAGCCCCGAGGAGTCAAACCAAGCGTAAGGCCAAGGCGCGCAAGCACCGCTGAAGTCCCTCGCAGGCGGCCTCATCTTTGAAGAAGGTGAGGCCGCTTTTCCGCTGACCTGCCGCCCACACCCTCGAGCGCTCGTCGAGACGCAACTACTCGGATGCCGTCTCCGCGGCCTTGCGCTGCTCTGCGGCCTGTCTCTCAGCCGCGTCGATCTGCTGCCGCACGCGCTCCTCAGTGCGCTTGCCCTCTCGAATCTCAGCCGCTTTCGCAGCCGCGTCGGCACCCGCCGCCGCGCCGGTCTCGGCAAGGCCGCAGCCTGTCAGCGACGCAAGGAGCACGGTCACAATCAAGGCCCGGGGCATGAGAGGTCCTCCATTCGGCTTCAAATTTCACCTCGAATCTACGCTTCCCCACTGCTCGAGCAAGACCGCGTACCGAGCACCGTGACGGCGTCCTTATGGCCGGGGGGCGGGTCGAGGCAGTATGCTGCGGCCGCGCGAGCCCGCTCATGGAAGAGCGCGTGTCCTGGAGTTGCCAATGGCCAGAGGTTCCGTCACGAGCAAGGTCGTCGAAGCGCAGCC